>WNFF01008064.1_pt1 | contig 13786 bp, 8 predicted proteins | sample 5400441 | NCBI WGS metagenome assembly WNFF01 (sample SAMN13153345, study PRJNA577476) | soil metagenome | isolation source: 120 cm saprolite under Douglas fir tree site 2 hole 3 replicate 1 | place: USA:California | collected 2015-04-18 | reverse complement strand
TCCTTCTTAGATGCTCAGTTGTACGAGCGCTTCCCTCAGATCGCCAGAGAGTTCACGACGATAGGCTTCCTCCTGAGTGAGCAGATGATTGATCTGATTCTGCCAGTCATCTAGAAAGTTGAGGGGAACACCGTACCGCTGCTGTTGATACTCTTGTAGCGCCAGCAGTCCAGGCAATCCATAGCCAGAGCGAGGTGACGGTAAGTGACGTTCCTCCCACAGGGAAACAAACGGTGCTTCAGGAAAACACGGGAGGCGACCAAGGGCAAATGCTAACCGAAAGAACCACCACTGCTGGAGGTAGAGAGTGGCGAGTGTGACGACCGCGATATTTTCAGCGATGTCACCTTCACTGCGTTGGAGCGCTTCCACAACGGAAGGTGCAAGCTCTGGATGTAAGATGAACAGGGAAATACTGGCGTTCTCGACGAGAGGATAGCCACATGCTGCCAGTCGCTGAATAAGGTGTACCGGATCAACGCTTCCATCATCCTCGCTCACAGACGAACCATCCCCTATGAGGTAGGAAATTCCTTTTGCGTATAAAAGAGTGATCAGGGAATCAACTTCATCCCAGTCAAATCTGCCGTTCAACATACCGTTATTCCTCTGAGAGAGCTTCTCGCAGCGCTCTCTTTGGAGCATAGCATACTCAAAAGGTTCTCGCAAGAGAACCAATTTCATAGTACGTGACTGTTGCCCTGGCAGAAAAAAAGTCGTCGCCCCATATGGTAAGGAGTGAGCGACAAGGGCACTCGCAAAAAATTGTCCTGCCTACGCCAATTCTCCGGCTCTGTTGGCCCTGCCTACACGGTGGGCGTCAGGCTCCCGGCGGGTGTGGGTAATGTGGGCAGCGCGGCAGTAGGCAGACTGGTGGGATTGATGGGAATGATCTTGATCTGCGACGCGCTGCCGGGCAGCGTGTTGGTGTCACCAAACGTGGTGTGAATGGAGATCGAGACCGAGTTCGCATCCACGCCCGGTTGCTGCCGGAGGTAAGCGCGTGCATCAGCAAGCGTCATACCTTTAATGTGATTCAGGATGGCTTGTAACTGGATAGACAGATACTGGTATTTCTCGATGCCAGCCGCCGCAACCTTCATCGTCGCCATGCCCAGATCGGTCACCGCTTCAACCACTGGCCGGCCTATCTGTACCGTGGAGTTCACGAGGGTCGTATTTGGCCCCAGTTCCTGCACCAGCAACATTTGTGCCAGTTGCTGCGCGTCCATGTCGTTGATGTACTCTACGCTCCCCTGCTCCGTAAGCGTCACGGTGACCGTTCTGCTCACCGTACCGATATCTGGATTGCTCGATGCTGAGACGTCGGTAAACTGCTTCGACCCGATTTCGGTGGCATGGAGAGCCCGAAGCTGGCTGTCCATTTCCGCGGAAAGTTGCGCGATGAGCGATTGCCGCAATTGTGAGGACAGGTTCTCCACGCCGCCGGGGGTGACTACCTGCCTGCACCGGAAGAAGAAAAACTGGTTACACTGCTGGTCCGACGTCTGCTCCGTCTGCGAGCCGGTCATGTTATCGACCTTCGCGTAGGCGGGAACAGATGAGGTGGCAACATCGATACCGGTTTGTGATGGCTGGGCCGTGATGGTGTATACCTGTTGGAGCGCTTGTACCCGCGGGCTAATATTGACGCTGGCCGAAACAACCAGTGGAAATGCAAAATAGATCACGCCCGCCATGACGAACAGCACGACGACGGTCAAGAGCGGGATGGCCACAAACAGTGGCTTTTTTCTGCGGCTACGGCCTCTGCGGGCAGGCTGCTTGCCACCGGGAACAGCTACTGAGATTTCGGCGGCAGCGGGCTTCTGTCTCTCCTGCGAGCTCACGCCAGCACTCATCCCCAGATGCGCGTAGGCAATGTCCATAGTGGGTGCGACATAATCCACTTCACCAAATGCCTCATCCTTCTGCGCCGTGGGCAAATCTCCCGTATCCCGCAGCGTGCGCACTTCGAGTATGTTCTCCGCGTGAAGGGGTTGAGGAGACACGACCGCTGGGGGTGGCAATACGATTGACCCAGGGGCAGGGAGAACTGCAGGCGCATGTAGTGCCTGGCACGCCTGCTCAAAGGCGTGCAGGACGCCGGTGGCGCTGGCATAGCGATCTCCGGGATTCGCTGCCATGCAGCGCTGGACAACGGCTTCGAGGGGTGCCGGAAGCATGCCGGAGGTGAGGGCTTCTCCTCCTGGAAGACGCCCGGTGAGCATCTGGTACAAGATGACGCCGAGCGAGTAGATGTCGTTGCTTAGAGCGGTAATGCCATTGAGGCGTTCAGGGGCCATATAGGCGAGGGTGCCCATCTCCTGATCTGCCGGCGTCAATGGCGGACTGGCAGCCGCGCCCTGTTTCGTGGCAATCCCAAAGTCGATGAGGCGCATATAGACCTGCTCGGTCGCTTCCTCGTTGTCGAGCAGGATATTGCTCGGCTTGAGGTCGCGGTGAACCACGCCCCGGCGATGGATGTATGCTACCGCCCGCACCAGCGCGGTGAAGAGTTGCTGCACCTCCGCCACCGGCAGGGGCCCAGCGTGCAGGCGCTGATCCAGCGTACCGCCGGAGATATACGGCGTCACCAGGAAGAGCCTGTCCTCGACCTCACCAAATTCAAACAGGGGCAGAATATGGTCGTGTTTGAGGTGTGAACTGACTTCAGCCTCGCGGAAAAAACGCGCACGCGCTAGCGGGTCACGCGACAGGTCATCACGGATAATCTTGACCGCTACCTCGCGATTAAAGGCGGTGCGCTGGTGAGCAAGATAGACTTCGCCCATGCCGCCCATATCGATGCGCCGGATCAGGTCATAGTTGCCGAATTGCCGCTTTCCCTGGTGATGCCCCCCACTCGTCAAATCGTGTTGTTCTTTCATCGATTTTCCGTCAAAAGCCATGCGCGCCCACCTTATTTAACAGACATTAAAACAGCAGGACAACTGCTCAGGTGGTGATTCCTATTGGTTGGATACCTCAGCAGTTACGGCTTTTTTTGCTAGACATGTACCTGGTACATCCCGGTATCTCAATATGATAGCCGACAATTATCAAAAATAGTGCAAGGAAGTGTAAAATAATTGTGAAGAGGCCTGCGCTGGCTCCTTCTGCTCTTGACAATTGCCGGGCCTATAATGTATTGTTTGTTATAACATATTACTGTTACTAACAATTACTGTTAGTAACAATCATTTTTTTGAGCAGACACTGGAGATCAATGTCAGAAACAAACGATTACGAGCAGAAGCAAGTACTGCTCAATGAGCAGTTGGAACGGTTTCTCGCCACCTTCTCGGACATGCGCAAAGTGATGGGGGCGGGCTTCAAGCATGCGCACCAGCATGGGTTTGGCACGACGCAGTTCATGGTCTTGGGGTTGATTGAGAGGGCCCAGGCCACCGATGGAGAAGCCTGCACCATCAGCGGCATCGCCGGAAGCCTGGGGATCGACCCCGCGACGGTAGTTCGCACCGTTGATAGCCTCGAAAAGCGCGGGCTGATCGAGCGTCGGCGAGACCGGCAGGACCGCCGCCAGGTCTTTGTTGAATTCACGGATGCAGGCCGCGCTGCACGCCTGGAAGCGCATCAGCAATTCATCGCACGCGTTCGCGCGATTTTTCTTGCCATGAGCGCGGAGGGGCGCGCTTCGCTGCTGAGCGGATTGGAAGAATTTGCGCGGGTAGGGCTGGAGGTGCGTGCGGAGCAGGAACGGGAACCGGAAAAGCACATGTCGTACCTATAAATTACGTCTGTTTTTCTCTTGACAAAATACGATATATCGTTATACTGGGGAAGAGAATACGATATATCGGTAATTAAAATGGAGATGAATAAGCATGATCAAATTGCTGCGGTTCATGAAACCGTATCGGGCGATACTCGTGCTTGTTGTGGTGCTCGCCTTTGCGCAAGCCATAGCAAACCTGTACCTGCCCACCTTGTTTGCGAATATTGTCGATAAAGGGATTATTGGTAAGGATATCGGCTACATTTGGCGAACCGGCGGCATTATGTTGCTGATAACTTTCGGGGGAACCGTTGCTGCGGTCGTCGGCATTTTCTATTCTTCCCAGGTGGCGACCGGCTTTGGCAAAATCATCCGCGCCAAGTTGTTTACCCACGTGGCACAATTTTCGCTGCACGAGTTCGACATCGTAAGCTCTTCCTCGCTGATTACCCGCACCACCAATGATACGACACAGGTACAGCAGGTGATGATCCTGGTGCTGAATATGCTGATCACTGCCCCATTCACGTTGATTGCCGGGATTATTCTGGCGCTCAACCAGGATGTGGGACTCGCCTGGATCCTGGTGGTGGCCATTCCAATTCTTGTGGGCGCTATCGTGATCCTTATGAGCAAGGCCATCCCGCTGTTCCGTATTATGCAGAAGAAGCTGGATAAGCTCAATCTCGTCCTTGACGAAGGTCTGACCGGGGTGCGCGTGGTCCGGGCGTTTGATCGTCAGAAGTACGAGGAGCAGCGCTTCGACGAGGCCAACCTGGATTTGACCAATGTTGCCATCAGAGTGAACAGGCTCGTGGCATCGCTCATGCCGATTATGATGCTGGTCCTGAACATTTCCAGCATTGCTATTCTCTGGTTCGGCGCTATCCGCATCAATAATGGACAAATGCAGTTTGGGGCGCTCATCGCTTTCCTGCAATATGCCATGCTGATTCTGTTCGCTCTGCTGATGATCTCGATGATGTTCATTATGCTCCCGCGTGCCGCGGCATCTGCAGACAGAATTAACGAGGTGCTGGAGATCGAGCCTGAGATCAAAGATGCCGACCAGGTGAAGCTGGCCGACAAGCAAAAGGGGTATATGGAGTTCCAAAATGTGACCTTCAGCTATCCTGGTGCGGAAGAGTCCGCGCTCTCCCACATTTCTTTCAGCGCTGCCCCTGGCGAGGTAACGGCCATCATCGGCGGCACCGGCTCAGGCAAATCGACGCTGGTGAGCCTGATCCCGCGCTTTTACGATATCGACAGCGGCCACCTCCTGGTTGACGGCGTAGATGTCCGCGAGATGGCGCAGGAGCATTTGCGCTCGAAAATCGGTTTCGTGCCGCAAAAGGCAGTCCTCTTTTCGGGAACGGTTGCGGAAAATATCTCCATAATTGCCCAGGGAGGCACAAACGTGTCGGGCGGACAGAAGCAGCGCCTCTCGATCGCACGCGCCCTGGTAAGAAAACCTGAGATTTATGTGTTTGACGATAGCTTCTCGGCATTGGACTTTAAAACCGATGCCAGGCTACGAGCGGCGCTCAAGAAAGAAACCCTCGACGCTACTGTGCTCATCGTGGCCCAGAGGGTCAACACGGTCATGGATGCTGATCAGATTATCGTCTTAGAGGAGGGGAGAATTGCCGGAATCGGCACCCATCGAGAGCTGATGAGGTCCAACGAGGTCTACCGCGAAATCGTGTCCTCACAGCTTTCATTAGAAGAAATTGATCTTATTCCGACCGGCAACGGACTGCGTCCTAGCTCCGCTCAGCCGGTCGGAGAGGTAGTAATCGCGGAGGAAATCGCATGAGTGAAGAGCGTAGAGAACAGAGACCTGGCGGCGGCATGCAGGGCGGCCCGATGGGCAGAGGCGGATGGGGCGCGATGGGCATGCCGGTGCAGAAAGCCAAGGATTTTCGAGGGACGGCCTTGCGTTTGCTTGGCTACTTCTTGCCGCAGAAACGCCTCCTGATGATCGTGCTCGTCACGGCCATCATCGGGACCGTGTTCAACATCGTCGGCCCGAAGATCCTGGGTTTAGCAACCACCAAGCTCTTCGATGGCATAGTGGCGAAGTTCCAACACCGGCCGGGTGCGACAGTTGATTTCGGCTATATCGCGACGGTCCTGTTGATTTTGCTCGGGTTGTACATTATCAGCTCCATCTTCATCTACATTCAGCAGTATGTGATGGCAGGTGTGGCGCAAAGAACGATGTACCGGCTGCGCAGGGAAGTGGATGAAAAGATTTCGCGTCTGCCGCTGAAGTACTTTGATTCGCGCACGCACGGCGAAATTATGAGCCGTGCGGTCAACGATATGGATAACCTCAGCACCACACTCCAGCAGAGCATCACGCAGTTGATCACCTCGGTGGTGACGCTGCTGGGCGTGATTGTGATAATGCTGCTGATCAGTCCGCTCCTCAGCTTGATTGTCGTGCTGACCCTCCCGCTGAGTTTGTTCGTCACCGTGGGGATTGCGAAACGCTCGCAAAACTACTTCAGGAAACAGCAAAGAGCGCTTGGAGAACTCAATGGCCATGTCGAGGAAATGTACACGGGCCACAAGATCGTGAAAGCATTTGGGCGCGAAGGGCAGTCTGTTGCCGAATTTAACGAGCGCAACGAGCAACTGTATAACGCTGGCTGGAGAGCGCAGTTCGTTTCCGGCATTATCATGCCGCTGATGAGGTTTATTGGCAATATTGGCTATGTCTTTGTGGCTGTGGTCGGTGGCATCATGGTCACGAGAGGGGCGATTGCGATTGGGGATGTCCAGGCCTTTATTCAGTACGCCCAGCAGTTTACCCAGCCGATCATCCAGCTGGCCAATTTCGCGAATGTGATTCAATCGGCGATGGCGTCGGCGGAGCGCATCTTTGAACTGCTCGATGAACAGGAGGAGGTCCCGGAGGCAGCGGATGCCAAAGTTATTGAGCATCCAGATGGCGAGGTCAAGTTCGAGCATGTCAAGTTCGGCTACTCACCGGACAATATTCTCATGGAGGACATGAATATCGATGTCCAGCCAGGACAGATGATCGCCATTGTCGGCCCGACCGGCGCCGGCAAGACCACCCTGGTCAACCTGCTGATGCGTTTCTATGACGTCAACAGCGGCAGAATTCTGGTGGATGGTGTGGAGATTAGGGAAATCAAGCGTGGGGCGTTACGCCGCACGTTTGGTATGGTGCTGCAGGACACCTGGCTCTTCAACGGGACGATACACGACAATATCGCCTATGGCCGGGAGGGAGCCACGGAAGAAGAGATCATCCGTGCGGCGAAGGCGGCAAACGCCAACCACTTTATTCGCACGTTGCCAGGTGGTTATAACACCGTTCTGAATGAGGATGCGACCAACATCTCGCAGGGGCAAAGGCAGTTGCTGACCATTGCCCGCGCGTTCCTGGCCAATCCAGAGATCCTGATTCTGGATGAAGCCACCAGCAGCGTTGATACCCGAACGGAGATGCAGATCCAGAAGGCGATGGCCGAGCTGATGAAGGGTAGAACAAGTTTTGTGATTGCTCACCGGCTCTCCACGATTCGGGATGCAGACCTGATCCTGGTCATGAATCATGGGACGATCGTCGAGAAGGGTACCCACGAGGAGTTGCTCGCGAAGAACGGCTTTTATGCCGACCTGTATAACAGCCAGTTTACCGGTCGAACCCTCCTGGAGGAAGCGGTCTAACGACTCTATAAAAAGTCAATCCACAGGCTCGACCTGCACGCCTGGCTTCTCCAGCTGCAAGCTGATGATGCCAGCCATCACCAGCACTCCCCCGGTGATCTGCAGCAGGTCGAGCGATTGGCCGAGCCAGACGTAGGCGATGAGCCCGGCGGAAACCAGTTCGAGCATGCTAGCGATGCCGACACGGGTGGCGTCAAGGCGGCGCAGGGAGCCAAGCGTCAGCGAGAACGGGATCGCCATACCGACGATGCCGACCAGGAAGATCAGCAAGAGGCGATGCGGCGCCCAGGTGCTGGTGGGAATCACCCAGGGAGGCTGGACACAGAGCCAGAAGGCGCCGGCGATGAGCGCACCGTAGGCCGTCGAGGTAATCGATGGTAAGTCGCGACCGACGCGGCGGCCTAACAAGAGATAGGCCATGTAGGCCAGGACGGAGAGAGAGGCAAAGAGCAGGCCGAGTCTGTCCAGGCCGCTGAAGCTCTGCCTCCAGAGGCCGGTCAGGAGCATGATGCCCCCGAAGGTGAGGAGGATGGCAGCGATGACATAGGGCGAGGGCAGCTTTCGTCGCCACACCGCTTCCCCAAGCGCCATCCACGCAGGCGCGCTGAATTGGATGACCAGCGCGATGGCTATAGGAAGGCGGCTGATCGAGACGAAGTAGGTATAGGTCACCATGGCCAGGGAGAGACCAAAGGCGATCATCCAACCCCAGGTGCGGCGCGGCAGCTTCAGCCCACCACGCCAGCCGGCAACCATGATCAGCAGCAGGCAGATGCCACCGATGAGCATGCGGCACTCGACGAGGGTGACCGGCGTCACGCCCCCGTCGAACAGCAGGCGCGAGAGGTTCCCGTTGAACCCGAAGAGCGCCGACGCGGTCAGAACCATGGCGTAGCCGGTGAACCGGTCTTTCCTGGATCGTCGCTTGTTCGATGGACTCTTCTCCTGCATGTGTCATTGCCCTTTCTCACAGCGTTCCTGGGTCAATTATATATTGGAGTTAATGTTTTTCTCTCTTCACAACCGGTAGAGGATCATACGCGGTAATACAGGCCAAAATCCAAATCGCTGTCTGGTCGTGCTTCACCTCTGGCACGAGACCCTCCAAGAGAGACAGCGACGACCCCGGGGATGCTGGCCAGTCGCTCGACGAAGGATTGAAGTGATGGAGATAACTGTTCTTGATTCAACATGCGCTCTTTTTTGTTGTTCTTCTTTCAGTATATCATCTGAGGCCAGTGCCTGAGCGACAGCCTGCAGGCGGTCCAGCGTCAAGGCCTCTGACTTGCCCATTATGTAGGATGGTCTTAGTGATGTCAAACTCTTCCATTAGCAACTGAGGCCTTAAGGATGAGACCATTCCATTTCGAGGGCAAACAGCTGTGTTTCTTAAGAGGTGTGGTCGTCCGGGAGCGAGGTGGCAAGGCGTTGGGCGTGCTGCAGCACCGGGTGAATCTGTGGCCCAGCCAGAAAGCGCGACCGCAGCGTCTCATCCTTGATACCCTCAGCCAGCTTCTGGATGATCCTCGCTGCCTCCCTAAACGCCTTGTGCGCTTGCGCAGACTCACCTCCCGCCTCATACACGCTTCCCAACGCCGCTTGGATCTGCCACTGTTCTCCTGGCAAGCCGATCTCGGCTGCCAGCTGAGCGGCCTCGCGCAAATGGCCGATGGCTCGCTCCTTCTCCCCCTCCCACGCGGCGAAGATCGCCAACGACCGGAGGGAGGGAATACGGAAGCGTCGATTGGACCCCAGACGTTCCTCCAGTCGTCGCACTTCTTCTCGCGCCTGGCGTTCATCCCCCGTACGCAGTAAGGCCTCTATTTCATACTGCCGGGAGAAATCCAGCATGTTCAATGCCCTCTCAGCTCTCTTCCGTATGGCAATGGCCTGCACGGCATAGTGGTAGGCTGCTTCCCATTCCCCTGTCACGCCATAGTTCATGCACAGCTGCGATAGGGAGAGCGCCTGTAATCGTCCGAGGTCTAACGTCTCGGCCACAGCATCTGCCTCTATAAGTATGCTGCGCGCTTCTTCCCACTGCTGCAAGGCGTGATACGTCCTCTCCAGGGCCGTGAGAAAGCGCTGGAAAAGGAGCGTCGGAGGAAGGGACCGCCCTGGCGCGACAATGTCTTGCATGAGACCGAGCGCCTCTTCGTAGGCCCCCGTATCCAGTAAGGCATGCATTAGGGCGAACGTACCGATGAAGTGTGCCCAGACGTTCTTGGTCTCTTGTGAGAGCGCGAGCGCCCTGCGACCACTACGAATACTTCCCAGCATCTGCCCAACATGCGCTTGTGCGAGAGACAGGAACGCCCAGCAAAAGGCTTCTGCCGCGCGATTCGTCAAGGATTGGGTGAGCGGAGCGCCACTGAGAAAGTGTGCAAGTGAAAGCTCCTGCGAAGCGGTCTGCTCGGTGTGAAGTCGCGCGTAGAGCGCCAGGGACGCTTCAAAACAGGGTATGACCTCCTCAAAGTCTCCTGCACGAAGATGGATCCATCCCAGTGAGGAGAGGCTTCTGGCTTCCAGCTCCTCGTCGTGGAGTGCGCGTGCCAGGGAGAGCGCCTGCTGTCCATGGGATAAGGCACTCATTGGGTCCTCCCACGCGGCGGTCGTGATCTGGGCCAGGTTCCACTCCGTTTCCGCCAGCGCCCGCTGATCCTGACTGATCTCGGCCATGTACAGGGCTTCCTCCAGCAGCGCGCGAGCCTTTGGCTTCTCGCTCGCTTGTTGCACGGCCAGGATCGCCAGGCGGTTGAGAGTCAGGCTGGCCAGCGTGAACTGACGCTGGCGCTGCGCGTAGGCCAGCAGTTCTTCATACGCCTCCTGGGCTTGCTGCCAGGCGTTCTGGTCGGTATAGGCCCGCCCCAGATGGACATAGAGGCGTTCGACCTCCGAGGCCGGAAGCTCAGTCTGTAGGCGCTTTTGCTCCTGTAGCAAGGCGCGCGCCTGTTCGTAGTGCCCAATGGCGTCTACGACGGCGAAGACGGCCACCGCCTCCACCCCGGCCTGCACACTGAAGCGATAGGCAGCCTCGACCTCTCCGGCGAGGAGCGCATGATATGCCAGTTCGGCGGCCCTGGCTCCCTCGCTCTCAAGCACGGCCAGGGTGCGCTGGTGCAAGACCTGCCGCCGCGCCTCGCCCAGGTCCGTATAGACCACGTCGCGGATCAGGTCATGCGCGAAGCGATAGCTGCCCGGACGACCTCTCTCTGCCTCGTCCTCGCGCAGGATGCCACTCTTGATGGCCTCCTCCAGAGCCTCCACGCCTGCGTGTGTTCCCTGTCCTCCGGACAGGCCGCCCAGCTCGGCCACCTGCCAGAGAAGCTTGGCGCTCCCCTGGGTCCCCAGCACCGCACTGGCCATCACCAGCAGGCGCGAGGGCTGTGTGAGCTTGGCCAGGCGCGCCTGGATCAGCGCCCGCACCGAGGGCGGTAACAGCTCGCGCCGCGACCGCTCCTGCGCAACCGCCGCGGCCATGTCCACGGTCGGCTCCAGCCACCAGGTGCCCTCCGCTCCCCGCCGTGGCACGAGCAGTTCCCGCTCCCGCAACAGCTTGAGCGTCTCCAGCAGGTACAACGGCTGCCCCCCGGTCTGTGCAAACAGGAAGTCGGCCAGCATCACCAGCAGCGTCTCCCGCGCGTGTGAAGGCGATGCCCCTGGTTCGGTGGTGAAGGGGCGAATCGTGCCAGGCTCCCCCTCCCCGATAAGCGCCTCGATGAGCTGGAGCGTCTCCGGCTGGCTGAGCGGCTGCAACGAGACCTGCGTCACCGGCAGATCACGTCCCAGGTTGACCAACTGCGTGGAAAGCTGAGGGTTGAGCTCTAGCTCTTCACTGCGCACCGTGCAAAGCCACAGCACCCGACTGCCCTGTTCCTTCCAGAAGTGTCCCAGGTAGCGGACCAGGTCCAGGGAGGCCTCATCCGCCCACTGCAGGTCATCTACGAGCAGCAGCAGCGGTGCCCGCTGGCACAGCGCGTCAAGGAGCCGCGCCACCGCTTCAAAGAGCCGTCCTTTGGCGGTCAGCTCATCCTCGGTGGGAGCTGGCAGGTCGGGGTAGCGCACCCGCAGTTCCGGCAGCAAGCGCGCGAGCTCCGCCAGCCACACGTCCTCCAGCAGATCCTCCGGCGCGTTCTCCGCCTCCAGGCGCTCTCGCAGGGCTTCGACGAGTGGCTGGTAGGGTAGCCGTCCCCCCATCTCAAAGGCATGCCCACGCAACACCTCTGCCCCCTGCGCTCTGCTCCAGGCCACAAACTCGCTGGCCAGCCGCGTTTTGCCAATGCCCGCCTCGCCTATCACGAGCACCGCTTGCGGCTGCCCAGCCCTGGCCTGCTGAAAGCGCCCGACGAGTTGGCGGAAAGCGGCAGACCGCCCCAGCAGCGGGGCGACGAGCTCGGATGGGGGGCGGCTCTCCGCTATGGTCGGCCGGACGGTGGCGCTCCTGCGGCGCTCCGCCAGGGCGCGACTGTGTTCCGCCAGGGCGACCGTCTCCGGAGAGGGCGTGATCTGCAGCGCCTCGGCCAGGTGCGCCTGGAGGGAGGCATAGACCTGCAAGGCGGCAGCCGCATCCCCTCGTGCCAGGGACATGCGCATGAGGCGCCGGGAGGCCTCTTCCGCGAGCGGATCGAGCGCCATCCACCGTGCGAGGGTGACCATGGCCGGCTCAAACTCCCCGGCGGCTTCTTGCCAGGAGGAGAGCCGATCCAGCAGCAGGAGCAGGCGCACCTGCCACTGGCGCTGCTGCTGCTCGCGCCACGCGTCAAAGGGGGCGTCCTCCCCCAGCCAGAAGCCATCGAGGAAAGGGCCACGCACCAGGGCAACGGCGCGCTGACATTGTGTGACCAGGGCAGCGTATTGCTCCCGAGATGTGGGCGTGGAGTGCAGTCGGGCCTGCTGGTACGCCTGTTGCACCACGTCCAGATCCAGTTCCAATGGAGCTTGTGGATTCAGGCCGAGCAGGTCGCGCGAACTTTGCAGATGGCTGTGCTGGGAAGCAGAGGCGTCAGGGTCGACGAGGAGTCTGCGCAGGGGTACAAGAGCGCTGCGCAAGGCGGTGCGCCCCTCCTCGGGCCCACTGTCAGGCCACAGGAAGGCGGCCAGCTTGCTGCGGGGGTGCATGCCGCCTTCGACCGCCAGGTAGAGCAGCAGGGCCTGGGCCTTGCGCAAGGCAAAGGTGAGGCGGTTGCCGTCACGAAATACTTCTGGTGGGCCGAGCACGGCCAGTCGTAACAGACTCATGGTATGTCCTTGTTGTGTAGGACAACGGATGTGATGAGCGCACGAAAAAGGTGTTGTTCCCCTGGTCCTGACTCCTGTAGAGGTATCCTACCATGCGAGGTGGTTGCAAGTCAACACAAGCATAGCCTGCACAACCGACTTTCCGGCGGCTCGCAGGAGGCCTGATGTGGAAGTGTTTCTCGTTCATGTCGATGTTCTTCCGTTTCTATCACGCGTGCGCGTCGGCTCTCCTCATGCTCCGGGCTTCGTCCCATACGCCCGCACCCACAGAGAAGAACAAAACCAGTGTTCATCGCACAGGTTCATCACGATGCTCATCGCGTTTTCATCACGCTTGCTGCTTATACTAGCGGCAGAGAGGTCGAGGTGCAGCGAAACAGGTCGCGGAAGGAGCGATGAGATTACCTGTCCCCCAGACAGGGTTCCAACTATCAGGAGTGGTGTCTTAGAGTACCTCGAACGAGGCCAGGACGCCGTCTGGTGGACGATGTGGTACGAAGACGAAGAAACACACAACAGGAGCGTTATCTCATGGCACAACTACAGATCGTCTGCCCCCTGCGATCGGGAACCCAGGAGCGGTGGCGACGACTGGCTCAGGAGGTCGCGGGATCACGCCGGGAGCAGTTTGAAGCGTTTTGTCAGCAGGTGGGGATCACCCAGGTGCAGGTCTGGGTGGTGCAAATGTCACGCAGCGAACTGCTGTTCATGACCCTGCAAACACAGGAGCCGCAACAGCCCCTGGCAGAGCTGGCGACCTCAGCGCGTCCGTTTGATCGCTGGCTGCGAGAGCAATTCCAGCTTTTGCTGGGCTGGAACCTGCAGGAGGTGCTGCCCGGGCAACACCATGATCTGATCTTCAGCTGGTCAGACGAGAGCGCTGATCCATGATTAAGATGGAGATGTGCGTTCTCCGCCGAAGGGGAGCCGTTGCGTGTGTCTCAGTCGAGACAAGTACTCTGAAAGGCTCCCGCTCAGTGTTGATGCGCAGAGTGCGGGAGAGGCGCGAAACCCTGACAGCGCGCCGCATGCACCGTCGAGTTGCTGCGCGAAAAGCGATGCATGGTTGTTTCTCAAGTCGGGCAAGCCGCTGCTGAACGCGGC
>WNFF01007699.1_pt1 | contig 13788 bp, 10 predicted proteins | sample 5400441 | NCBI WGS metagenome assembly WNFF01 (sample SAMN13153345, study PRJNA577476) | soil metagenome | isolation source: 120 cm saprolite under Douglas fir tree site 2 hole 3 replicate 1 | place: USA:California | collected 2015-04-18 | reverse complement strand
CACCTACTTCACCAATCTCGAGAACGTGCAGCAGTTCGCGCGGCTCTACGTCGAGGAGGGACGTGCAGCGGGATTGCCGTATGCGCTGGGTGAACGCCAAAACCTCGTGCGCTGGATTCATGTGGGCAGAAACGAACAAGAATTCCGCGACAAACTGATGCGTTACGACTACGAAATGTATGCAAACTTTTACACCGCGTTCTTTCCCAAGTTGCCGCACTTCGCGGATGCCGACGCCACCCTGCAGAGCATGAAAGAGAGCGGCATTTTCCTTGGCGGCACCGTCGAGCAGCTAAAGCAGCAATGGCGTCATATCTACGCCACTATCCCCGCCGAATACATCACGCTCATCTGGCACTACGCGCAGTGCCCCAAGGAAGTGGTGCTCGAGGAGCTCGACACATTCATGACCAAGGTGCTCCCCGAACTCGACGCGCCCTCTTCTGCGGAACGCGCTGTCGAGGCCCATGCGCCATGATGTATTCGTCATCGTCATCCTGAGCGCGGCGAGTCTGCGAGGCGCCGACTCCGGCAGCCTTTGCTTAGGATGACCGAAAAAAACAAGTCGCCTGGAACCGCGGCGCGCGCGCTCAGAGTTCGAGCGCGCTGCCGGTGCCGACGGCCGTCTTGGTGCCGTCGGACTTCTCGCACCATACCTCAACTTCGGCGCGAGTGCGCGCGCCCTCGCGCCGACGCTCCAGGATCCGGCCCCGTGCGGCGCTGGTTTCGTTGGCCCACAGCACGTTCACGAGGCGCAGGTCGAAGCGCCCGCCGCACAGGAAGCCAACACCGAACCGCCGTGTCATCATTGCGCCCGCCAGACACACCGACAGCATCCCCTGCACCACGATCTCCGGGAAGCCGAGCTTGCGCGCCGCCTCGCGGTCGGTATGGTAGTTAATCGCCGGTCCCGAGAACGCCATGCACATCGCTTCGCTCACGTGAATCATCGGCGACTCGATCGGCTCGCCGCCGCGCTCTCCCACCTTGAAGGTGCGAGCCGCGTCGCGCTCGCGCGACTTGTCGACCGCGAACGAACCGGCCGCATGCTCGGGGAGCAGGAAACTCTGATGGGTGCGGCCGCGGGTTACGACACGTCCGCCGGAGTCGAAGATCAGCGTCTCGTTGACCACGTACTCGCGGTCGCGCTTCATGTAACGGTCGACGATGACCGATCGCGAGTGCAGCCGCTCGCCCACCATCACCGGCGCGAGGAAGTCGAATTCCTGGCGCGCATGCAGGTTGCCGTAGAGGTTGGGCAAGTACCAGTCAAGCGTATGGAAGACCGCCGAATGAACGATGAGCGCGGGCGCGACCGGGCCGCCGAGCGGCGAGGGTCCGCGATACCATGGATTGTCGTCGCCGGTGCCCGCGATGTAGCGTTCGACCAGGTCCGGCGTGATTTCGTATTCGGCGCCGCCGAAGTCGCGGCCGACATAGACCTCATTTCTGTCAAAGACGGTCGTTGGTTTAATCCCGCTCACGTTTTGCCAGCCCTCATGCCTGTTTGATCTTTTTCTTCAGCCGCTCGTCGAACTTCGCCCGATCGGCAACCGCGCGGCTATGTGTGCCGGTCCCGATTTCGTCCACTTCGTCCGCCGCGCGCACGTTGAATTCGACGCGCCGCCCGTCGACCTTGGTCACTTCGGCGTAGGCGGTGACCTTGTGCCCCTCGGGCGTGGCGGCGAGATGCTGCACGTTGACCACGATCCCGACCGACATCTCGCCCGGCTCCAGGTAGGGCCGCATCGCGTCAATCGCCGCCATTTCCATCATCAGGCTCATCACGCAGGTGGCCATCACCGGCGGCAGCGACGGCTCCATCGTGCCTGCGAGGTCCTTTTTTCCAACCGTGATGCTGTGGCTGCCCTTGGTTCCCACCGGTATCGGTCGCATCGTAACCCCCGCCTCGATAGGTCTGTTTACGCGGCGCGCGTGCGCCGGAGTTTCATATGGTCGAGTTTCTTTATCATCCACTCGACGCGGTCGTTGCCCCAGAACAGCTCGCCCGAGACGTTGAACATAGGCACGCCGAACACGCCGTCGCTCTCGGCTTCGGCGGCCGCGGCTTGTAGGTCGCCCGGACCGTCGTCATTCGCGTAGCGCCGGAAGCCCGCGGCATCGAGGCCGACTTCGGCCATCACGGCGGCGAGCGCGTCGAAGTTCTCGATATTGAGTTCGCGCTTGAAGAAGCGCTCGAACACCCGGTCGGCGTATGGTCGGAAGCGGCCGTTGCGATCCGCATACAACCCGCTCATCAGCGCGAGCCGCGAGTCGAAAATCTTTTGCGGGCCGCGGATGATCAATCCGCGCTCGTTTGCGAAACGGCGCATGTCCATATAGAGGTAGCGCACCTTGTCCCAATCGCGCTGCGCCCGCTGCTCGAGGTCGCCGCCATACGCCTCGCGAATCGCGAGTTCGAGCGGGATGAAACGCAGGCGCACGCAATGGGTTTCTTCGAGCTTGTACGCCGGCTCCATCGCCAGGTACGTGAACGGGCTCTTGAAATCGTAATAAAGCTTTATTGTCTCAACGGCATCGGCCATCGCGATCACCAATTAAGTGGATAGCCTAAAAGCGCGTGGCGAAAAAGCGCCGGCGCATCGCCCAAAAGCGCGGCGCGGCGCAGATGATCGGCCTGCACTTGCTGCCCCCCCGCTCGATTCGCCTCTCTCCGGATGCGAAGATAGTTGTTTGGCAGGCTGCATCGTCAGGATGTTCTTCTAGGGAGCCCGCTATGGCGAAGCGTTCCACCAGTTCCAGCGCCGTGCCGCGCACCTCCGGCGGCATGTCGCCCGAAGTAAGGGCCGAGCCGGCCGCAGGGCCGCCGCCCGGGTCGCGATCTCACGTTATCGAGGCGATTACGCCGATGGTCGATTGCGGCCGCTATCCGGTCAAACGCGTGATGGGCGAGCCATGCGTGGTCGAGGCCGATATTTTCCGCGACGGCGATCACGTGCTGCATGCGATGATCAAATGGCGGTCCAGCCGCGAGACGCAATTCTCTGAATCGCCGATGGTGCTCGTGGACAACGATCGCTGGCGCGGTGAATTCCCGCTCGAGCGCAACGACCGCTACTTCTTCACGATCGAGGCGTGGACCGATCTCTTCGCTTCGTGGGAGCGCGGCTTCAGAAAAAAGGCCGAAGCGGGACGCGACGTCGCCTCCGACCTGCTCGAGGGTATCGCCTTCATCGAGTCGGCCGCACGTCGCGCCAGGGACGCGGATCGCACGGCGACTGACGCGGCGCTCGAGCGCGTGCGTGCGCTTGGTGAGCCGCGCGATGCGGTCGCGATTGTTTCCGATCCGCAGTTGCTCGCACTGATGGCGCGGCTCGGCGACCGCTTTAGCGCCACCGAGTATCAGCCGCTGCTGGAGGTGGTGGCGGACCGGCCACTGGCGCGTTTCGGCGCCTGGTACGAGATGTTCCCGCGCTCCCAAAGCGAGGTTCCTGGGCGCGCCGCGACGCTGCGGCAGGCCGAGCGCCGGCTGCCCGCAATCCATGACCTCGGTTTCGACATCGTTTATCTTCCGCCGATACATCCGATTGGCCACACGCATCGCAAGGGCCCTAACAACTCGCTGACCCCGCTGCCGGATAGTCCGGGCAGCCCCTGGGCGATTGGCAGCGAGGCTGGCGGCCATACCGCGGTCGAGCCGGCGCTCGGCAGTCTCGAGGATTTCGATCATTTCGTGTCGGCCGCTCGGCGTCTGGGACTGGAAATCGCGCTCGACTTCGCAATCCAATGCTCGCCCGACCATCCGTGGGCGCGCGAGCATCCCGAATGGTTTCGTCATCGGCCCGACGGCTCGATCAAATACGCCGAGAATCCGCCCAAGGAGTATCAGGATATATATCCGCTCGATTTCGAGGCGCCGGCGGCCGGCGCGTTGATGGAGGCGCTCAAGGAAGTGGTGCTGTTCTGGATCGGCCACGGGGTGCGGATTTTCCGGGTCGACAACCCCCACACTAAGCCGGTACCATTCTGGCGCTGGCTGCTCGCGGACGTGCGGGAACGCTATCCAGATACGATCTTCCTGGCCGAGGCGTTCACGCGGCCCAAGATGATGATGGCGCTCGCCAAGGCGGGTTTTACTCAGTCGTATACCTATTTCACCTGGCGGAATACCAAGGCGGAATTCGTTGAGTACCTGACCGAGTTGAGCCAGCCGCCGGTGAGCGATTTCTTTCGGCCCAATCTCTTCACCAACACCCCCGACATTTTGAGTCCGATCCTGCAGAGTTACGGGCGGCCGGCCTTCAAGATGCGCCTCGTGCTGGCGGCGACCCTGTCTCCGTCCTACGGCATATATAGCGGATACGAACTGTGTGAAAACCAGGCAGTGCCCGGCACCGAGGAATATCTGAACTCCGAAAAATACGAAATTCGCACGCGCGACTGGCACGCCCCCGGCAATATCAACGAGTTCATCGCGCGCATCAATGCAATCCGCCACGAGAATCCCTGTCTCCGCCTGTTCACCAACCTGCGCTTCCTGGATACCGACAGCGACCAGATCCTGTGCTACGCCAAGGCCACGCCGGACGGGAGCAATACTATTCTCGTGGCAGTGAACCTCGATCCCGCCGGGCCGCATTACTGCACCGCCGTCGTGCCGCCGCAAGTCGTGGGAGTCGCGCCGGGCGAGAGCTACGGCGTGACGGACCTGGTGACGGGTTCGTCGTGGACCTGGGGGGAGCGCAACTACGTGCGGCTCGATCCGGCGATCGAGCCGGCCCACATTCTGCTGGTTACGAAACACACATGAAGAACGGCAACAACAATGGGCTGCCCAACGATCCGCTGTGGTACAAGGACGCAATCTTTTACGAGCTGCGCGTGCGCTCGTTCTATGACAGCAACGGTGACGGGATAGGGGATTTCCCCGGCCTGACGCAGAAGCTCGATTATCTGCGCGACCTTGGTATCACCACGATCTGGCTATTGCCCGATTTCAGAGCCTTCCTGCGCGCCGCGCACGAGCGCGGTTTGCGCGTGGTGACCGAGCTGGTGCTCAATCATACCTCGGACCAGCATCCGTGGTTTCAACGGGCGCGCCGCTCGCCGCCGGGGAGTCCTTACCGCGATTTTTACGTCTGGAGCGATACGCCCGAGCGTTACAAAGAAGCGCGCGTCATCTTCAAGGACTTCGAGCTTTCCAACTGGACCTGGGACCCGGTGGCCAAGGCGTATTACTGGCATCGCTTTTACTCGCATCAGCCGGATCTCAACTACGACAATCCGGCGCTGAAGCGCGCGGCCTTTCGCGCGGTGCACTTCTGGTTCGGGATGGGCGTCGACGGGCTGCGCCTGGACGCGGTGCCGTACCTGTTCGAGCGTGAGGGCACGACTTGCGAGAACCTGCCCGAGACCCACGCCTTCCTGCGCGAACTGCGCCGCCATGTCGACGCGAATTTTCCCAACCGGATGCTGCTCGCGGAAGCCAACCAGTGGCCCGAGGACGCGGTCACCTACCTCGAAGGCGGCAAGGAATGTCACATGGCGTTCCATTTTCCGATCATGCCGCGGATGTTCATGGCGGTGCGGATGGAAGATCGCTTTCCGCTGACCGACATCTGGGCGCAGACGCCGCCGATCGAGGAGTCCTGCCAGTGGGCGATCTTCCTGCGCAATCACGACGAGCTGACGCTCGAGATGGTGACCGAGGAGGAGCGCGATTTCATGTACCGCGCGTACGCGCGCGAGTCGCGGATGCGAGTCAACCTGGGCATTCGGCGCCGGCTGGCGCCGCTGCTCGGCAACAATCGCCGCGCGATGGAACTGATGAACGGGCTGCTGCTGTCGCTGCCCGGCACGCCGGTCGTCTATTACGGCGACGAAATCGGGATGGGCGACAACATCTACCTCGGCGACCGCGATGGCGTGCGCACCCCGATGCAGTGGAGCGGCGACCGCAACGCGGGTTTCTCGGCGACCGATCCGCAGCGGCTGATTCTGCCGGTGATCATCGATCACGAGTACCACTACCAGACCGTCAACGTGGAGAACCAGGAACATAACCTGCACTCGATGCTCTGGTGGATGCGCCGGGTAATTGCGCTACGCAAGAAGTTCAAGGCCTTCGGACGCGGCACGGTCGAGTTTCTCAGCCCCGAAAATCCGCACGTGCTGGCTTTCCTGCGCATGTACCAGGACGAGCGCATCCTGGTGGTCGCGAATCTTTCGCGTTTCGTGCAGTATGTCGAACTCGACCTCGCGCGCTTCAAAGGAATGGTGCCGGTGGAGTTGTTCGGGCGCACCGAATTTCCCGCCATCACTGAAAAGCCCTACCTGCTCACGCTCGGACCTCATCTGTTCGACTGGTTCTCGATCCAGCCGCCGCGCAATGCGCCGGCGGTGGTCGAGGTCGCGAGCAACGAGGTCCCGCGCATCGAGAGCGCCGCCGGATGGGACGGCTTCATGCGCGGCGAGGGCTGGGAGATGCTGGCCAAAGCGATGCCCGATTTTCTGCCGCGATGCCGATGGTTTCGCAGCAAAGCGCGCACCATAAAGACGGTCAAGGTGGCCGACACGATGGCGCTGAGCGAGGGCCCCGGCGGAGCGCATCTGGTGCTGGCCAACGTCGAGTACAGCAACGCTGAGCCCGAGACCTACGTCATACCGCTGGCTCTGGGAGCGAACGGGGCGGCTCCGGAGGAGGAACATCCGGAACTCACCATCGCCCACCTGCGGCTCTCCGGAGCGCGCAACAGCGTGGTCGAGGGGCGGCTGTTCGAGGCTTCGGCCGATCCGCGCTTCGCCGGCGCTCTGCTCGATATGGTCGACCGTCGCCGCCGCGTGCGCGGCCAGCGGGGCGAGCTTATCGCGACGGCCGTGCCTGCGTGGCGTGCGCTTCGCGGTGATCGCGAAAGCCCCTGCGAGCCCCGCGCACTTAAGGCCGAGCAGAGCAACTCCTCGGTGGTTTACGGCGACCGCTTAATCCTGAAGCTTTTTCGCATGCTCGACCCGGGCGTCAACCCCGACCTCGAGATCGGCCGCATGCTCGACTCGCATGCGCATTTCGCGCATACGCCGCCGCTCGCCGGATGGCTCGAGTACCTGACCGGACGGGACGAGCCGCGCACCATCGGCGTGCTCCACGGCTTCATCCCGAACCAGGGCGATGCCTGGACGCATGCGCAGGGTGAGCTCAGTCAGTATTTCGAACGCGCGCTCACTCATAAAGACCGCACGGTCGAGCTGCCGGTCAAGCCACTGGTGAACCTGGTCGCGGAAGATCAGCCGGGACCGATGGTCACCGAGGCGATTGGAGCATTTCTGGAAACCGCGGGGCTCCTCGGCCGCCGCACCGCCGAACTGCATATAGCGCTGGCCGCGGCCACCGACGATCCCGACTTCTCCCCCGAACTTTATTCAGCGCTCTATCAGCGCTCGGAGTACCAGTCGATGCGCAATCTGGCGGGCCAGGTTTTTCGCGTGCTGCGTGCTCGCCTGTCCTTCCTGGCGGAGGCCGACCGCGCGAAGGCGAGTGCGCTGCTCTCGAACCAGGACCTCGTCACTGCGCGCTTCCAGGAATATTTGCGGCGCAGATTCACCGTCACGCGTATACGCACGCACGGCGATTTACATCTCGGCCAGGTGCTGCACGCCGGCAAGGACTTCGCCATAATTGATTTCGAGGGTGAGCCGGCACGTCCGTTGAGCGAGCGGCGGCGCAAGCGCTCGGCGCTGCGCGACGTGTCGGGGATGCTGCGCTCGTTCCATTACGCGGCGCTCGGTTCGATGCTCGATCATCTGCGCACGGGCACGCTGAGTCCGAGCGTGCTGGACGCGCTTGGGCCGTGGGCGCGGCTGTGGCAGGTATGGGCCTCGTGGGCATACTTAAAGGGATACTTGAATGCCGCGGGCGAGGCGGATTTCATCCCTCGCGATCGCGAGGAACTGAAGATCCTGCTCGACGCCTTTTTGCTCGACAAGGCGATCTACGAGCTGGCGTACGAGTTGAACAACCGTCCCGACTGGGTGGCGATTCCGCTACAGGGCGTCAGCCAGGTTCTCAGCGGAGCGGTCTAGGAAGCGAAACCTAAACAGGAAGCGCATTTCATCATGGAGCCTGATATCGCGGCGGCAGACCGCCAGGATGCGGCGGACGGCCTCGAGCGCCTGGTCGCGCTCGAACATCTCGATCCGCATTCCATTCTCGGCGCGCACGTGGAGCCCGACGGTGTCGCGGTGCGAGTGTTTCGGCCCGACGCCGAGCGCGTCACGTTGCTCATCGACGGCGAGAAGAGCGGGCGCGCGATGACGCGCGTGCATCCGGCGGGAGTCTTCGAGATTCGGCTGAAGGGACGCCGCGAGCTGTTCGCTTACCGGCTCGAGATGTTTTTTCCTGGCGGCACCTCGACGACGACTCACGATCCTTACTGCTTCCTGCCCACGATCGGCGACCTCGACCTTTACCTGCTCGGCGAGCTCAAACACGAGCGGCCCTACGAGGTGCTCGGCGCGCATCCGCGCGAGCTGGGCGGCGTCACCGGCGTGGCGTTCGCGGTTTGGGCGCCCAACGCGCGGGGCCTCAGCGTGGTCGGCGACTTCAATGCGTGGGACGGCCGCATCCACATGATGCGTTCGATGGGCGGGTCGGGAATCTGGGAACTGTTTGTCCCGGGGCTCGAGACTGGCGCGCGCTACAAGTATGAAATTCGTCCGCGCGAAGGCCCGCCGTACCTCAAGACCGATCCGTGGGCGGCCGAGTTGGAGATGCCGCCGGCAACCGCGTCGATCATTTATCGCTCGCGCTATCGCTTCGAGGACGATCAGTGGATGGAGGCGCGGGCGGCGCGCGACACGCTGCGTTCGCCGGTTTCGATCTACGAAGTTCACCTCGGCTCGTGGCGGCGCGTCTCCGAGGAGCGCAACCGCTGGCTCACTTATCGCGAGCTCGCGCCCGCGCTCGCCGACTACGTGACTGAACTCGGCTTCACGCACGTAGAGTTGATGCCCGTGATGGAGCATCCGTTCAGCGGCTCATGGGGATACCAGGTGAGCGGCTACTTCACGCCCACTTCGCGTTTCGGCACGCCCGACGATTTCCGTTTCTTCGTCGACTATCTCCATCGCCGCGGTATCGGCGTAATCCTCGACTGGGTTCCGGGCCATTTTCCCACCGACACTTTCGCGCTCGCGCGTTTCGACGGCACCGCTCTGTACGAGCATCTCGATCCGCGGATGGGATTCCAGCCCGAATGGGGGACTTACATTTTCAACTTCGGCCGCACCGAGGTGCGCAACTTCCTGCTCGGCAGCGCGGAATGCTGGCTGCGCGAGTTCCACGCCGACGGCCTGCGCGTCGACGCGGTCGCCTCGATGCTCTATCTCGACTACGCGCGGCGCGAGGGCGAATGGATTCCCAACGCCGAGGGCGGACGTGAGAACCTGGAGGCGGTCGCTTTCCTGCGGATGCTCAACGAGCAGGCTTACGAGCGCAACCCCGGCGTGATGACGCTGGCCGAGGAGTCAACCTCGTGGCCGGCCGTAAGCCGTCCGACCTACGCCGGCGGGTTGGGCTTCAGCTTCAAGTGGGACATGGGCTGGATGCACGACACGCTGAATTATTTTTCCAAAGATCCGGTGCATCGCCGCTGGGAGCATCGCGACCTCACCTTCGGCATGATCTACGCGTGGAACGAGAATTTCGTCCTCCCGCTCTCGCACGACGAGGTCGTGCACGGCAAGCGCTCGATGCTCTCCAAGATGCCGGGCGACCGCTGGCAACAGTTTGCCAACCTGCGCGCGCTCTACGGCTACATGTGGGCGCGGCCGGGCAAGAAGCTGCTCTTCATGGGCAGCGAGTTCGGCCAGTGGAAGGAATGGAACTACGACGAGAGCCTCGACTGGGACGTGCTCCAGGGCAGCGAGCATCGCGGTCTCCAGGCGCTGGTGAGCGAACTCAACCGCTTCTATCGCGCGCAGCCGGCGTTGTGGGAGGCCGACCACGATCACGCGGGCTTTCAATGGATCGCCGCCGACAACGCCGACGACAATATGATCGCTTTCATGCGGATTGCCCCTACAAGCGGCCAGCGGCTGGTTTGCGTCAGCCATTTCTCGCCGGTAGTCCGCCGCGAGTACCGCATCGGCGTGCCGCGCTCCGGCTATTACCGCGAGATTCTCAACACCGACGCCGAAATCTGGGGCGGCAGCAACGTCGGCAACGGCGGCGGCGTCTCGGCCGAGCCTACTCCATACAACGGCCTGCCGTATTCCATTTCGATTACGCTGCCGCCGCTCGGCGTGTTGTGGTTCGAGGTGCCGCGCGACTGACGGCCGGCGCACGTTCCTTGCAAACCGGTTGGGAGCCGCTATGATGCGCGCTGCAAGACGTGCGCGATAAGGGCCGCGCTGAAAATGGCTGCCTGGCGCTCCCGGGGAGGGCTCCTTGCGATGAAAACCGTCGAAGAAACGCTGGCCGAACTCATTGACCGCGAAGAGATTCGCGATCTGCCGGTGCGCTACTGCGATTGCGTGTGGCGCAACGACGTTGCTGGACTTGTCGACTTATTCGCCGCTGACGGATCGTTCACCGTCAAAACGCCGGATAGCGAAACCGTCCACAAAGGACGCGAGGCCCTGATCAAGACGTACACCGAAGGACTGCGCGATCTGAAGCCGCGTCCCTACATTCACAACCACGTGGTCGAATTGGGCTACTATGGCCGTGCGACCGGACGATGCTACCTCGATCTGCGCAGCGAAAATCGCAACATGGAATGGATCGGATCGGGCCACTATCTCGACGAATACGTGAAGGTGGGCGATCACTGGAAATTCGCGTCGCGCTACTTCACCGCTATCCGCTTCGACCCCGCTACCGCCGCCAAGGCGGCCGCTCCCGCCAAGGCGAGCTCACGCGCCAAGCCCGCCCGCAAAGTATCCGCCGCGCCGAGACCCGCCAAGGCCAAGGCGGTAGTGCGCAAGAAGGCCGCACCGCCGAAGCGCAAGTCCAGAAGCTGACAATTTCCGGCGTTGACGCAACGGCGGCCACGCGGTTCGCCCATCGATTAAAGAAGCGAGTCTATTTGAGAAAGCGACTCTAGTTGATGCGCAAACGATGAGGAGCACACCTATGGAGATTGGGCTGCACTACCCACCGTTGATGGGGTCGTCCAAAGAAATTCTCCAGGGCATGGCCGGACAACGGACGGACCTTTACCAGCGCATGCTTAAGAATCTGGTCGAACAAGCCCAATACGCGGACGAGACCGGCTACTACGGCTTCGGCTTTTCCGAGCACCACCTCAGCATCGAAGGCATCACCGTCTCCAACAATCCAGCGATGCTGGATCTGTATATCGCAACCCACACCAAACGGATCAACGTCGGCGAACTGGGATTCGTACTGCCGGCACACGATCCCCTGCGAGTCGCATCGGACATCGCAGTGCTCGACCAGATGTCGCAGGGGCGCGCGTATGCGGGCTTCGTGCGGGGGATTCAGGAGCGGTGGCTCAATACCTTCGGACAACATGTTTCGCCCGCGCTCGCAGACAATGTGACTGACCTGAACGCGCACATGCAGGCCCGTGCACAACTATTCGCGGAAAGCATCACTATCATTCGCAAGGCATTCACGTCAGATACCTTCAGTTTCAATGGCGAGTTTTGGCAAATTCCCGCCCCGCGAATCAAGTGGAGCGGTGCGCCGGTCACCCGTGAAGTAGGTAAAGGATTGGACGCCGACAATCGACTGGTGGAGGTGGGTATCGCGCCGCGATGCTACAACAATCGCGTGCCGACCTTCTTTGAGCCGTTCGCGATTTCGACGCGCCAGGGTGAAGAAGCCGCTGCGCGCGGCTCGGTGCCGATCATCGCCGCAACCGATCCTGAACTGGTGAAGCAGTACTCGCGCATGGCGCAACAGGGATGGGCGCGGGCCGGCCGCACCACCCGGCTCGGCGAAGGAGTCGGCCTGGTTCGTTACGTGCTCGTTGCCGACACAGATACGGAGGCGCAGGAACTCGCGTCCGAGTATGTGTTTGAATGGCTGTACTGGTTTTCGCGCTGGGGCTTCAATGCGTCATTGCACAGAACGGCGAGGATCCGGCGTGCATTCCGACGACTGCGCAGAGTCTGATCGATCGCGGGATGCTGATCGTCGGGTCACCATCGACGGTCTGCAGCAGATTGAGACGGTCTTAAACTATGCCCCGGTCGAATACTTCTGGCTCTTCATGCAGAACGAGTCGATTCCACAAAACAAGCTAATGCGCAGCCTCGAATTGATGACGACCAAAGTATGGCCGAACTTTACCGACGTGATCGGCAAGGCGCGACCACTAGTGAATGGAATCATTGACGCGGCGGCACAGCCGAACTAGAAATGTCACGCGCCCGGTTCGCGAACTAGTCCCGCTTCGACCAGCCGCTCCTCGAGCATCGGAATACGGTCGTATCCCCAGAACGGCTCGTTTTCGAATACGAAGATAGGCACGCCGAAGATATGATCCGCCGCGGCTTCTTCCTGCAGCCGGTCGTACTCGACTGCACCCTCGCTCGCGAGATATCCGCGATATTCGTCAGCCGAAAGACCAAAATTGGCAACCAACGTGGCGACCTGATCGGCATCATCGGGTACCAACTCGCGTTTCCAGAAAAGCTCGTAAACCTTGAGATTAAACGGCAGTAGCTGACCATGCTTCTGCGCGAACAGCCCGCCGATCAGTGCGATACGCGTGTCATAAACCTTGAGCTGGCTTCGGATTACCAGGCCTCGCGGCTTGGCCCATCTGCGCGCGTCCAGATACGAATACCTGGTCTTGTACTCCGAATAGATGCTTCTCTGGCCCTTGTCTTTTATGCGTAGTTGAAAGGGCTTCCAGCTTACCTTCACTTGATAGCGCTTTTCGAGTGCGAGTCCCGGCTCGAAAGCGAGGTAGGCGAAAGGGCTCTTGAAGTCTGAATACATCTTGACTTCCTTCGTTGCCATCTGCGATCTCCCGAGTTGCGAAAGAATTCGCGAGTTGTTTCAGCCCAATGCCTCGTGCCTCAGCCTAGGTCTCCTCGAAATTGAGCTAAGTTACTATCGGGCAATGGGGACGAGACCATCGAGTTAAAGGCGGTCAAACCCGCGCGCACAGAGAAGAAGTAATAGCGCGGCGCCTACGGCGGTTGCGAGGTCCCGGCCAACAGCGATTGCGCGCCGCGCAGGCTCTCCTCGGTCTCGCGCAAAATGTTCGCGAACACTTCCGCGGCAGGCTTGATGCTGTCGACGAGGCCGGCGCCCTGGCCGGTCGGCATGAAGGTGCGGTCGGGGTCGGCGGTCTGGCCCTCGCGTCCGGAGAATCCCATCACGCCGTTGCGATACGAGACTCGCACCTGTTCCGGGAATGGTTTGATCTTCGCCGGCTCGCGTTCCCACTCGAGCGCGTAGCCGGTGCGGATCACGCGGCACGGCTTGCCCGTGTAGCATCGCGTGCGCAGCGTCGAATCGTCGCGCGCCTTGACGATCGCGTCGCGATAGACCTGGGCCGCCTGCGCCTCGGGAGTCGCGATGAAGCGCGTGCCGATAACCACGGCTTGTGCTCCGAGCGTCAGCGCTGCGGCGACCTGGCTGCCATGCGCGATTCCGCCGGCCGCGAGTACCGGCAAGCGGACCGCGCGGATCATCTGCGGCACCAGCGACATCATCCCGATCTCGCCGGTATGTCCTCCGGCCTCCGAGCCCTGCGCGACGACCACGTCGGCGCCGGCCTCTGCGGCCTTCTCGCCGTGATGCACCTTGCCGCACATCACGACCACTTTCATGCCGTGCTCGTGCATCGTGCG
>WNFF01012101.1_pt1 | contig 13792 bp, 12 predicted proteins | sample 5400441 | NCBI WGS metagenome assembly WNFF01 (sample SAMN13153345, study PRJNA577476) | soil metagenome | isolation source: 120 cm saprolite under Douglas fir tree site 2 hole 3 replicate 1 | place: USA:California | collected 2015-04-18 | reverse complement strand
AGCCGCGCCTCGCCGTAGTCAAGCACCGCATCGGGGGTCGGAAAGGCGCCGCCGCCGGGCTCGGCGACGAGCGCCGCGCTCATCCGGCAGGTCCCCGACCAGCTGGTGTTGACGGTCAGTACCGTCTTGATGAAATCCTCATAGAAGGTCGAGCCGCGCAATAGGCGCCCGCCGCCCGCCGCGATCAACGCGGCCTCGTCGGCGAAGGCCGGCCGTAAGACCGCGACCGCCGGCCCCGGATCCCACTCGGCCGAGACCCAGCGCCCGACCCGGCGGAGGATTTCATCAGCCGCGTCGCCGGGAAACCCATTCCAGGCAACCGCGAGGGCGCGCGGGTCCCGCTGCCGCACCCCGATCGTGCCGATCCGACCGCCGATCCGCTCGGCGTGCAGCAGTGTCCCGGTCTCGCTCTGCCAGCGCCACGGCTCCAGGTGAACCCAGCCATGGCTCGCCACCGTCAATCCGAGATCGATCGGCCAGGTGAGAGGCAGTTCCCTCTCGGGTCCAAAGGACAACTCCGCCTCCCCCATTCCCGCTTTCCCCTTCTCCCCCATAAGAAATAACTCCCTCTCCCAAGTAACCCCTTCTTCCCCGCTGGGGGCTTTGACAGAAGTCCCGTCATTCCGGGGCGCAGCCGAAGGCGGCGAGCCCGGAACCCATATTCCAGAGGCTCGTGTTTATGGGTTCCGGGCTCGCCGCTGCGCGGCGCCCCGGAATGACGAGATATTTTACGCTTTCGGTGCAACACCCGCGCTGGCGGGAGAGGATTTTTTGATTGTGGCGGGAGAGGGCCTTTCCGGCTGGTCACACCTTGTCGAGCGCCTGCTTGAGGTCGGCGATGATGTCGTCCTCGTGCTCGATGCCGAGCGAGAGGCGTACATAGCCGTCGGTGACGCCGGTCTGCTGCTGCTCCTCGGGGGTCAGCTGCGAGTGCGTGGTGCTCGCCGGATGGATCGCTAGGCTGCGCGCATCGCCGATATTGGCGACGTGGTAGAACATCTGAAGCGCGTCGATGAAGCGCCGCCCGGCATCCTTGCCGCCCGTCAGCTCGAAGCCCAGGAGCCCGCCATAGCCGCCTTTCATATAGGCGTCGGCCCGGCGCCGGGGCTCGCCTTCCATCAGGCTCGGATAGATGACCTTGGTGACCTTCGGATGGCCCTTGATAAAGCGGGCGACCGCCGCGGCATTGGCGCAATGCGCCCGCATGCGCAGGGGCAATGTCTCGAGCCCCTGGATGTGCAGGAACGAGTTGAACGGGCTCGCCGCGGCGCCGAGGTCGCGCAGGAGGGTCACCCGCATCTTGATGATATAGGCGACCGGCCCCATCGGCTTCACCGCCTGCGTCCACACCGCCCCGTGATAGGCCGGGTCTGGCTGGTTCAAGAGCGGAAAGCGATCGGCGTGCTTTTCCCAATCGAAATTGCCGCCATCGACGACGATGCCGCCGATCGAGGTGCCGTGGCCGCCGATATATTTTGTCGTCGAGTGCATGACGATGGCGGCGCCGTGCTCGATCGGCTTGCACAAGACCGGCGCGGCGGTGTTGTCGACGATCAGCGGCACACCGAACTCGCGCCCGATCCGGGCGACTTCGCCGATCGGGAACACTTCGAGCTTCGGGTTGGGCAATGTCTCGGCGTAGTAGCAGCGCGTCTTCGCGTCGGTGGCGCGGCGGAAATTCTCGGGATCGGCCGGATCGACAAAGCGCACCTCGATCCCCATGGTCCGCTGCATCGTGTGCAGGAAGAGGTTCCAGGTGCCGCCGTAAAGGTCGGTCGAGCTGACGAAATTGTCGCCGGCCTGGGCGATGTTGTTGACGCAGAACATCGAGGCCGCCTGGCCGGAGCCGAGCGCCAATCCCGCAACCCCGCCTTCCAATGCGGCGACCCGCTGTTCGAGCACGTCGCCGGTCGGGTTCATGATGCGGGTGTAGATGTTGCCGAGTTCCTTGAGCGCGAACAAATTGGACGCGTGCTCGGTATCGCGGAACTGATAGCTCGTCGTCTGGTAGATCGGCACGGCGACGGCATTGGTCGCCGGATCGCTGCGATAGCCGGCATGCAGCACGATGGTTTCGGGATGCTTGCTTTCTGTCGGCATCTCGCTCTCCGTTCCGAGGACAGGGTCGGGGCGCCACTGTGCCATGAGCGGCGCTGCGGCGTAAACGCGATTTGCCGACGCCTCGGCGCGAGTGGGGCGGGGGAGGGAAGGGTGGCGGCTAGATCAAGCTGGATCGCGGTGCTGGTCGCCGTAATCGCGGTCGTTGCGGTGTTGGCGGTCGCCGCGAGCATGTGGGCGGCGATCGGCGATGCCGAGATCAGCGCGGGCGGCTGGGTCGCCCTGGTGCTCGGTGTGCTGGTCGCGCTGGCTTTGGGATTCGGGCTGATGGCGCTCGTCTTTATCAGCAGCCGGCGCGGCTATGACGAGTAAGATCGCGACCGCCGTTGATCATCGGCGGCGGCCTACCACCTAAGCGACTATCCGTGCCGCAGCGGAGGCACCAATGCCGATGAAAACAGAGACGCAATATCACGCCTGGTATTGGATCGCCGCGATGGTTGCGGTCATGGTGATCCAGGCGGTCTTTGCCTCCTATACCCAGATCGCGCAGATCCCCTACAGCGAGTTCCAGGACGATCTGAAGGCCGGCAAGATCACCGAGGTCAGGGTTAGCGGCAACTATATCCAGGGAAAATTCAAGGAACCGGACCAAAACGGCCGCACCGATTTCATCACTACCCGCGTCGACCCCGAGACGGCACAAGAGCTGTCGAAGTACAACGTCAAGTTCGCTGGGGCAATCGAGAGCACGTTTCTGCGCGATCTCTTATCCTGGGTGATCCCGGTCGCGCTGTTCGCCGGCGTGTGGATGTTCATGTACCGCCGGTTTGCCAGCCAGCAGGGGTTTGGCGGCCTCATGTCGGTCGGCCGCAGCAAGGCCAAGGTCTATGTCGAGACCGACACCAAGACGACCTTTGCCGATGTCGCCGGGGTCGACGAGGCGAAGGCCGAATTGCAGGAAATCGTCGCCTTTCTGAAGGACCCGGCGAGCTACGGCCGGCTCGGCGGGCGGGTGCCGAAAGGGGTGCTGCTGGTCGGGCCGCCGGGCACCGGCAAAACGCTCTTGGCGCGCGCGGTGGCGGGCGAGGCCAACGTGCCGTTCTTCTCGATCAACGGCTCGGAATTTGTCGAGATGTTCGTCGGGGTCGGGGCGGCGCGGGTGCGCGACCTGTTCGAGCAGGCGCACCAGAAGGCGCCCTGCATCATCTTCATCGACGAGCTCGACGCGCTGGGTCGCGCCCGCGCCGCCTCTCCCTATGGTGGGGGCCACGATGAGAAGGAGCAGACGCTCAATCAGCTGCTCTCAGAGCTCGACGGCTTCGACACGCGAGCCGGCATGGTCCTCTTGGCGGCGACCAACCGCCCCGAGATCCTCGATCCGGCATTGCTGCGCGCCGGCCGCTTCGACCGCCAGGTGCTGGTCGATCGCCCGGACAAGATCGGCCGGGTGCAGATCCTCCAGGTCCACGTCAAGAAGATCCGCCTGGCGGCCGATGTCGACCTCGAAACCGTGGCGGCGGTGACCCCGGGCTTTACCGGCGCGGACCTCGCCAATCTGGTCAACGAGGCAGCGCTCTTGGCGACAAGGCGCAGCGCCGAGGCGGTGACGCTTGCCGATTTCACCGGCGCGATGGAGCGCATCGTCGCCGGCCTTGAGAAGAAGAACCGGCTCCTCAACCCGCATGAGCGCGAGGTCGTCGCGCATCACGAAATGGGGCACACGCTGGTTGCCTTGTCGCTGCCGGGCACCGACAAGGTCCACAAGGTGTCGATCATCCCGCGCGGCATCGGCTCGCTTGGCTACACGATCCAGCGCCCGACCGAAGACCGCTACCTGATGACGCGCCAGGAGCTCGAGAACAAGATGGCGGTGCTGCTCGGCGGCCGGGCGTCCGAGCACATCATCTTCGGCGAACTGTCGACCGGCGCCTCCGACGATCTCGCCAAGGTGACCGATATCGCGCGCAGCCTCGTCACTCGCTATGGCATGACCGACGAACTCGGCCTCGTGGTGTACGAGAAGAGCCCGCACAGCCTTCTCGGCGGCGACCAGCAACAGATGCCCTACCTTGAGCGCAGCTACAGCGAAGCAACCGCCCGCGAGATCGACGCCGCGGTCAAGGCGATCATCGACGGCGCATTCCGCCGGACGGTCACCCTGTTGCGCGAGAAGCGCGACATCCTCGAACGCGGCGCGCATCTTCTCCTCGAGCACGAAACCCTCGACGAAGCCGACCTCGCCGCATTGCTGGCAAAGGAGCCAGCGGTCGCCGGCTAGGATTGCCACCACGGGTTGTGTCGGCGGAACTGTTGCATGCGGCCGGTGCCCGGCCGCATGATAGACGTGTCAACCGCAACGGACGGCCACTTTGAAAAAATCAGCAAACTCTCCCGAAGCCACGGGGTACGGCCGCGGGACGGGGGTGCCCGACCCGGTGGATATCCATGTCGGCGGCCGGATCCGCACGCGACGGCTGCTGATCGGCATGAACCAGGAGACGCTCGCCCGGGCGCTCGGGCTCACCTTTCAGCAAGTCCAGAAATATGAGGGCGGCGCCAACCGGGTCAGCGCCTCGCGGCTGTCGCAGATCGCCGAGATCCTCGGCGTGCCGATTTCCCATTTCTTCAGCGATCTCGATCCCGACGGCGCCGAGCCGAGCGCGCACGACCGGGAGGCGCGCGAGCGCCTGCAGCGCCCGGAAACGATCGAATTGATCCGCGCCTATTATGCGATCGCCGATCAGCGAACGCGCCACCAATTCCTCGAAATGGTCAAGGCGGCGGCGCAATCGCATGAGCCCCGACAGTAGCAGGCGATGCGCGGCAGAGGACTCGTCATCGATATCCGCAACGCCCGCGTCCGCATGGTTAAGGCGTGAGAAGAGAACTGGCCGCCGCAACGATAAACCCTCTCCCGCACCGCGGGAGAGGGTGCCCGAGGGCGCAGCCCGAGGGCGGGTGAGGGTGGTCGGGCGGAAATACCCTCACCCTCCCATCGCTCCGCGATGGGCCCCTCCCTCTCCCGCGGTGCGGGAGAGGGGTTTGTCTGCATAGCGATGTGCGGCATTGCCGGTTTCCTGTTGCCGCAGCCGGGGCTGGCGCGGGCCGAGATCGAGGCGCGGCTGTGGGCGATGATCGGGACGCTGCGCCACCGCGGGCCGGATGACGAGGGCGTGTGGACCGACGGGCTGGGAGCGCTGGCCCACGCCCGGCTGTCGATCATCGACTTGTCACCTGCCGGCCACCAGCCGATCGCCAGCGCGGGCGGCGACGTGTGGCTGACCTATAATGGCGAAGTATATAATTTCAAGGAATTGCGCGATGAACTTATTGCAATAGGTTATGTCTTTCGCAGCCGGACCGACAGCGAGGTCATCGCCAATGGCTGGCACGCCTGGGGGCCTCGGGTGTTTGGCCGCCTGCGCGGGATGTTCGCGCTGGCCTTATGGGACCGGCGCTCGCGCCGCCTTGTTCTGGCGCGTGACCGCATCGGCAAAAAGCCGCTCTATTACGTGCCGCCGGGAAGCACGCCCGGAAACGCCAATCAGCAGGCTTTTCTGTTCGGCTCGGAGATCAAGGCGCTGCTCACCTGGCCCGGGCTGGCGCGCATCCCTAATCTGGGCGCGATCGACCATTACCTGACGCTGCAATACGTGCCGGCGCCCGAGACCGCCTTTGCCGGCGTGAAGCGCTTGCCGCCGGCGCATTATATGGTGGTCGGCGCCGATGCCGAGGGAAGCTGGCTTGAGCCCGAGCTGGTGCGCTACTGGGAGCTGCCCGAGCCACAGGCCACACGCGCCCCACCAGACCCAGCCGAGCTGCAGCGCGAGCTGGTCGCCCATCTCGAAGAGGCGGTGCGGCTGCGGATGATATCCGATGTTCCGCTCGGCGCGTTCCTCTCGGGCGGGGTCGATTCGAGCGCGGTCGTGGCGATGATGGCGCGGGCCGGCGCGGGCCCGGTCAAGACATTCTCGATCGGCTTTCCCGCCAAGGAGTACGACGAGACCCGCTATGCCCGCCTCGTCGCCGAGCACTACGGCACCGAGCACGAGGAATTCATCGTCGAGCCGGATGCGGTCGCGATCCTGCCGCAACTGGTCTGGCATTATGGCGAGCCCTTTGCCGACCCGTCAGCGATCCCGACCTATTATGTGTCGCAAATGGCGCGTCGCCACGTCACCGTCGCGCTCAATGGCGATGGCGGCGACGAGGCGTTTCTCGGTTATGCCCGCTACCAGGCGATGCGCCATCTCGATCGCCTCGACCGCTTGCCGTCCGCCGGGCGAGTCGCCCTGGCGCGGCTCTGCGCGCTCGCGCCGGCGACGATCGGGAGGCGGCTCCGCCTGTCCCAGATCGGCGATATTCTCGGCGCCCCGATCGAGCAGCCCGAGCGGCGCTATGCCGGGACGATTGCGTTTTTCGGCGATTCTGACAAGGCGGCGGGCTATGGCGAGGCGATGCGGGCGCAGCTGGCGCATTCGGCGCTGGATCTCCTGGCGCCCTATTTCACGCGGGCTGGCAGCCTGGTCGCGGGCGCCAATTGGGCCGATTTCCATACCTATCTGCCCGACGATCTGATGGTGAAGGTCGATGTCGCCAGCATGGCGCACGGCCTCGAAACCCGCTCGCCGCTGCTCGACCATGTCCTCTTGGAATGGGCCGCGCGGATCCCGCCGGAAGTCAAGATGGCGGGGGGGAAAACAAAGGCGCTCTTTAAGGCGGCGATGGCGCCCTATCTGCCCGATGAGATCTTGCGCCGCAAGAAAATGGGGTTCGGCTGCCCGATCGACCAATGGCTGCGGCGCGAGCTGAAGAATCTCGCCTACGACACCTTGTTGGCGCCGGCAGCTCGCGAGCGCGGCCTGATGCGGCCCGAATACGTCGAGCGGCTGCTCAACGAGCACTGCGCCTATCGGGCCAATCACCACACAAGGCTGTGGGCCCTCCTGATGCTCGAATTGTGGTTCCGCACGTGGATCGATGGGGCGGCGGCCATCGAATCGTAGGGCCCTCCTGATGCTCGAATTGTGGTTCCGCACGTGGATCGATGGGGCGGCGGCCATCGAATCGTACCGTCCTGCGGCGTAACACGGTGCGGAAGCTGCACAACGGAATATGCGTCCTTCGAGACGGCGCTTCGCGCCCCCTCAGGATGACGTAAATCTATGATCGAATTAACAAAGAACGTCATCCTGAGGAGCCCGCGCAGCGGGCGTCTCGAAGGACGCACCGTGCCCATCCAGACTGCCGATGACGCTGCCCCGCTGTTACGTCGTCGGGCATTGATTATCGTCAACCCGGCGGCGGGCCGGTCGCGGTCGTCGCGGCGCCGCCTCGACCGGGTGGTCGCGGCGCTGGAACGGCGCGGCTGTGCGGTCGTCTTGCGCCGGGTCGGACCGGCCAGCGGCGATGCCGAGCGCCTCGCGCGCGAGGCCGAAGCGGAATTCGACATTATCGTCGCAGCCGGCGGCGACGGCACGGTCAACGCGGTGGTGAACGGGATGGCTGCGGCGGCGCGGGCCGTCGCGCTGTTGCCGTTTGGCACCGTCAATGTGCTGGCGCGCGAGATCGGGTTGCCGCGCGATCCCGAGCAGTTGGCCGCTCTGATCACCGCCGGCCCGGCGCGCCCGATCTGGCCCGGCCGGGTCGGCGATCGGCTGTTCCTGACGATGGCGAGCGGCGGGTTCGATGCCGAGACCGTCGCCGCGGTAAATCCTCGGTTGAAACGCCATGCCGGCCGGCTCGCCTTCGCCTGGGCGATCCTGGTGTGCTTATGGCGGTATCACGCTTGTGAGCTGTGCGTCCGGGTCGACGGCGTCGATTACCGCGCGGCCACGGTGATTGCCGCGAAAGGCCGGTTCTACGCAGGCCCTCACGTGATTGCCCCGCGCGCCGATCTTGCCGAACCGATGCTCGATCTCGTGCTGCTTCAGCGCTCCGGGCGGGTTGCGGTGTTACGCTACCTCGGCGCGCTGCTGCTCGGCAGGCTTCCGCGGCGCCACGACATTACCATCGTGCGTGCGCGCGAGGCATTCGTGTCGGCCGCCGAATCGGTCCCGGTACAGGCCGATGGCGAGATCGTCGCGCACTTGCCGGTCCGCATCGCAATAGCCGACCAACCCCTGCGATTGGTCCAACCTTGAGGCCGACGCGGCTGCGCGTGTTGAGTTTTTGCAACAGCATGCGGTTGCGCTTGGCGGGGCCTCGCTTCAACGCTTTGGTTCTGCGGCGCAGCCTAGTAGGTTTGCGCGGGATTTCTGTGGGGCGGGAAATGGTCGCGAGTGAGGCTCGCTGTCCGAGACCGAAAGCGCGGCGCAACCGCGGATGGCTGGTGGCGCTGTGTCTGGCCGCCGCCGCTTCGGTGGCACCGGCCGCGGCGCAGGCGCAGAACCTGACCTACAGCGAGGTGAAATTCGGCATCCTCGCGCATGACGTGCATGTTCTCGGCGGCAAGGAACACGGCGTCGACATCAATCCCGAAATCATCCTGCAATCGCCCTTCTCCGATGCCTGGGCCGCGAGCCTCCCCTGGTATCTGCAATGGATGGTGCAGCCGCGCCCGACGCTCGGCGGCGAGATCAACACCTCGGGCTTTACCGATCAGGCCTATTTCGGGGCGACCTGGACGTGGCAATTGGCAAGCAACCTGCTGCGGCCGGATGACGGTATTGCCTTGAGCTATTTTTTCGGTCCCAGCTTCAATGATGGCGACATCATCGGGCGGGCACCCAACCGCAAGAGCCTCGGCGCTCATGTCCTGTTCCGCGAAGCGCTGGAACTGGGCTATCGCATTACCCCGATCTACCAGATTTCTGTGATTGCCGACCACGTCTCGAACGGCGGACTCGCCAAACAGAATCAAAGCATCAACGATGTCGGCGTTCGCTTCGGCGTCCGATTCTGAGGCCCAGCAGGAACCGATCCCAATCGCGACCTGTTAGCGAAGAAGATCGGCCCAGGAATCTGGGACTGGTTTCTCGGACAGGACCGCGAACGGAGAAATCCATGCTTTATTGGGCTTTTGTTTTTCTGGTGATTGCGTTGATTGCTGGTCTCCTCGGCTTTGGTGGCGTGGCCTCAACTGCCGCGGGCATCGCCCAGGTCCTGTTCTTCATCTTCCTGATCGTCTTCGCCGTCACCCTCGTCATGGGCGTGCTGAGCCGACGACCGCCACCCGCGATCTGACGGGTTCGGCGCGGCCGCCCGGCCGGCGGTTTGTTAGGTTTTCCAAGGAGCCCAGCCGGAACCGAGTACGAACCTGGCCGTTTAGCGAGCAAGGCTAGCCGGGGACTGCGATGGGGTGTCCCCCGCGGAGCCGCGAGCGGGGAAGACCATGCTCTGCTGGGTTTTTGTTTTTCTGGGGACCGCGATCATTGCCAGTCTTCGCGGCCTTGGCGGCATGGCTTCGACGGCGGCGGGGATCGCCGAGATATTATTCTTCGTCTTCCTTATTGCTTTTGTGGTGTCGCTCGTCATGGGATCGGTGAAGCATCGGCCGCCTGCCCGCGATCCGGCCGGCGGTCCCGAGGAGGGGCCGGAGGGCGCTGCCGATAGCCCGCTGATCAGGCGCACGCCCCTTGCCACATCCGGTGATCGGGGCCAGGCTGGTCCCCGCCACGCCGCCTAATCGGCGGCGAGGACGCGGGCGAGCTGGCTCAGCGCCTCCTGGTGACGCTCATTGGGGATCTGGGCGAAATTGCGGGCCAGTTCGAGGCACATCCGCTCGCGCGTGCTGACCGCGCGCGTCCCTTCCCCATCCAGCCCGTCGAAGAAATAGCCGATCGGCACGCTCAGAACCTGCGCGATCTCGTATAGCCGGCCGGCTGAAACGCGATTGATCCCGCGCTCGTATTTATGGGCCTGCTGATAGGTGACGCCGATCAGATCGGCCAGCTGCTGCTGGGTCAGGCCCAGCATGATCCGACGCTCGCGAACCCGCGCGCCGACGTGGCGATCGATATCCTGAGTGCGCCCGGTTGAGCGGCGCGACGCCGCGGCGCGGTAGGCGGGGTCGCCATTCTTGCCGCCTTCCCGCCGTGCCTTGATGCTGGGGTCCTGTTGGGTCATCTGGGTCCACTCGATAAGGTTGTATCTCGGGGTTCTCGGTGCGGCCGTCCGGCATATATGGCGAGCGGCGATGGCGATGTCAGCGTATTGCGCGTCGGGTCGGTTTGCCGCAGGGGCCGAACAAACCGGTTAGCTGCGCCGCGTCCCCTCAACTGCTGGATCTAAGATTGGACGGGGCTCATGTGTCAAATTTTAGGCAGGGTTTTCCCGCCGCCGCGCCGTGCCGCCGCGCCCGCCGACCGCTCCGTCGTGCTTGCATGGCGCCCCCGCTTCGTTCCCGTTTGACAGCTCTCGATCGCGGTGATACCGACGCCACTCTTGCAATGGCGGACCAATGCCGCGAATCGTAATCGGCGACGGCGCGCTCTATTATGAGCGGCAAGGTGTCGGGTTCCCCGTCATGTTCGTGTCGGGTCTGGCTGGGTTTGCCTCGTTCTGGCACGACCAGGCCGTCGCTTTCGCCAAGCATTTCGACGTCGTCACGCACGACCATCGCGGGATCGGCCAGAGCGATCTGACGCGCAGCGGGTTTACCGTCGATCGCATGGCGGCCGACGTGATCGGGCTGATGGATGCCCTGGAGATCGAGCGCGCCCATATCGTCGGGCATTCGACCGGCGGGGCGATCGCGCAAATTCTCGCGGTCGAGCAGCCCAAACGGATCGCCAGCGTGGTGCTGTCGGCAACCTGGACCAAGCCGGACGCCTATTTCCGCCGGCTGTTCGGGTTGCGCAAGGATATCCTGTTGCGGCTCGGCCCGAGCGCCTATGTCCAGGCCAACACGCTGTTCCTCTATCCAAGCTGGTGGGTCGCGCGCAACAACGAGCGCCTGCGACAACAGGAAGCACAGCACCTCGCCGTCTTTCCGCCGACCGAGATCGCGGCCAGCCGCATCGACGCGATCCTCGCCTTCGACCGGACCGAAAGCCTGTCGCGTATCAAGACGCCGACCCTGGTCGTCGGCGCCGAGGACGATATCGTAACGCCGGCCTACTTTTCCGAGGAGCTGGCGCGGCTGATCCCGGGGGCGGAAATCAAGATCTTCCCGCGCGGCGGCCATGCCTTCACCCAGGTCCGGGCGCGCGAGTTCACCCAGGCCGTCCTGCCGTTCCTCGCCTCTCACACCCCCGGATAGGCAGTCGGGCGCCCGTCGCGGTGGGTGCACAAAGCGACGGCATTTAAAGGTTCCTAAATATCTGCGGGTTACGGTTGGCGTGGCTTCCCATGGGGTGGAGCCGTCTGGCGAGCCGCGAAATCCGATCGAGGTTGTAGGTAATGTCCGTTAGCGACGACGAGCTGGCCATCCGGTTCTCGACCGCCCTCGAGGCAGCAGGCGACGTCGCCTATTCCTGGGACCTCGATGGCGATCGGCTGGACTGGTCGGGGCGCCTTGCGGCCGCGGAGTTCGATTTTGCTGCCGAGCTGGCGACCGGACGCAGCTTCGCCAACCGCATCCATCCCGAAGATCTGGTCCAGCGGCAGCTGGCGCTCGCCGAGCATTTCGACGACGAGGCTGCGTTCGACTGCGAGTATCGCCTGCGAGACGCCGCAGGCGGCTTTGTCTGGGTGCACGAGCGCGGCCAGGCCACACGCGATGGTGTGGGCCGGCCGCTATTCATGCTCGGCGTCATTCGCGGGATCGGCGATCGCAAGGCGCAGCAGACGCGCCTCGAGAGGCTGGCGAATTTCGACGAGCTGACCGGTCATTTCAACAAGAGCCGGCTGCGCGAGGCGGTCGACCAGATCATCGCCGCCAATCAGCGCACCGGCAGCCCGGCCGCGTTCCTGTCGGTCGGCATCGACAACATGACAATGATCAACGACATGTTCGGCCATGAGGCGGCCGATACGGTGCTGATCGAGATGGGCCGTCGGCTCGACAGCTGCCTGCGCGTCTGCGATCCGATCGGCCGGCTCGGCGGCGACCGTTTCGGTACCGTCTTGCAGCATTGTTCCGAGGAGAATATCGGCGCGGCCGCCGAGAAGATCCTGGCCGCGGCGAGCGCGATGCCGGTGATGACTACAAGAGGACCGATCTATGTGACGGTGTCGATCGGCAGCGCCACGTTTCCCGATCAGGGCCTCACCTCCTACGACGTGATCACCCGGGCCGAGAGTGCGCTCGGCGAAGCCAAGCGGGCCGGGCGCGATTGCCACAGCCATTACCGCATGACCGGTGAGCAGCGCGAGCGCCAGCGCCGCAGCCTGACGATCAGCGAACAGGTCCGAGCGGCGTTGCGCGAAGAGCGTGTGCTGTTTGCCTTTCAGCCGGTGGTCGTGGCCGAAACCGAGGAAGTCGACCATTACGAGTGTTTGCTGCGCATGCGCAGCCCGAACGGGCGCATCGTCCCTGCCAGCGAATTCGTGCCGGTCATCGAGCAGCTTGGGTTTATCCGGCTGATCGACCGCTATGTCTTGGACAAGGTGGTGGAGGAGCTGTCGGCGCATCCCGAGGTCAGGCTCGGTTTCAACATTTCCGGGCTGACGGCGGCCGATCGGCCCTGGCTGCGCGCGCTTGTCATGCAGTTGCGCAACCGGCCCGACATCGCCTCTCGCCTGATCGTCGAGATCACCGAGACCGCGGCGCTCTACGATATCGAGGAATCGGCCCGGTTCGTTATGGCGGTGCGCGATGCCGGCTGCAGCGTCGCGCTCGACGACTTTGGCGCCGGCCATACCTCGCTACGTCACCTGCAGAGCCTGGCCGTCGATACCGTAAAGATCGACGGCTCGTTCATCCGCAATCTCGCGGGCAATCCGGAAAACCAGGTTTTCCTGCGGCACCTCCTCGGACTTGCGAAGGGGTTTGGCTTCGCCACCGTGGCCGAATGCGTTGCCACCGCGGAAGACGCGGCGATCCTGCGGCGCGAAGGCGTCGGGCTGATGCAGGGTCACTATTTCGGCCGCCCGTCGCTCGATCGCCCGTGGCTCAATGCTGCGCCATCCCCGGCGGTCGGGGCCATCGAGAGCGACCAGCTCGCCATCGTCTAGCCGTATCATCGTTTTTACTGAAGCATCCCCACCCGTCACCCCCGCGAAAGCGGGGGTCCAGGGGAGCGGCATAGCGGTTGCCCCCGGGATTCCCGCTTGCGCGGGAATGACGAGCCCCGTTTCAGCCTTTCTGCCGATCGCGTCCGAGCGCCTCGAGTTGCTGCCGCAGCGCCTCGATCTGGGTCTCGAGGCGGTGCAATCGGGGATCCTCGGCCTCTTTTGTCTCGCCTTTGGGCTGCGGCGTGTCGGGCGCGGCTGATTTTGCGCCGCCTGCATAGGGGGAAAGCATCTTCAAGGCGCGTTCGAACAGCGCGATGTTCTGCTTCCCCATCTCCTCGAATTGGCCAAACGGAAAGATGCCGAAGGTGGCGCGCAGGCTGTCGCGCATCTGCTCCTGATTGCCCGTGAAGGCGATCATCGCCTGCTCCAGATAGCCGGGCACCAGGAATTGCATGCTGTCGCCGTAAAAGCTGATCAGCTGCCGCAGAAAGCTGATCGGCAGCAGGTTCTGCCCGCCTTTCTGCTCCTGCTCGACGATGATTTGGGTCAGCACCGAGCGGGTGATGTCTTCGCCGGTCTTGGCGTCGTAGGCGACGAAATCTCCCCCCTCCTTGATCATCTGGGCGAGGTCGTCGAGCGTCACATAACTGCTCGTCGCCGTGTTGTAGAGCCG
>WNFF01018705.1_pt1 | contig 13795 bp, 11 predicted proteins | sample 5400441 | NCBI WGS metagenome assembly WNFF01 (sample SAMN13153345, study PRJNA577476) | soil metagenome | isolation source: 120 cm saprolite under Douglas fir tree site 2 hole 3 replicate 1 | place: USA:California | collected 2015-04-18 | reverse complement strand
CCGGGCCGCCTGCGCGAAATGACGGCTCTCCGGAAGCAACTCGCCACTTGGAATACTCCATTCGACTTCTGCGGCGACTACCTCGACGGCCTCTCGAGCGAAGGCGCCCTCTCGACCGGCGAAGAAGCCGCCGAGCGAACAGCCACGAAATTGAAATCTAATTGAAGAAAGACCAGCCGGGGCAACTTGACGGCGATGGCCGCTCCCGTTACGCTGACCAGCGCATGCCATCAAAATCGAGGAAGCTTCTTGTCGTCCTGATCGGGCTGCTGGTGCTGGGGTTTGTGCTGTATCGCTCAAGCGGGATGATCAGCCTTGCGGATTTTAGCGGCGCAAAACTTCTTCGCGCCGTCCGCAACGCCAATCCCTGGCTGCTGATCCTTTCGATTATCGCGATTTACGCCTGTTACGCTCTTCGCTCCCTGCGGTGGAAGGTTTTCCAGAACAATCTTGGTCCCTCACGTTTCGGTCCGATTTACGCCATGACGCTGGCGGGCTTCGCGGCTATCTTTCTTCTCGGACGCGCGGGAGAGCCGGTACGGCCGCTGCTGCTCTCGCGGAAGGAAAAACTTCCTATCGCGGACTTGTTTGGAATTTATGCGCTCGAACGATTGTTTGACCTGGCGAGTGCCGCGGTCGTCGCCGCGATCGCGTTGCTGCTGTTTCAATCGCGTGCTCATGCAGGTGAGACTGCCGCCAAGCTGGAAACCGCGGCAAGGACTACAGGCTCGCTGCTTTTCGCTGGCGTCGCCGGTGCGGTCGGCTTTTTGCTGTATTTGCGGTTACATGGATCCGCGTTGCTTGAGCGCCGTTTACAAGGTTGGGTAAGCGCTCACGGATGGCGCGCCAAGATCGCCGGAATCGTTCTAGGTTTCGCGAGGGGCGTGCAAGCCATTCGAACTCTTCCAGATCTCGCACTCTCTTTGTTTTACTCCGCCGCGCACTGGTTCCTCGTCCTCCTGGTTTACCTCTGGGTCCGGAGTCGGCGGCGGATCGCAGGTGGCATGCTTCCTTGCCTACACGGCGGTGTTTGGAGTAGAAAAAGAAGCCGCCGCGGCCGCTTCGATTGTCATGTGGCTGATTACATTCGCAGCGTGTAGTCTGGCGGGCGTACCGCTGCTGGTGCATGAAGGGTTTTCGCTCGGGAAATTGCGGGAGATGGCGGAGCACGAAAAGGAAGCGGCGATCGAGGATGCCGCAAAGCAAGGAGACTCAGCCCAGTGAAGTGCCCCTTTTGCGCAAACATTGACGACAAGGTGATTGATTCGCGGGAGGGCCGCCTGGGCGACACCATCCGCCGGCGGCGCGAGTGCCTGAAATGCGAGCGGCGCTTTACGACTTACGAGCGCATCGATGAAATTCCGTACATGGTGATCAAAAAAGACGGGCGGCGCGAGCGCTTCGAGAGGCAAAAGATTTTGCAAGGGCTCTTGAAAGCTTGCGAAAAGCGGCCGGTGGCCACGCCAAAGCTAGAGGGAATTGTGGATGAAATCGAAGGCGTGGTGCAGGAGTCCACGGAACGCGAGCTGACCACCACCGAAATCGGCGAAATGATCATGCACCGGCTGAAGAAGCTCGATAAGGTCGCGTACGTGCGATTTGCTTCGGTATACATGGATTTCAAGGACGTGCAGGAATTCATGAGCGAGCTGAAGAATCTGCTGAAGGATCGCGTCAAGAAATAATTCCCTTTCTCTCGAGGAGTTTCCATGAAGAAAACCGCTGTTACCATTACGTGCGCCTTGATCACGTTGGTTTGTGTTCTCACGAAAACAAATCCAGCGGCGGGGCAGGGAAAGACGGCGGCGCAGGCGAAAAAATCGCCCGTTACGGATGCGCCCCTTCCGCAGGTGGACAAGGAAAAAATTCGCGCGCATGTGAAATATCTTTCGAACGACGAGCTCGAAGGCCGAGGCACGGGGCAGCGCGGCGGCGATCTGGCCGCGGACTACATCGGGAAACAGTTCGCGTCGTACGGGCTGAAACCAGCTGGTGACAACGGCACTTTTTTCCAGCAAGTGCCGATGGTCGGCGTGAAAACACTGGTGGACACAACATTTAAGTTTGTGGAAGCCAGCGGAAAATCCTTCGAAGCAAAAAATCTCACCGAGTTTGTGACCAACAACGAAAGCCAGACGGAAACGGCAGACATTGATGCGCCGATCGTGTTTGTTGGCTACGGAATTAAAGCACCGGAGTACGACTGGGATGATTACAAGACCGTTGACCTCAAAGGGAAAGTGGCGCTGGTCTTCGTGAACGAACCCAGTTCCGAAGATCCCGATTTCTTCAAGGGCAAAGCAATGACGTACTATGGCCGGTGGACGTACAAGTTTGACGAAACTGCTCGGCGTGGCGCAGTGGCCACCCTGATCATTCACCGCACGGACCTGGCGAGTTACGGCTGGGAGGTGGTGCGTAATTCCTGGGGCACCGAGCGGTCCTACTTGAAGCGCGACGAAACGCCGAAGCTGCAAGCGGCCTCCTGGATTCAACTGGACGTTGCAAAAAGAATTGTCGGGATGGTGGGGCTCAATCTCGACAGGATGTTTGAGCGGGCGCAGATGAAGGACTTCAAGCCGCTGCAACTGCCGATTCATCTGAAAGCCCACGTAACGAGCCAGTTGAAGCCGTTCGTCTCGCGAAACGTCCTGGCGATGCTCCCGGGGACGGACGCTGTGCTTGCCAAGGAAGCGGTGCTTTATACCGCGCACTACGATCACCTGGGAATCGATCCTAGTTTGCCGGGCGACAAAATTTATAACGGCGCGAACGACAATGCGACGGGTTGCGGAATCCTGCTGGAATTGGCGCGTGTGTGGGGAGCGATGCCGATTGCCGCGCCCCGCTCGACTCTTTTTGCTTCCGTTACGGCGGAAGAGCAGGGGCTGCTCGGTTCGGAATATTTGGGAAAACATTCGCCGGTACCGCCGGGAAAAATCATGGTGGACTTGAATTTCGACGATGTCCCGCCGCTGGGGACTCCGGAAGAAGTGGAAGTGAGTGGCGCGGAGCGGACGACGTTTTATCCGTTGGTGCAGGCGACGGCGCGGGATTTTGGTCTGGCGATCAGGCCAGACCCGCGGCCCGAAGCCGGACACTATTACCGTTCGGATCATTTCAGTTTGGCGCGTGTGGGCGTGCCGTCGTTTTCGATCAATGAAGGGATCAAGTTCGCGGGCCATCCAGCGGAGTGGGGCGAGGCGCAGGCCAAGGATTTCACCGAGCACCGCTATCACCAGCCAGGTGATGAGTACAGTCCCGACATGGACTTTAACGGCGATGCGGTGATCGCAAGATTTGGATTTGTCCTCGGATCGAAAGCGGCCTGGCTGCCTACGCTTGCGGGTTGGGTCCCCGGAGACGAGTTCGAGGCTGCGCGAAAAAAGAGCACTCCATAAACAGTCCCGCTCCGAGTCTCCTCACCTCTCTAAATTCGGCAGAAGTATGCCACGCGAGAATGTGAAAAATCTGGCAGCCCGAGTCCAGGTGCGTCTATTCCCCGGAATGATATTTGCTTGACAGAGAGTGCGGTGAGTTATATATGTCCAGTCGTCTATACAACTGGACGGGGGCGTCGAGTGGCTGCGGTCGTGCTGGACAGGCAAAGCGTGGTGCCGCTGTACTACCAGATTCAGCAGGGGCTGAGCGAACAGATCCGCTCGGGCAAACTGAAGCCGGGAGAATTGGTGCCTTCGGAGCAGGAAATCGCGGCGCGGCTGGGGGTCAGCCGGATGACCGCGCGGCAGGCGCTGAAATCCTTGTGCAGCCGTGGGCTGACGTATAGCCAGCGCGGGAAGGGCACGTTCGTCTCGCGGATGAAGCTGGAGAAGAATTTCCGGCAACTGCTGTCGTTCAGCGAAGAGATTAAGGATCGCGGGTCACAACCAAGATCAAGAGTGCTGGCATTCAAGCGGATGCTGCCCGAGGGAGACGTGGCGGAAGCGTTGCACCTCGGTCCGGAAGAGGAAGTGATTTTCTTGCGGCGCGTGCGCATGGCGGATTCGGCACCGCTCTGTATTGAGGCGACGCATCTTCCGGCACGGCGCTGCCCGGATTTACTGGAAAAGTTCGACCCAAGCGGATCGCTGTACCGTGCACTGGCGGAGCATTACGGGTTGCAAATTCACCTGGCCGACGAAGTGGCGGAGGCATCGGTGGCCACGGCGGCAGAAGCGAAGCTGTTGCGCGTCCGCGCGAAGTTGCCGGTGTTCCGGTTCACGCGCACGGCGTATCTGCATAATGGCGAACCCGTCGAATTTGTGAAGTCGACCTACAGGGGGGACCGTTGCAAGGTTGTGAATCGATTGAGCAGGCAGTTGGAAGTGGTGAGTTAAGTCTAGGGGGGTGGGTGATGAAAAGGTTGGTTGCTTTGCTAGTGGTGCTGTTGCTCGCGGGAATGTTTGCAGCAGCCTGGGCTCAGGAGGTTACGGGCTCGATCGCGGGGACGGTGACGGATTCTTCGGGGGCAGCCGTTGCAGGGGCGAAAGTATTGATCAAGAGTTTGGACAAAAATGTGGTTGTCCGAACGGTCACGGCAGAGGCGAATGGCGAGTATATCGCGACGAATCTAGCGGTCGGGAATTACGAAATCATTGCTGAAACCCCGAACTTCAAGAAGGCCGTCTACTCGCATATCGCCTTGCACGTCGGCGATAAGGTGACCGCGAATGTGGCGCTTGAGGTCGGTTCGGTGAATGAGTCCGTGACCGTGGAAGCGAACCCCTTGAGAGTCGAGCTGCAATCCGTCACGGCGACCGGCGTAATCACTGGCACGCAGCTCCAGGAGCTCTCCCTCAACAGCCGAAACTACGCCGCACTCGTCCTTTTGGTGCCCGGGGCTTCGGACTCCGGCAATGCCGACCAGATTTTCCCTGGCGCTACCGCCCCTATCGGCACCAACGTAATGTCTTTCCAGATCAACGGCAACCGCAGAGAACAGAACAACTGGCAGGTCGATGGCGCCGACAATGTGGACCGCGGTTCGAACCTTACACTTCTCTCTTTTCCGAGCATTGACGCCATCGCTGAGTTTCGCGTGGTGCACGGCGTGTACGATGCCGAATCAGGCCGCTCCGCTGGCGGGCAAATCAATGTCATAACCCGGTCCGGCACCCGCGACATTCACGGCGGTTTGTACGAGTTCTTTCGGAATAACATTCTGAACGCCAACAGTTTCTTCAATAACCGCTCGATCCCAATCGTTAAGCGTCCTCCGCTACGCTACAACGATTTCGGCGGAACGGTGGGAGGACCAGTCTACATTCCCGGGATTTACAGGAAGCGCGACAAGACCTTCTTTTTCGTTTCCGAGGAGGCGCGACGGATAGTGACCTATTCGAATCCGTCCGGAGCCATTCCCTATGCAGGGATGATCGACGGACAATTCAATCATGTGGTGTGCACGCAGTGGGCGAACAGTGGCGGCCTGGCTGGTCCCTGTACGGCTTACGGAACCAGTATTGGGGCAGGTTCCACTAACCCCGTTGCCGCGGCGTACGTGAAAGACATCTTCGCGAAATTCCCGACGCCCAATCTGACTACGGCAGCCAATCCATTTGGGTATACGGCGACGCTCGGGAATATTTTCAATTTCCGCGAGGACATGGTCAAGATTGATCACGTCTTCAGCCCGAAGCTGACCGTCAACGGCAAGTTCCTTCACGACACTAACCCAACAGTTGAGGCGGGTGGACTGTTCACGAACACTATTATTAGCGGCATTTCAACGACGTCCACGCATTCGCCGGGACATCAGTACAACATTGCCGCTACTTACACGCCGAACTCAAAGCTCCTCATCGACGGCGGTTACCGCTACTCCTACGGCGCTATCCTAAGCCAGGTGACTGGCGCCGAGAATTTCTCGCAGTCGCCCGATATTAAGGCGGCCTTGGCCAGCACGCTGCCGTTTCAGAATATTCTGGGCCGTGTGCCAACGCTTGCGATCACGGGCGGGAGTTTCACCAACGCCGGAGGCAACAGCATCGGCGATTTTGGCCCGTATCAGGACTACAACGTCAACCACACGACTTACGGCAATGTGACGAAGGTTCTGGGGTCCCACACCTTGAAATTTGGTGCGATCTACTATCACTACAACAAACATGAGAATCAGTTGACGGGCAGCAACAACGGCTCTTACTCCTTCGACGCCGCAAACGCTCCTACCTCGGCGACAACATTCAACGGGAACCCCGTGTGCACGGGGACGGCGGCTACCGGGGGCACGTGTCCATTCTCGTTCGAGCAGGCGTACGCAAACTTCCTTCTTGGTCAACTCAGCTCATTTTCGCAAGCCTCGCTGGATGTAACGGCCAATATCTTTGACAACCAGTTTGAGTACTACGGTCAAGATACCTGGAGGGTCCGGAAAAATATTACCTTGACCTACGGCATTCGCCACTCCTTCTTCCGTCAGCCAACGGATGCCAGCGGTGCGAACGGCACAAGCCGGCTGGTTAATTTTGACGCAGCGTTTTATGACCCGGCCAAGGCGCCATGCATTACTTCTTCGGGCGNNACGTAAAGCTGGTCAACGGCGTTCCGAACAGCAGCGCTTGCAATGCCAGCTACAACCCATTGAACGGATTGATTTTTGCTGATCCGCCGACCTTCAACGGATTTACCGGCACCAAGTCGCCGTTCGGCAGCAAGGTCGGGAAGGAGTTCAACCGCGCCATTGCTCCGCGCATCGGCGTTGCCTGGGATCCTTTCGGAAACGGACGCACTTCGATCCGCGCCGGCTACGGTATGTTCTTTGACAACGGCCTGGAATTCGGCAACCCCGAGTTGAACGTCGGCTTGAGCCAGGGATTCCTGACCAACCTGGGTATCAACCGGAGCACTTTGTCGGATCCGTCCGGCGCGACCACGACTGTCAATACCACGACGCCATTCACCATTCAGGCTCGGATGCCTGTCGATTACAAGTCGCCGTACTCCCAGCAATGGAGTCTCGACGTGCAGCGCCAATTTGCAAATACATGGCTGGTTGACGTCGGCTACTACGGCAGCAACGGGATCCATCTTCCTGGTTTCGAGGAGCTCAACCAGCCCGCCGTGGCGTCCTATTTGAATTGCACAGCGGCTACGCCATGCTTCGCCGGACCCGTATCCGTCCCCGCGAACGGGGTTAACATCCAGTCCACCCCTCCGTCTCCCTGTGCAACGACTCCCTGTATTAACAGCACGGCAACCTCGAACCAACTCGCGGTGCTGCGGCCCTATGTGGGCTACGGGCCGGGGCTGTTCTTTGTTGACCTCTTTACCTCCAACTACCATTCATTGCAGACGCAGGTGCAGAAGCGTTTCTCCGGTAACTCGATGGTGAGCGTTGCCTATACCTGGTCACACGGTTTGACCACCGATCCCGCCGACCGCAGCACGGGCGGATCGGCCATCCCGCAGGTAAGCGGCGATTTTCGCGGCAATTATGGCCCGACCGTCGCCGACCGGCGGCACGTCTTGACCGCCAACTTCGTATGGGAACTGCCGTGGCTGCGCCATGCCGGCGGATTCACTGGGCATGTTCTCGGCGGCTGGCAGTTCTCGGGGATCCAGACTTTCCAGACCGGACTCCCTCTGACAGCGATAATGGGCAACGCCGGCTGCGCGGCTGGAACCGGCGCCAACTGCGTTGACCCCACCGGTTCGGGCTGCCTGCTCGGAGCGTCGCCAGTGGGCTGCCGTCCAAATCAAATTGGCGACCCCAACGCCAATGCTCCTCATACCATCGGGAGTTGGTTCAACGCCGGCGCTTTTGCGGTGCCGACGACAACACAGACGACCGAAACAACCGAACGCCCTGGTGCCATCCGCGGACCGGGATTCTGGCGCACGGACCTCTCGTTGTTCAAGAACATCAGGTTCACCGAACGTCTTACCGGTCAGTTGCGCTGGGAAACTTTCAACACCTTTAACCATACGAATCCAATCTGCTGTGGTTCGACAAGCTTTGCGTCTACTTTGTTCAACCGGGTGACCTCGACCCGCGATCCTCGGATCATGCAATTGGGGATGAAGCTGAACTTCTAAACCAAACCAAAACTACACCTAGGTGCGGCGCTGGCGAGCAATCTCGCCAGCGCCGTTGCCTTTTTTTGGGTGCTGACAATGGTGCGGAAGCAGGCGGAGACCGCGAAACTTCCAGTTGAACGAGATGTGTGGTACTTTCCGGCCTGTCGGCGCCGCATTAACATCCTATTGAAAGGACCCCCGTCATGATATTGGGCATGCCTACATTTACCTTTGTTCACGTCGTGTTGAGTTTGATTGGGATTCTCTCAGGATTTGTCGTGCTATTCGGGCTGCTCACCGGGAAAAGACTGGATGGGTGGACAGCAATCTTTTTGTTGACCACGGTAGCGACGAGCGTGACCGGGTTCCTGCTTCCGGCGCATCACTTCATGCCGTCCCACGGAGTCGGCATCATATCCATGGTGGTGCTGGTGATGGCTATACTCGCGCGGTACACGTTCCATCTGGCCGGCGGTTGGCGGCGGGCCTACGTCGTGAACGCCATGATTGCCCAATATCTGAATGTCTTTGTGCTGATCGCGCAAGCGTTTCAAAAAGTGCCGGTGCTTAAGGCGATGGCGCCAACGGGCTCTGAGCCGCCTTTCTTGGTGTCGCAGGTCATTTGCATGGTGGCATTCATCGGGCTCACGATTGCCGCCGCGATCAAGTTTCGCAATGAGATGGTACAGGCTGTTTGAGGGCGTGCATCCAGGCACACGGTAAGTTTGAAACGAAAGATCAACGAAGGAGAGCGTTTTATGAGCACGATTACGATGAAAGATGGCACCGAGATCTATTACAAGGATTGGGGTAAAGGACAGCCCGTCGTCTTCAGCCACGGCTGGCCGCTGAGCGCGGATGCCTGGGAAGACCAGATGGTGTTTCTGGCCGATCACGGATTTCGCTGCATCGCGCATGACCGCCGGGGCCACGGCCGATCGAGCCAGCCGTGGGATGGCAACGAAATGAATACCTATGCCGATGACCTCGCTGCGCTCGCCGAGGCGCTTGAACTGAAAGACGCGGTCCACGTGGGTCACTCCACGGGCGGCGGGGAAGTTGCGCGCTACATCGGAAGACACGGTACGAAGCGCGTCGCCAAGGCCGTACTCATCGGCGCCGTACCACCGCTAATGCTGAAGACGGCTGCCAACCCCGGTGGATTGCCGATGGAGGCATTCGACCAGATCCGCGCCGGTGTTCTCAACGACCGCTCGCAGTTCTGGAAGGAACTCAGCGCGCCATTCTACGGCGCCAACCGGCCGGGCGCCAAGGTCTCCGAAGGATTGCGGGACTCCTTCTGGCTGCAGGGAATGATGGCGGGACACAAAGCCGTCATTGATTGTATCAAGGCGTTCTCGGAGACAGACTTCACGGAAGATCTCAAGAAGTTCGATGTGCCGACGCTAATTCTCCACGGAGATGACGATCAGATCGTGCCAATCGGCGCTTCGGCTCTTCTCTCGTCCAAATTGGTAAAGGGCGCCACGCTGAAGGTTTATCCGGGCGCGCCGCACGGAATGTGCTCGACCCTTAAGGACCAGGTGAACGCGGAATTGCTCGCGTTCCTCGAGCGGAGCCAACAAGCCTCGGCGTAACCGGATTAACGGGGCCAGACCCCGGCAGTGAAAGACCGGACGGTGTGAAAGCCGAGGCGCTCGTAGAGCTGGACGGCAGTGCGGTTGTCCGAAGTGACAGTCAGGGTCAATTCCCGGAATTTCATCGAGAGAAGGGCATCGGCGGAAGTTTGCATGAGCATGCGGCCGATGCCATGGCCCTGGTAGCCGGGCAGGACGCAGATTTGCGTGGTGTGGCCGACGCCGGGGGAGACTTCGCTGGTTAGAACCGCGGCGACCAGTTCTTCGCTGCCAGGTTCGTGAAGAACGAAGGATGCGCCGGGCACAAATTGGCCGCAACCGGGAAGCAAGATGATGTTCTTCAGAAATTTTAGGGCACCGGAGCGGCTGCGATACTGGTCGTTGATTTCGCCATCCACGTGATTTGCATACGCAAGATAAATCAACTTGGCGCAAGGCTCGAAGTAGCGATCATTCCAGCGGTTGAGGCGCATGCCGGCGGAGGCGCCGGCCTTTGCTTCGTGCGCCTTTTGCAGATCCAGCAGCATGAACTGGCGCGTGTAAAGGTGAAATCCCTGGTCGAGGAGCGGTGAGTCCACCGGACCGCTGAACGGCATGAGCTGGGCCTCGATGCGCGCGAGGTGCGGGATGCCCCGCATGGAGTAGAGCATTTCCTCAAGCAAGCGGCGGCCGATGGATTCCTGGGGGAATTTGGAGGAAACGTACAGGCCGCCGATCAGGCCTTTCTGATCTTCGAGGACATAAAAACAATAGCCGGCGGCAGTGCCGTTGTCGAAGGCGACACAGCCAGCCAGGGCGCGGGCGTCCAGGAAGCGCTTGATGAGTTCGAGCGCGCCGCGGTAGTCCCAATGCAGTTCGTCGCGCCAATGGCGCGCCTCTTCTTCGAGGAGCGGCTCAATCTGGCGGACAGTAGTCTGTCGCAAATCGACGATGTTCATGGATGAAGGAAATGCGCCGCGGCCCCCGCCACGCAGTCCCATCATAAAGGAAGTAAAGGAGAGAGAGAAAGGGAAGGAGGTAAAAGAGGGGACACAGCGAAATGTGCCGCCTTAAGGAGCAACGGAAAAGATGTGTTAGGATGCAAATCATCGAATTTGCATTGTGAGGTGGAAATCCGCGGCGACCGCCGCCAGTCAAGTTGCGCAGACCACGAATGCACATCCTCTACGAAATCCGCTATCCATCCAGGTGGTATACCAAGCTGCTGATGGCTTTAATGGCAGTGGTGTTTTTCGCCGTCCTGGCGACGACCGCCATCGCGGGATTCCTCGTCTATCGCATCGTAAAGCCGCAGCGCACCAGCACGGAAATCAACATGGCGAGTTTTCCCGGTCGGCCGGAAGTGCTGAATTTCGACGTGCCGGAGGGAATTGGAATTCGGGAGGGGTGGTTCTTCCCGGGTTTTCGAGGCGCGGCCACGATAATTTTGTGCCATGGCTACGAGTCCAGCCGCGGAGAATTGTTGACGCTCGAATCGACGCTGCAGGATCACCAGTACAACGTATTCATTTTTGATTTTGCCGCGCATGGCGCGAACGGCGGCATCAGCACGCTCGGCTACCGCGAAGTGGAGGAAGTACGTGCGGCGGTGGATCTGCTGGCCAGGCGGCCGGATTTGGACCCGGCGCGGTTTGGGGTGTGGGGTTACAATCTGGGCGCTTACGCCGCTCTGCGCGAAGCGGAAAGCGACAAGAGAGTTCGCGCGCTGGTGCTGGACTCCGTGTATGACGATCCGAAGCAAATGGTGAAAGTGGGTGTGGAGCGCAACGGACTAGGCGGGTTTCCCTTTATGATTCGTGCATCGGAATTCAGCTTCGGATACCTGAATTATGCGCATCGCGATGATCCGCCGCTCTCGCTGAAATTGCCTTCACTGAGTGGCGTGCCGACACTTTACATTCAGGCACTGGACGATCCGGAGCTCGCGGAGGCCACGCGGCAGATGTTCTTGAAGGCGCCGGAGCCGCGCGAGCAAGCCATTATTCCGCACGGAAATTTTGCGGGCATGAGCGACGAAGAAAAGCGCAGTTATGAAAACCGCGTGGTGTCATTCTTCTTAGTGAGGCTGCCGCCTGTCGTGCGGGCCGTCCGCTGAGTTTCTAGGTTTGACGTGGGAGACGAACCAACCGGATGTGGTGGTTCCGAGAGGGACGTCAACACAAGCAAACCCCTGCCTCACAAGCCGCTCACAGTTGTAGGAGCCTGACACAACGTAAACCTCTGCATCGGGATTCTGGTCCCAGTCGGGAACTTCCCGCCGTAAATAGAAATTCAGCCCATATCTTAGGCTCCGTCCCATTCCATGGTAAACAGAAGTTTGCTCGGGAGGGACATTACTGGAATAAAGCTGAACAGCCAGGTCTTTCGCCGAAAGTGAATAGACACCTGCAATCGGTTTATCGACGATCACGAAGAGAAACAAAACCGGGACAACACACACCAGCGACACGAAGTTGATCTCCCACCGACTCCGGCCACACAAAAATGCCGCCGCAAGAATAGTATTTGCCATGGAAACCATTCCAAACGCGAAACTCAACGCTAGTTTTACCTGCTGGGACGGCAATGCGGCGTTCGGGAACAGTTTGGCCGCAAGTACAGAAATGACTAGGCAAAGAAAGGCGAATCCGGCAATGCTTGCGCCAAACCAAAGATGTAACCCGGCAACTTCGATTTCGAAAGAGTGAAGAAAAGTATCACGAACAGGGACCAGCAGAGGAGGAACGCAGTATGAGGACTTAGCATTCTACTTTTCGCATACCGCACTCCTCCAGCCACAGCTGTCCAAACCAGGATGCCGGTCCAAGGAAGAAAGGCCACCAGTTGAACGGGCAAATAAAACCAAAACGGTTGGATGTGCTGGAATTCGGGCGTCAGGTAGCGCTGGAAATTGTGCTCAATGATGAAGATGCGGAAGAAATCGGGGTTGCGGCGGGCGCAGAGGATGTACCAGGGAAGTGCGGTAAGGCCGAAAGACGCGATTGCCGCGGGATGAAGGAGGCGGAGGGCGTCGCGCCAGCGTTTGGTGAAGAGCGCCCAGAAAAAGACGGCGCCGCCGGAGAGAATGACGGCGGCGGGGCCTTTTGCGAGGACAGCTAGGCCGAGAAAAAAACCAAACAGGAGCAGAGCTGGCCAGGGAGTGCGCGGGAGGATCGGAGTGTTTTCGTTGCGCGTGAGGCCGAGGACGACGGCGGCAGAGACCATGGCGATTGTGAGCATGGCGCTGAAGGGCATGTCCGTGGCGGCGGCGTGAGAGAAACCGATCATGCCGACGGTAGTCGGGAGCAGGAGCAGCAGCCAGCGAGCGGTTTCCGCGCCGTAGAGACAGAGAGCCAGCCAGGCCAGCGCCAGCGTGGCGAGTAGAGCGGAAATTGCACTCGGCAGTCGCGCGGCAACTTCGCTCACACCGAAGAGTTTGAACGAGAGCGCAGCGCCCCAGTAATAAAGGACTGGCTTTTCGAACCAGGGCTTTCCGTAGAGGCGCGGCGTAACCCAATCGCCCGTTTCCGCCATGTCGCGCGCGATCCAGGCGTAGCGCGGTTCGTCCGGCCCGACGAATCCGATGGTGCCACGATGGCTGAAATAGCAGACGTAAAGAGTGACCAGGATGAGGGCGGCCCAGGCAATCCGGACGGCGGTGCTAGTGGGGGCGTTCTCGGCGATGGGAACGGTTGATTCGGTCACGGAAAGGTGAGTCTAACATCGAACTACTATCTTCCAGCGACGGACCTCTTGCATACTGTCGCCCGGCAGGAAATGCGCGCGAACTCCGGAATGCCATGAGGGAATGGATCGAATACACGGCGGTGTGGGTCATTCTGAAGGCGCTGGGCCTCTTGCCCCGGCCAATGGCGCGGAGCTTTGCCGCAAGAGTAGTGAAGCTTATCTATGCGCTGCTGCCGAGATTGCGGAAAGTTGCGGAAGTGAATTTGCGAATCGCGTTTCCAGAATGGAGCGAGGCGCAGAGAAAGATAGTCGAACGCGGGATGCTGCGGAATCTCGGCTGGATGGCGGCGGAGTTCGCGTGGTTCCCGAAGCATTCGAAAGAGAATATCGAAGACGTTGTGGTGCTCGACGGCCATGAAAATTTCCTGGAAGGACACAGGCGCGGGAAGGGCGTGCTTTATTTGACGGGCCACGTCGGCGCTTGGGAATTGTCTTCCTTTGCGCATGCGCTG
>WNFF01007834.1_pt1:7500-13795 | contig 13795 bp, 9 predicted proteins | sample 5400441 | NCBI WGS metagenome assembly WNFF01 (sample SAMN13153345, study PRJNA577476) | soil metagenome | isolation source: 120 cm saprolite under Douglas fir tree site 2 hole 3 replicate 1 | place: USA:California | collected 2015-04-18 | reverse complement strand
CCCTAGATTTATTCGAAGGAGGCTTGATGCTTATGCTAGTCCCACTACTGTTTCTCACTCCTGTATCTTCCCAAATTTACTGGCCGCTTTCCTTCACTGAAGGGAGGTGAGTCATGGAAAAGAGTGCCCGTAAACTTCTCGCACAGAACCTGCGCGTGTTGCGTTTCAAACGTGGTTGGACCCAGGAACAAGTCAGTCACGAAAGCGGCCTTCATCGCACCTATATCACCCTTATAGAAGGTGCAAAATCGAACGTCGGCATCGACCAATTGGATAAACTGGCGCATGCCTTTGGAATATCAATCCGGGAGTTATTTGACCGCCCCTTAATCGAGCGCGCGCGAGAATGATTTTTTCTTCACATTTTATCCCAGCGGCGAAAGCCGCTGGACTTATAGAAACTGATCCAGCAAACGGGGCACTGACTGAAAGCCGGGGCCTGGGGCATTGAGCTTGCTTTTTAGGGTGTCCTAAAAACCAGCGTCTTAAAAAATCTCACGATTTGACAGGCTCAGCTACTTTAGCCACCATGTAGGTGTTATACAAAACACCTTTGTAGGGGGGGCTACTTTTAGTTAGGGCCACAAGGGGCTATCTATGAATAATGAAAACACAACCACTCAAGAACCGCCTTCTGATTTTGGCATAAGGCTTATGGAGGGAGAGGAGGTGATATTTTCATTGCGACCTTATCGTTTTGTGAGGTATGCGGTCATCGCGGTTGCAATAACTGTCGTTGGGATCGTTTTTATTCCTTTCGCATTTCTATGGGCGGTAATTGCCGTGCGCCGATACCACTATTGGCTGACCAACAGACGAGTTATTTGGTGTCACGGTTTCATTGGTTACCAAATCAGAAGCGTGCCGCTGGAACGTATCGCTGACGTAGTAATCAGTCGAACACTTCCAGAGCTCATTGCAGGAATCAGCTCGATAAACATCAGAGATATGACCGGGCAAACACTACCCACGGCGGGTTTGGGTGCTAAATGGATTGGCGTCATGGATGCGCCGGAAATTCAAAAGCGCATTCTTGAGGAAATAAAAAAAGCTAACGAACATACTAAAAAGCTGTAATGCGGCCTAACCAGTCTGACTGATCGGGGACATAGGTAACAGCTTAGTCCGGAGACATGGGTTATATATGGCGCTTTAATCTACCATATTCATCTCGATACGCATGTGTCGCTCAAGCAACCTCCCGAGCTTCAAGGGGCCGCAGTAGACGTTCCAGATTCCATCGCCGATTTTCTCAAGGCCCAGTTGGTTTGTTCCCACAAGGCTCCCACAATGAAATAAGGACCGGACTTATACTATGGGCCGCTCTGGCAAATCTCGGCAACTGCTCCTGCGTTGCTCTACCTCCCCACATCTCTGTGGGTCGCTGTGCTTCGCGGCACTCGTTCTTCTGTAGACATCGAGCGTAGCGGCATCGGCTGCGGCGGGAGGGGGGAGAGACCGTCTGGCCGTGCCGTTGCCCCGAATTGCACCCCTGAACCGGGCGGTCTCTCCCTCACCTGGCCCTTCGGGCCACCCTCTCCCGGTGGGAGAGGGAAAGTCGGTGCGGCCTCCGGCCGCAGGTTCATGGATAGAAGTCCCTAAAGCCGGCCGGCCAATCTATTTAGAATAAAATTTGTTAGAATTCCGGCCATTCTTTCCTATGAGAGGCATATGATCAAGGTCGGCATCATCGGCGGTACCGGCTATACTGGCGCGGAACTATTACGTCTGCTTGCCTTACATCCCGACGTGGAGCTGACAGTGATCACTTCACGGGGAGAGGTGGGCAAACCGGTAGCGGATCTTTTTCCCAACCTGCGGCATCACGTCGATTTAGCGTTTTCCGAGCTGCATTATCAAGACTTGACGGCATGCGATGTGGTGTTCATGGCTACGCCTAACGGCGTGGCCATGACGCATGCGCGGAATCTACTGGAAGCCGGTGTGAAGTTAATCGACCTTGCCGCCGATTTTCGCCTTAAGGATGCCGCTTTGTGGCAGCAATGGTATGGGATGCCGCACGCCTGCCCGGAATTACTGCAAGAGGCGGTTTATGGTTTGCCGGAAGTCAACCGCGATGCAATCCGCAAAGCGCGTTTGATCGCCAATCCCGGCTGCTATCCGGTTGCCGTGCAACTCGGGTTTTTGCCTTTGTTGCAACAAGAAGTGGTCGATCCGTTGAGCCTGATCGCCGACGCCAAGTCCGGCATAAGCGGTGCCGGACGCGGTGCGCATATCCATACTTTGTTTTCCGAGGCGGCGGATAATATGCAGGCCTACGCGGTCGGCGGACACCGGCATCTTCCGGAAATTCGCCAAGGCCTGGAGGCGGCGTGCGGCAAGAATATTAGTTTAATTTTTGTGCCGCATTTTACACCGATGATCCGGGGCATCCATGCGACGCTGTATGCGCGCCTCCTCAAGAGAAACATCGATGTGCAGGCTTTGTTCGAGCAGTACTATACCAACGAGCCGTTTGTCGATGTTCTGCCAGCCGGCGGCTATCCGGAAACGCGCTCCGTGCGTGGCGCTAATTACTGCCGGATCGCGGTGCATCGCCCGCAGGGCGGCGACACCGTTGTGGTATTGTCCGTGATAGACAACCTGGTCAAAGGCGCTGCCGGCGAGGCGATCCAGAATATGAATATCCTTTTTGGGTTAGACGAAACCGCCGGTTTAAATTTCCCCGGCTTATTACCCTAAGGCCCGCTCGCCGGCGCGGGAGTCCACCGGACTCCCATCTGTATCCGGCGCGCCCCTATACCGCGACGGGCAGGAAGCCCAAGTACCGCGCAGGGAAGTAGTAATGCCGGTCGCTTCCGGTATCCTGCCTCCCGCGGGCCGCTCCTGCGCATCCTGCGCTCGCGGCATTGGTACGTCCCTGTACCGCACACTTGCACATCCCTGTGCGTCGCGGGCGCAGGGATGTCGGTCGCGGTCTACTAGGCGGGTTGTTATACCGTATAAGGCCGCTATAATCAGAAATAGGCTTTTTGAGGTCCATAATGATTCGAAATAAGACCGGTGAATTGGTCGTCAAGCCGCGCTATTCACCGAGATTTAAGTTATTTTTAGCCGGCGTGATAGTGATAGGTGTTTTTGCCGCCGGCGCAGCGATATACAACCATGGCTTAAGCATGGCCGGTTTTGACCGCTCATTCACGTTAAATCGGAATCGGGAATTACAGGATGAGATTAGGAGGCTCAAAAATGAAAATCAGGAGTTACGCGAAAGTTTAGCGCGTGCTCAACGGGATGTGCAGATGGGGCAAACGACTTATCAGGAGCTGGATCGATCGCTCAAAGCTTCTGCCCAGGAAATCGTCAAACTACGGGAAGAGCTGAATTTTTATAAGAATATCATTTCACCGGCGAACAAGGTTGCCGGCTTGCAAATTCAGAGCCTTAATATCGAGCCTACGGCTATGGAGGATCGGTACCGATATAAACTGGTGCTGATTCAGGCGCTCAAGCACGATCGGTCTGTGTATGGAAGGGTGAGGTTTGAAGTTAGAGGGATGCAGGAAGGAAAAAGCGCACTATTGTATTTTCCGGAAGCGGTTGACAAGCCGATCAATGTAAATTTTAAATATTTTCAAGATATCGAAGGGGTTTTGCGGTTGCCGAAGAACTTCCAGCCGTTAGAAGTTAAAGTAAGCGTGATCAGGACTAGTGATCAGACCGTAGAACAAACTTATTCCTGGCCCCAAGGGAAATTGTAGAAGGCCTATCATGAGGTGAATCCTATGCTGGATATGCTAACCAACAAATCAGGCGAAAAACCTTGCAATACCATAGACACTTTGATCGGGATTAAAACTGAATTAAAGGGGGACATTACTTTTTCCGGCGGCTTGCGCATTGATGGAAAGGTCAAGGGCAACATTACGGCAAAGGGGGATGGCAGCAGCACCTTGGTGCTGAGCGAGCATGCAGTAGTCACCGGCAATGTCACGGTGCCGCACATGATTATTAATGGAACGATTAAAGGCCAAGTACAATCCAGCGAGCGTATTGAATTACAGCCTAAGGCGGATGTCACCGGCGATGTGAGTTATAAGGCTATACAAGTGGCTTTGGGCGCAGTGGTTAATGGCAATTTGTTGCGGGAAGCGGAAAAAGGGGCGGTCACTAAGCTTAAATCCGTGCCTAGCTCCGCCGTGATGGAAACGGAATGACACATTCGATGTCAAAAATTTATAGCTAGCGGTGCCATGAAGGTTTTAGCTATAATAGCCCCTTTGGAGGTACAAACAGATGAGTAATCAAGCGCAAATGCCACAAACTACGCCGGAAATGCCGAGTCCGCTGTTGTTTACCGACAGCGCGGCGAAAAAGGTGAAAGAATTGATTGAAGAGGAGAACAATTCGGCGCTCATGTTGCGCGTATTCGTCTCGGGCGGCGGCTGCTCTGGGTTTCAATACGGGTTTACTTTTGATGAAAATGTCAACGACGGCGATACCAGGATTATTAACGGAGACGTGATCTTGCTGGTTGACCCGATGAGTTTCCAATACCTCACGGGCGCAGAAATTGATTACCAGGAAGGTTTGGACGGGGCCCAGTTCGTCATTAAGAACCCGCAAGCCAAGTCCACTTGCGGCTGCGGCTCTTCGTTCTCGGTATAAGCGTTTACGTTCAGAGGTTTTTCACCCGGCTTTATAAATTCCTCCCAGTATCACCGCTTTTTTTGCGCCGGTGACGTTGGGGAGATTGCCCGGCCTGCCGGTAAGTGTGCGATGGGCCAGCCACGCAAAGGCCGTTGCCTCTACCCAATCGGGATGTAACCCCAGCGCCTCGGTGGTTTGCAAACAAGCGCCAGCTAAATTTTCTTTTAATATAGCCATAAGATGCTGATTATGGCTGCCGCCGCCGCAAACATAAACTTCATTAGTGCCCGCGAGCCAGATGCGAATCGCTTGGATGATGGATTGTGCGCTCAAGTGGCTCAGCGTAGCTTGTACATCTTGTGCAGAAATAGGATGAGGCAATTTTTCCATAAAGGCCTTGAGCCAGCCGAGGTGAAAATAAATGCAGCAACTCCGGCGAACATTGTCCGCTTGCCGCCCACGCCCCCGCCGCATCCAGTGGTTTGCCTAAATGTTGGTAGATCCAATTATCCAGCAGAGTGTTGCCCGGTCCGGTGTCAAAACCCAGCACCGGCGATTTAATATCGCTGGGCAAATAACTTACATTGGCGATGCCGCCGATATTTAATATAACCCGGTTGCTTCTGGACGAGCGAAACATCCAATGATGGAACGCCGGGACAAGCGGAGCGCCCTGCCCGCCGGCGGCGATATCGGCGATACGGAAATTTGCTACCGTGGTAATACCGGTGCGCGCCGCGATGACTGCCGGATTGCCGATTTGAATAGAAAAAGGGTGCTTGCTGTTCGGGCGATGACGTAGCGTTTGTCCATGGCTGCCGATGGCGCTTATCTGTTTTACCGACAGGTTCGCCTGTTCTAAGACATGAAGCGCTGCATCGGCAAAAGATTCACCGAGGATCACATCCAACTCCGCCGCGGCTTCAAGATCATTTTGGCCTGAATGGATCAGAGTCTGGATTTGTGCGCGAATCTCAGTGGAAAAAGCCTGTTTATGAGTGGCCTTGATCTTAAGTTTCCGCGGCGAAGAGAAGCAAACCAAGACCGCATCAATGCCGTCGGCGCTGGTCCCGGACATCAGGCCGATGTAGTTTTTTCCGTTGCTATTTTTCTTTTGCATCAAATGATCCGGTCAGAATGAGCTCTCGCTATCAATCAATCTAACCTTGGGTTTCGCTTAGGTCAAAGATTTAAAACCAACTAAAATTTAAACAATCACACGCCTATGGTAATCTTTGCGCGTCTTTTGTGTGGAAATTTATTGGCGATCATGAGCGAATGGGAACGAGTTTTGGCCTTGCTGCGGCGCGGGACGCAAGAGATATTACTGGAGTCGGAATTAATCGAGCGACTCAAATCAAGCAAGCCTCTTCGTATTAAAGCCGGTTTTGATCCAACCGCGCCCGACTTGCATTTAGGCCATACGGTGCTGATTAATAAATTGCGCCAATTTCAACAGCTGGGCCACGAGATATTATTTTTAATCGGCGATTTTACCGCCATGATCGGCGATCCGACCGGAAAAAATGTAATCCGGCAGCCGTTGTCGCGCGCAGAAGTCAAGCGCAACGCCGCCACTTATGAATTGCAGATTTTCAAAATCCTCGATCCAAAAAAAACAACAATCGTTTTCAACTCGAGCTGGATGGATAAACTTTCCGCGGCCGACCTGGTCCAATTAGCC
>WNFF01007834.1_pt1:0-2500 | contig 13795 bp, 9 predicted proteins | sample 5400441 | NCBI WGS metagenome assembly WNFF01 (sample SAMN13153345, study PRJNA577476) | soil metagenome | isolation source: 120 cm saprolite under Douglas fir tree site 2 hole 3 replicate 1 | place: USA:California | collected 2015-04-18 | reverse complement strand
AAGGCGCTTGAGAGAACTCGGGTTAAGGAACTCGGCAAATTGGCACCGTAACTTCGGAAGAAGGTGCGCCTCTTCTAGGTGAAGGACCTCGCGTCCGGAGCCGAAGGGGGCCGCAGTAAACTGGTAGCTGCGACTGTTTAATAAAAACACAGCACTCTGCAAACACGTAAGTGGACGTATAGGGTGTGACGCCTGCCCGGTGCTGGAAGGTTAAATGATGGGGTCAGCCGCAAGGCGAAGCTCTTGATTGAAGCCCCAGTAAACGGCGGCCGTAACTATAACGGTCCTAAGGTAGAAATCGCTGCCTTAGTAAAATCTGGCTATATGCTGGAAAGTCTGAGTATCCCACGCTACAAAAGGAGGTCTTATGACCAAACTTTTGAGACATTCCCATACCTAAAAGTGTTACCCAATTTTTAATCTGGGTCGTAGGTATGGGTTACCTCGAAAGAGTTCCTTTAGTAATAATGCGATGGGTGCAGATAATCAGCAGGAAAGACTGATCGGTACGATCGGAATCCTCAGAGACTATACGCCGGACTTCAGAAGATTATTCTGAAGAAGAGATAGTCCGACCTGCATGGCGACATGCAGAGTAAGCGCGAAAGCGTTTACCGCCTCGCAAAAGGTCTGCTGCCGACGCCGGTAGCAAAGTAACAGAAGAGCGAAATTCCTTGTCGGGTAAGTTCCGACCTGCACGAATGGCGTAACGATGGCTACACTGTCTCGACCCGAGACTCAGCGAAGTTGAAATTGCTGTGAAGATGCAGCATACCCGCCGCAAGACGGAAAGACCCCGTGCACCTTTACTATAGCTTCACACTGGACTTTGAACCTGTCTGTGTAGGATAGGTGGGAGGCTTTGAAGCGTGGGCGCCAGCCCGCGTGGAGCCACCCTTGAAATACCACCCTGACAGTTTCGAGGTTCTAACCGTGGTCCGTTATCCGGATCCGGGACCGTGTGTGGTGGGTAGTTTGACTGGGGCGGTCTCCTCCCAAAGAGTAACGGAGGAGCGCGAAGGTACCCTCAGCGCGGTCGGAAATCGCGCAACGAGTGCAATGGCATAAGGGTGCTTAACTGCGAGACAGACACGTCGAGCAGGTGCGAAAGCAGGTCATAGTGATCCGGTGGTTCTGTATGGAAGGGCCATCGCTCAACGGATAAAAGGTACGCCGGGGATAACAGGCTTATACCGCCCAAGAGTTCATATCGACGGCGGTGTTTGGCACCTCGATGTCGGCTCATCACATCCTGGGGCTGTAGCCGGTCCCAAGGGTATGGCTGTTCGCCATTTAAAGTGGTACGCGAGCTGGGTTTAGAACGTCGTGAGACAGTTTGGTCCCTATCTGCGGTGGGCGCTGGAGATTTGAGAGGATCTGTCCTTAGTACGAGAGGACCGGGATGGACGTACCTCTGGTGTTCCGGTTGTCATGCCAATGGCATTGCCGGGTAGCTATGTACGGACGGGATAACCGCTGAAAGCATCTAAGCGGGAAACCCACCTCAAGATGAGATCTCCCCGGAGCTTCGAGCTCCCTAAAGGTCCGTCGAAGACCACGACGTTGATAGGCGGGATGTGTAAGTCCAGTAATGGATTCAGCTAACCCGTACTAATTGACCGTGCGGCTTAACCATATAACACCCAAGAAGTTTGATGGGCGTAGTGGTTAGTGCAATGCACATACCTTAAACAGCGCTTGCTTAAATAACTACACCGATTTTTTTATTCTTTAGAGAAAAGCGTTTGCGCTTTTCTTTATGACCGGTTTCCTGGCAGCCATAGCGAGTGGGAACCACCCGATCCCATCCCGAACTCGGAAGTGAAACTGCCCAGCGCCGATGATAGTACGGGGTCTCCCCGTGTGAAAGTAGGTCACTGCCAGGTTTAGTTGCAGACCCATCCGCAAAGCGGATGGGTCTTTACATTTTGGGCAGTGACCTACTTGAGCACGGAGTGTGACGAAGATCGCCGGGAGCGATCTCGAACCGCGTCGTACAACGACGCGGGCCCGCAGGGCGAGCCCCAGGGATGGGGCGAGTAAAGTAGGTCACTGCCAGGTTTTATTCAGCGCCCCTGTTGCTTATGTGACAGGGGCTTTTTTATGGACGGGGAGACCCCGTGCCTACTATTGTACGGGGCTTTTGCGCTTCACGGTCCTTGTTCCGCGCATTACTACTTCCCTGTACGGCACGGCATTCGTGCATCCTGCACAGCAGCCGCTTTCCATGAACCTGCGGCCGGGAGCCGCACCGATTCTCCCTCTCCCACCGGGCATAGGTATCTACACAATTCATCAACCCAATGATTCTGTAGGAACCGCCCAATCACACCGCAACACCCAGCGGTCATTCCCGCGCAAGCGGGAATCCAGTATTGACGCGGGGTATCTGGAGTCCCGCTTGCGCGGGAATGACGATCTATTCGAGATGTGTAGATACCTATGCCTACCGGGAGAGGCTGGCCCGAAGGGCCGGGTGAGGGAGAGACCGCCCGGTTCA
>WNFF01003851.1_pt1 | contig 13800 bp, 6 predicted proteins | sample 5400441 | NCBI WGS metagenome assembly WNFF01 (sample SAMN13153345, study PRJNA577476) | soil metagenome | isolation source: 120 cm saprolite under Douglas fir tree site 2 hole 3 replicate 1 | place: USA:California | collected 2015-04-18 | reverse complement strand
AGATCGAATACGGCGTCTGCTTGTAGTCGCCGTCCTGCTGATAGTTGATGGTAATCCCATACCAATTGGTAGAAGTTGGGGCTTCGTCATAGTTGAGCGTCGCGGTGTTGCCATTCAACGAGATCGATTGGAACAGAAGGTGATTGGCGGAGGTTCTTTGCACATGAATCACCAGATGGTTCCAAGCGTTGTTCACGGGATTACAGGGGACCCCGGTGGCATGCCACTTCTGTCCTTGATTGTCCCAAATGTCCCATTGATTTCCTCCGACAATGCGGCATTCATGCCCCCAGATGAAGGATTGTCCATTAACGAATTGATTAATATCGAATTCTATTGCCTGAGAGACGCTGATATTAGTCGCGTAGAAATAAACGTCGTAGGTGAAATTGTGCACGTTGGGAACGATGGTGTGACCAGAATCTGGGAGACCTTGCGACGAAAAATCGCCAATCAGGTGATTGTTCCACAGTCCATCGGAATAGACTGTCTGCCCTCCAACATCCATTCGGGCGGCGTTGCCGGTGAGAGCCGGCGATGACACACCCTGGGTCATGCCCCACGTAATCTGCGGTCCGCTCGGCGCACAGGATGAACAAATGTTGTAGGTCGGTGGGAGCAGCCCGTATCCCGTCCACCCAGATTTCTGATGAAGATTCACGAATTGGCCGGACGGGCCGCCACCGGAACCGACCGTGACCACAATCGGCGTCGTGGCGGCGCCACCGCACTTGTCCCATTCCTGAACCACGGTGTGATTGACCCCTGCCGGGAGGGTCAGATTAGTGTTTAGTGTGGCGCCGTTGACCTTATAAGCAAGCACCCCCGGAGCAGTGTAGATTCCCACCGCTCCTACTCCCGCCGCGCAGCTAGTAGTAGCCGAGGCAACAAACTGGACACTCGGACTCACAGTGCTGTTATTCGTGGGCGCACTCACCTGCACCGACCCTCCGGACTGGACTCCGGCGACCGAAATCGCGACCGGCGTTTTTGCCGATCCCCCACACTGGTCCCACTCCTGAACCACGGTGTTGTAGTTTCCGGGATTAAGCGTCAAAACCGTATTTAGACTGGCTCCGTTAACCTTATAGGCCAGAACCCCAGACGACGTGTAAATCCCCATGGCGGCAACTCCGGTCGAACAACTGCTGCTCGCAGTGGCCAGGTATTGCACTTGCGTTGCTACCTTCGCATTGTTCGCGGGAGCCATGACTTGCACTTGGGCTGCACTGCCGCTCACAACAATGGTGATAGGCGTTGCGCTGCTCCCGCCACAGTTGTCCCACTCTTGGACCACCGTGTAGTAGGTGCCTGGATTGAAGCTCAAGTTTGTGTTGAGCTTGGAACCATTCACCGTATATGCGAGCACATTGGGAGCCGTGTAGATGCCCATGGCTGAGACTCCCTTGCCGCACGACGTAGTCGCGGTGGCAATATATTGGACGCTGGTTGCTACATTGCTATTGTTGACTGGGGCTGAGACGGAAACTCCTGCGATCGCCGGGATTGCGGCCACCACCACTACGAAAACTCCTACTGCCTTCATTTCGGTCAGACCTCTCCTAAATTATGTTGAGACAAAGTAATTGCTTTTGGGTTCTGGCGATTCTAGAAGGGAGTCAGAAAATCCGACTACTCAGAAGGACATTTCAGTATTTTTTTTCTAAGGTATCCGGGTATTTTTGACACAGGTACTAGGTGTAAGACCTTAGATAGCAACACCTTACAGGCAGGAAAGTGAGAGACTAACTCTGACGAAGTGGCTTCTGTGGCAAGGCGTGAAGGAAGGAATGCTCAGTTAGTGGCAAGTCTGCGCCTCTTGAGGACTTCATGCTGCGTGAGAACCCGATTCAACTCTTCTACCAGACGTATGAGCTTTTCCGGGTCCTGTTCCCGGCTGGCCGCTTCAGATAGCAATCTCCAATCTTTGATTTGAGCTTCCATTTTCTTTCTCCTCCGTCAGATCACAGTATTACTACCTTAGATAGCACTTCCTGTGCCAAATTGCCGCCGAGCCTTTGTTTTGTGTTAGTTAACGCGCCTTTACCCATATCTAACTTATTTGGAAGCGAGTAATAACTTCCCGGCAGGGGCGAGAACTGCAGTGGTTGGCTTCCTTGCAGCGGGTGAGGCTTCGCATAACGCAAAGTGACCGACAACACAGGCAGCAGGTTCGATGACTAGTGGGGAAGCGAAAGTTCTGTGACCCACCAGGGGAAGATTACCCAGTTTTTCTGTTCTTTTTTCATTCCCGAAACTGATTTCTGTTGTCTCGGTGGACACTTGCGTGTCAACTCGGGACCAAATCCCCGCGGCCACCGCAATCCCCGTACTGCGACAGGCTTGGGCAACCGCTCCGCCACACGCCAGGTCCGGCCCACAAAACCCTTTGCTGTAAGCAACCTGTCCGGTATTCTTTCACTCTCAAGTATCGCGTTTAATTATCGAAACAATCAGACGGTCTGACTTTCAAACCAACCTTCATGTCAGGATCAAGTCCAAGTGTAGCCACACACAATAGCTTCGAGGGCGGATGGCGAGAACGTGTGACAGCGCTTCGGAACGTACCTCCAATCCTGAAAATCGTCTGGCAGTCGGGACCGGCAGTAGTCACCTTTGGCATCGTCGCTCGAATCATTGCCGCTTTGCTGCCGATTGCTCTGGCTTACATCCCAAAGCTGATTATTGACATTCTGGTCCACCTCCTGCAGGCGCACGGTCCGCTTCCTTCGCGGCTTTGGTGGTTGGTACTCGCTGAGTTTGGCCTCGCGGCGCTCAGCAGTATGGTGGCGCGAATGATCGACTACTCCGATTCCCTGCTCGCCAACAAATACACTCGGCACGTCAGCATTCAAGTGATGAAGCACGCCTCTGAGTTGGACCTCACCGCCTATGAGGATCCGATTTTTTACGATCGGCTGGAACGCGCACGAGTGCAGGCGACGGACCGGCTGGTCATGATTCAATCCATAGGACGGCTGGAACTGCAGTTAATCACCGCCGCGGGGTGGTCGGTGGCAGTGATGATGTATTCGCCCTGGCTGATGCTGCTTCTCATTGTGGCCGTGTTGCCGGCGTTTCTGGGGGAAACCCACTTCGCTTTTCTTGGCTACGCTAAGAATTTTCTGCAGACCCCGATTAAGCGGCAACTCGATTACCTTCGCCAGGCCGGGGCTACCAAAGAGGCTGCAAAGGAGCTCAAACTCTTCAACCTCAGTGACTTTTTCACCCAGCGCTTTGCCAAGCTGTCGGACATTATTTATGGGCAGGATGTTTCATTGGCGCGCAAGCGGCTGCGCATCGGATTGCTCTTGTCGCTGATCAGCACCGGCGGATATTACGGCGCCTATGCTTATGTGATCTGGCGCACGGTAAGCGGCGCATTAACTATTGGCACTTTCTATTTTCTATCGCAAGCTATTCTGCAAGCCAGCAGCAACATCCAGCAGGTTTTCTCGACCCTCTCTGGGATCGCTGACCAAGCTTTGTTCCTCACTGATTTGCTGGCCTTCTTCAGGATGAAGCCCACAATTCGCTCGAAGCCGAATGCGCTGCGCGCTCCGCGGCCGATCCAGCAAGGTTTCGAATTCCGCGACGTTTCCTTTCGCTACCCGGGTACGGAACGTACGGTGCTCAACCGCCTGAATTTCCATCTTCATCCAGCAGAGCGGGTCGCCTTGATTGGGGAGAACGGACAAGGTAAGACCACGATCGTGAAGCTCATCACCCGGTTATACGACCCGACCGAAGGCGAGATTCTTCTGGACGGCGTGGATCTTCGCGAGTACGACCTGGAAGACCTGTACCGCGAAATCGGCGTCATTTTTCAAGATTTTATGCGTTATGAGATGACCTCCCGCGAGAACATTGCTGTCGGCCGTATCGAGGAGATCGAAAATACCGCCCTGCTTCGGGAAGCGGCGCAAAAGAGCTTGGCCGACGAGGTGATCGCGAGACTTCCCGGCTCTTACGAACAGATGCTAGGGCGCCGTTTCGACGGTGGAGTCGACCTTTCTGGAGGGGAGTGGCAAAAAATTGCGCTGGCGCGCGCCTACCTGCGCGACGCCCAGGTCCTGATTCTCGATGAGCCTACCGCTGCTTTGGACGCGCGCAGCGAATTCGAAGTCTTTCGTCGCTTCGCCGATCTCACCGCCGGAAAAATGGCGCTGTTTATTTCGCATCGATTCTCGACCGTGCGCATGGCCGATCGAATTGTAGTTCTCGAAAACGGCAGAGTGATTGAAGACGGAAGCCACGCGCGATTGACCAGTCTGGGTGGCCGCTACGCCGAAATGTTTGAAATGCAAGCTGCCAGTTATCGCTAGAGAGTGACCGAAAGAGAGTGACCGAAAAATGCAAGGGATTTCTCACTTGGGAGCTGTGGACGAGAGTACTGAACTCGCACCCGGGGCTTCCGCCGATAAAACGTCCGATACGGACGCCTTGCGTTCCCGCGCGTCAGAATTCGGTTCGGCGCTTACGAGTCTGCCGGACACGCGCTCGTCTGCTTACCTTGCCAATCGCTGGCGCGTAATGGCAGACCAATTCAGGCCCTTGCTGCATTCGCTTCACGTCTCCAGTGGCCGCTCGACTTTGACCGAAGAGCTCAAGCCCTTGTATGACAATGCCGCTCTCCTCTCTGCGGAGTTTCACAGCACAGGCGACGAACTCCAATCCTTGCGGCGACTTCCGCATGGGCGAACTGGAAGCGGGGCGCCCGCTCCGCGAATCATGCTCGTCGCCGAAGATCTGCTGGCTGTGACTGGTTATCAATTCAGTGAGCCCGCCTTCAGTTCTTACGTCGAGGCTTTTCAGGAGCGCCAAGTCCTTAGCCTGAAGGAGTTGTGGGCTTTGGTAGCGGTCCTTAAGTTGGTCCTATTGGAACAGATCGCGATCCTCGCTTCCGTCCCTAAGAAAAACGTACCCACCCAGAGGTTGTATCAGCTTGAAGTGTCCCTTCACAGCCTTCGCGATGTTACCCACACTTCCTGGAAGGAAGTGATCGAACCTTTAATCACGTTTGATCGCATTCTGCGCCAGGACCCGACCGGGGACTACGCCGTGATGGACTTCGAGAGCCGCGATCTTTATCGCAAAGCCGTCTCCAACATTGCCGAATATTCAGATCTCTCAGAGCCGGAGATCGCCCGGGCGGCATTGGGGTTGGCCAGGGAATATCAAAGGGAGGCACACGCAGGTTCTCGCGGAGCCAATCGCAGTGCTCATGTTGGCTGCTACCTTGTCGCAGAGGGAGTGCATACTCTTCGCGAAAACGTGGGATTCCATCCGCCGCTTATTCAGCGTCTGCAGTCTCTCGTGAAGGAACATCCAGACGAGTTCTATCTGCCGGCAATCGCCGCGGTGACCGCCGGATTGATGACGCTGCTGACTTTGTATGTGACCCCGCGTGAAAGTTCACCCGGGCCGCTTCTGCTGGCCATGCTGGCATTGCTGCTACCGTGTTCCCAAAGCGCGGTGCAACTGATGAACTATCTCACCGTCTCACTCTTGCAACCGCAGATTCTTCCGAAACTCGACTTCGAAAGTGGCATTCCGGATGATTGCATCACCCTGGTTGCCGTTCCTACCTTGCTCCTGAGCGAAAAACAGGTGCGCAGGTTGGTGGACGATCTGGAGGTACGTTTCCTGGGCAACAGCGATCGCAATTTGCACTTCGCGCTGGTAAGTGATCTCCCGGATTCGCCCGTTCCGCCGACCGAGGATGACCGCTTGGTTGATTTGTGCTCCGAACTAATCAACGGCCTCAACCAGAAATATGCCGGGGAAGGGCGGGGCGCGTTCCTTCTCCTGCATCGCCGCCGTGTCTATAACCCTAAAGAAAGGGTTTGGATGGGATGGGAGCGCAAACGCGGAAAATTATTGCACTTGAATGCCTTGTTGCGCCAGCAGAGCGACAATTTCCCGGTCAAAATCGGAGATGTTTCGGTACTGGCAAAGGTCCGCTTTGTCATTACGCTCGACGCCGACACTGAATTACCGAGAGGCTCGGCCCATCGCATGATCGGGACCATGTCCCACCCACTAAACCAGGCGATTATTGATCCCGAACGGAACGTCGTTGTTGCCGGATACGGTATCCTGCAGCCCCGCGTCGGGATCAGCGTGCAAAGCGCTGGCCGTTCCCGTCTTGCAAAAATCTACTCCGGCCAGACCGGCCTGGATATTTATACTCGCGCAGCTTCGGACACATATCAGGACCTGTTCGGCGAAGGTAGTTTCGCAGGCAAAGGTATTTACGATGTGGACGTGTTGCAGCAGGTGCTCGACCGTCGCTTTCCGCTGAACGCCCTTCTCAGCCACGATTTGATCGAAGGCGCCTATGCTCGTGCAGGTCTAGTAAGCGATATCGAGATCATCGAGGACTATCCGTCGCATTACAGTGCCTACAATCGTCGTAAACACCGCTGGCTGCGGGGCGACTGGCAAGTCGCAGAATGGCTCGGTCCACAGGTTCCAGGTGAATCCGGACGTCGCGTCTCTAATCCCATCTCGCTCATTTCGCGTTGGAAGATTCTGGACAATCTGCGCCGCAGCCTGGTCGAACCGGCAACATTTCTGCTGCTGGTGCTGGGATGGCTCGTCCTGCCCGGCTCTCCTCGCAAATGGACTTTGGCGACGGTTGCCATTCTTCTGCTTCCTGGGTTGCTCCGGTTCTTGTTTGACCTCTTGCGAGCAGCCACTGCGTGGAAGGCAGTAGCAGCCCGTGACGCCCTCAGCGCTCTAGTTACGGCCTTGATCAACGCCTTCATGGGTCTGACTTTTCTGGCGCATCAAATGTTCCTTTCGGGAGACGCTATTGTCCGCGCTCTAGTGCGGAAGACAGTGACCGGGCAGCGTCTGCTGCAATGGGAAACCGCGGCTCAGGCTGAGTCGGGCGGGCAAAGGCGCACTGCGCTCGATTTCTATCTCTACGCAACACCGGCGCTGGCACTGGCGATGAGTGTGTTGCTGTGGTCGGTACGGCCCAGCGTACTGCCGGCGGCGCTTCCTATCCTGCTGCTGTGGGCGGCGAGCAAGCCGCTTTCACTTTGGCTGGATCTACCCCCTCGCAAACCCTCTAATCCAACCTTGGAGCGAGACGAGATTTTCCTGCGCGGGGTTGCGCTTCGTACCTGGCGGTATTTCTTCGAATTCAGCACCGAAGAACATCATTGGCTGATTCCCGACAATTTCCAAGAGGAACCAGCTGCAGTCGCGGCACGAGTGTCGCCGACTAACATCGGCCTCCTTATTAATGCTCGTCAAGCGGCGGTTCGGTTTGGATATCTTACCGTTCCCGAGTTTGTGGAGTTGAGCCAACGTACCCTGACAACCGCCACCAATCTGAGTCGTTATCGGGGACATTTGTTTAACTGGTACGACACTCGAACCCTCGAGCCTCTCCCGCCTCGTTTCGTATCCTCCGTGGACAGCGGCAATTTGGCGGCTTCGCTCTGGACCCTGCAGCAGGGCTGTCTTGAGCAACTACGTCAGCCGGTTGTTCAGTCCTACCTGGCGGAAGGGTTTCTCGACCACCTTCGCCTGCTCGGCAGCTCAGAACCTCTTTTGCCGAAACCCCGCTTTTCTGCGTCGCGAAAAAGAACCTCGGGACAGAACTGGCTGCAATGCTTGCTGGACCTGCCCGATTCAGTGTGTACCGATTCTGCGCGTAACCGTCGCGTCGCAGATGCCGATTGGCTTGCTGCGCAGGCGCGCGAGCGCTTGATGAAAATTAGGGATCTGGTTGGCAAGTACATGCCGTGGCAACTCCCAGAATTCGAAGCGTTGAGGGACGACCTCGCTCTGGCTCCCCTGATGAACGCTGTAAACCTCCCGTTGGCGCTAATGCCGGATTTCCTCGCCCAGCTCTCAAGCCTGCTCACATCGAAAGCGGATCCCGCAGATCGCGAGGCCGTGGAACGCTTGCTAGCCCTGTTGCCGGATGCAGAGCTTAATATTCGTAGCCTGATCAAAAGCCTTTGCGAAATTGCCGCAGACGCAGCGAAATTCGCCGACGAAATGGATTTCGAGTTTCTTTTGAACCGGAAACGCAGGCTCTTGTCGATCGGGTTCGATGTAGAAGCGGAGCAGCTTCATGCCTCTTGCTACGATCTGCTTGCCTCGGAGGCCCGCACCGCTTTGTTCGTCGCCATCGCTAAAGATGACTTGCTGCCGGAGAGTTGGTTTTCGCTTGGCCGCGCCCAGATCCTTGATCAGGGGCGCCCGGTCTTGCTTTCCTGGTCCGGCACCATGTTTGAGTATCTGATGCCGTCGGTATGGATGCGGACCTATCCGGATACGCTGCTGGAACGCGCGCGAATTGGCGCGGTACGAGCCCAGCGAAACTTCGCCGCAAGCCGGCGCATTCCGTGGGGAATATCCGAGTCTGCCTACTCGAGGACCGACGAGGCCGGGATTTACCAGTATTCGGCCTTCGGTCTATCCAGTCTTGCACTGCGCAAGGAGGAAATGGAAGCGCTTGTGGTCTCTCCTTATTCGACGTTCCTTGCGCTAATGGTTGACGGTCCCGCCGCATTGAAGAATTTGCGGAGAATGAGTCGCCTGGGATGGTCGGGAAGATACGGATTTTTCGAAGCCGCTGACTTCACATCATCAAACAGTTCGCGGCGACGTTACGAGCTAATCCGCTGCTGGATGGCACACCACCAGGGAATGAGTCTGCTCTCGATGGCCAACTTCCTTCATCAGGGAGCAGTGCAACATTGGTTCCACGCCAACCCCAGAGTTCAGGCCACCGAATTGTTGTTGCAGGAGAAGCCCGTGGCCTACGTTCGTCCACCGTTCGAAAAATACGGCGCGACCGCCGCTTAAAAGGCCTTTCCTGCGACAAAACCTTGTAACCGCAAAAAAAGCAGGCATGGCGTAGCAAGAACGTCCGACACAAACCGTTGCCGCAAGGATTAGTCAGTAGGTCTGCCACCATGTGCAAACTCGTCGCGCGGCTAGGGAGCAGCTTCGCGAACCAGTGACACACCATAAAGTACGCTGCCGTGGGGCGGTAGTGTTACCGTCAATTCGCCGACTTTGCCAAGGCCCTTGCGCTCCCAAAGGTCGCGCAGCTTATACGCTTTTCCGGGCATTCCCAACTCCTTCCATTCGTATCGCACCACTGCCTTGGATTCGGTGAGATTGAAAACCGCCAGATACTGACCATCCTCCGACCCGGCCTGCGCCAGCCAAACCGCGGTCTTGTCCGTATTGATGACCGGATGATTTCCACTGGAGTGCTGATCGACCTTAATCACCTCGGGATTGGTAAGCAAAGACAATGTCCACGCATCTGCCGCGGGCAGTTCGCCGCCAACCATAAGCGGAGACGGAAAGATGACCCATAGCGTCATCAACATTCGTTGTTCGTCATGACTCAGCCTGGTCATGCGCGGCTTGCCCCAGCCTGCGTGCGGCCCCAGATATCCGAAGGGAAGCATGTCGGCGTCAGGCCAATGTCCCGGTTCGCCTCTGCCCGCCCACTTGGCAATGTAAGCAAACTGGTCACCGAGCCCTTTGGGATAATCGGCATCGTTGTGCCAGATGTCCCAAATATCGTCGGAAATTCTCCACATCTGCGCATACTGCCGCATTTCATCCAGCTTCTCGACCGGCGCCGGCCCCGGGGAAAGGCTGAGGACGATGGCTCGCCCGGCCTTGTCCAGGGCTTGCCGGATCATGCGAATATCATCGCCCTTATAGGGATGGCTGCTGATGCAATCCACTTTAATTAGGTCAACTCCCCATCCCGCGTACATCTTCGCAATAGAGTCGTAATAGGCTTGCGCTGCCGGTTGGCTCGGGTTGGTGCCGAAATTATCGAAATTCCAGGGACAGGTATCGGAAGAATCCGCCCCGTCCGCTGCCGAGTATGACGAATCGGCGATGGGAAGTTTGTTGACCGCCGCCTGTTTAGGAATGCCGCGCAGAATATGGATTCCAAATCGCAAGCCGAGGGAATGAACGTAGTCCGCTAGCGGCTTGAAACCGGCGCCGTTCGCAGACGACGGAAAACGGCTCACGGCAGGCATGTAGCGGCCGTTCTGGTCGAGGCTGTACTGAAATGTCTTGGAATTGCCCTCGGCAGTCGGGTTCGCGACAAACCACTCCATGTCAACTGTGACGTACTTCCACCCGAACGGCTTCAGGTGCTGGGCCATCCACCGGGCGTTGGCCTTGAATTGAGCCTCGTTGATCGTCGTCCCGTAACCGTCCCAACTGTTCCAGCCCATCGGCGGAGTCAGTGCCAAGGACGCCGCGTCGACCGACGGCTTTTCCTGAGAGACAAGATTCTGCGAGCACAAGAAGATCACCGAGATAAACCTGACAGTCCGCCATTGCATAGAAGTCTCCGTTTTCGCGAAATCGCCGATCAGATTTGAAATCGTGAAGCAGACCCTATCATTTCTCGCCGCTCACAAACAATCGTGGCGCAAGTCGTTCGGATCGCGGCGCCAAGTCTGGCACTCATCTGCGGTGCCTGGCGACTCATAATAGAAGACATGTTTGATTCCGGCTTCGTCGAGCGCTTGTGGAAGGTAACAATTCCAGTTTGCATCCGCTCCGATCCTCATTGGGCATTCAAATTCCGGGGCCCCTCACTGGGGAGAAAGCCTGAGAAACGCCTTAGTGCAGGTCCGAACCGCTTGGCCCTGGCCCTCATGCTCTTTGCGTTGTCATACCTCCCACGGCCGCTGCCTCGACGAAAACTCGCATCTAAGGAACGTGTCAGTAACAGGACTGAGACGAGCCTTCAGGGCGGCGTATCGCGACCTGCAGAAGCATCGTGCGCTGCAGGTTTCGGCGGCGCTTTCTTACTACATGGTCCTTTCCGTATTCCCGGCACTAATATTCCTCTCCGCGGTAATGGCGTCCATACCATTGCCCGGTTTGTTCGGACATACCGTGGACCTCATGTCGCGAATCCTGCCAGCCGACACTGTGGTCATGCTGCAGCCGGTGTTACGGGATCTACTGGCGGCAAACCGCACACCATGGCTGTCATTCGGCATGGTTGGAACCATCTGGGTGGCATCGACCGCATTCGGAGCGTTCATTGAAGCACTCGATATTGCCTATGACGTGAAGGAAGGCCGTCCTTTCTGGAAGACGTCGCTTCTGGCGATCGGGTTGGCGGCGATCACTGGAGGTTTGTTGTTGTCCGCCTTAGCAGTGACGATTGTGGGTCCGCGCTTCGGCACATGGCTGGCAAATAGAATCTATCTTTCCCGGGAATTTGTATTGCTCTGGCCAGTGATCCACTGGGTAATCGCTATTACGTTTACTGTTTTGACCGTAGAGCTATTGTATTTTCTCGCGCCCAACGTTAAGCAACGTTTTTTGGCAACGCTACCCGGTACCTTTCTTGCGGTAGCGTGCGCGACCAGTTTTTCATATTTTCTGGGATTATATTTTCGTCACGTCGCCAACTACAGTCATACCTATGGCACGCTCGGTGGATTCATGGCCTTCATGACCTGGGTTTACTGGAACTCTCTCGCAGTGCTGGTGGGCGCAGAAGTCAATGCCGAGTTGGCGAAAGAGAGCCGTGAGGGCCAGTTACTCCCGAAAGTGGAAGCGGTGGCGGAGAACCCGGTGGACCGCGCGGCCTGACTACACAGTCCGGGCAACAGTCATGCGACCAACTCAGAACTTAGTGTGGAAACGTCCGTCCACCGAAACGCCTCCCAACTGGTCGCGCGCCATGCTGACCGACCAGCGCTTGTTGAGCTGATACTCACCCTGCACCATTTCACTCCCGGGCTGGGAAACGTCAGTCGAGAACGTGAAGAGGAAATTCTTAGTGACCCGCTGCTGTAGCGCAACTCGGGCTGAAGGATTCTGATTGTTGCCGCCGAGGAGAGGATCAATTTGTAGACTGGAAATTCCAGCGAGCTTTTGTAGACCGCCACTGACTTGGCTGGCAGCCTGAGAGGCAACCATCGAATCTGTACTGGGACTGGATGCGGCCAGTTCTGAGCTGGTCTTGCCACGTGCAATCAGGTTAATAATATCGGCACTCGGAAGAGGAGGATCGGAAGCATAGGAGCGTTGAGATCGGTTCTGCCGGTAATGACCGGGTTAGCGACCGTGCCCAGCACGCGGAGATCGGCGTCTCCTTCCAGACTGACTTGCGAAGCGTTGGCGCTGAGATTCCCCTTCGACTGTATCGAAACTTGTAAGTTCACGGTATCGGCAAAGCCAGGCTGGGCGGGTGTGGCAGCATTGCTGCTGAATTGATCTCCGAAGGTGGCAAGATCAAAATCCGGAGTGAACGAAAGCGCCTCAATGAGAACCCGTCCAGTCAAGGTTGAGGCTTGCATGTTCCCAGTCCATGCCAGGTTACTGTCGAGCATGGTTCGCAAGCCATCGGGGTATCGCAAACGAACCGATTTTCCCTGAAGCGCAACGTTGAATTGCAGGCTGGGGCGATAGGCAACTGAGCCTCCGGCGGAGATATGTCCGCCCCCGGCTTCTGCGTTCAGATTAGAAATTTGCACCTGATCGTTTCTCACTTCGAGAGTCCCGTTCAAATTGTGAATGCCCAGTGGGGTAGCCGTTGTTGCCAGCGCGATATTTTGCAGACGGACTTCGCCCTGCACTTGGGAACCAGAACCGGAACCCGCGGCGCGAATGTCGAGGGTGACGGTTCCGGAACTTTGCAAGTCGGGAATAGCGAGACGCAGTATTTGCGCATCGATCGAGCCTTGGGCCGTCAGATTTGGAGCCGAGTTGCCGGCGAGCGGTACGCTGCCTTGTATTCGTATCCAGGTCCCGGTGCCGCGAATCTCGGCAGGTTGGAGGGTAAGGACCGAATGGGAGTAATCGGCGCGAATCGGGCCCGCAGCTCCAATCTGGAGCGATTGGTAACTGGCGTTGAGTGTGGGAATGGTAAGGTGGCCTTCAAGTTTTGTCTTGTCTTTGAGCGGGCCCTTCAGTGTGGCGTGGAATTCAGTCTGACCTTTGAATCCTTCTGGCACTGTCGGAGCATACGTGGCCAGCAACACGTCCAGCGGAAGGGCAGCCGTATCGATTGATGCATTGGTTTCGTAGTCGCCGGTCAGGTTGGTATGACTCCGGGCGCGGACCGCGGCCTGCGCAACTTCAGAGTCCAGAGTTAGATCGGCTTGCTTATTGGCCACATGAACTTCAGCCTTCAGGCTGGAGATTGACTTTTGCTGGACGACCAGTTTTGGCAATTGAATACTGGCGGTCAATTGCGGATCATCGAGATTTCCTTGGCCCTGCGCGGACACGGTCAGCGTTCCAGTCATCGCCAGATTCTTTGCCTGGACTGCATGCAGCTTCTGTAGAACGATTGCCGGAGCATCCAAACGAAGCTGATAAGCCTTAGTTTTAGGGGTGTAGGTGAGATCGGCAGTAGCAGAACCCGCGCTGGCAGCCACGTTCAGGGTAGAAACGACGGATCCGCTTCCAGCCCGGAACGTCAAGGCCAGATTCTGCAGAGGCTCATCGTAGGCCCGCGCGCCAGTAATTTTGACTGAGCCTGAGCCTTTGGGATCGAGTTGCGATCCGCTCACCGAAATATTTGCCGACAAATCTCCGCTAACCGGATATTGAACATTGGCTAGATGCTCCAGATCGGCGACCGGCATCTGGGACAGCGAGAGCTTTGCCTGAATGGTGTTGGAAGGAAGATAAGACCAGTCGCGCAGTTGAATAGTTCCGCTAAAGGAAACCTGACCACGCTGCGCACTTTGCAGACTGCCCTTTGACACCTCGAGTCGGGACGGGTCGGCCTGGAACGCGAGCTCTGCGCTCTTCCACTCG
>WNFF01004456.1_pt1 | contig 13803 bp, 11 predicted proteins | sample 5400441 | NCBI WGS metagenome assembly WNFF01 (sample SAMN13153345, study PRJNA577476) | soil metagenome | isolation source: 120 cm saprolite under Douglas fir tree site 2 hole 3 replicate 1 | place: USA:California | collected 2015-04-18 | reverse complement strand
TGGAGTACTGGTTGGTCGTGGCTGCATACGTGAACTTACGCGTAGGATTTGTATGGCCATCAGCGTACAACTTGACCCCAGTTCCTATTTGTTTCAACTCGCTGTCGAGAGGCCAGCGGCAATATTGAAATAGCTTTTCCAGTTGCGGCCCAAAATCGGAGCGATTCACCATCTTGGTGAACTCGGGTTCCATTTCATCGAATGCGGCATCGGTTCGGTGAGCAATCAAATTTGACATGAATGAGTCACTCAGCTTTTGAGCCGCCGCCATATCGATAGACGAACTACCGGTGTGATGACCGCATCCGCTGAACATTACAAGGACAAAAAGTTCACCGAGCATCCAAGCTCTCATCTGTTCTTGCGCTCCATTCGGAGAAAAGTATATGCCAAGAGCACGCCGCCATACCTGTCACGAAGTTCATCGTTGCCAGCTAAACTGGCAAATGCCCGCAGCGGTAATCGGAAACTGACCCACTGCCCGGAATTGCGGGTTTAGAACACGCGACCGAGTTGGAAGAACCATTTGCGATGGCCGGAGTCGCCGACACTGCCGCCGATAAAGAACGGGCCCAGCGCCGTCTCGGCCAGCAGACCCGCGGCAACGTCGTTCGGGAACTCGCTGCCAGTGGTCACGCCGTACATTTTGCCGAACTCGTAGGCCCCGATGGCGTAGACTTTTTTGCCAACGAATGGTGGCAGCGTAAGGAGGTCATGCAAGTAGCCGGTCCGGAATAAGTAATACTGATTGCCCTGGAATTCGTTCTGGCCATACGCGCTGAGTCGCAAAGGCCCACCCAGGAAGAACTGAGGAATCCCCGTGCTCGTCGAGCCAAACGTTGTGCCGCCTTCTCCTTCCACATAAATCGAGGCAGATCGCGTGACGGGCTGGAAATATCCCAGCTTCAAATCCATGGAAGGGAAGCCTTCCTTTGCCCCCGGACTGCTGTCGAACCATCGGAAATTCGATTCCGTACTGAAACCACGGCGCGGAATCACGGGATCGTCAGTGTGGTCCAGCAGGTAATGCAGCCGGGTCTGCCCCACATGCCCTGCCAGCGAGGGAATAATGGGCGCACCCAGCCGCAGCTTGGTATTCAGCGAACCAACCTCGTATCCAACGCGAAGCTCACTGAAGCGCCCGAAGCTGTATCCCAGGTCGCCGCCGATATGGGTGCGGTAGATGCGATAATCCGCCCGCGGATCATTCTTCGCATAGATCGGAAACGTCGTATCGCTGGCATCCGCATGCGGCGCAAAAAACCAGCGGCTCTCCGCGCGGAACGGCCGGTAGAGTTCGGTCCGGATTTCGTAAGTGTTGCCGAGCAGCAAATCGGTCCGCCACTCCGAGCGGAAGCCGGCCACATCCATGAATGTGAAACGCGTGCCCATGGTGAAATCGACGTTGCCGGCTTGCGAGCCATCCACTTCAAAGGCCGGCTGGAACATGGGGGGCGCATCGCTTTTCTCGACCACTTGGACGAGCAGCCCAGTCCGGCCATTTTGTTCGGCGAACCGGTATCCGGCCGAATCAAAGCGGCCCACTCCCTTGAGCCGCGTCAAAACATGATCGAGCTTTTCCCGATCGAGCGGCTTGTCCTGAAAAGATTTGAGGTAATTCGCGACGTCCGTCGCCCCATTCGCGCTGGTTCCCTCAACCTTGATGAACTGCGGCACTGGAGCCTCGGTCCGTTTCCGCGCCGCGCGCTCCCGGAGGTACTCCTGCCAGTTGGCATCGTCGAGGGCGAAGGCCGCGAGCAAGCGTGATCTGTCGTTTGCCGCTTCATAACCCTTCTGCATGATCGGCGCGCTTTTTTGGTAGTCCGTCGAGCCGTATTCAGCGAGAGGCACGGAGACGACGGCATCCGCGCGGGCCAGGCCTCGCACTTCGTTTTCTGCGATGACCACACGCACGGATTGCTCCAGGACCCTGAAGATCGACTGAATGTCCTCGGCCTCCACAGGGGCTCTCTCCAGGTGGACCGCGATCACGATATCCGCGCCCATCTGGCGGACCACATCCGTAGGCAGGTTGTTTGTCAGGCCGCCGTCCACAAAGACGGTCTGCCCCTCATGCACCGGTGAGAATGCGCCGGGAATCGACATCGTCGCGCGCAGCGCTACCGCAAGCGAGCCGTCTTTGAATACATAGGGCTTCCCGCTGACCAGGTCCGTTGCAACGCATCGAAATGGCACCGGCAGCTCATCGAAATTTGGCAGCCTGTAGTAAGGAAGAGTCACGCGATCGATCAGCAGCCCGATTTGATGTCCTGCGTTCAGTCCCGCGGGCACCGATAATCCATGGCGCAAACCGAAGATGAGGGAGTTCGGGTAGGCGCGCTGATCTTCTTTCCTGCGCAACGACAGGTTAGAAGCCGCCAACCAAGCCGCCCATGCTGGTCCCCGCGACGTAATCGACGGGAATGTGATGCTCCTCAAACCACTTCAGGACGCCGATGTGCGCGAGTCCCATCGCGCCGCCGCCCTCCAGCGCCACTCCGATTTTTGGGCGCGGCTGCGGCACGGTTTTTGTCTCGGCGCCAACGGGATTGCCAGGAGCTTGCGGGGAGGCCGGGTTCGGGTTGCTCTCCTGCTGCGCGCGCAGACAAATAGGTGCCAGAAGCAGCACTAGAATGGATACAGCACGGCGCATCGAGAGCCTCCTCAGTGGCAGGTTGAACATCGGTAGTTTGAAAAGCTTTTCTGAGTTTGGCCCAGCGTGGAGATTCGAGCAAGCAGGGAACTGATTTTTTATGCGCCCTTGTGCTCCTGGAGAATGTTGCCTCCATCGACCACGAGGACTTGTCCGGTGATGTAGGAGGCTTCGGGCGAAGCGAGGAAGCAAACGGCGGCGGCGACTTCGTCCGGCGTGCCGGCGCGGGCGAGCGGCGTATGAAGCCCTGCGATTTTTTCGTACTCCGTCGAGGATGCAGTTGCGATCCAGCCGGGAGCGACGCCATTGATGGTGATTCCATCGCCGGCCGTTTCGATGGCGACGGCGCGCATCATCCCGTCCATGGCAGCCTTCGCCGCGCCATACGCCGCGGAGCCCGAGTTGCTGACCAGCGGCCCCGTTACCGACGTAACATTCACAATCCGGCCGTACTTTTGTTGCGTCATTCCGGGTAACACGGCGCGGGTCATGCGGAAAGCGGTGTGCAAAGTAATCGCAATCTGGTTTTGCCACTCCGCGAAAGAGGTCTCCATCAGCGGCTTGCTATCCGCCGGCTGCCCGGTTTGCGTCATGCCCGCGTTGTTCACCAGGATGTCGATGCGGCCTGCCCGCGAGAGCACGGAGTCGACAAATCGCTGCACGTCGGTTTCGACAGTGAGATCGGCAATGAAGGAAAGAACTGCTTCGCCGCCGGCGTCGAGTTCGCGAGCGCGGGCATGAACGCGATCCGTGGTGGAAGTAATCACCACGCGCACTCCCGCAGAATGCAGTCTCCGCGCAATAGCGAAGCCGATTCCTTCGGCGCTTCCCGCGCCGGTAATCACCGCTGTCTGCTGCTTCAAGGGTAGCTCCATTGGGATCCCGCGGAAGGCATCATCGCTCGTTCACGGAAGACTATGATCCGCTCAGCAGCCGCGACTCCCTCCCTGTTGTGAAGTGCTGCGGCACGCCCGAGTGGACAGTTGCCGAATTAGACTCCACCGCGCGCGGTTTTCTTGTCGCGGACGCTTCTGAGGTCTACGGTTTCTTTGTATCACGAAAACGGTGTCCAGTTGTATCCCACGGGACGAGAATTCTTGCAGGAGTGAATCATGACGCAACCGGTTCCCCCGGCGGATCAGATTGAATTCGCCCATGTCAGTAAATCGCGCACCAGCCCGTGGAAGCGGATCTTCCGAATTGTCCGCTGGACGACCTACACGTTCGCCGTTGTCGCGCTGGTTCTGCTGCTCCATAAATCTCCGCCACCGCTGGTGGAAACCAGTCCGCAGGCCGCTGCGCGTGCGGAAGAAAAATTTGAACGGGTGGAAAAGGCCGTCGCGAACGGACAGGCCGCGACTCTGCGCATGGACGAAACGGAGTTGAATTCGTACCTCGCTTCCCACTTGGCGCTGGCGGGCAATGGCACTCCGAATGCGGCGCCCGCCGGAGGCGCGCAAGGTGCTTCCAGCGGCGCAACTCCGACGCCGCAGGAAGTCGAGCAGATGCGCTCGAATGTGCGGGACGTCAAGGTGCAATTGATCGACGACCGGGTAAAGGCCTACATCGTCTTTGATGTGCATGGGAAAGACATGACGCTGCAATTGGAAGGCCGGCTCGGCGCGCAGAACGGCTATTTGCGCTTTGAACCACTCAGCGGACAGATCGGTTCGCTGCCGATTCCACAGTCCACGCTCGAGTCGGCTGTGCAGCGGCTCATGGACTCGCCGGAAAATCGCGAGAAGCTGAAACTGCCATCAGAGATTTCGGATTTGCAGATTCAAAACGGCGAAATCGTAGCCAACTATAAATAATGAATCCCAGGTTCGCAACCTTCCTGCAAATTGATCCAGCAATGCATGACGGAAAACCCAGTACGGCCGCACCAGGATGCGAGAAAGATTACTTGAAATGTGTAGAGTTGGAGGGAGCAGGCTATAATCTGCGGCTGTGGAGTGCGCTGGGGGACCTGGAATGAGTGAAGAGAAGAAAGACAAGGATCTGGGCATGGGCTGCGAAATCACGCGCCGCGATTTTCTCAATGGTGTGGCCATCGGCGTTGGAGGAACGCTTATGGGGGGAGGGATTGGAACAGAGAACCTGCTCGCCGCAGCCGCTCTCGATGAATTCGCTCCAGAAAAAGCGCCTGACTATTACCCGCCCTCGCGCACGGGAATTCGCGGCAATCACGACGGAACATTCACTTTTGCCCATCGCTTGCGGGACGGCGAGAGCGCGGATTCGTTCGGAGATGCGGTAAATGCCGGTGAGAGCTACGACCTCGTAGTCGTTGGCGGAGGCATCAGCGGACTGGCAGCCGCTTATTTCTTCCGCAAGAGCGCAGGGAAAAACGCGCGGATTCTCATTCTCGACAATCACGACGATTTTGGCGGCCACGCCAAGCGCAACGAATTTCGCGCCGGAGGCAGGACGCTGCTCAGTTTTGGGGGCACGCTCGCCATCGAGAGCCCCGCCGATTACAGCAGCGTTGCCAAGGGCCTGCTCCTCGAACTTGGCGTCGGTACGCAGCGCTTTTATAAAGCCTACGACCAGAAGCTGTATTCCAAACTAGGCACCGCGGCCTTCTTTGATAAAGAGACGTTCGGCGAGGACCGGCTGGTTCCGGGAATGAACGCCACTCCCTGGGTGGAGTTCCTCGCCAAGGCGCCCCTCTCGGAAATGGTGAGAAAAGATATCGCGCGGATCTATACCGCGAAGACCGACTACCTTGCGGGCCTCTCCAAGCAAGAGAAGCTCGCCAAACTATCGAAGACAAGTTACGCGGATTACCTCACGAAGCACTGTAAACTCTCACCGGAAGCGCTGCCATTTTTCCAGACGTTTCCCCACGATCTGTACTGCGTTGGAATTGATGCGGTTTCCGCGCTGGCCTGTTTCTACGCGGGTGATGACTATGACTCGTTCACTTATCCCGGTTTCGCCGGCCTGGGGATCGGTGAACGGGAGAAGGAAGAACCGTATATCTTTCATTTCCCCGACGGAAACGCCTCTGTCGCCCGGCTGCTGGTACGCTCGCTCATTCCCGGCACCATTCCGGGCCAGACCATGGAAGACGTAGTGACCGCGAAAGCAGACTACAGCAAGCTGGATCAGCCCGACGCGGCAATACGCATCCGGCTGAACAGCACGGTAATTCGCGCGCAGCACAGCGACCCAACGGACGCGGCCAAGGGCGTGCAAATCACCTACATCCGCGGTGGAAAACTGCATAGCGTCCAGGGGAAGAACTGCGTCTTGGCCTGCTATAACGGCATGATTCCCTATCTTTGTCCCGAACTTCCCGAGAAGCAGAAAGAAGCGCTCTCCTACCTGGTGAAAGCGCCGCTGGTTTACACCCACGTGCTGTTGCGCAATTGGACTGCTTTCGCCAATCTCGGTATTCATCAGATCGTTGCGCCGGGCGCGTATCACACCTATGCCGCGCTGGATTTCCCCGTAAGCCTCGGCCAGTACCAATTCCCCAGTAAACCGGAAGACCCCATGGTGCTCTTCCTGTTACGCGCACCGTGCAAACCAGGACTGCCTACGCGTGATCAACATCGCGCCGGTCGCGCCGAACTGCTTCAAACACCATTCTCGAAATTTGAGAGAAATATCCGCGATCAACTCGAGCGAATGCTCAGTGGGGGAGGATTTGATTCCGCGCGGGACATCCAGGCGATCACCGTGAATCGCTGGGCTCACGGCTACGCGTACGAAGCAAGGCCCTATAACGCGCTCTTTGACCCGGAGTGGAAAGAGGGAGAGCAACCCTGGCTGCTGGGGCGAAAACGGTTTGGAAGGATGGCCATCGCCAATTCCGATGCCGCGGCGAGCGCGGAAACGGACGCCGCCATCGATCAGGCCTGGCGCGCCGTGGGTGAACTCTTACGCGCCTAGCAGTTCCTCCAGATGTAACTTGACTCCGCCCGCCAGTCCGGGTTACATGCAAAGCGTAACATTAAACCGTTTTAAGGAGTTCGACATGGGCGTCTCCAAACTCTGCGGTGCCGCGGTGATCCTCCTGGGAGTCTTCTCCGCGCCCGTCGCGCGCGCACAGACCATCCACGTGGATGCCACGCCCAGTCATGCCACCAACACCATCAAGCCGACCGAGGCCCTGGGCGCCGGCATCGACCGCCTGCCTTTCGGAGCCGCAGACAAGCTCTTTGTGGACGAGACCATCAAGCAGGTTCTTTCCGCCGGATGGCAAACCGTGACGTACCGGCAGAATACCGAATTGCACGTGGAGGCCTGGCACTGGAATCCTCAGGGAACGTGGAGCGACCCGGCAGGGAAGGGATATTTCACCGGCAGCGCCACCCCCGGCACGGAGATGCTCCGCCACTCCTACGGCTATCCGCTGCCGCATCGCGGCGTGACCCGCGACGATGGCACGGATACGGAAGGCTACTCACGTTTGACAGATGGCGATGAGGCTTCCTATTGGAAGAGCAATCCCTACCTGACGAAAGCTTTTACGGGCGAAGATGATGCCCTGCACCCCCAGTGGGTTTTTTTCGATTTGTCCAGCAAGCAAGACGTGACCGCCATTCGCATTGCCTGGGCCGAACCGTTTGCCACCAAGTATGCCGTGCAATATTGGACTGGAGAGGATCCCATCAGGAAGCCCGCGCAGGGTTCCTGGCAGGCGTTTCCCGGCGGCGTCGTGACGAATGGCAAGGGAGGTACGGCGACGCTGCAATTGTCCACCGCGCCCGTGAACGTCCAGTGGGTACGCATCTGGATGACGGCATCTTCCAATACCTGCGATTCGCATGGCAACTCGGACAAGCGCAACTGCCTGGGATACGCCATCCGCGAGGTTTATCTGGGAACAACAACCAAAGACGGCAAATTCCACGATTTGCTCCGGCACACGCCGGACCAGGATCAAACCGCGACCTATTGCTCCTCTGTCGATCCGTGGCATGAACCGGGCGACTTGGCTGAAAAAGCCGGAGATCAGGTCGGCTTCGATCTCTTTTACACCAGCGGAGTGACGCGCGGCTTGCCCGCCATGATACCCATCGCCATGTTGTACGGCACCCCGGAGGACGCAGCGGCGGAGATTGCCTACATTGAAAAGCGCGGTTATCCGATTTCCTACGTGGAGATGGGCGAAGAACCGGATGGCCACTACACCCTGCCGGAGGATTATGCGGCGCTGTACATCCAGTTTGCGAACGCTTTGCACCGTGTTGACGCGAAGTTGAAACTGGGCGGGCCAATTTTCACCGGCGAGAACAAGGACGTCGAAGTCTGGCCGGACGGCGATGGCAAAGCTTCTTTCACCGGGCGGTTCATCGACTATCTGAAGGCCCACGGCAAGCTTGGAGAGTTGGCATTTTTCTCGTTCGAACACTATCCGGTCGATCCGGGAAAAGTACAGTGGAGCAATTTGTACGACGAAGCCTACCTGGTGCAGCACATCATGGACGTGTGGCGCGAGGACGGCGTGCCCGCGAATGTGCCGTTCTTCATCACCGAGTCAAATCTTTCTTCAGCGTCGTCGGAAGCTTACATGGATATCTGGGGAGGGCTTTGGCTGGCCGACTATATCGGCGCGTTTCTGAGCGGCGGAGGCAGCGCCGTCTACTATTTCCATTACATGCCGGAGCCGATAGGCCGTGGGCACAATGGCTCTCCCGGGACGTTCAACTTTTTCTCTGCGGATAAGGATTTCAAGATCCGCCAGCCCTTGTCGCAATACTTCGTAAGCCAGTTGCTCAATCTGGAGTGGGTCCAGCCCGGCGACGGCGCGCACAAGCTTTTTCCTGCCGCCAGCGATATCCGCGATGGAGCGGGGCACGTGCTTGTGACCGTTTATGCGGCGCTGCGGCCGGACGGACAATGGTCCCTGCTCATCATCAACAAGGATCAGGAAAACGCGCACACCGTGAACATTTCATTTGATGACGCGGAGAAAAAGACCGCCGCAGCCTTTACCGGCCCCCTCAGCCTGACCACTTTTGGAAAGGCGCAGTATGTCTGGCATCCCGATCGAAACGGCGGCACCGCCGACCCTGACGGGCCTGCCGTGAAGTCCACCGTGAACGCTGGTCCGTCAACGAGCTTCTCGCTCCCTGCCGCTTCGGTCACCGTCGTTCGCGGCCTCGTCTCGGCTCCCAAGCCGGGCTCAAAATGAACATGCGGCCATTCGCGGAAAAATGTGTTAATCTCGTGAAGTAGACTCCCGAAGTAGAATTGCCTGAATTCCTTGAAGGGCACGCTTTGCGGCGCTCCCTTCGCTGACTTCAGTCAGTTTAGAACTAACCTCTCGTAGTGTCTGGGAAGCGGCACTTCACCAGGATCCTGCGCTCGTGGTGCTTCGAAGAGTACAGGGAGAATTAAGATGAAGAGTTTATTTGTAGGCAACATGAGCTTCCAGACCTCGGAGAGCGAACTCCGCGAGCTGTTTGCCCCGTTTGGCCAGGTAACGCGCGTTCACATGGCCATGGACCGGGAGACCGGCCGCGCGCGCGGTTTTGCATTCGTCGAAATGCCCAATGACGCGGAAGCGGCGCAAGCCATGACCGCCCTCGATGGCAAAGAAGTTGGCGGGCGCAATTTGAAAGTGAACGAAGCGCGCCCGAAGGGCGAAGGCGGCGCACCACGCGGCCCGAAGAGTTTTGGCGGCCCGAGCGGAGGGCGCGGGCCAGGTGGTGGTGGCCGCGGCAAGGGTGGCGGCGGACGCGACCGTTTTTCGAACGAAGATTACCGTGAGTCAGCGCGCCAGCCGCGCGAACCGCGCTGGTAGTTTTCCTTTCCATGGATGGGCTGGACGGCAGGGGCCAGGGCCCTCGCCGCACTCTGCTGTGAGGAGAGGCTTATGACCACGACATTTCAGAAGCGGCAGAAAGAAATGAAGCGCATCGAGAAGCGCAAAATGAAGGAAGAGAAGCGCGCGCAGCGAAAACAGGATAAGACCAACGCCCCCGAAGTCGAACACGATCCCGCGTCCGATCCAACCATCGATTGGAACCACAGCAACGAGATCAGTTCACAGGAGTGATTTCGCCTGGCCTCAGCCTCTGTCCCGCGTGCGGATTTTCTTCGCTCATCCGCAGGCCGCAGAGACAGCCTCGTTTGGGCGATGGCGACCGAATGAATTCGCAATCCACCCCGGCTTCTGTATAATTTTCTTCTAGCAGTCTAAGCCCAGCTTTTACGGAGCTTTTCGCCATTCTTGGCGAAGAGGGAAGTCATGCAGCCAGGCCGTCGAAATCTTTGCGCACTCATTCTGTTCGCCGTCGTCGCGGCTTTTTTCAACGTTGCTCCAGCCGCCGCGCATGCCATCCTTTTGGAATCAAACCCGCCTCTGAAGAGCGCGGTATCGGGGCCGGATGTTCCGATCAAGCTCCGCTTCAATGTCCGCATCGATGCGCTCCGTTCTCGCCTGACGCTGATTCGTCCGGACGGCTCCGCTCAATTGCTCGAAATCACCAAGCAGACTCCCGCGGACACGCTCTCGGCGGAGGCCACTGGCTTGCCCGCTGGAGCCTACCGCCTCCGCTGGCAAGTGCTGGCCTCCGACGGCCATATCACCCGCGGTGAAATCCCTTTCACTGTCGCGCCGTCCTGAGCAACATTCATGGCCCGCTTGCTCCAGGTCTTTGGCTTCCTCTCCGTCCTGTTCCGCGGCGCGACCCTCACGTTTCAGTCCCTCGCCATTGGCGGCATCGTTTTTCTGATCTTTGTCGTCCGCCGCGCGAATGAAGATTCGTCTGCTCTCGAGCAAGCCTGTCTGCGCTGGATTCGGCGCTCGGCGATCGCGCTGGCCGTGATGCAGATCTCCTATGTCCTCGCGAACTCCATTATTCTGAGGCAGTCTGCCGAAATGTCTCTTCGCGAAGTCGCCGGCGCGAATTTCGTCCTCGCCGGTGCAATCGGCATCGTGTCGGCCTGTGCCGTCATCGCTCTTACCGGCGCACGGCGCTCCACCGGCTACACCGATCTGCTTATTCCCGCAGCCGCCATCATCGCTTCCTCCGTTATGACCAGCCATTCCATGGCTCGCTTGGATTATCGCGTGCCGCTGGTTGCCTTCACCGCCCTGCATCAAGCGGCCACCGCGGCTTGGCTTGGCGGCCTGCCGTACCTGCTGATCGCCATCCGGCGGGCGCCGGCACCGGAATTCGCGCGCCGGCTCAGCGCCAGATTTTCGCAACTCGCTCTGGTGAGCGTTGCCGTGCTCGCTTCCGCGGGCTTGCTGTTGGGATTTGCTTACGTCGGCTCATTCAGGGCGGTTTACGGTACTTCCTACGGCGCGATGGTCGCCACCAAAGTGCTTCTCTTTGGGCTTCTCTTGTTTCTCGGCGCGCTCAATTTTCAGCTTGTCCGCCGTGGACCGGCCAGCGCGATTCTCGCCAGCCTGAAGCGCTTCGGCGAAGCCGAAATTGGCATCGGCATCACCGTAATTCTCACCGCTGCTTCGCTCACCTCGCTCCCTCCCGCCGCGGATCTCGCTCACGACCGCGTCACCAGTCAAGAAATCTTCGCGCGCATGGCTCCTCGCCCTCCGCGGTTCAGCAGCCCCATGATCCAAGAGCTTCCGGAAGACATTTATGCCGCTCAGAAAAAGGCTTTCGAAGCAGGTTCTCTATCGACCGAATCCTTCGTTCCCGGCCAGGCGGGCACCCGCCTGAACACGCCGGCCGAAAAAGCCTGGTCCGAATACAATCATCACTGGGCCGGGATCATCGTTCTTGCCATTGGGCTCCTTGCTCTGCTCGCGCAAGCTGCGCAAGTCTCATGGGCGCGACATTGGCCGCTCATTTTTCTCGGCCTTTCGCTCTTTCTTTTCCTGAGAAGCGACCCTGAGGTCTGGCCTCTCGGCCCCAATGGTTTCTGGATAACTTTGGCGGATCCCGAAGTGCTGCTGCATCGCTTTTTCGTTCTCCTGGTAATCGCTCTGGCGGCATTTGAATGGCGCGTTCAAACGGGCCGCGTCGCCTCCGGCCGAGCCCGGCTGATTTTTCCTGTACTCGTCGCCGTTTCCGGCGCTCTGCTCCTTACACATTCTCACAGTCTCGGAAACCTCAAGGAAGAAGTCCTCGCCGAGCTAAGTCACATCCCGCTCGCGATTCTCGCCGTGGCTGCGGGATGGTCGCGCTGGCTGGAATTGCGCCTGCCTTCCGAAAATCAAACGCGCACCGTAATGGCCCGCCTCTGGCCGCTTTGTTTCGTTCTCATCGGAGCTCTGTTGCTGAACTATCGCGAAATGTGATTCGGGGATTTCGTTCCGAAGCGGGAAGTTTGCGCAGGGGGAATTGTGGTTCCGGGACCTGGACTCGAACCAGGATACTCAGCTCCAAAGGCTGATGTCCTACCGATTAGACGATCCCGGAACCGGCCCAATTAGTGTAGCAGACGCCTGCAAGTGCGCCCAAGCGCCGCCGCAATCCGCGGACTTTCCGAGTCGCTCATTTTCCGTGCCTTTCTTGGGCAGCAGGTGATAACGTTTCTGAGCCTGAACACGGCCTGCGAAGAAGGCTGTGTAGTTCGAAACCTTTTCAATAACTTGCGCGTAGAATGGGCAGGGGAAACGCAAGCATGAAACATCGGGTGATGCTGCGAGAACCGATCGGCGTGGCCCTGGAAACCTTGCGCGCGCACAAGATGCGCTCCTTCCTGATGCTGCTGGGCATCATCCTGTCGGTTTCCACGTTGATCGTGGTCATCGCCCTAATCTCCGGCGTAAATCGCTATATCGCCGACCGCGTCGCCAATATGGGCTCTAACGTCTTCCTGCTGACGCGCTTTCCCATCATCACGGACGTCGAAGAGTACGTGAAGGCCAACCGGCGCAACAAAAAGGTCACCTGGGACGACTTCGAATCTCTGCGCGACAATATGAAGCTGCCGCTCCGCGTAGGCGTGGAACTGCGCATTGATGGAAAAGTGCGCGCGGGCTCGCACAGCCTCAACGACACGAATATACGCGGCGTCACCGCCAACATGGTGGATATTGACATCGTGGTGCCCAGGGACGGGCGCTACATTTCCGTAGGGGACGATCAGAGCCGCGCGCCGGTGACCATGATCGGCAACGACCTGGCCACCAAACTCTTTCCAGACGTTGACCCCATCGGCCACGAACTGCTGATCGACGGCCGACCCTTCCAGATTGTTGGCATTGCCAAAACCATCGGAACAGCCCTCGGCCAATCGCAAGATAATTTTGCGTATATACCGATCCAGACGTATTTCAAGATGTATGGGACCAACGAAACCATTTGGCTCAACATTCAGGCGCGTGGCGCGGAGTGGATGGAACAGACACAGGACGAAGCGCGGGCCATGATGCGGGCGCGGCGCCACCTCTCTCCCAACGAAAAAGATAACTTTGGCATTTTCGACCAGGCGACGCTGATGGAATTGTGGAAGAACCTGACGGGTGTGATCGCCACCGCCATGATCGGCGTCGTCTCCGTCTTCCTGGTGATCGGTGGCGTTGTCATCATGAACGTGATGCTCGCCACCGTCACGGAGCGCACGCGCGAAATCGGCATCCGTAAAGCCCTCGGCGCGCGCCACAACGACATTCTCCTGCAATTCCTGGTCGAAGCGGCGGTTATGGCTGCGGTGGGCGGCGCCATTGGCGTCGGCGTCGCCTACGCGATCGCAGGCCTCACCACCGCAACGACGTCCGTACCCATGAACGTTCCCATTCCCGCGGTGTTGCTCGCGGAGCTGATCTCCGCCGCCGTTGGCGTTTTCTTCGGCGTTTATCCCGCGCGCCGGGCCGCAAGCCTGCAACCCATCGAGGCCTTGCGCCAGGAATTGTGAAAGCCATGGAAATCACCATGCGCATGAACATCGGCGAAAACGCCCGGATGGCTCTCACCACTCTGCGTGAGAACAAGATGCGCTCCTTTCTCACCGTTCTCGGCGTGGTCATCGGCATCACCGCTCTTCTTTCCGTGGTCTCCATCCTCGTCGGTGTCTACGGCGACGTGAATGCTTATTTGTCCGACTACGGATCAGAAACCCTCTTCATCTTCCGCTTCGATCCCGGCATCCACACCGGCAGGCTCACTCCCGACGAACGGGCTCGTAAACCTCTCAACCTGGAAGACGCCGAGGCCATCGCGCAGTTATGTCCCGCCGTTCGCGCGGTCACCGCCAGCGTCTATCCACGGTGGACG
>WNFF01003008.1_pt1 | contig 13804 bp, 11 predicted proteins | sample 5400441 | NCBI WGS metagenome assembly WNFF01 (sample SAMN13153345, study PRJNA577476) | soil metagenome | isolation source: 120 cm saprolite under Douglas fir tree site 2 hole 3 replicate 1 | place: USA:California | collected 2015-04-18 | reverse complement strand
GAGCCCCGGCTGCCGCCGTGTCCCACGATCACCACGAGGCCGGGCAGCGCGGCAAGCTTGCCGGCCCGTTGTACCTCACGGTCCGGTGAGTCGCCTTGGACGACGCTGTCGGCGATGATGCGGACCGGCTCCCGACCTGCGGCCGGCCAGGAGGCAATCTCGTCCTGGGCCACGAGCACGTTGCTCGTGATGGCGATGGGAAAGGCGTACCCGATCAAGGCCTCGCGAGGCGACGCGCGGCACCCGAGCAGCGCGGCCAATCCCAGAGCGCCCACGCCGGGGGTACGAACCAGACGGCGGAAACAGCTGGGGAGTTGGGGGCACACCGGGGGACCACGGCTGACGGGGCGAGCGGCCGGCGAGGGGGAGACCAGGGTGGCACGGCGCAGCACCTCAGGAATGTGTCGCGGCTCCCCCTGGGGCGCAACGCAGCGCGGCGGAGGCTCTGGACGTATCAGCCTCGGCACCCTATTTCATTTCCACCCTAACTCCAGGTCGCCGATCCCATGCGAGCCCTCCGTGTCCTGCTGGCGCTCACCGGCCTCGCCGCCACTTGCCCGCCTTCCTTCGTCGCAGCCCTGCCACGCTCTTCAATGCAACCTCAAGCGCAGGACACAACGCGTGGACGGCAAGGGGGCGGAGGAGGTCCTGCACCGGAGGGGCCGAAGCCCTATGCCCAGGTCATCACGCGGGGGGCCACCACGGACTCGGGCGTGTTCATCGTGCACCGCCTGAACGACAAACTCTTCTATGAGATCCCCCGTGCGGCGTTGGAGCGGCCGTTCCTGTTGGTGGCTCGGTACACCGCCACGCCGCAGGGGCAGCGCTACGCCGGTGAGGAGCTGGTGGACCGAGTGGTGCGCTGGCAGCGCCGCGGCAACCACGTGCTGCTGCGTGATGTGAGTTATGCCGCGGTGGCGGACTCTACTCAGCCGGTGTCGCGCGCTGTGCGGCTTTCGAATTTCGAGCCGGTGCTGATGAATTTCGACGTCGCCACGCTCGGCCCCAACGCGGACAGCAACGCCGTCATCGAAGCGACCCGCCTGTACACCACAGACGTCCCGGAGCTCAGCGCTCGGCGCGTCTTGCGCGGGGCGCTGGATCCCGCGCGGTCGTTGATCGAGCGCGCGACGACGTTCCCGACCAATGTCGAGGTGGAAGCGCTGCAAACCTACCGCACCGACTCGGCCCCGGGCGGCGCCAGCTCCTCGTCAGTGCTGCTGCACTACTCGATGGTGCTCCTTCCCGAGCGCCTGATGCGGTCGCGGCTGTGCGACAACCGCGTGGGGTTCTTCTCGATCCGCCAAGACGACTACGGCACCGACCAACATCGCGTGGCGCACAACTGTTTCATTACGCGCTGGCGCCTCGAGCCGAAAGACCCGGCCGCGGCGGTCAGCGACCCGGTTCGACCGATCGTGTTCTACATCGATCCGGCCACTCCGAAGAAGTGGGTCCCCTGGCTGATCAAAGGCGTCGAGAGCTGGGCGCCCCTGTTCCGCGCGGCCGGCTTCTCGAACGCGATTCAATCGCGGCCGGCGCCGACGCCGCAAGAGGACCCCAAGTTCTCCCTGGAGGATGCGCGCTACTCGTCGATCCGCTGGCTGCCCTCGCCGATCGAGAACGCCTACGGCCCGCACATCAGCGATCCCCGCAGCGGGGAGATTCTGCAATCGACCATCGGGTTCTACCACAACGTCATGAACCTGGTCCGCGACTGGTACCTCGTGCAGGCAGGGCCGAGCGATCCCCGCGCGGCCCGGCTGCCGCTGCCGGATTCGATGATGGGGGAGTTCCTTGCCTACGTGACCGCGCACGAAGTGGGCCACACGCTCGGCTTTCCCCACAACATGAAGTCGTCCGCGTCCTATCCGGTGGACTCCTTGCGCAGCCGCACGTTCACCGCGCGCTACGGCGACGAGTCCTCGATCATGGATTACGGGCGATTCAACTACGTCGCTCAGCCCGGCGACGGCGCGCGGCTCGTTCCGATCCAAGGACCGTACGACTACTTCGCCGTGAATTGGGGGTATCGCCGGATCGCCGGGGCGGCGACCCCGGAGGCCGAGCGCCCCACGCTGGATTCGTTGGCCCGGCTGCAGGAAAGCGACCCGATGTTGCGCTTCGGGAACGCCGACGGTGTCGACCCCGAGGCCCAAACCGAAGACCTGGGCAGCGACGCGATCGCGGCGACCCGCTATGGGCTCGCCAACATCAAGCGCGTTATGCCGATGCTGCTTCCCGCCACGACTACGGACAAGCTGGAAGACTACAGCGACCTGAACGAGATGTACGGCCAGGTGATCGGCCAGTGGCAACGGGAGCTGGGACACGTGGTCACGCTGGTGGGCGGGGTCTACCGCGCCGAACGGTATCCAGGTCAGCCGGGGGTGATCTTCACGCCCGTACCGCGCGCCAAGCAGCAGGCGGCGGTGGGATTCCTCCTCGAGAACGCCTTCAAGACGCCGACGTACTTTCTCGACCTCAACGTACTGCGGCGCATCGAGCAGAGCGGTACCGTCGACCGCCTCCGCCAAACCCAGTCGGGCCTGCTCGCACAGCTATTCAGCGACGGCCGCCTGACCCGGCTGGTGGAGCAGGAGGCCCTCGCGACGACGGCGGCGCCGGCTTACCGGCTTACCGACCTGCTAGGCGACGTGCGGCGCGGCCTCTTTTCCGAGCTGGCGACCCGTGGCCCGATTGACGTGTACCGGCGCAACCTCCAGCGCTCCTTCGTGACGCTCATGGGCGACAAGGTCGCGCCCACGCCCCCAGGCACCCCGTCCGGGCCGTTCCCGACGTTTCCGGGGTTCCCTCCCCCTGTGCCCCGGTCGGAGGAGGCGCGCGCGTTGATCCGGGGGGAGCTCAAGGACTTGGACGCAGCGATCGCCACCGCGCTGCCGCGCGTGACCGATCGTGCATCAAGTCTTCATTTGCAGGATCTGCGGTACCGGATTGATAGAATCCTGAACCCGAAAAACTGAACTGCGTCAAGGGATAACGTCGAGGAAAGCCGTCGAGGAGAGACGTTTCAGGAGTCCCTCGACGTCTTTCCTCGACGTCGTTCCTCAACGTATTTTGGGCTCATGACTCCGATCGTCCTCGCCGTACTCATGCTGGCGCAGCAACCCGGCTTCACACCGTCGAACGCGGCGCACCAGGACACGCTTGAGCGAGCCCTGATCGCCGTGCCCGACACGCTGAGCGCACGGCTCCTCACCCGTGACCTGTCGGCACGCCCGCACATGGCGGGTGGTCCGGAGCAGGCCGCCACCCGCGACTACGTGCTCGCCAAAATGAAGTCGTGGGGTCTAGAGACGTGGGCCAAGGAGTATCGCGTCTACCTGCCATGGCCGGAAACGGTGCGCGCGTGGCGGATCCCCGCAGGCGGCGCCGCGCAGCCACTGTCGCTGCGGGAGCCTACGATCGCGTCGGACTCCTCGAGCTTCGGCCCGCAGGTGCCGCCGTTCAACGGGTACACCGGGGACGGGGACGTCACCGCCGAGGTGGTATACGTCAACTATGGGTTGATCGAGGACTACAAGACCCTCGACTCGCTCGGCATCAGTGTGAAGGGCCGGATCGCCCTGGCGCGCTACGGTCGCTCCTTCCGCGGCATCAAGGCGCGCGAGGCCGAGCGGCACGGCGCCGTCGGCCTCGTCATCTACTCCGACCCCCAGGACGACGGCTACTTCCGCGGCGACGTTTACCCGAAAGGCCCGATGCGGCCGCCCGGCGGCATTCAGCGTGGCAGCATCCTGAATGACGACGGCGACCCGACCACCCCCGGGTACGCCTCCGTGCCCGGTGCGCACCGCGTTCCTGAGGACTCGCTTGCGATCCCACATATCCCTGTGCTCCCCATGGGCTACGGCAACGCCCAGTCGTTCCTGGAGGGGCTCGGCGGCGCCTCGGTCCCGCAAGCCTGGCAGGGGGCGCTGCCGTTCCGCTACCACGCCGGCCCGGGGCCGATGCGCGCCCGGCTTGACGTCAAGACCGAGCGCGGCGCGCGGGCGATGCACCCGATCTGGGACACCTTCGGCATGATCCGTGGCGCCCGCTTTCCTGACGAGTGGATCGTGGTGGGCGGCCACCGTGACGCCTGGTCCCCGGGCGCCGCTGACAACATCAGTGGCACCGTCACCGTGCTCGAAGTAGCACGGGCCTTCGCCACGCTGGCCCAGCAGGGGATCCGGCCGGCACGGACCCTCGTGTTCGCGACGTGGGACGCCGAGGAGTGGGGGCTGATCGGCTCCACCGAGTGGGTCGAGGAAATGGAGGACACGCTCCGCGCCCGCGTGGTGGCGTACATCAACGAGGATGACATCACCTCGGGGATGCAGTTCGGTGGTTCCGGCTCGCCCTCGCTCAAGCCCTTGATCCGTGGGGCCACGCGGGCCGTGCCGGATCCCGCAGGCAGCGGCAGTGTGTACGACACCTGGCTGCGACAGCGCAAGGGCGACACGACCCAGCTGACGCTCGGGAACCTGGGCGGGGGCTCAGACTTCGCCGGCTTCTATCACCACCTCGGCATTCCCTCGGGCGGCGTCGGGTTCGGGGGGCCGGGCGGGGTGTACCACTCGATGTACGATTCCTACCACTGGATGACGACGTTCGGGGACCCGCAGTACCGTGCCCACCGCGCGGCGGCCCAGCTGGTCGCGGTGATGCTCTCTCGTCTAGCAAACGCGGACGTCGTACCCCTCGATTACGTCGCCTTCGGCGGCGAAATGACCGGGCTCGTCGCCGAGCTGGACAACGGGATCTCCCAGAAGCACTGGAGCGTGACCACGACGCCGCTGCGATACGCGTTGGGCCGATTCACCGAGGCAGCGCGGGCCTTCGCCGCGGTACGCGACAGCGCGCTCGCGGCTGGTGCAGAGCCGGCGCGCGTGACCCGCGCCACCCAGGCGCTGCTGTTGGTAGAGCGCCGGCTCGCGCGTCCGCAGGGGTTGGTGAGCCGCTCCTGGATGCGCAGCCTGCAGTTCGCCTCGGACGTGGACAACGGCTACTCGACGATGGCCTTCCCGTCAGTGAACGAGGCGATCCGCTACGCGGACGAGGCGACCACCGCGCGGGAGCTGCAGGACCTGGCCGCCCACATCGATCAGGCCCGCGAGGCGCTCGAGCAGGCAGCCACGGCGCTGCGCTGAGGCGGCCGGCTGGCGGGGTTCCTGCCAGGGCCGCAGATTAGCCCTCGCGCGGCTGATGGCTCACAGGAGGATGGCATGGCTGAGACCGGCGATCGGATAAAGGTCGTAGTCTATTATGCCGTTTGGGCCACGATCTGCGCGGCCCTGGCGGGCATCGCCGTCGCGCTATTGCACACCTGGTTCTTCAGCTATCACGTGGGACGGTCGGGCTTCCTCCAGACCCTGGTCAGCGACATGGAAACCGCGCTCGCCATCGCGGCGGGGCAGGGAGCGGTGGTGGTGCTCACCGGGAGCGTGCTCGCCCGGTTCGGCCGCAGCCTGGAGAAGACCGTGCTGCTCGGGTTGCTCATCGGGGTGTTCGACTTCGTGCTCAACTTCGTGCAGATGGTCGTGCCGAAGACCGAGCTCGGCTGGGGGCCGGACATCGTCATCCTGGCCGTGGCGGCGGCCGGGATCACGGCGTACGGGGCAGAGAAGACTCCCGCCATCTCGTGACCGCAGAAGAACGGGAGACGCTCGAGCGCCTTGAGCGCCGGGTCGCGCTCCTGGAGACGATGGTTCGCAAGCTGATCGACGTGGGACGGGTGCCCGATCCCGCCTCATCGCGAGCCGAGCGACTCCCCGGGCCGGCAGTCCACCCGGCCCCGCGTTCGAGTTTCCCCAGTCGGACACTAGCCGCAGCGAAGCCTGCAGCCGCGCGACCGGACCTCGAGCAGTGGGTCGGCCAGCGCGGCCTGCTGATCGTCGGGGTGCTGGCACTACTCGCGGCCACCGGCTTCTTCCTGAAGTATGCGTTCGACCATCGCTGGATTCCTCCCGCGCTCCGATCGGCCGGCGCCGTGCTCTCGGGCGTCGGCCTGGGGATCTGGGGCGACCGGCTGATCTCGCGCGGGATCCGCCGCTACGGCGCCGCGATGATCGGGGGCGGCGGCGGACTCGTCTACCTCGGCCTCTGGGCGGCGGCCGGCCCCTACGCGCTAGTGGACCGTCGCGCCGGAGTCCTCCTCCTCGCAGCAGCGACGGTGGCTGTCGCGCTGCTCGCGCTGCGGCACGAGGTCGAAGGGCTGGCCCTGTGGGCTGTGCTCGGCGCTTACCTCGCCCCGGTATTGCTACCTCCGCCGGTGCCTAATCCGGAAGCCCTGTTGGGTTACCTCGAGGTGATCGGACTGGGCCTGGCGTTGCTGGCGTTCATGATGAGCTGGCGCCGGGCGTTCGATCTAGCCCTAGGCGGGTACCTGGTGATGGCGGTCGCCGGGGCGGGAGCCGTGTTGGGCCGCCCCCTGGGTGTCTGGTTCCTCGCGTCGGGAACGCTGCTAACGCTGCACGTCACCAGTCGGCGTCCGTGGCCGGAAGCGAGACTGGGCGTTGTCGTCCTGAGCTGGGTGATATTCGCGAGTCACTTCCCGCTCTCCCAGGCCTCGCAGGGCACGATCTGGCTTGCTCTCGCGGCACCCGCCGCGGTCAGCGCCCTCCTGTGGTGGCAGCACTTCCAGACGGACCCGTTTGCGGCGCGCGTGCACGGAGTCCCAGGAGCCATGGCTGACGCGGGGCTGTGCGTGGCCAGCCCGTTCGTGTTGTCGCTGCTCGCCCGCGCGGCGGCTCCCACATTGCTTGACCCGGTGCCTGCCGCACTTCCCGCCGCGATCGGCGTCCTGCATGGTGGCGTTGGATGGGTGCAGCGGCGGGCGGGGTTCCTGATGCTCGGCATCGCCCTGCTCGCCACGGCCATCGCAACGCAGTGGTCGGCGTGGGCGACCGTGGTGGCGTGGACGGGACTTACCCTCGCGGCGCTCGCCGCGCACCGGTGGGCGGCGCGCCCGGGCGCCCGAACCGCCGCCCTGGGCCTTGCTGCCCTGACGTTCATTTGGTTGTTCGTCCTGGCGCTGGCCCAGCGGCCCGCCGCGGCACCCGCGTTCGGGGACTCGTGGGCCCTGGCGCTCGGTGCGTACGTCGCGGGCATAGGGATCGGCGCCCGCTGGTGGCGGGCGCAGCCCGGAGGCGCAGACCCGCTGGCGCGGGGCGGCGAGGTCCTCTGGGCGCTATTCGGGTTCGCGCTCCTGGTCGGTGGGTCAATCGAATTGCACCGCTTCTTCGGTGCCAGGACCGCTCTTGCCGGCGACCTCGCCCTCAGCATCTACTGGCTTGGCTTTGCCGGTGTGCTCGTGCGGCTCGGCTTCCGACTGGGCCGCAAGGACGTTCGCTCGGCGGGTCTCGCCGTGGCGGCCGGTGCCGGGCTGAAGGTCGTACTCTACGACCTGTCGATGCTAAGCGCTCTCTACCGGATCGCATCGTTCTTGACTTTGGCGCTTGTCACGCTGGCCGTGGCCTACGCGTACAATCGTCGAGGAGGGGTGTCGCGCGAGAGCGTCTAACACCGATGGGCTACAGCTTTGGCAGTGTGATCCCCTGCTGTGCCTGGTACTTCCCCTTCTTGTCCGCGTAGCTGAGCTCGCATTCGTCGCCCTCGTCCGCAGTGAAGAACAGGACCTGGGCGATTCCCTCGTTGGCGTAGATCTTGGCTGGCAGCGGCGTCGTGTTGGAGATCTCGAGCGTGACGAAGCCCTCCCACTCCGGCTCGAACGGCGTGACGTTGGTGATGATGCCGCAGCGGGCGTAGGTGCTCTTGCCGACGCACACCGTGAGGACATTGCGGGGGATCCGGAAGTATTCCACCGAGCAGGCCAGGGCGAACGAGTTCGGCGGCACGATGCACACGTCGCCGCTGAACTCGACGAACGATTTCGGGTCGAAGCGCTTGGGGTCCACCACGGCCGAGAGAGCGTTGGTGAAGATCTTGAACTCCGGCGCCACGCGCATGTCGTAGCCGTAGGACGACACGCCGAAGGAGATCACGCCGGCGCGCACCTGGCCGGCGGCGAAGGGCTCGATCATGCGGTGCTCGGCTGCCATGCGTTTGATCCAGCGGTCGGACTTGATCGACATAGGCGCGCAATGTAACGGCGACGCCTCGACTTACGCCACTCGCTCTGGTTGACTTGCGGTTCCCGGCGGGATAGTTTCTTTGCTACTACGTGAATTTTTTCACGAACTCCATGCTCCAGCCCTACCTCCCGTTCCTGCTCCTGTTCGCCGTCGCCGCCGGAACGGCGGTGATGATGATCGTCCTCTCCCACTTCGCCGCCCCACGGCGCCCCACCCCCGCGAAGGCCGCCCCCTACGAGAGCGGCATGCCGCCGCTGGGGAGCGCGCGCGAGCGCTTCTCGATCAAGTTCTACATGGTGGCGATGCTGTTCATTCTGTTCGACATTGAGACCGTGTTCCTGATCCCGTGGGCGACGATCTTCTTCGCGTCAGCCACCGGATTCCTCCTCCTCGAGATGCTGGTGTTCATGCTGATGCTGTTCGCGGGATACGTGTACGTGTGGAAGAGGGGGGCGTTGCGATGGGAGTGACGCCAAGCGCAACGAAGACCTAAAGAGGAGATGTAGGGTCACATCCGTACGGACCATACGTAGGCTCCGTACGTCTCATCCGCTACGGGGTTGATGCAATGAAGCGCGTCTTGGAGACAAAAGAGGTATCGGGCAGCCCCAATTGGCTCCTCACCCGGTTCGACGCACTTGTGAACTGGGCCCGCGCCAACTCCTTGTGGCCGATGCCGTTCGGGACCGCCTGTTGCGCGATCGAGTTCATGGCCACGGCGGCGTCCCGGTACGACTTCGCCCGCTTTGGGATGGAGCGGCAGGCGTTTTCGCCGCGCCAGGCGGACGTGCTCATTTGCGCCGGCCGGCTGCCGTTCAAGCTCGCGCCGGTCATCCGCACTATCTACGATCAGATGCCGCAGCCCAAGTGGGTTATCTCGATGGGCGCCTGTGCGTCCACTGGGGGGATCTTCGACAATTACGCCATGGTGCAGGGCATCGACACCATCGTGCCGGTCGACGTGTACGTCCCCGGTTGCCCGCCGCGCCCTGAGGGGCTGCTATACGGCGTGTTGCTGCTCCACAAAAAGATCAAGGGCGAATCCCTCGCGATCCCCGGGTTGCGCGACGAGCAGCCGCTCGACGCGCACGGCCTGCGGCTCCCGCCGGAGGAGATCGACGAGATTTCAGAGCCCTTCGGCAACTCCATCCACCAGTTCCGCTCGTCGTGAATCCGTCCGTCGACGCGCTCCGGGCGACCTTCGGCACCGCGATCGGCCGCTCGCAGGACGTGCGCGGGGACACGATCGTGACCGTCGAGTCTTCCCGGCTCCTCGAGGTCATGCGGTGGCTGCGGGATACCCCCGGCCAGCGCCACGAGTACCTGGTGGACGTCACGGCGGTCGAGTACCGGGACCACGAGCGACCACTCGAAGTCGTCTACTTCCTGCGCTCGCTGGAGCGCCGGACGGACCTGCGCGTGAAGGTGGAGCTCGACCCGCGCGGGGAGCTGACGGTGGACTCGGTGACGCCGCTGTGGGCGGGGGCCAACTGGCTGGAGCGCGAGGTCTACGACATGTTCGGGATCGTGTTCGCCGGGCACCCCGACCTGCGGCGCATCCTGATGTGGGAGACCTACGCCGAGGGCTATCCTCTCCGCAAGGACTTCCCGCTGCGGGGGCGGTTCAGCCGCGCCGAGCAGGTGCGCCAAGCGCTGAACGCCAACCCCGAGGCCCATTACTCGATCGAGGAGCTGTCGATCGCCGAAGCGTACGACGAGCTGCCGGCGGAGATGCGCGAGCGCCTGCGCCGCGGCCAGCGCGGCACCATCCCCGAATCCGAATGAGCAAGCGCACCATCGAGGTCGAGCTGGCGACGCCGGGGCTCGACCCCCAGGGGGCCCCAACCCGGATCCCGCTGGCCGCCGGATCCGACGCGGCGCTGGAGGAGCACGACCTCGGCGGCGAGCACCTGCTGATCAACCTCGGCCCGCAGCACCCCGCCACGCACGGCGTGCTCCGCCTCGTCGTCGAGCTCGATGGTGAGACGGTGGTGCGGGTGATCCCGCACGTTGGCTACCTGCACTCGGGGTTCGAGAAACTCGGCGAGTACCGCCACTACAACCAGATCATCCCACTGACCGACCGCACCGACTACCTCTCGCCGATGGCGAACAACGTGGGAATGGCGATGGCGGCCGAGAAGCTGATGGGGATCGTGATCACGCCGCGCTGCACGGTCCTGCGCGTAATCGCCTGTGAGATGAGCCGCATCATCTCGCACATGGTCTGGCTCGGCACGACGTCGATCGACCTGGGTGCGTTTACCCCGTTCTTGTGGGCGTTCCAGGAACGGGAGCGGATCTACAATCTCCAGGAGATGTGGACCGGCGCCCGGCTCACGACGAGCGTGACGCGCGTCGGTGGGCTGATGGCCGACGTGCCTGACGGCTTCGTCGAGGGGCTGCGCCACTTTGTCGACACCTACCCTAACACGCTGAACGAGATCGATCGGGTCCTGACACGGAACGCCGTGTGGGTGGGGCGCACGCAGGGTATCGGCGTGCTCACCGCCGACGAGGCGATCAACTATTCCCTCTCAGGCCCGATGCTACGCGCCAGCGGCGTGCCCTGGGACATGCGCAAGGACCAGCCCTACCTGGACTACGAGACCTACGAGTTCGAGGTCCCCGTGGGCGAACACGGCGACGTCTACGACCGCTACTTGGTGCGGCTCGAGGAGTGCTACCAGTCGAATCGCATCCTGCGGCAGGCCCTGGATCGGCTGCCCGATGGCCCGATCAACGTGGACGATCCGCGCCTGATCCTGCCTCCCAAGTCGCGCGCGATGAGCGACATGGAAGCGATGATCTTTCACTTCAAGCAGGTGATGGAAGGCGTGAAGGCGCCGGTGGGAGAGGCCTACGTCGGGATCGAGAACCCCAAAGGCGAGCTAGGCAACTATTTCGTCTCCGACGGCACCGCGAAGCCGGTGCGCTGGCGCATCCGGCCGCCCTCCTTCATCAACCTGGCGGCGATCTCGAAGATGGCTGAGGGGCACCTTCTCTCGGACCTGATCGCGATCAACGCCTCGGTGGACATTGTGATGGGGGAAGTGGACCGATGAGCGCCGGGACGCAGGAGTATCAGGCCGTCTTCGCCGGGAAAGCGCGGGCGCAGCTGGATGAGGTGTTGACCCGCTATCCCACGAAGCAAGCCGCGCTCTTGCCCGCCCTGTGGCTGGTGCAGCGCGAGCGCGGCTGGATCTCTGACCGCAGCATGACTGAAGTCGCCGAGGTGCTGGGGCTCACGCCGGCCTACGTGAAGGGCGTCGTCACGTTTTACACGATGTACCACCAGCATCCGGTGGGCAGGAACTTCGTGCAGATCTGCACGACGTCGCCGTGCAACCTGTGCGGGGCCGAGGATGTGGTCCGCGCCATGCTCGAGCACACGGGCGCGAAGGACCTGGGGGCGACAAGCTCCGACGGGCAGTGGACCGTGATCGAGGTGGAATGCCTGGGTGCCTGCGGCTTCGCGACGCCGATGCTGATCAACGATGACTTTATCGAGTCCGTCACCCCGGAGCGGGTCGCGGAACTGGTCAAGAAGTACCGGTGACGACCGAACGCGGAAGGAAGGGGTGATGGGCTACCCCCACAAACCCCACGCCAAGGAGACGGTCGTCCTCTCCAAGCACTTCGGGGACCCCGAGGCGCGCACCTACAAAGGCTGGGTGCGGCGGGGGGGCTACGACACGCTGCACAAGGCGCTGGCCACGGACCCCGCGGCGATCATCGAGGAAGTGAAGGCGTCCGGGCTGCGCGGACGCGGCGGCGCCGGCTTTCCCACCGGGCTCAAGTGGTCGTTCATGCCGAAGGAGAAGAAGAAGCCCCACTACCTCTGCGTGAACGCCGACGAGTCCGAGCCCGGCACCTTCAAGGACCGCGAGATCATGCGCTGGACGCCGCACGCCCTGCTGGAAGGCACGGCGATTGCCGCGCACGCGATCCGCGCCGAGGTCGCCTACATCTATGTGCGCGGCGAGTTCACCGAGCCCCTCGCGATTCTCGAGAAGGCGCTCGCGGAAGCGAGCACGGCCGGCGTGTTCGGCAGCATCAAGATCTACCTCCACCGGGGAGCGGGCGCCTACATCTGCGGCGAAGAGACGGCGCTGATGAACTCGATCGAGGGCAAGCGCGGCAACCCGCGCATCAAACCGCCGTTCCCGGCCGCCTCCGGCGTGTTCGGCATGCCTACGACGATCAACAACGTGGAGACCCTCGTCGCCGTCCCGCCCATTCTCAAGAACGGCGCCGCCTGGTACAAGGCGATGAGCCTGTCGAACCCGAAGAGCACCGGCACCAAGTTATTCTCGGTCTGCGGCCACATCGCCAAGCCTGGCAACTACGAAGTGACCATGGGGTTCCCCCTCAAGGACCTGCTCTACGAGCTGAGCGGTGGGATGCGGCCGGGCCGCACCCTCAAAGCGTGCATCCCGGGCGGCTCGTCGGTGCCGATCCTCAACCGGGAAGAGAGCGAGAGCTGCCTACTCGACTATGAAGGCTGTGTCGAGAGGGGAACCATGCTCGGCTCGGGCGGCGTGATCGTGTTCGACGACACGGCCGACATGGTCTACCAGATCATGCGCCTTGCCCGCTTCTACGCCCACGAGTCGTGCGCCCAGTGCACCCAGTGCCGTGAAGGCACCGCCTGGACCACCAAGATCCTGGAGCGCATCCTGGCCGGGCAGGGCGCCACCAAAGACCTCGACTTGCTGCTCGACCTCGCCGACAACATGACGGGGAAGACGATCTGCGTGCTCTCGGACTCGTGCGCGGCGCCGGTGGTGAGCGGGATCAAGAAGTTCAAGAGCGAATTCGAGGCGTACATCGCGGGGAAGAAACGCCCCGTGGCGGCTTGAGGGCGAGCAACTGATGGCTGATGGCGTGATCAACCTGACCATCGACGGCGTCCCGGTGAGCGTCCCGTCTGGCACACTCGTCATCGAGGCCGCCAAGCAGGCAGGGGTGCTCGTCCCCCATTACTGCTACCACCCGGGCTTGCCGGTCGCCGGCGTGTGCCGCATGTGCCTGGTCGAGATCGAGAAAGCCCCCAAGCTCCAGATCGCCTGCGCCACAGCGGTGACCGAGGGGATGGTCGTGAAGACCCAATCCTCCCAGGCCAAGAGCGCGCGGCAGAGCGTGCTCGAGTTCCTGCTCATCAACCATCCGCTTGACTGCCCGATCTGCGACCAGGCGGGCGAGTGTGAGCTGCAGGACTTCGTCTTTCAGGAAGGGCGGGCTAGCACACGCTACGGGGAGTATCCCAAGCGCTTCAACCCGGTCGAAGACTTCGGGCCGGACGTGCTGTACGTGCCGAACCGTTGCATCCTCTGCACCCGCTGCGTCCGCTTCATGGAGGACGTGGCCCAGGAGCCCGTGCTCAACGTCTCCGAGCGCGGCGACCGGGCCTACATCGGCATCCACCCCGATGCGCGGCTCGACCACCCCTGGGCTGGGAACGTCGTGGACCTCTGCCCGGTGGGCTCGCTCTTGTCCAAAGACTTCCTCCACAAGGCCCGGGCCTGGGAAGTGGACAAATCGGCGTCGGTGTGCACCGGGTGTACCCAGGGCTGCAATGTCACGCTCGACGTGCGTGACAACGTGATCGTGCGCGTGCGCCCACGGCCGAACCTCGAGGTGAACCGCTACTTCTTGTGCGACCACGGGCGGATGAACTACCGCTGGATGAACCGTGGCGACCGCAT
>WNFF01003007.1_pt1 | contig 13804 bp, 12 predicted proteins | sample 5400441 | NCBI WGS metagenome assembly WNFF01 (sample SAMN13153345, study PRJNA577476) | soil metagenome | isolation source: 120 cm saprolite under Douglas fir tree site 2 hole 3 replicate 1 | place: USA:California | collected 2015-04-18 | reverse complement strand
TTCCGAGGAGCGGGTACTTGGTCTTGGAATGGTCGAATTCAAAGCGCGGCAGCAATTTTTTCCATCCGTCGGTGGTATGACATTCTTCGCAGCGCTGCTTGAAGGAGCCTTTGTGCGGATCGATATGGCAGTCGATGCAGGCCTGGAACTTCATGTCCCTGTAGCGTGCCGGACCGCCGGGCACATCCGGCTTATGGCACTTCTCGCACTCGACCTTGATGTGAAGACCTGTCAGAGGATAGCGGGTCTTGGAGTGATCGAATTGCTTCGCAGCCTTCCAGTCCACGTAGTTATGGCATTGCAGACAATCGTTCCCGAGTTGACCTTTGTGCACATCTTTGTGGCACGGTACGCAATTTTGCGACAACCCGAAAAAGGACTTCGAAAGATCCTTCATTTTGATGAGCGCGCGTTCATCGGAAACCATGTACGCGGGCAAGTGACATTTCTCGCAAGCAATGCCCGCATGCTTTCCCTCCAGCTTGTAGCCCGTCAACCGGTGATCAAATTGTTTCTGCGAAGGCTCCCAATGGATCAGGTTGAAGTCCTCACCGTTGTGTTCAAGATGGCAACGGATGCAGTCTTTACCATTGGGATTCCGCATCTGAAGCTGGGCGTGATAGCCGTGTTTTGCTTCCAGCCGTTTCGCTATTTCTTTATGGCAATCCAGGCACTTGAAAGTAGGCGTGCTGGTGCCGAATTGGTGGCAGCTCGCGCATTGGGTGGTTCCGGTCAGACTTTGATGGGCTTTGGAAAGCGGGCCGGGGGAGATTTGTGCGCCTGTGGGAAGGGTGAGGAATAGCAGCGCGACAAAGCAAGAAAGAAAACGACACAACAATGCGAAAGGACATGCTTTGCTGGCTGAATCCCTAACGACAGGCTCGAAGAGGGCCACTGTGTTCTCCGTGTTTGCGTTTCGCGGCGAAAACCGTGGGCTCGGGTATATGAGATTACCACGCATGAAGCGCGCGTGACGCCACGGGTTCGATAATGTGTCTAGAATGAAAAGGCAAGAAAGCACCTTCGTCTCCCGTCAAGAAGCCGGCGGGATGCACCGCCGAACCCGGCCCGGACTCCGCTACGCCCCGACCTCCCAAGCCCGTTCACAACTGACGCCGGGAACACCATTATCCCTTTCGATGTGCTTCCCAGGGAGTTGAAGTCCACGGTCATTCCAAGCAGCAGCAATGCTAACAGAAGACCGAACTCGAATTAACCGCGAGTTTACATTTTTTAAATCCAGCAGGAGGAAATTCCCGCGGGAGCAGGGTGGTGGCTTCTCATCCCTGAAATTTATAGCCAATTCCAGGCACGGTCACGATCAGCACAGGTCTCTTTGGAGACTTCTCCAGCTTCTGGCGCAGACTGGCAACGTGCACATCAACGGTGCGCGTGAAGGTGCCAACCTCATAGCCCCACACCTCGCGCAAAATCTCATCACGAGACAAAGTGACTCCTTCGTGCTCAATGAAATAACGCAAGAGTTGAAATTCCCGAGCAGAAAGATAAACAGGTTTGCCTTCGCGCATAACTTGAGTGCCGCGGATATCCGCGCGAATTGAGCCAAACTGGTGAAGGCCCTGGCTCGTTCGAGTGGGGGCGCGCCGCAGTAACGCCTCGATGCGGGCCACGAGTTCAAGAGTGTCAAAGGGTTTCGTAACGTAATCGTCGGCACCCGACTTGAGACCCATCACTTTTTCGGCGATTTGTCCACGAGCGGTCAGCAGGAGGATGGGAGTTGCCAGCCCGGCCACCCGGATGTCGCGACAGAGGTCAAATCCGTTGCGATAAGGCAACATGATATCGAGGATGATCAAATCAAAGGGCAGATGAGTCGCCTTATCGAAGCCTTGATCGCCGTCGGTAGCAAAGTCGACGACGTAACCCTCGCTTCGCAGGCGATCGCCCAAGGTCATCTGCAATGCTTCTTCGTCTTCTACCAGTAGGATGCTCTCGTTCATATTTGAATAAGTGGGGTCGAATCGAAAGATGCTGCGGTCATTTGCAGTTCTTGTTCCTCCGCGATAGGCAAGTGCAGTGTAAACGCACTTCCGACTCCCAATTCACTAGCTACGGATAGCTTTCCACCCATCGCTTCGGCAATGTTCTTGGCCAGAGACAATCCCAGACCAGCCCCGTGAATTTGAGCGGCAATGACTGCGGCGCCGCGATAAAAGGGTTCGAAAATGTGAGGCATTTCCGAGCGGTCGATGCCGATACCGTGATCTTGAACCGTGATTTGAATTTCCCGGCTGGCCCGGTCTTCCGAATCGGCGAGGAGGCCGCGGATACCGATCCAGCGACTCTCACCGCTATACTTCACGGCATTTACGATTAAGTTTTGCAAGCCCTGGGAAAGCGCCGACAGATCACCCAGAACGCACGGTAGGCTTGCCTCGATTTGCCGCTCGACGACGAAGCCGGCGCCTTGCAGCAGTTCCGAAGTGTTGTCCAGTACGGAATCAATGATTTGCGAAATCTGCAGCGGACGCAGGACATAGCGGCTCCGCCAATCTTGCGTTGAGGCATACTGCAAAATCTGATTGACGAGCTCAGTGATTTGGCGGCTTTGGTTTCGGATCACCGAGCCATATCTCTGCAGCTCTTCTTTCCTGCTCACCAGTCCATCCACGATATTGTCGGCGGCCGAACTGATGATTGCCAAAGGAGTGCGCAACTCGTGAGAGACCGAGGCGACAAACTCGATTTGCAGGTTGGCCAGCTGGATCGCGGCAAGCATCTTGCTTCTCTGGATGGCCCAAACCGAGGCGCTGGCGAAGATAAGCGTAAAGGCGAGGACGGCGATCAGCCTAATCGCGAAGCGGCGAGAGATAGCGACAACGTTGGCCAGGCGTTGCGAAGCCTGCTCATCGTAGAGCCGCTTGATTTCTTCCAGGTCCTGACGGACACGATCGAACGACTGCACACCCCCGGCAAGGTCGAGGTCGACCGCTTCTCTCGTGCTGCCCTCAAGAATAGAGGCTAACACTTCATTCCGCACCTTGAGATATTCGGACCAACCACCCTGGAGACGCCTCGCCATCTCGATCTCGTGAGGCGTTCGCGCCTGACGAAGATATTCGATGATCCCTTCGGTTACAAGTCGATCAGCTTCTCGCGACTGGTCCGCGTACTCAATTTGGAGATTACTGTCATCGGTGGTTAGGGCATAGAAAGTGGCTCGGCGGGTCTCTTGGGCCTCATACTGCAGCTCTCCAATTCTGCGAAGTCCCAGCACTGACCCAACATAAATTTTCTGCGCCTCGACATTCGTGGTGTGAAGATCGCGCAAAACGAAAATGCCGACAGTCGTGACTATAAGGAAAACCACAAGAAGCAACAGAGTGGAACTGTAGCGGCCTATCAAGCCCAATACGGGGTCTATTAGCGGAACCGAGCCGATCGTCTTTCGTCCTAGCGAGCGTTTGGTCTTTCGGCGCATATCTATTTGGATGGGCGTGGTGGAATATGAAGCCTGTAGCCCTTTTCATCTGGAAGCCGTTCGTCTACCCGAATGACCTTTACCGACGCGTCCACATCTGTAGCGCGCAGGTAGCCAATTGCCCCGGGCACGTTGAATACGAACTTGCGAACGCCCACGGGAGTTGCCAAAGTCTTGGGCGACACAAAGACTTCGCCCGTGAATAGGCCGTGCAGAAAGTGATTTTTGAAATCACTTTCGTTCATCTGGCAAATCAAGCTGAGGACCGCTGCGCGTTCGGGTTGGCCGGGCTCCATCATAACCAGGGTGATTCTGCGCCCATTCGGCCAGTGACTGCGCTCGCCAAGAAAAAGATTCCGTAATTCAGCCATGGAGAGATTCTCAATCGGGTTAGAAAGGTTGACGACCACGGCCAAGTTCTGTTCCGACGCCGTTGGTGGTTCCGACGGGATAAAGGGGCGCAGGTCAGACGCAAACGAGAGCGCCCCGGCTAAAAAAGCGGCGCCAATGAAGACGGACAGAATACCTCCCCAACGTGGCATACCCAGGTCCTTCTAAAAAGTAAACCCGACTTGCAGGGCGAGAGCATTTTTAGCCGCCCGTCCTCGCGAGTCGGTGTAATCATATTGGAGCTTCAAGGCCACGGATTCGCTCGCATCGTACCGGAGACCCACAGAGGGGCCTTGCCGCAAACGAACGTCCGGGAACACTGGCTCCGTGCCCGAGGCGTTTATATATTGGTAGCGGAAATAGGGGCGGTAGTAGCCCAATTGTCTTGAGAACTGAGTATAGAAACCCGGGGTATTAAATACTTGGGACGTCCCAAAGATGGCGTGACGAACAACCAGAGCTTCGTTAAGCCATTCGAATCGTGGGCGCACAAATACGGCGTGTGCGGCAAGGATGGTTTCGCCGATTCTCGGCGAGTTGATTGGGGCAAGCAGGTCCCGATAGACCGAGAAGCCCACCTGCAACCCGCGAATTGCTTCAGGTCGAGCGAAAAGCGCGAGGTTGAATGCCTTATGGTTCTGGTCATCAACTACGTTTTGCACTGGTTCTTGGGTTAGTGGAGAACGCGAAGCACGCCCATTACCTACTTCGGCGACGTAGTGCAATCCGAGTCGCCCGGAGGGTATCAACCCGAAAGCCGACACACCTACAGTGTGGATGGGCAGAATTCCTCCGCGGTCCTCGAACTGAAATAGGAAAGGTCGTGCCGTAGTTGTCTGAAACCAAGTGCTGTGGTGATAGGCCGTGTTGTAATAGCCGATCGCGGTATGGAACCGACCGGCCCCCACATTCAGGTAATCGTTGTAGGAATACTGGACAAGATAACGTTCGACATCTACGCTGAATGTGTTGATCTCTCCCCTAGTCACTCCGTAAATGTTGTCCGGTCCTCCTTCGAAGACAATCTCACTGAGGAATTTGAACTTTTCCGAGATATCCGACGTGACGAACATGTTGAGCTGTCCGAGGGTGAAGGCGGTCGTGTTGCCTTTTCGCGTGTCACCATGAAGAGTGATATCGCCGAAGCCCCGGAGGCGCAAGAGAGTCTTGCTAAGGTCCATTCGCTCCGGCACCGCGCTTTCTGCTTGGCTTTCTGCTTGCTGCTCAGCTTCATTGACGGGCGGTGCACTCTTTTGAGTGGGCCCAGGTGCTGGACTCACGACGGCAGCCGGTTGCCGCTCCGCTTCCAGTTGCCTGACTCTGGACTCCAATTGATCGATTCTTTGCAGTAAGAGCTGTAAAGTTTGTTTGTCCAGAGCCGTTACGTCGGCAGGTTTAGGCTGCTGCGCCTGGAGAATCGTCGTGGTTACCAGACTTGCCAGAAGCAAGGGCAGTATTCTTCTTCTGATCCTCCAACCGGTGAGCCCTGGAGCGGGCAGAACTCTGCTGGGCGGGAGAGTGGACACCTTCATTGATTCCTCCTCTAGCAAGACAATGGCGATAGGCAGTTAACTCCACTATACATTAAGGTTTTTCGACGCGAGGTTGCTGAAGGGGAGTATGTCGTGATGGTATAGAAGCCGAGACATGCGGCAACGAGTTTGCCAGCTATCGAAAAGTGAGCTCTTGTTGGACTCACGTGGACGGGAATCGTTGATTCCAGTTTGCGGGTGAAAAAATGCAGGACTGCAGTTCTTAACAGAGGGCATTCAACCGCGAGACAAATAGTACGGAGAAATTGCCCCGGCGGGTCCACTATCAAGGAAACGACACTCTCGGCGCCGTGGTGGGCGCCTGCGACGAAGTGGCTTTGAAACGCGGATGTTCAGAGCTTTGAATGGCCGGAACTGGCAGCGGGCGAGGCGGGCTAAGTTTTTTGCGATTCAAATCGCGGATAATTCGAGCGACATAAGCAACGGTCTCGGGGTAGGGGGGAAGGCCGTGATATTGCTCAACGCGCTCAGGGCCAGCGTTGTAAGCCGCCAGGGCTTTGGTAACGTCGTTGCTATAGTGCACCAGCAGTTCACGCAAATAGCGCGTTCCACCTTCAACATTAGAGGCGGGATCCAATGCGTTCGGTACACCTAACCAGGCGGCAGTCCGTGGCATTAGCTGCATTAACCCCTGCGCCCCTTTGCGGGAGACTGCATTCGGATTGAATCCGCTCTCGGCGGCAATCAGGCTGTTCACCAGGTCGGGGTCAACGTTGTTGCGGGCGCAGGCGGCGCGGACCACCTCGTCGAGGCTGATGACGGGTGTGGGGACTGAAACCGGTAGCGGTAGCACGGGTGTTTCATCCTCTTCAAATCCGGCAACCTCAGGAGTGGGAACATCCACGTAGTTGTCTGGCGCGGCCGTCAGGTAGAGACGGGTTACGTTGCCTCGCACTTCGCGACGTTCGTGCCGGATAGCGAACCCGTTTCGCAAGATTGCCATTTGGGCGGCGGATGCTGAGAGACTGACGAACAGGAGCAACGCTACGCCGATACCGATTTTGTATCCAAATTGCAACCAAAAGAGACGAACGTTCCCCTCGACGCAAGATAGAGCGCCCCGGAGACCGAAAACACCGCAACGGCTCGCTGGTCGCAGCCGATCCGCTTCAGTGGCTCGACCGCGTCGATGAGTACCTAGGTAAGACATTGGATTAGTCAGTTTCTCGCGGCGCCCTTCCGTTAATCCGCTGATTCTCAGGACCACGGCACACCAATGGGATCGCCTGCCAACCTCTAGAATCAACGAATAATATAGATTGTCATTGCGCTGTCGCAAATACGCCTCCGAATTAGTGGGTTATGAGTGCCTTACCTCGGGCCAAGGGCCGGAGTGGAATTTCGTTCGGTTCGTACCTCAATGGGGTGGAAGATGCCAACTTTCTACAAGATTGACAAGGAGCGCCGGCTGGTGATGACCACCGCATCGGGTGTGACAACTATGGACGACGCTTTGGCTCACCAGAAAAGACTCTTGCACGATCCCGATTTTGCTCCGAACTTTTCGCAGTTGTTGGACTTTACGCACGTTATGAGACTCGATCTGAGTACGGAGAACGTGCGCGAGCTGGCTCAAACGAATGTATTCTCGCCGGATTCCCATCGGGCCTTCATTGTCAGTAGCGAGGCCGCCTATGGATTCGCGCGAGCGTTTGAGAATTTGAGAGAAAGAATGGGTGAGCACGGCATTCGAGTCTTCAGAGATCTCGAAGACGCGCTGCTCTGGGTCTTTTCCGAGAAACAAAGCGATTCATGTTTGGCAAATTCGCACCACGCTCCTAAACCCGCCATTCCTAGTTGCGGGCAGGAGGCGAATCTGGAGCGGGGGCGGGCTGTTTCCGGCTCTGCTGCTGCAACTGCTTGCGCTGCTCGTACATCCGCTGCAGGTCCTGAATCATTTGCTCCGATGTCTTGAAGGCCGACGTGCTCGCATCAGCGGCAGGTGTCGCGGAGGAAGTTTGCTGATCTGGCCGAGCGAACGACTGGTCTGCCGACGGAGGCGGCTGGTCTGGAGATGGAGGTGCCTGGTCCGTTGGCGCCCCTTCTGGTGAAGCCGACGATTCAGGTGAAGCTGGATTGCCCAGCACCGTATTCTCCGGCACGCCAAGAGTCAACCGTGGCGATCCGCGAATCGCGCCCCGCGGCGTCTGCTCCGTCGAAGTCCCCGGTATTCCCGGAACGGCGGATGTGGCGGTCTTCTCCCGAACCATTAATAGTATGCTTTGGATGCTTTGCGGATCGGTCTCAGAGGCCCGGATAACGTAGTCAAGATTGGTTGAGTCCAGTAGTGTGGCAAGAACACTGCGAGCCGGTCCGGGGCCAAGCCGTGCCCAAATGCGCTGGCTGGAAGCGCCCGGTGGAAGTTCGATATCCGCACCCGTTTGTGCCCGCACTGCCGACAGAACATCCGATAGCAAAGAATTCTCTGCAATGATTGTGAGCTTCCCATCTTCGTAGGTTACTCGAAGCTGATTCCCGCCCGCCTGTTCCGGTATGAGGGGATTTGCGAGTAAGGCTGTTATCGATTCGCGTAACCCTTGCGCTTGATGCTCCGGTCCCCCTAATGAGGCGGTCAGTTCAGACCGTGGAGAACTGTATACCTTCTCCCTGCCTGCAACTGGTGTTCGGACCTTATTCGCGGTCGCGGCTGGAGTCCCAATGGCTACCGTAACTATGAATACGATAACAAGTAATCTGCGCAGATTTATCTGGAGACGGACCGGGAACCCAATTCCTGGCGCTTCTTGCAAGTCATTGAAAATCTCACTCATCGATTCGCCCCCCTAAAGTTCAGGAGCTCCTCTGATTGCATTCACGAGCCGCTAGCGCTCCATGAACGGTGGCGTCGTAGAGCAGCAGCTTATTTATGATGTTATATATCATGGCTCTTTCCGTTATTTCAACCATTCTCTGCAGTACCCCGAATCAGCCAGAGTGCGGCTCCGCTCATTCCGAGAAGATCATGTCAATTGCGCGGCTGGGGTAGGAGAGTCGCCCCTTGGGCACGGCTACTCGATGGCATTCGCCGCGGAGGCCACTTGCGCGAGCGTCCATTTGGCGGTGTTCCCGGCACAACACCTGGCCGAGCGAGTGCTGGCGCTACAAATAGCTCAGGCGCCGCGGGCATCTCCAGATACGTCAGGTTGAATTGCGCCTTGACGTTCTTGGAAGCGCTCTGTATTTCCTGCTCCAGGCGAGCCTGCCGCAGAATGGACTTGATCTCCGAGCCAGCAGTCTCGATTGGAATCGATTGTTTTGAGTCAAGCTTCAGTATCACGAACGCCGCCGGCGACTCCATAACCTCGGATACCTCTCCTGCCTTCAGATCAAAAACTTTCGCCTCATCCGGAGCAAGTCTGGTCCGGCGAACCTTGTTTAGCTTCGTGGCCGACGGCGGGGCTTTGAGCCCCAATTCTTTATAGGCTGCCTGCTGAAGCTGGTCGAAGTCCTCTCCGGCTGCGGCGCGCGCCCGCAGCGCGTCGGCCGTCGCCTTTAAAGCCGAAGCATCCAGAGGTTGGCCGCTTTCCGTTGGAGCCGCCTTAGGTATTGTAAGGCGCAGTACGTCGCCTTCATCAAAATTGGCCTGATGGTCGGTATAGTACTTCTGAATCTCGGACGCAGGAACATTAGCCGCTTGCTCCTCGATTTGGCGATACAGGGTGCTGGCCAGTACCTGCATGCGAGCGAGTTTCAATTGGGCCTGCAACTCCTTGATCACTGCGGGCTCTTTTTCGAGGTGCTTTCGCTGTGCTACTTCAGAGGCAGCCAGAAGTCGTGCATAGTTGATTACAAACTGGCGGCGTGCAGACTGCGGAGTTTCCGGCGCCAGCAGTTCTATCATGCTGTCTAGCTGAGCACGCGTGATGACGGTCTTGCAGCCTTTTGCCCCGGCGACTTGGGGTCGATCGCAGACCCCCTCCAGCGTCACCACCGGTGTTTCCGGCGCAACTTCCAGGGTGGGAGAAACGGGCTTTCCCAATGCTTGTATGCCTTTCCTGCGCATCTCCTGCCTCGACATGGGGATTGGGCCCGCCTGAGGGCTTTGTGCGATCACCGGCGCCACGCACGCCAGCGTGATGGAACATACCAGGGCCAGACGCATTGCGCCTCCCGCCTCCGCATTCGCGTACGACGATTTTGCTTTCTGCCTAGGAAAGGCCGGTTTCGCTTGTAAACCCAACGAAGAACGAACCACTGGATTGCTCATGTGCACACCGATCCTGCACTCGGGGAGGGGCATAGAGCTCATTTAAGGTCACACACGCCCAGCAGGCCGAAAGGGCTTTGCACTGCCACAGCTTGCCGTCGAAGGTTCACGATGCCTTGCTGTTCCCAGCCTGAGAGCACCCGGCTCACGGTGAATAACGTCGTCCCTGTCAACTGGGCTAGCTCCTCGCGCGAAAGGTGGACTTCGATAACGCCATCCACTCTCCGTCCCACATGCACCAGTAACCGAACCAGTTCACGGGCCAGGCGTGGCGCAACCCTTTCAGTGGAAATCTCGAAAAGTCGGCCTTCTAGCTCGAGCAGGCGGCGTGTCAGGATACGCATTGCGTTGCGTTGAAGGGTGGGGAACTTTTCGGACAAGGTCTCGAAGGTCGATGCGTTCCAGACGAGCGCTTTACACCCCAACAGGGCCTCTGCCGTCGAGCCATGCCCACCTGTCCGCTCCACGGCACTTGCGCCAAGCAATTCACCAGGTCCGTGAAGTCTAAGAATGATTTCGCTGCCATTTTCACCGAGCTGAGTTATCTTTACGCATCCCTCAGTTAGCAGCAGGATTTCTTTGACCGGATCGCCTGCGGCAAATATTGTCTGCCTGCGCACGAATTTTCTTGAGATCGCGGCGGATACGATTTTGGCTTGATCGGATGGCGGAATATCTGTAAATAGCGGGGACGTTTCTACGCCTTGGGTCTGGTGGTGTCTTATGGGCTTAGCAGTCAAGCCGACTGGCTGCACTCGCCAGCCGAGAGTCTGGGAAGCTGCCGGGGAATTCGCCATATTCTCAACGCCCCCCAGCTTTTAGTTGGCCTAGACGTCCCGTGCGTACGGGGAGGGCCTCAATCACTGCAGCGAAGAACAAAATGGGGATACAGCGTCCAACAAGAATGCGTAAGGCAAACTTCAAACGACAGCGACTTTGTGTGTTCATGATGGCACCCATCCCAAGAAGTGCCTGTCATACCTTAGGCAACTCTCGCACCGATTCTTTCATACTGTAATCCGTTCAATATAAACGGGTTATATAAACCTTGGGGGCTCTCCGGGGACACTTTACAAAAGTTTTGCACAATTTGGGAATTGAACTGCCGATGGACAACCGGCTAGTCTGGTGGAACCGCGGGTAGATGTACCAACTCTAAACGCCCTACCTCCCACATGGAAATCGAAACCGCTACGAACGAGGTGCGGTAGTAGTTGCCGGCGGGTTTTGCCGCCCCGCTGAACCGCGCGCAGGGGTACTGGGCGTAGCAGAACTGGGAGGCGTTTTCTTTACTTCCTTCCGACGTAGCCCAATCGCACTGGCAGTGCCTATGTCGATCAGACGCAAATTCTCATCGGTGACTTCTTCGGCTCGCAAGATATGTGGCGTGATGGCAAAAACGATTTCTTTATCGTGCCGCTGCTTGTCCTCCTGGCCAAAGAGGTACTTCAAGATGGGTAATTTTGCCAGCCACGGATAACCGCTTAACGACTGTGTTTCTGTATCTTCCAGAATGCCGCCCACCAGGTTAACCTCACCGTCTTGCAATCGCGTTTCGTGCTCGATGCGGCGCTGTCCAATAGTCGGCTGATTGATTCCGCCAATATTTTGATTGCCTGTGACCGATGAAACTTCCAAAGATAGTTTTAACGTGACCTCGTGGTTGGAGTGCACATGCGGAGTGATGTCTATATTCACCCCGACATCCAGATATTGAAACTGCGTATTGACCAGTGGACTGATCGATCCCCCGCCAACTCCGGGTGTGAACGAACCCGTTGCGATCGGCACCCGATCTCCGATCTTCAAGGAAGCCCTTCCTTGGTCGAGGACACGGATCTGTGGGTTCTGAAGAACTTTGGTATTGCTGTCGGACATAAGAAAAGTGAACGAACCGCCCGGAACCCCAACGGAGAAATTGGCTCCATTCAGCGAACCTATTTTGACCGTACCCGGCCCCCCGGCAGCCGCCAAAGCGATGGAGGTAGTCGTTGGAACAGTTGTGCCTATCGTGCGCACCCGATCGCGGCTTACTTCCAACACGGCGATATCGATCACGACTTCGGCCTTCGGTTTATCAACGTCGGAGACCAATTTTTCTGCCAGCACTAGCTGATCGAGCGTGCCTCTCACGGTGATCGAGCCATGCGTCGGATTTACCTGAATACGGCTGATATCGAGCATTCCCTTGAGCGTGCTGACCACTTCTTGCAGTTCGCTGGGCGTGGACGCATTGCGAAGATAGAAAGTCTTCATGACGTTGTCTTCGAACTCTTTGCGCTTGCTTTCGGCCGAGACAAAGATCACGTTTGTGGAGATGGGCCGCCAAAAGGTCTTCGATTCCATTGCCACCATTCTCAAAGCTTCTCGAAGCGTGACGTCGTTCAATTCAATACCGATGCGCTGCGGTTTGTAGTCGATATCAAAGAGCACGTTGATTCCCGCCAGCTTGCCGATCGTCTTGTAGATATTGTCGGCCGTAGTTGTCATGCGCAGTGTTAGGGGCGTGTCCGATGAGGGTTCCAGATCAGCAGGGCCTTCGGTGTCTTCGGCCATTTTGGCCAAGGAAGACAACGGCTTCGGTGGGGTGGCTGCTGCCTGCTCAGCTTGCTTTCTAAGCAAATCCGCGGCGCTCCTCAGCTCTTGCTGCGCGAGGAAGTTGGTTCCGTCAATCGTCACCGCAAGCTCAAACTCCGCCAGTGCTTCCTGCAATTTGCCGCCGTCCCGGAGCGCTTGGCCCTTCTGCACATGCTGCCCGGCAACATAGGCGCGCATCCGCAGATAGGCAGTGGAGTATTTGGGCTCCCTAGGTTTCAGCGTGGACGCTTGCTTATACGCTTCCAGGGCAGCATCGTACCGGGTATGAGACTCGGCACGGACACCTCGTTTATATGCAGATTTCGCCTCATCTGAATACGTTGGCGGGGTGACTGCCAGCATCAGGATTGAAACCAGTACTAGACGCAGGCGCATCATGTTTTTGTTCCCTCCGCGAAATCCCACACCGTTTCGTCGGGTGGCTAATTTAGTGCCGACGTGACCGTTCGGGGTTTCTGGTAGGGCCAAACCCGCTGGGGAGAGGAAAGCCCTAGAGCTACTCTGCCGAACCAATTGGCTTAAATCACAGGAAATCATATTCCTTTATTTCCCAATCCTATTTGACCTAGAGCAAAGAAAGATGGTTCATCCCCTTGTATCGACTGCCTCGTGAGTTCGCAGGGTTGTGGCTTCGAGCAAACAGTCAGCAGTTTGGCTGCCAAAGGAGAGGAGGCTCTCCTATAATCTCGATGGCTGCCACACGAAGGATGGCAAGCAAATCCCGCCTGCATCCGTATCGACGCCTCCTGATATCATCGAAATTCACAGGTTGGATCTAATCAGTCTGCGGCGTTCTTCGTAAGTACTCCTAGAATCACAAACTGTATTTTCGACTCTCACGCGTTTCTGCCATGCCACGGCTCATAGGTAGGTTCTCTGCCATGGGTTAGCGGGGGTTATCGCAGTGGGAAAAGTGCGACCCGGTGAAACGATATTCACCCCCGAGTACGTCTTATGGCTGACCTGAATCTTTAGTAGTTTGGTGGCTTGCGAGTTGGCCCAACGAATCGTCCTTCGGATTCGAGGGGGCGAACAAGGGTGTGAGGCATCGAGATGGCGTTTTGGAACAGGCTTGTGCGTAAACAAGCTTTCTTGATTACAACGATGTGCCTGAGTCTCAGCGGGGGAAGTGCCGCCCATTCCCAAGCTGCGCAGGCCCAAGCTGGCCGGCAGCCATCCGCGCAAACTCCTGCCGTGGCGCGGCCTGTGGGAACGGTTAGGTCGATTTCCGGTAATACCATGATTTTGACCACGGATGCAGGAGGCGACGTGACCGTTCAAGTCCTGGACGCCACGAAGCTCGTTCGAATTGCGCCTGGGCAAAGGGACCTGAAAGACGCGACGCCCATCCAGTTGGCGGACGTCCAACCCGGCGACCGCATTCTTGTGCGCGGCAAGCTTGCCGACGACGGAAAATCCGTTGTTGCCGCGTCGGTTGTCGCCATGAAGAAAGCGGACATCGCTGAAAAACAGTCCCGCGAGCGCGAAGCTGATCACCTGGCTTGATCTGGTCGAGCGGAGCGGGCTTGGCGTCATCAAACTTCACGGAATCCGAAGCATACCGCCGCAGGATAGTTTCCTTGGAAAGATGAATGGCAACGCTCTTTTTTTCGC
>WNFF01014214.1_pt1 | contig 13814 bp, 14 predicted proteins | sample 5400441 | NCBI WGS metagenome assembly WNFF01 (sample SAMN13153345, study PRJNA577476) | soil metagenome | isolation source: 120 cm saprolite under Douglas fir tree site 2 hole 3 replicate 1 | place: USA:California | collected 2015-04-18 | reverse complement strand
CGCTGGCCCGGGATCCCGTCTTTCGCGGCCGCGGCATCCCTCACGGGGATGGCCGCGCGGTGCTCCTCATCCCCGGCTTTCTGTCGGGCGACTGGTCGATGCTGATCATGAGCAACTGGCTGCAGCGGATCGGCTACACGCCGCACATGTCCGGCATCACCCTCAACATCCAGCACTCCGAGCACATGATCGCGGGGCTTCGCAAGCGGCTCATGGCCGTCCGCGCCGAGTCCGATGGACGCGTGAGCCTGGTCGGCCACAGCCGTGGTGGCGTGCTCGCGAAGGTGCTCTCGTCGCGGATGCCGGACGCGGTCGAGCAGGTCATCGGCCTTGGCTCGCCATTCGCCAACCAGTTCGATCTGGCAGCGCTGACCAACGTCGCCGTCGGCGTCATCCGCACCGCGGGCGAGCTGCGCTACGGACGCAGCTTCCAGGCCGAGGGCCGCTTCGCGCACGAGCTGCGCCAGCCGCCCGCGGTGCCGACGACCTCGATCTACACGAAGTCAGACGAGGTGGTGAACTTCCGCAGCTGCCTCAGGCCTGACATCCCGGCGATCTCCGTTTGGGGCGGCCACAATGGACTGGTCGTCAACCCCGAGGTCTATCGCCTGCTTGGCCGGTTGCTCGCGAGACCGCGCCGTCCGGCGTCGTGATGTCGCTGGAGCGCGCCGCTTTCGCACCGGCTTGATCGCGGCCTCGTGGTAGTCGGCCGCCGCCTGCTCGAGGTGGTGCGCGAAATCGTCGAGGTCGGGTACGAGGTCGCGATCAGCAAGGACGCCGAAGAAGACGCTCCCGTTGTACGAGACGATCGCGATGTTCAAGCCGAGCGAGTGATACACGGAGACGAACGGCCACACATCGATGAGCTCGGCGCCTCCTGTGTAGAAGGGAATCTGCGGACCGGGAATGTTCGTCACGACCAGGTTGATCACCGATTGTGGTGACCAGCGCATCTGCGTGGTCATCAGGTTGCCGGCGAGGTTCTGCAGCGTCGCCGGCGCCCAGGTCGCGAGCTGCGTGAGCGTCTGTGCGGCGACCGCCTGACGAGACCGCTTGAGGTCGCCCGTGGCCGCCGTGACCATGTGCACACGATCCGATGGAAGCATCGGCGGCAGCGGCACCTCGAGCACCATCGCGCTCACGAGGTTGCCCAGCCGGTAGCGCTGCGAATCGTCGCGCACGCTGACCGGAGCGAACACGCGCAGCGATTCCGGGATGGCATCGCCGCGCTCGTAGAGCCACCGCGACATCGCCTCGCCGATGAGCGCGAGCACGACATCGTTCACAGTGCCCCCGAATGCGGTCTTGACGTCTTTGAACCACTGCAGCGGAACCTTCACCGACTGCACTCGACGATGCGGGCCGATGGGTTGGTTGAAGAACAAGGGCGTGCCGGGTCTTAGCCACGACAGCGCCAGCTGCACCCCGCCGGTCCACGGCGAGCGAAGCACCGCCTCGAGCAGCTCGCGCGGCTGGAGCTTGACGATGTCCTTGAGCACCTCCAGCGGCGACATCGATCTGGTGATGTGCGCCAGCAGGTCGTTGCGATTCGGCGCCGGCCGCGGTTTCCACTTGCGCGGGCGTCCATAGCGCGTCGGCTCGGGCTCGACGTCGAGCAGCAGCGTCGCGAGGTCGACCGTCGAGATGCCGTCGACCATCGCGTGATGGACCTTGTTGACGACGGCTATGCGTCCGCCCGTCAACCCTTCGACGACCGTTACCTCCCACAACGGCTTATCCAGATCGAGCGGCCGGGCGAAGACGCGCGCGACGTAATCGCGAAGCGTGTCGTCATCGCCCGGGCTCGGCAGCGCGGCGCGGCGCACGTGGTACGAGAGATCGAAGTCCGCGTCATCAACCCAGACTGGATTGCCGATGCCGCCCGGCGGCCACATGAGCTTCTGGCGGTAGCGCGGAACGAGGTGCAGACGCTCCTCGATCGTCCTCGCGAGCCCGAGCGCTCCGCGTCCACCTTTCACGCGCGGCGTGCCTTCGAAGATGTACGTCGCACCGATATGCAGCGGGGCCTCGTGGCGCTCCGCGTAGAGGAACCACGTGTCGATGCCGACGAGCGGTTCGAAATAGGGCCTTGTCACATCGCCCCCAACGATCGGATTGTGCCACTCCTCCCGGGATCGTGTCGCTGTGCGACAGTGCCGCTGTGATACCCGTGGCGATCGGCCTGGCGCTGGCCGCGGCGGTCGTGCACGGGACTTGGAACGTGCTGGTGAAGGTGAGCGGCGATCCGCTCACGACGTTCCAGCGGGGGACGGTGCTGGCCGTGCTGATCGGCACGGTGCCTGTGGCGATCGCCTGGTTCGCGATCGGCAGGCCTTCAATCAGCGTCGCCGCGATCGGTTTTGCGGTGGCCTCCGCAGTGTTCGAGCTGGCGTACCTGTGGTTGCTTTCTGCCGCGTATGGCCGCGGCGAGCTCTCGGTGGTCTATCCGATCGCGCGCGGCTCGGCACCGCTGCTCGCAGTCGTGATCGGAATCGCCGTGCTCGGTGAGCGGCTCACCGGCTTGCAGCTCGCGGGCGTCGCGCTTCTGCTCGGCGGGATTCTTGCGGTCACGATCGCGTGGGCGTGCGTCTCACCATCCCGTGGGTTTACGGATGGATGCTGGTGGCGATTCTGGCCGTGCTGGTCACGGTCACTCTTCCGCTGGCCGGGCGTCTGCACATCCGGCCCGAGGGAGCGGGCGAAAAGGCGCCGACACTGCCACAGGCCGCCCTTATCGGGGTGTTCATGTGGAGCGGATACATGCTGGTTCTGCTCGCGCTCTATATCGCACCTCTTTCGGTGGTCGCGCCCGTCCGCGAGACGGCGGTCGTGGCCGTGGCGGTGTGGGGCGTTTGGAAGCTCCGTGAGCGTCGATCGGCCGCGCTCAAGATCGCCGGCGCGGGCGCGACTCTGGTCGGCGTCTCCCTGCTGGCGCTCTGAAAGGAGCCCGCCGGACCGCGTGATAGGCTAAATGCGTCGCCCGAGGGGGGCGATGTGCGCCGCGGTCGTCGATTCTTCTCGAAAGGACCCGTGCGTTCGTACCCGACTTTCGAGAAGAGGAGTTCGACATGCCGACAGGCACCATCAAGAAGCTTGTATCCGATCGAGGGTTCGGCTTCATCGCGGCTGAGGATGGTCGGGAGTACTTCTTCCACCGGACCGGTCTGGACTCGAGCGTGAACTTCGACTCGCTCGCGGGCGGTGAGCGCGTGAGCTTCGAGATCGAGCCGAGCCAGAAGGGCCCACGGGCCAACCGCATCAAGCTGGCTTAGGTCAAAGCTACAAACGGCCGGTCGCCCAGGGCGGCCGGCCTTTTTTGTCTGAGCTGATATGAGCACTGCTATCAGGCCGGCATTCGAAATCTCACCGTCGGGTGCTTATTCGTTGCGGGCGAGCGCTGACTTCATCGGTGCCTGGCACGAGGCGCCGTCCGAAGGCCACGCCGGCGGCGGCCACCTGCACCTCGCATTTCTCACCGATGCGGGGTGGAAGCCGGTTGGTGTGTGCCTCACTCAAAGCGCTGATTCGCATGTGCATGGCGAGGTGTTCGGCGATGCGAGCGCCGTCGAGGTTCAGGCGAAGGTTGCCCGGATCCTGAGTCTTGACGTGGACGGCTCGGGCTGGTCCGAGGTCGGTTTGCGCGATCCGGTCGTCGGGCGTCTGCAGCGAACGTTCGCGGGTTTCCGCCCCGTCAACTGGTCCGACGCGTACGAGGCTGCTTCGTGGTGCCTGATCTCCACGCGCATCTCGATGCGGCAGGGCCAGGGGGTGAAGGACAGGCTGTCGCGCGAGATCGGGCACGAGGTCGACATCCACGGCCATCGGATGTGGGCGTTTCCCGCGCCGTCACGGCTTGTGGAGCTGGAATCGTTTCGCGGGCTGTTCGGCCGCAAGGTCGAGTACCTGAACAAGCTGGCCGAGGCTGCGCTTGCCGACTGGCTCGACACCGAACGGCTTCGCGCGATGGCTCCTGAGGCCTGCCTGGTCGAGCTTCGCAGGCTGCCCGGCATCGGCGAGTGGGGAGCGCAGCTCATCCGCCTGCGCGCGTTGAGTGCGGTCGACGAGATGCCCACGACCGAGCGCCGCTTGCTCGCGGCACTGCACGAGGCTTACGGGCTGCAGCGCGAGCCCGACATGGCGACGCTCGAGGGTTTGTCCGAGGCGTGGCGTCCATATCGGATGTGGGTTTGCGTCTGCCTGCGTCGCAGCGGCGGCGAAGGTGGGGGGATGATGCACTCCCGCGCGACCGGGTAGGCGCGCCTTAACAGGCTGCGTTGACCTGATCTTTTTTCGTTCGTAGGCTCGGGCGCAGGTTCAGGCCGGCGGGGGAGGGACGGCCCGGGAGTGGGAGGGCCCGCGAAAGGACTGCCTAGCGCGAGGCGCGGCGCAGGTAGAGCAGGGCTCCCGACCACAGCGCGATGCCTGCCGCCAGCAGCACCCACATTGTCGAGTCGATCAGCTCCAGCTGAACCAGCGCGCCGAATATGCACATCGCGGCCGCCCCCGCCAGAACGAATGCGCCGGGCAGCAGAACCCACGCCGAGTACCAGGGGGGCTGCATTGCGTCGCCGCGGTCCAGCAGCCGGCCGCCGATGAAGATGACGACCGCCCCGACCAGGGCCGGCACGCTCATGCGCACCGCCCAGCCGATGCCGACCGCTCCCACGACGGCGCCGATCAGCGGCTGCATGCCCGCGAGCGCGAGCGCGCACGGCACCATGAATCCGAGCAACCGCATCAGCACGCTCGGCGCCGGCACTCGAATCACACCCTCCGCGCCGTCAGGACCAGGGTCTCGCGGAAAGACTGGTCCGCCGCATCGGTACGCGACGCGAACTGCCACCAGCCCATGCACCGCGAGACCAGCATCGCGGCCGAGTCCCAGTGCACCTCCTCGTCGACGACCTCCACGCTTGCCGATGCGAAGCCCGCGCCGAGTGCGGCAGAGCGGAATGAATCCGGATCGCCGACGGTCGCGCGAGTTGACGAGTCATCGACGGCCCTCGGCGCCGGAGGGAGATGACGGTCGACGACTCGGTCGATCAGCGCCCATACCGATTCGTCGCCGCCCGCCGCGGGCACGCTCGCCGCAAGAACTCCAGACGGCCGCAGCACACGCCAGGCCTCGCGCAGCGCACGGTCGAGGTCAGGCGCGAACTGCAGCCCGTGGCCGCATGCGACAGCATCGAATGCCTGGTCGGACAAGCCCAACCTCTCGATATCCATTACTGCGAACCACGTGCCAGGCGGGTGCTCCCGTGTTGCGAGCGCGATCATTCCGCGGGCCAGGTCGACCCCCACCACTCGGCCGCCGGGCTGCACGCGCTGGGCCAGCAGCCGTGTCATGTTGCCGGGCCCGCAAGCCAGGTCGAGAACTGTCATACCCGGAGCAGCCCCGCTCCGTTCGAGCATGCGCAAACGTCCACGCGCCTCGCCCCGCGCCATGACCTCGTCGAGCCGCGACTTGTAAGCCTCGGCGTGGCGGCTGAAAACCGCCGGGTAGAGCTCCTTGGATTTCACGCCGCGGGGCTTCGCCACTCCCGCTCCAGCCACATCGCCGCAGCCAGCGCGCCGGCGTTGGTGCGCCCAACGACCTGGATGCCGACCGGCAGACCTTTGACCGGAGCCGGCAGCGACACGACCGGCTGGCCCGTCAGGTTGAACGGTCGCGTGTATCGCGCCAGCGGCTCGCGAGCCTCGATGCCTGCGGTCACGAGCGGGGCCACGATCGCGGTAGTGGGCAGGATCAACGCGTCGACGTCCGACATCGCTGCACGCGCGGCCGCTTGCAGGCCTGGCCGAGCAGTCCGCGCCTCCTCGTAATCGACAGCGAGGATCTCGAAACCTCGTCGGAGCAGGGTCAGCACGTCAGCGCCGTATTTGTCCGGGTACTCGGCCACCCAGCGTCGGTGATAAACCGAGGCTTCGACCATCAGGATGGTCAGCCCATCCCGGAACAGAGGGCCGTGCTCGACGAACTGGATCTCGGGAATTCCCCTGGACACCAGCGCCCAGGCCCGCGATGTCTGATCGTCGAGGTCGCGTACCCAGTTCGCCGGGACTGCGAATCGCGGCCTCGAGCTGGGCATCGACGGCGCAGCCTCACCCGTCATCATCGCGAAGGCCTGAGCGGCGGTCGCCACATCCGGCGCCATCGGACCAAGCGTGTCGAGCGAGCGGCTGAGCGGGACCACTCCGGTGGTGTCGATGCTGCCAAACGCGGGCTTGAAGCCGACGACGCCGCACAGGGCGGAGGGGATGCGGATCGAGCCGCCGGTGTCGCTGCCGATTGCCCAGTCGCACATGCCCGTGGCCACAGCGACGGCGGAGCCGCCCGACGATCCACCGGCCACGCGGCTCGGGTCGTGCGGGTTGAGGACCGCGCCGAAGTGCGGATTGACGCTCGTCACGCCGTATGCGAACTCGTGCAAGTTCGTCTTGCCGACCATTACGCATCCATGCCGGCGCAGGCGCTGCACCACCGGCGCATCGTTGGCGGCTGGCGTCTTGGGCAGGATGATCCCGCCCGCGGTCGTGACGGTGCCTTTGACGTCGACCAGGTCTTTGACTCCGACGATGGGTCCGTCGCCGGTCTCGTCTGAGATCGAGATGAAAGCATGCAGCTCGCTGTGCTGCGCGATCCGTCTCTTCGCGTCTTCGAGCTGCACTGCGCAATTCTCGCAGCGGAAAGGTATTCTCCCGGGCGATGCAACAGCCCACTGCCGGCGCGATAGGTACAGCGAACTGGGTCAAGGTTGACGTCCTCACCCCGTACCAGCGTCTGACAGGGGAGATACATCTACGCGGTCGCATGCGTGAGACGCTGAATGATCCTGAGTCGATGTTCCACCTGCGCAACGTCTCGGCGGAGCCGTTGGTCCCCGGCGCTGTGCCGCTGAACGGAGTGCCCGAGGGGGTCTTCAACAAGGCGCTGGTCGGCGGCATCCGCACGATCGATCCAGAGCCCCCGCCGCCTGATCAGGCGGTGGAGACGATGCGCCGCTACGTGATGTACCAGGCCGCCGATTTCATGGTCACAGGATTTGCCGAGTTCACGAAGGCCGCGTCACCCGAGATGCACTCCGAGATCCTGCTCAAGAACCGGTTCTTCCAGCTGTACGACGTCACCGTGACGATCATCGGTGTGCCGGGCAAGAGCTGGACGCAGCCCAACATCTGGGCCAACCGCGACCACATGCTGGCGCGCCTGATGCCGAAAGGAAGGGCCTGCTTGGCGCCAAACGTGGCGTCAACGAGGTGAGCAGCTAGGTCGAGCGGGCTCCGAAGAGCCGGCGGACTCCTTCCCACAGGACCTGGAAGAACAGCGAGACCGCGTTCACAGGCCGGGCGGTCACTGGCGCAGGCGCCGGTGCGTCGGCGCTGACGGAGCCGCCCGAGACCGCCGCGGCGTGCTGCTCTCCGCCCTCGACGTTGGCCTTGATGCACGCGGCCATCTCGTTGATGATCCGCCGCGACACGTCTTCCATCACGCCACGACCGAACTGCGCCACTCGCCCCGCCACGCTGTATTCGGTCGAGATCTTCACCACGGATCCGGCGCCCTCGGCGTCGACCTTCATCACAGCCTTCGCGCGGGCTGAGCCCGGCCCGGTGGTTTCGCGGCCCTCGGCCTCGATGGCGGCCGACCGGCCGGCGTCGTCGCGGTCGGCGATCCGCGCGGTTCCGTTGTAGGCGACCGTGATCGGCCCGACCTTGACCTTTACCTTGCCCTTGAACGTGGTCGAATCGACCACCTCCGACAGCTCTGCGCCCGGCACGCAGCCCACGACCTTGTTGATGTCGAGGAGGTAGGCGAACACCCGGTCCGGGGGCGCATCGACCGAGAAGGAATTCTCCAGTTGCATTTCAGAAGTAAAAGTAGCCGAATAGTAGGTGTCCGAGAGGTTCGGACTCGGTTCGAATCGCGTCCGCGCGGCCGCCCGTCACGCGCCGCCCGCGCCCCGAGCGCGCCGCCCGCTAGCTAGGAGGGAGCCGGATGAAGCACAAGGTCGCTGTTACCGTCAACGGGCGTAAGCACGAGCACGAGGTCGAGCCTCGGCTGCTGCTCGTGCACTACCTCCGGGATGTCGTGGGTCTGACCGGAACGCACATCGGCTGCGACACCAGCCAGTGCGGCGCGTGCACGATCCACGTCGACGGCAAGGCGGTCAAGAGCTGCACGATGTTCGCCGTCCAGGCCGACGGCCGCAGCCTCACGACCATCGAAGGCATGGCCACCGGTGATGAGCTCCACCCGATCCAGCAGGCCTTCTGGGACGAGCACGGACTGCAGTGCGGTTACTGCACGCCCGGATTCATCATGGCCGCGGCCTATCTTCTGGAACAGAACCCAAACCCGACCGAAGACGAGATCCGCAGGGGCCTCGAAGGCAACCTCTGCCGGTGTACGGGATACGTGAACATCGTCAAGGCCGTCCAGACCGCAGCCAAGACCATGAGCGGGACGCCCGCCCGGAAGACCCAGGTCGCGGCGGGAGGGAACTGACATGGCGGTCACCCAGCTCGTCGGAGCCAAGATCCATCGTCGCGAAGACCCGCGGCTGATCACTGGCCACGGCCACTACATCGACGACTTCGTACGCCAGGGCACCGCGTACGCCGCGTTCGCTCGCAGCCCTGTCGCGCACGCTCGCATCAAGAGCATCGACGTCACCGACGCCAGCAAGGCGCCCGGTATCGTCGGCGTCTACACCGCGCGCGACTTCAAGGGCCAGCTCGCGGGCACGCATCCGGCCGCGCCCGCTTTCGTGGCCGAGAAGAAGTACGTACCCGAGCGCTTCCCCATCGCCGAGAAAGAGGTCACCTACCAGGGCGAGATCGTCGCCGTGGTGCTCGCAGAGACAAAGGGGCAGGCGGCCGACGCGGCCAACATGATCCAGGTCGACTACGACGAGCTGCCGGCCGTGATGGACCTCGAGAAAGCGCTCGCGAAGGGCTCGGCCAAGGCGCATGAAGCCGGACCGGACAACGTGTGCTGGGACTTCACCTACACGCCGCTCGACCTGACCGAAGCCGCATTCAAGGAAGCGGACGTCGTGGTGAACCAGCGGGTCCTGCAGAACCGGCTCGCTCCGGTACCCATGGAGCCGCGCGGCGTGCTGGCCGAGTACGAAGGCTTCGACAAGAAGCTGACCTTGTGGTTGTCGAGCCAGAACCCGCACTTCATTCGACTGTTCGTGTCGGGCGCCCTGGGCCTGAAGGAAAGCCAGGTGCGCGTGATCTCACCCGACGTGGGCGGCGGCTTCGGCAGCAAGATCAGCCCCTACCCGGAGGACTACCTCGTACCTGCGCTCTCGCGCATGACCGCTCGACCGGTGAAGTGGATCGAGACGCGCACCGAATCGATCCAGAACGCGACGCACGGTCGCGGCCAGTTCTACGACTGCGAGGTTGCGGCCAAAAAGGACGGCACGCTGCTCGCGATGCGGGTCGTCCAGTACGTCGACGTTGGCGCCTATCACGGCACGTTCGGCGCGTTCCAGCCGGTCGCCTGCCTGATGGCAGGAGGCGGTTACAAGTGGAAGGGGATCTCGGCGCGCACGGTCGGCGTGCTGACCAACCGCGTCCCCACCGATCCATACCGGGGCGCGGGCCGGCCCGAGGCGACCCACCTCGTCGAGCGGATGGTCGACCTCGTCGCGCTCGAGCTGAAGATGGACCCGGTCGACATACGCAAGAAGAACTTCATCCAGCCGGAGGACTTCCCGTTCACGCAGAACTTCGGACTGGTGGTCGACTCGGGCGACTACGAGAAGGCGCTCGACAAGGCACTGCAGCTCGCGGGCTACGCCGAGCTGCGCAAGAAGCAGGCCGACCTGCGCAAGCAGGGTCGCTACTTCGGCATCGGGCTGTCGACGTGGATCGAGCTGTGCGGCTTCGGCCCCAGCGCGGCCACGGCGCCGGCCACCGGCGGCATCGCGCTCGTGGAATCGGCTCAGGTACGCGTCACGCCGACCGGCGCGGTCATCGTCTACACGGGCACGCACTCGCACGGGCAGGGCCACGAGACGACGTTCAGCCAGATCGTCGCCGACCAGCTGGGCGTGCCGCTCGACAGCGTCGAGCTGCGCCACGGCGACACGGCCGAAGGCACGTCATTCGGATACGGCACGTACGGCAGCCGCAGCCTCGCCGTCGGCGGCGTGGCGATCAGCAAGGCCGTAGGCAAGGTGATCGACAAAGGCAAGAAGCTCGCCGCCCACATCTTCGAGGCGGCGGAAGAGGACGTGGTTTTCGAGCACGGCAACTACCACGTCAAGGGTTCACCGGACAAGTCGAAGGCTTTCGGCGAGGTTGCGTTCGCGAGCTACGGAATGGGCCTTCCCGAAGGAATGGAGCAGGGGCTGGAGGCCGTCGCGTACTTCGATCCGCCCAACCTCGTGTGGCCGTTCGGCGCGCACGTGGCGGTGGTCGAGATCGACGCTGAGACCGGCACCGCCAAGATCGAGAAGTACGTCGCTGTCGACGACTGCGGAAACATCATCAACCCGATGATCGTCGACGGCCAGATCCACGGCGGCGTGGTGCAGGCAATCGCGCAGGCGCTCTACGAAGAGGTCGTGTACGACGAAAGCACCGGCCAGCTGAAGACCGGAACGATGATCGACTACCTGGTTCCGTCGGCCGGGGAGATCCCGCCGTTCATCATCGACAAGACGATCACGCCAAGCCCGACCAACGACCTGGGCGTGAAAGGCATCGGCGAGGCGGGCACCATCGCGGCCAGTGTGGCCGTCATCAACGCCATCTGCGACGCGCTGAGCCCGCTGGGCATCAAGCATGTCGACATGCCCGCGACCCCGGATAAGCTCTGGCACATGATGAAGGAGGCGCGCCAGTGATCCCCGCCGCATTCGAATACGCGAAGGCCTCCTCAGTCGATGAGGCGGTCAAGCTCCTCGACAGGTTCGGAGAGGATGCCAAGGTGCTGGCGGGCGGCCACAGCCTCATCCCGCTGATGAGACTTCGCCTCGCTCAGCCCAAGGCGCTCGTAGACATCAACGGCATCAAGGGCCTCGACCACATCGAGGCCAAGGGCGACAAGCTGCACATCGGCGCGCTCGCGCGACACGTGTCGATCCACAACTCGGACGTCGTGCGGGACAAGCTGCCCATCCTCGCCGAGGTGGCGAGCGAGGTTGGCGACAACCAGGTGCGCAACATGGGCACGATCGGTGGTGTCGTCGCGCACGCCGACGCGGCCGGCGACTACCCGACCATCGCCCTGATGCTCGACGCCGAGATCGTCACCAACCGGCGCACGATCGCGGCCAAGGATTTCTTCAAGGACCTGTTCACCACCCCACTGCACGCGAACGAGATCGTGACCGAGGTCGTGTTCCCGGTGGCTAACGGCCCGCACAAGTACATCAAGTTTCGCCGCCGGCTCTTCGACTGGGCAATCGTGGGAGCTGCGGCTCAGAAGGTGGACGGCCACTGGCGCATCGGGCTGACCAATGTGGGCCCGACGCCGGTACGTGCGAAGGCTGTCGAGGACGCGCTCGGCAAGGGCGCGAAGCCCGAGGAGGCGGCGCAGCATGCGTCCGACGGCCTGAACCCCGCGGGCGACCTGCGGGCCAGCCCCGAATACAAGAAGCATCTGGCCAGGGTCCTCACCCGTAGAGCGATCGAGCAAGCCCAGTAAGGTGCGCCAGATGCGCAACTTGCTGATCACCGGCGCGGCTGCGCTGATGATCAGTGCCTGCGCGCTGCCGTTCGGGCTGGGACGTCCCTCTGCGTCCCAGCTCGAGAGCGGCGCCGCCGACTACCTGGCCAAGGCGAAAAGCTTCGAGGCGAACGCCACGTTTCTGGACGGTCCGAAGGCTTACAAGCTCGACATCGAGTTCGCCTCTCCATCCACCGTCCACATCGGCGGCACGCAGGGCGACAACAACCTCGAGATGCTGAGCTACAACGGGAAGACCTATTACAAAGGACAGCTCTTCCTCAACACGGTGGTTGTCGACGCGAATGCGCAGATTATCTTGAAGGCCGCGCGCGACAGATGGGTCACGAGCTCGCAGATCGCGCCCATCGACACGAGCGAGATCACCGACCCGAGCAAGGCCAAGCTCCTGCTGTCGGGGGCCGCGTCCAACCGCCAGGATGACGTCACCTTCAACGGCCTGAACACCGCCGAGCTGACCTTGCCGGCGGTCATCGTGAACATCACCGAGGACTCGCCGTACCGCCTGGTGCGGTTGCGATCGATCGCCGGGCAGGCGTTGGGAAGCGAATCGCACCTTGACGTCGCGTTCAGCAACTACAACAAGGATTTCGGCATCCAGGCGCCGAGCGACGTGTTCGACTTCGACGACCCGACCACCTGGCCGCCTCGCTACCAGGTGGACGCAGTTCACCAGCAGGAGTCCAGCCCCGGATCCCCATCGTGCGGCGACCCGTGCGTCCTCTCCGCGGATATGGAGAACACGGGCGGCCTCAACGGCGCGTCGGCGCCTTCGACTGTCACGTTTGACCTGACGGCTAAAGACCTTACCCCGCTCGGCAGCTGCAAGGCGACGATCCAGCCCGACCGTCCTCACGGCCAGAAGTTCACCGTCAGCTGCAGCATCCGGTCGGCGGCCTGGACGAACTACGCCGGCGACTACACGTACCGCGCGACAGTCGACAACCCGGCCTACGACTAGCCGGGCCTTACCGGGCGGTAGTCTGTTGCAGGTGAGCACCGCCGGTCCGTCGACCATCGACGACGTCGAGGCGCGCCTGCGCGAGCGGCGGTACATCGGCGACCGGGCCCTGGCGACGGCCATCTATCTCGCGCTGAAGCTCGAAAAGCCGCTGTTCATCGAGGGCGAGGCCGGTGTCGGCAAGACCGAGGCGGCCAAGGTCATGGCCGACGTGCTCGGCGCGCGGCTGATCCGTCTGCAGTGCTACGAGGGCATCGACCTCGCGCACGCGGTCTACGAATGGAACTACCCGCGCCAGCTGCTTCACATCCGGCTGCTCAACGAAAGCGAGGACCGCCGCCTCGCGGAACGCGAGATCTTCAGTCCCGAGTTCCTGCTGCGGCGGCCACTGCTGGACGCGATCGACAACACCGACGAGACGCCTCCCGTCTTGCTCATCGACGAGATCGACAGGTCGGACGAGGAGTTCGAGGCGTTCCTGCTCGAGCTGCTGTCGGATTTCCAGATCTCGATTCCCGAGCTCGGGACCATCAAGGCCAAGAAGCCGCCGTTTGTGGTGATCACGTCGAACCGCACACGCGAGGTGCACGACGCGCTGAAGCGGCGCTGCCTTTACCACTGGATCGACTACCCGGACCTCGAGAAAGAGGTCGAGATCGTGCGCGCCCGCGCTCCGGAAGCTGCCGACGGTCTGGCGCGAGAGGTCGCCGCGCTCGTGCAGGGCCTGCGTGGGATGGACCTGTACAAGGTGCCTGGTGTCGCCGAGACGCTGGACTGGGCGCGCTCGCTGGCTGCGCTCGGCGCTCGCTCGATCGACGCCTCGCTCGTCGACGCGACGCTCGGCGCGGCGCTCAAGTACCAGGAAGACCTGGAGCGGGTGCGCGAGAAGGTGCCTGCCCTGGTCGAGCAGGCAAAGCGTGCCTGAGGAGGCCTCGCCAAGGCCTGACCTGCTCCCGCGGCTCGGCGCCTTCGCGCGGCTCCTTCACGACGCCGGCCTGGAGGCTGGTCCGCGCCGGCTGACCGACGCGACGCGCGCGCTGGTCTACATCGACATGAAGCGGGAGGTCGACTTCCGCAGCGCGCTTCGCAGCGTGTTCGTCAGCCGCAAGGAAGACATCCCGACATTCGAGGCTGCGTTCGACATCT
>WNFF01007199.1_pt1 | contig 13815 bp, 11 predicted proteins | sample 5400441 | NCBI WGS metagenome assembly WNFF01 (sample SAMN13153345, study PRJNA577476) | soil metagenome | isolation source: 120 cm saprolite under Douglas fir tree site 2 hole 3 replicate 1 | place: USA:California | collected 2015-04-18 | reverse complement strand
CCGGCGTGCGCGAGGACGTGACCGACATCGTGCTCAACATCAAGGACATCGCCATCAAGATGCAGGGCGACGGTCCCAAGCGCATGGTGGTGAAGAAACAGGGACCCGGCCAGGTCACGGCCGGCGACATCCAGACGGTCGGCGACATCGGCATCCTCAATCCGGATCTGGTGCTGTGCACGCTCGACGACGGCGCCGAGATCCGCATGGAATTCACCGTCAACACCGGCAAGGGCTATGTGGCCTCCGAACGCAACCGGCCCGAGGACGCGCCGATCGGTCTCATTCCGATCGACAGCCTCTACTCGCCGGTCCGCAAGGTCTCCTACAAGGTCGAGAACACGCGCGAAGGCCAGATCCTCGACTACGACAAGCTGACGCTGTCGATGGAGACCAACGGCTCGATCAGTCCGGAGGACGCGCTCGCCTATGCGGCGCGCATCCTGCAGGACCAGCTCAACGTGTTCGTCAATTTCGAGGAGCCCAAGCGCGAGACCGCGGCGGAAGCCATTCCGGACCTCGCCTTCAACCCGGCGTTCCTCAAGAAGGTCGACGAGCTCGAGCTCTCGGTGCGCTCCGCCAATTGTCTCAAGAACGACAACATCGTCTACATCGGCGATCTGGTGCAGAAGACCGAGGCCGAGATGCTGCGCACGCCCAATTTCGGCCGCAAGTCGCTCAACGAGATCAAGGAAGTGCTGGCGCAGATGGGCCTGCATCTCGGGATGGAAGTCCCGGGCTGGCCGCCGGAGAACATCGACGAGCTCGCCAAGCGCTTCGAGGATCATTACTGATGCGCCACGGCAAGGTCTACCGCAAGCTCAACCGCACGGCCGAGCATCGCCGCGCCATGTTCGCCAACATGGCGGCCGCGCTGATCAAGCACGAGCAGATCATCACCACGCTGCCGAAGGCCAAGGATCTGCGGCCGATCGTCGAGAAGCTGATCACGCTCGGCAAGCGCGGCGGCCTGCACGCGCGCCGGCAGGCGATCGCGGAATTGCGCGACGTCGCCATGGTCAAGAAGCTGTTCGAAGTGCTCGGCCCGCGCTACAAGGAGCGCGACGGCGGCTACACCCGCGTGCTCAAAGCCGGGTTCCGCTACGGCGATTCCGCCGCGCGCGCGGTGATCGAGTTCGTGGACCGCGACGAGACCGCCAAGGGCGCGGATTCCGGCCCGGTCGGCGCGAGGACCGCCGAGGCCGAGGCTTCGCCTGCTTGAACTCGGAGCGACGATCACCCCGCATTGTCATCGCCCGGCTTGTCCGGGCGACCCAGTAGCCTCCGAATTATCGACCTTGCTCCGAAATCACGGCGGATACTGGATCGCCCGCCTGCGCGGGCGAAGACACGTCCAGTGCTGGCCCCGTTCCTACGCCGCGTGGGCCTTGGCCCATTGCGCGACTTCGCAATGGGTCGCAAACCACACGCCCGCGCGCGCCTGGGCGTGGCGGATCACCTCCTCGACGATGAAGATCCGCGAGCGGTAGCCGATGATGTGCGGATGCATGGTGAGCTGGAAGATGCCGCCCTGCTCGTAGGCCGCGTCGAACTCGCGCAGGAAAATATCGAGCACGTCCGTGGGCGGCGTATAGGGGCGGAGCGACTGGAAGCGGTGCATCATGAAATAGACCGCGTCGTCGCGCACCCATTCGACCGGCAGCTCGACGATGCCGGTGGGTGAGCCGTCGAGCAGGAGCTCGTAGCAATCCTCGTCCGCCATCAGCGAGGAATCGTAGGCGAGCCCCATCTCCTGCTCGATCGCCAGCGTCGAAGGGCTGAAGTCCCAGGAAGCGGTGCGCACGCCGACCGGCCTGACCCCGGTGATCTTCTCCAGCGTGTCGGCGGAGCGCAGCATCAGGTCGCGCTCGGCCTCATAGGGCAGGGTGGAATTGAGCTCGTGGATCCAGCCGTGGATGCCGATCTCGTGGCCCTCGGCGATGACCCGGCGCTGCTCCTCGGAATGCAGCAAGGCGACGACGGCCGGAACGTAGAAGGTGGCGCGGACGCCGTAGCGTTCGAGCAGCGCGAGGATGCGCGGCACGCACACGCGCGCGCCGTACTCGCCCCAGCACAGCCGCCCGATCGACTTGCCGCCGTCGCGCAGCTCGTTGGTCTCGTGATCGGAATCGAAGGAGAGCGCCACCGCGCAGCGTGCGCCGTCCTTCCAGGATTTCGGCCGATAGGCGCGCCCGGCGCGGACGTGGCCGACCAATTTACGCCAGTGTTCCTCCGGCCATTGCCACGGTTCGAGGGATATCTGCTCCGTCATGGGTCGCTCCTTTTCAGGCGATGGGAGAGCCGGTCACCGGCAGCACCTGGCCGGTGATCCAGGAGGCGTAGTCCGAAGCCAGGAACATCACCGCATGGGCGATGTCCTCGGGTGTCCCCATCCGCCGCATGGCGATGCGGTCGAGCAGCTGGGTCCGGAACGCCGCATCGTAGCCTTCCCATTGGCGTTCGTAATCCGGGCTCGTGGGCATGAACCCCGGAGCGACGGAATTGACCGTCACCCCGAACGGCCCCAGCTCCTGGGCGAGCTGCCTGACCAGGCCGAGCTGGCCGTGCTTGGCGGCGGCGTAGCTCTGGATGCGTTTCATGCCGGGCGCGACCGCCTTGGCGAACAGGAACGCGCCGGTGAGGTTGGCATCGACGATTTCTCGCCAATCCTCGAGCGACACGTCCTCGACCGGCGTTGCCGACTGGCCGCGCACGCCGCCGGCGACATAGGCGAGAATGTCGACGGCGCCGTCACCCGCGGCCGCCGCCACCAGCCGCTCGATCGAGCCGGCGTCGGTCACGTCGATGTGCGCCGCATGCACCTCTCCGCCGCCGGGACGCGCGCCGACGAGCGGCTTGATCTCCCGCGCCAGCAGATCGCAGGCCCATACCTGCGCCCCGCGCTCGGCAAAGGCTTGCGTGATGGCGCGGCCGATGCCGCGGGCGGCGCCGGCCACGATCACCCGCCGGTTCGGGAACGCGATGTGCACGGTGCGATCTACCGCAGCGCTTCGTGGGCGGTCTCGCGCAGGCTGAAGATGACCGCGGTCGAGACGATGGCGGCCGCGATGAGATAATAGGTCGGCGCGATCGGCGAACCGGTCGTTTCGATCAGCCAGGTGGCGATGTAGGGCGCGAAGCCGCCGAAAATCGCGACCGCGAGGCTGTAGCCCGTCGACATCCAGGTCGAGCGCACCTTGGTCGGAAAAATCTCGGCGATGGCCGCCGGTCCCGGCCCCGAGAACAGCGCGATCATCAGCCCGAACAGAATCTGGATGCCGACGATGGTGGCAAGGCCGGCTCCGGAAAGCATCAGCAGGAACAGCGGATAGGGCAGCACGATGAAGCTCAGGCAGCAGGCGATGAGCAGCGGCTTGCGGCCGTAGCGGTCGGACAGAAGCCCCATCAGCGGCACGACGGCGACCAGCACCAGAAGTCCGACCGTGTTCGACCACAGCGCCTCGGCGCGGCCGAGGTGGGCGTATTTCTGGGTGAAGGTCGGCATGTAGCTGAGCATGATGTAATAGGAAACGGTCCACAGGATGGTGAAGCCGAACGCGCGCGCGGCGAGCTCCAGCCCCGAGGTCGGATCGGCCGGGCCGGCCTCCTCCTGGCTGCGACGGAACACCGGCGTTTCGCCGATGCGCCGGCGCATGTAGATGCCGACCGGCAGGATCAGCCCGCCGAGCAGGAACGGAATGCGCCAGCCCCAGCTCTCGACATCGGCGGCGGAGAGCAGCGTGTTCGTCAGCGCGGCGACGCCGGACCCGAGCAGCAGGCCGGCCGCCACGCTGCTCTGCTGGAAGCTGCCGAACAATCCGCGGCGATCCGGCGGTGCCCATTCAACGATGAACGCCGTCGAGCCGCCCCATTCGCCGCCGGCCGAAAAACCTTGCAGCAGCCGGGCGAGCACGAGGAGCACGGCCGCCGCAACGCCGATGCTCCGGTAGCTGGGAATGATGCCGATCAGCACCGTCCCGGCCGCCATCAGGAAAATGGTCAGCAGCAGCGAAACTTTGCGGCCCTTCTGGTCGCCGATCCATCCGATCACGATGCCGCCGAGCGGCCGAACCACGAAGCCGACGCCGAACACCGCGAAGGTCGCGAGCAGCGAGGTGATCTCGTTGTCGGACGGAAAGAAGTTCTTCCCGATCACGCCGGCGAGATAGGCGTAGACCGCGAAATCGTACCATTCGAGCACGTTGCCGATGACGGCCGCCCCGACGGCCTGGCGGACTTGGATTTCCTGCGGTTCGTGCATGGCTGTCTCCCCGGCGGGCGCTTGGGTCCGCTTCGCGGCCGACCCCGGGCGGCCGCCCCCTTGCCGAGCATAGCGCGGGGACCAGGCCGGTGCGAAGCAGGTTTGGCCGCGAGATCGCCGCTGGGATATCCCTCCCCCCGCGAAGCGGCGGGGAGGGTGGCGAGGTGCGAAGCACCGAGCCGGGTGGGGGGCTTGAGCGATCCGAAGCAACGTCCCCCACCCCTAACCCCTCTCCACCGCTTCGCGGGGGGAGGGGAACCCGAGCGCCTCGATTGCCTCGGGGCTTCAGGATGAGCGCGTCGCGCCCTGTCAGCGTGCCCTTCTATTCCCATCTTCGGGGCTTTATATCTGCGATACATCTGCGCCGATTCTGCAGTATTCGCCGGGGGACCATGACCTTCCTTTCACGCCTGCGCGCAGCCTCGTTTCCTGCACTCTTCCTGCTCGGATTCGTCGGCTTCGCCGCCGGTGAGGAGCGCCGGGTGCCCGGCTCGACCGCCGAACTCACGCTGTCCTACGCGCCGGTGGTGCAGCGGGTGGCCCCCGCCGTGGTCAACGTCTATGCGGCGAAAGTGGTCGAGAACCGCACGCCGTTCTTCGACGATCCGTTCTTCCGCCGGTTCTTCGGCGGACCGAACTCGAGCCTGCCGCGCGAGCAGGTGCAGCGCTCGCTCGGCTCCGGCGTGATTATCGATCCGAGCGGCCTCGTGGTCACCAACAACCACGTTGTCGAGGGCGCGAGCGAGGTCAAGGTCGCGCTTGCCGACAAGCGCGAGTTCGAGGCCGAGCTGGTGCTGAAAGACACCCGCTCGGATCTCGCGGTGATGCGGCTCAAGGGCGCACACGAAAAATTCCCCGCGCTCGAATTCGGCAATTCCGACGAGCTGCAGGTCGGCGACGTGGTGCTGGCGATCGGCGATCCGTTCGGGGTCGGCCAGACCGTGACCCACGGTATCGTCTCGGCGCTCGCCCGCACCCAGGTCGGCATCACCGATTATCAGTTCTTCATCCAGACCGACGCCGCCATCAACCCGGGCAATTCCGGGGGCGCGCTGGTCGATATCCACGGCCGGCTGATCGGGATCAACACCGCGATTTTTTCGCGTTCCGGCGGCTCGCAGGGAATCGGATTCGCCATTCCGGTCAACATGGTGCGGGTGGTGGTCGGTTCGGCCAAGGGCGGCGGTACCGCGGTGAAGCGGCCCTGGCTCGGCGCCAAGCTCCAGGCGGTGACGCCCGACATCGCCGAGGGGCTCGGGCTCAAGCGGCCGATCGGCGCCTTGGTCGGTAGCGTGGCACCGGACAGCCCGGCCGCCCGCGCGGGATTGAAGACCGGAGATCTCATCCTGGCGGTAGACGGCCAGACCGTCGAGGACCCCAACGCCTTCGACTACCGCTTCGCGACCAAGCCGCTCGGCGGCGCGGCGCAGCTCGGCGTGCTGCGAGGCGGCCGGGAGGCGAAGATCCCCATCGCGCTCGAGACCGCGCCCGACAGCCGGCGCGACGAAATGGTGATCCGCTCGCGCTCGCCGTTCCTCGGCGCCAAGGTGGCGAACCTTTCCCCGGCGCTCGCCGACGAGCTGCGCATCGATTCGACCAGCGAGGGCGTCGCCATCGTCGATGCGCCCGAGGGCTCGGTTGCCGCCAACCTCGGCTTCAAGCCCGGCGATCTGATCGTCTCGGTCAACGGCGAGCGCATCGCCAGCACGCAGGACCTCGAGCGCGCGACCAAGAACCCGAAGCGGCTGTGGCGGGTCACCATCCAGCGCGGCGGCCAACAGATCTCGGTCGTGTTGAGCGGATGAGCCCGCGAGCCAAACGCGGCAGCACTCTGTTCGAAGCGGCCGGCCTCGAAGAGGGGGCGCCGCGCCCGCTTGCCGACAGGCTGCGGCCGCAAAAACTCGCCGACGTGGTCGGCCAGGACCATCTGCTCGGGCCGGACGGCGCGCTCACCAGAATGCTGGAGACGCGCTCGCTCGGCTCGCTGATCTTCTGGGGGCCGCCGGGCACCGGCAAGACCACGGTCGCGCGCCTGTTGGCGAGCGCGACGGATCTCAACTTCGAGCAGATCTCCGCTGTGTTCAGCGGGGTCGCGGATCTCAAAAAGGTGTTCGATCAGGCCCGAGGCCGCCGCGAGGTCGGCCAGGGCACGCTGCTGTTCGTCGACGAGGTCCACCGCTTCAATCGCGCGCAGCAGGATTCGTTCCTGCCGGTGATGGAGGACGGTACCGTCGTGCTGGTGGGCGCGACCACGGAGAATCCCTCGTTCGAGCTCAACGCGGCGCTGCTCTCGCGCGCCCGCGTGCTGGTGTTCAAGCCGCTCGATGCGGAATCGATCGAGCAGGTGCTCGCGCGCGCCGAGGCGATCGAGGAGAAGCCCCTGCCGCTCGATCAGGAAGCGCGCGCCGCGCTGATCCGCATGGCGGACGGCGACGCGCGCGCGGCGCTGATGCTTGCCGAGGAGGTCTGGCGCGCGGTGCGGGCCGGCGAGACTTTCGATTCCGCAGGCCTGCAGGACATCGTGCAGCGCCGGGCGCCGATCTACGACAAGTCGCAGGACGGCCATTACAACCTGATCTCGGCGCTGCATAAATCGGTGCGCGGCTCCGATCCCGACGCGGCGCTGTATTATCTGTGCCGCATGCTCGATGCCGGCGAGGATCCGCTCTACATCGCGCGGCGCGTGGTGCGCATGGCGATCGAGGACATCGGGCTCGCCGATCCGCAGGCACTGGTGGTCGCGAACGCCGCCAAGGACGCCTACGACTTTCTCGGCTCGCCGGAGGGCGAACTCGCGATCGCGCAGGCGGTGCTCTACGTCGCGACCGCGCCGAAGTCGAACGCGGCCTATGCGGCCTACGGCCAGGCGATGCAGGTTGCCAAGGAAGCGGGCTCGCTCCTGCCGCCCAAGCACATCCTCAATGCGCCGACCCGGCTGATGCAACAAGAGGGCTACGGTCGCGGCTATGCATACGACCACGAGGAGCCGGACGCCTTCTCCGGCCAGGACTATTTTCCCGAGGCGCTGGGGCGGCAGACGTTCTACGACCCGCCGGAGCGCGGGTTCGAGCGCGAGATCAAGAAGCGCCTGGAGTATTGGGCGAAGCTGCGGAAAGAACGCAAACCGTAGCGAGTTCCTCCACAAGACTCGGTCGTTTCGCGCATTTGAGAGGATCGATGCGCGGAGTTGGGCGGCCTTATTGGCTCTCTCAACCGCGTTACGCCCCCATTGCAATCGTGATCGATATAAGACAACCTAGCCATGTGCATTTGACGCGTAAGGCTTCCCTGGCTGCAGAGCCAAGGGGAGGTGACCGATTGGCGGGGTTGAAAATGGTTCAGGTGACGATCGACCCGTGCTGCAGAGGCACGCGCGCAAAATCGCAGTTTTCGCTGCTCCGCTCCATCAGAACCTACCGAAATCGTGGATGGGCTCGCAAAGCTATCAAACGAGCATCGGCGGCCGTTCAGGTTTGCGTACTGTCCCTTGCAAGCAGCTTATCGTTAGTAACGGGCGCTTATTCCGGCGATGGCCTGTTCTATTTGACTTTCACCGGCGCCCCGATAGCTCAGAACAAGCCCACGTCGGTCGGGCAGTTTGGCGTTGCGCTGCTGCAAGAGGCGAATAACCTATTCGTACTCACGACTGGGGATTATCGGACTGTTCTCGGCGGGGCAGCAGCCAGTATCGTCGCCCAACGCAGCGCCATGACCGCAACCTACCGGCCCGCATTGGTCTTTCCGACGCCGATCCATCCCTTGCTTGTGTTGTTGACGGTTCGTGTTGAAAACGATCCCCCATATCAGAAACCCGTTTGGCGCGCTGCGAGTCGGCTGTTCTCGAACAAGCCCAACTCGCTCGATCGGCCGATCTTTATCCGATACATGGACCTCCGTGGACCGCAAGAACTTCCGGGCCACTTGGTCAGCGATGCGACGCCCGAAGGCGGGTTGCTCGCGACAGACATCTTCACATCTCCTGATACGTCCAACCTCGTTGGCGCTCCAGTCTTTGACGCGAATCAAAATCTCATAGGTCTGACGGCTGTAAAAAACAGCTCCAACCGCCTTTTAGTTTTAGGTGTGGAGTATGCAGGTTCTCTCGATCGACGATTTGAGAGGAATTGGCAAACCGATTACGCGCTAAACCCGAAACCGCCCATTTCCGGAAAATGTGCTATCGATGAGGATGAGTTGAAGGGCTTGTCCAACGAAGCTGTTCTAACCTTACTTTCAACGCGATTGCCGAGCCAACAAGATTCGGACAAATTTTTGAAAAACGTTGCGTTTACGATTCCCACGCAGCCGATGATCGAGAAACCTGTGGGGGCGGTCGCAAAACGGTGGAACCGAAACGAGATCGCCGTCTGTTGGGAAAACCCCAGCAAGTCCGACGATCTGGAGCGTGACTTGGTCAAGAGCGCCGTGAACTCGACCTGGGGTGCCTACTCCGCCGTCACTTTCGTAGGTTGGCAAGCCTGCGACGGAGAAAGTAGAGGTGTTCGGGTCAAGCTCGACGACATTTCACCGCATACAAAAGCCCTGGGCGCGCTTCTTGACGGGGTACAGGACGGCGTAGTGCTGGACGTGGCTTTCAAAAAATCGCTGCCAGAGTGCGAGAGCAGGACAGTGGAATGCATAAAGGAAACAGCCGTCCACGAGTTCGGGCACGTTCTCGGTTTCGGGCATGAAAACGACAGAGCGGATGCACCTATCGAGTGCAGCACGATGACCGGAGGCCCGAGACCGGTCTCAGAATTCAATTACGCCGGTCCGTACGATCCTCACTCCGTGATGAATTTCTGCAATCCGGTTTGGGCAAATAACGGACAATTGAGCGACCTCGATATCAAGAAACTCAAAACCGTGTACGGGGACAAGGCAATAGCTGGTAAATAGTAGGCTCACTCAGCGCACCGTCGAGGCGCAGTAGTCCCGAGCATCGGCTTGCGTCACGTCCAATTCCGACTTCCGGATCAATCCGGACAATGTCACGTATTGCCAGCCGCCGGCGCCGAACGGGATCGGCTCACTCCATGCACGCAAGTTGACGCATGCCTTGACCGTGTTATTCTTCGCATCGACGCTGTACGAGACCGGACTGATACTTCCCCTGCCGCCATTGTTCCCGTCATCTCTGACGAGCACTTGCCCGTCGATCGAATATCCTGGGGGAGCTGAATAGCAAACGTTGTCGGTCTCATACACAGAGCCCAGTTGAGGCCCTGTTCCCGGCGCCCGAGCACCCCCAGAGACCGTAAATTTCTCCGTGGCGCTCTGCGCGACCCGGTTGTTGACACAGGTGTTCAGGTCTACGCAAACCTGCGCTCCGGGAATGTTCTGAATGAGGTTATTTGCAAAGCTGATGGGAACAAATACATTCAGATTATTGCCGGACTTTATGATCCCCTTGGCTATCCCGATCACCAGGCCATTCTCGAGATAAACCGGCGAGCCGCTGTTCCCGTCGCTGAAATTCAAGCTTGTTTCCCAGGCGTAGGTCAAAGGCGTGTCGAGGCTGCGAATTTCGCCCGAGCCGCTCGAATAACGGACTTTTCTTGTCAGACAAGTGGCACCCGAGGGATCGTAGGTCTCGCATGAGTAATAGAACCCCGAGGTATATATTTTTAGCTTCTTGTAGTTGAAGTTGGCCGCACACAACGACCTTACTTGAGGGTAGGCGCCAACTCTCCTGGCCAACTTCAGTAATGCAACATCATAATTGTTCTTTTGCAGACCAGTCGCTTCGATGGCAGCAGTCGTCATGTCGCCCAGGTGCGCAGATGTTGTCAGCGTCGCTTCAATGGCACCTCTAGCAACAAGATCATCATAAAGATGAGCCGCGGTAAGCACCCATCCATCGGGGTCTATGACGAACCCCGTTCCGACTTCGCTGATCGGTGCACCGCTGTTCTTATCTTTGCCGACGACCTCCAGCGCGACCAATTTGTCCTGGACGCGATCGTGGATCTCGCCGCTCTGAGAATGTGTCAGGGTCGACAGGGTGCTTAGGAAGATGAGGGCAAAACAGCCTAGGCTGGCGTATCGATACATTTGGCCCTCCAGACTAGTGGCGCGGGGATCCATATATACTTTGAAGTGCGAGCACATCCAGATTGCTCAAATGGCCGCTGTTGTTCCACACCGGATTGCAATAATTCATCACGCTATCGATGTCCCACGGAGTGCCGGAGGTGGTGTAGCCCGGTCCGGATACCTTCTTTTCCCCAGGTTGCGCGGACCGGCAATTGTCCGGAGTATCCGCGCGAACTTGCTCGTGGAGAAATCCGAGCGCGTGACCAAACTCGTGGACACCGAGTTTATACACGCATGACTCTGCGATGGGCTTGCATTGCTGCCAATCGACAGGGGCATTGAAATCAAAATTCAATTGCATTCCGGCGCTTTGGCCGGCGATTTGTTTGCCAATACCGCTTTGCGGCCAATAGTCGCCTACAGAAATGTGGATCGCGGTCGTATCCGCTGCAGTGCAAGCACCCCAATTCAGGAACTGAATGGATGAGTACAATTGCCAAGTTCCCGTAACAGCCGTTTTGGTAACATCCCGAAAATGTTGGTGCTCGGTCCGAGGGTTTTCCCAGCAGACCGGGATCCGGGTGATACCATCGCCGTCGGTATCCCATTTGGTCTTCAGAGCAAAAATCGACTTATTCGCGATTCCATTTCGCAGTTCGTTGTCTTGAAAAACGAGCACGGAACCGGGAGAATTGAGCAGGGGATGCTGCAATGCGTTCTGACTCATGGCGGAATTCGTGCTCGCAAGAATGAGGCCACCCAGAAAAGCGCCGGAAACCCGATTCAGATATGGCATTTTCAGTCCTCCCGTCCCGTTTCGTTGACGCTGGAGCATGATAAACCGAAAGTAGCAAGGTGAGCAATAGGCGTCGGCGGTAGACGGCCTGTACGCTGGGGAAGCTTCGGCCCGGTTTCGTGAGGTCTGGCGCGCCAGCCGGAAATACGTGTGAGGTAAAGCACATGAAACGCGGCAGTGGAGGACCGAGGCAACCCGGCGGCGGACGGCAGATCGCCGGGCCGCGCGGGCATGATCGCGGCGTGTCGTTTGCGCAGCGGCGCGAACATCGATCTTCAAAACCGCCGCAGCGATCTCCCAGAGAGAGAGACAGGGCGGGATTCAAATCGGGCCTGGCCACGGCGCCGGCGGAGGCTTCGAAGCCCGCGGCGGCGGAGACCCACCCGATTCCCGCCACCACCGGCGTTCTCCCATATCCAGCGCGTGATCCGCAAAGGCGAGCTGCGCGTGAACGGCCGCCGGGTCGAGCCGAAGGATCGGCTCGCGGCCGGGCAGGCGGTGCGCATTCCGCCGCTGCGGCTCGAGGCCCCGAAGCCGCGCGGCGAAGAAGGCGGCGAGGCCGAAAAAACCCGCGCGTTCCTGCGCTCGATCACCCTTCATGAGGATTCCGACGTGCTGGTGCTCAACAAGCCGATGGGCCTTGCCGTGCAGGGCGGCTCCGGCACGGTGCGGCACCTCGACGGCATGCTCGATGCGTTGCGCGACCCCAAGGGCCAGCGGCCGCGGCTGGTGCACCGGCTCGACAAGGACACCGCCGGCTGCCTGCTGGTAGCGAAGACGCGCTTTGCGGCGAGTGCGCTCGCCAAGAATTTTCGCTCGCGCGAGGCGCGGAAAATCTATTGGGCGCTGGTCGTGGGCGTGCCGAAACCGCGCCAGGGCCGCATCTCGACGTTCCTCGCCAAGGAGGAGCTCGAAAGCGATTCTCGCATGCGCATCGTCCGCCACGGCGAGGAGGGCGCGAGCCACGCCGTGACCTATTACGCCGTGGTCGAGACCGCCGCGCAAAAACTCGCCTGGCTCTCGCTGAAACCGGTCACCGGGCGCACGCATCAGCTGCGCGCACATTGCGCCCACATCGGGCATCCGATCGTCGGCGATCCGAAATATTTTGCGAAGGAGAACTGGGAGCTGCCGGGCGGGCTGCAGAACCGGTTGCACCTCTTGGCGCGCCGCATCGTCGTGCCGCATCCGCGCGGGGGCACGATCGATGTTTCCGCGCCGCTGCCCCCGCACATGCTGCAATCGTGGAACCTGCTCGGCTTCGACGCCGCGCGCTACGACCCGATCGAGGCCGCGCCGGAGGAATAGGCGGACTTTTCCCTCCCCGGAGGGGAGGGTCGCGCGAAGCGCGGGGTGGGGCGAAGATCCCCACCCGGCTCGCGTCCGACGACGCTCGCCGACCTCCCCCTTCGGGGGAGGTAAAAGCGCCCTACCGCAGGCTCGCGTTGATCTTCGCCAGCGTCACCGAGCCGGGGCACAGCTCGGCCTCGCCGAGCGCGTTGAGCGGGGCGTCGACGGTCTCGAGGTGCGCGTGCAGATCCGCGGCCTCGGGCTCGACGAAGAGCAGGCCGGTCACGATCTCGCCTTCCGCGGCGCGCTCCTGCAGATAGGACATCGCGGCGAGCCGGTCGTGGGGGTCATAGTCGGCGGCGAGCTTGCGCAGCGCGAGCTTGGAGCCGTCGTGCTGCTCGACGATCTCGACCGCGCCGGGCGCGTAGTCGACGGTGATCTCCTCGCGCGGCGTCATGAAATCGAGGCGGTTCACCGCCTCATTGTGCTCGCGCACGTAATCGAAGCTCTTGGTCGAACCCGGGTGATTGTTGAACGCGACGCACGGCGAGATGCAGTCGATGAACGCCGCACCGCAATGCTCGATCGCCGCCCTGACCAGCGGCACCAGTTGCGTCTTGTCGCCGGAGAAGCTGCGCGCCACGAAGCTCGCGCCGAGCTGCAGCGCCATCGCCACGAGGTCGATGGAATTGTCGGTGTTGACCACGCCGCGCTTCGACTTCGAGCCGCGGTCGGCGGTGGCGGAGAACTGGCCCTTGGTCAGCCCGTAGACCCCGTTGTTCTCGACGATATACACCATGTTGACGCCGCGGCGCAGCGCGTGAGCGAACTGACCGAGCCCGATCGAGGCGGTGTCGCCGTCGCCCGATACGCCGAGATAGATCAGGTCGCGATTGGCGAGATTGGCGCCGGTCAGCACCGAAGGCATGCGGCCGTGCACGGAATTGAAACCGTGCGACTGGCCGAGGAAATACGTCGGGGTCTTGGACGAGCAGCCGATGCCGGAGAGCTTGGCGATGCGGTGCGGCGGCAGCGCCAGCTCGAAACAGGCCTGGATGATGGCGCCGCTGATGGAATCGTGCCCGCAACCCGCGCACAGGGTGGAGACCGAGCCCTCGTAATCGCGATGGGTATAGCCGAGCGCATTCTTCGGCAGCGCCGGATGGTGGAATTTCGGCTTGACGATGTAGGTCATGACACAACCTTGCGCAGCGGCGTGAGCTTCAGCGCGTCGAGATGCTCGGCGATGGCGCGCGAGATGAAGCGCGCCGTGATCGGCGTGCCGTCGTAATGCAGCACCGGGACCAGGCGCACCGGGTCGAGCCCGCATTCGTTGATCATCAGCGTGCGCAGCTGCGCGTCGCGGTTCTGCTCGACCGCGAACACAAAATCGTGGTCGGTGACGAAATCGGCGACGTCGTTATGGAACGGG
>WNFF01008666.1_pt1 | contig 13820 bp, 13 predicted proteins | sample 5400441 | NCBI WGS metagenome assembly WNFF01 (sample SAMN13153345, study PRJNA577476) | soil metagenome | isolation source: 120 cm saprolite under Douglas fir tree site 2 hole 3 replicate 1 | place: USA:California | collected 2015-04-18 | reverse complement strand
GAAACTGCTGCGCGTCTCGAGCGAGGGACCGGAACTGGTCGCCATCTTCGGTCGTACCAAAGCCGACCGCGTCACCTCGTGAGGAGCTTGTTCTAGAAACCATGACCCGTTGCCTCGTGTTCGTCGGTGTCGTGCTCTCGGCGGCCGCTTGTGCCGGCGCCGGCCCGGCCTCGCACCCCGCAGCGCCGCCGGCTGCTTCACCAGCCCCTTCGCCCGCAGCCGCGCCACCCCAGCGAGGGACCCCGGCCCCCGGAGCAGACGCCATTCACCTGGGCCCGAGCTTGCTGCGCTACCTCATTGAGCGCCGCGTTGACATCCATCAACAAGTGCTCGGCCAAGAGTCCTCCAGCCAGCTCGCCTATCGGGTGTTCGCGACCTCCGCCATTCACGGTCCTTCCGACACCGCTGGGTACCCCACGACGTTTACACTGGATTCGATCGTGCCGGATTCCGGGATGAGGCTGCCCGGCACGATCAACCTGGCAAGCGCCCGTGGCTTGACTTTCACTGGGGTGCTGCGGCCCAACGGGGAATTCCACCGGGCGACGCCTTCGGACTCCACGATCGCCCAAGGCCTCGAGCAGCTCGTCGGGACGTTCCGCGACTTCTATCCTCACTTTCCCCGTTCCGGCCTGATCCTCGGCGCAAGCTGGACCGACACGTTGTCACGCACGAACCGCAGCGGATCGATCGACAAGTTGCTGATCACCGCCATCACCACTTCTCGCGCCGCAGCGATTGTCGAGCGGAATGGTGCGCACAGCGTCCAGATCGAGTCCACCTCGGCGATCACCTTGAGCGGTAACGGGGCGCTTGGAGGTCAGCCAATCACCCTGCAAGGCTCGGGTTCACGGCATGCCGTAGAATTCGTTGCGGTTGACGGCCGCTACCTCGGCAGCGAGTCGCTAGACTCCACGCACATCACCTTCACGTTTCCTGGACAAACCGTACCACAACGTCTCGTGTCTCACGCCACCGTGAAGGTTCTCCCGTAAACAACCGCACCTTCAGCCTCGCGTTGGTGGGGCTCGCCCTGTCGCGGGTGGCGAGCGCTCAAGTGGTGCCGAACACTGCTACGACCTATTTGCACCCAACCGATGCGCGGGACGTCCGGGCGCTGTGGGTGAACCCCGCCGGTCTCGCCACCGTGCGGTATGCGTCGGTGTATCTGGACGTCACGGTCGGCGACCCTGGCGCACGCGGCCGCTTGCGTCAGCTCAGCGCCGGCTTCAATTCGCGGGGGTTCTCCTTCGGCTACCAACGCGACGTGTTCGACGGCGGCCGGCGCGGGCACACCTATCGGCTCGGACTCGGGGGCTCCTCGGGGGGCCTCGCGGCAGGTGTCGCCACTACCATGTACCGCGGGGATACCAAGGGGACCGGTCTCGACTTCGGCGTGCGCGACTCCTTGGGTTCGGCGCTGACGGTGGGCGGAGTCATCGCCAACCTTGGTCAGCCGACGGTGCGAGGGCTCGAGCAGCGGATAACCTTCGTCCCCGGGGCGACGCTGCGGCCGCTCGGCCCCAACGCGGCCCTCTCGGCGCACGCACGCATCACGACGGCGGAAGTGGTGAGCTACTCCTTCGGCCTACGCTGTCTCCTTGGGGGGGGAGGGGGAGGGGGGGGGCGGTGGGCCCCGCTGCAGCTGCTCGGACGGCTCGACACCGACCGTGCCCTGCGACGCGCCGCGTTCGCGTTCGGGCTGTCGCTGGGTGCCGCCGACGTGGTCGGCACGGTCGTCGCCACACCGGGGGACGTGAGCAGCCTGAGCGCCCTCAGCCTGTACGGTCTTTCTACTCGTTCCATGGTCCGGCGGCGCTGATCAACGCCGCGACCGCTCTCCCGCCCGGATCCGCATCCCGCCGTTGGCACCATCTGTTTGGATCTTGATCAGTCCCACGCGACGCGACAGCTCGAAGAACGGCCGCGCTGAGAGGCTGCGGTAGACGGTATCGCGTCGCCCGCCTCGCAATTCCAGCATAAAGCGGAAGCGCGGTCCGTTGTCCCAGTGGGTCTCGTCGCCAAAGCCGAGCAGGGTGTCGTGCCGATAACGGCGAACGCCGCCGGAGGTCACCACGGCTGCGCCGCCTCGCGTCGTCAGCACTAACAGGGCTTGCTCTTCACTGCCGCCTGGTTGAAACACGTACCTCGCCGTGTCCCCCGGGAGGAGGGCACCCTGACGATGCAGCGTGGCGGCGAGGGAGCCGGGTACCGGGGCAACCACGGAGAGTCGCGGCTTGCTCGACAGTGCGTACCAGGCCACGACTACCGCGCCTGCGACGAACGCCCCGAAAGCGAGGCATCCGACGAGGCCCGCCCCTACCGCGTATTTCACGAGCGTGCTGATCAGCGAGCCTTTCACCTTCACACGGCCCCGGGCCGCGGTGGGCAGGACCCCAACGAGTGCCTGGCCCACCTCAGCAGCCGACTGGTAGCGCCTGCCCGGGTCCTTCTGCAGCAGTTGGTCGATGATCGTCGCGAGCTCCGGCGAAACGTCGGACCGCAGCCGGCGGATCGGCTCGGGGGTGGCGGTGAGCTGTTTGGCCAGGATCGACGCGGACGTCGGGCCGTCGAACGGCGGGGCGCCGGCGAGCATGTGATACAGGACAATGCCGAGCGAGTAGATGTCCGAGCGACCGTCCACCGCGTCGCCGGCTGCCTGCTCGGGACTCATGTATTGCGGGGTCCCGAGGATCATGCCCTCGCTGGTGAGCTGGCTCGTCGCGGCCGCGCTCACCGCCTCCGCCGCCTTGGCGATCCCGAAGTCAGTGACGAAGACGTGGCCTTGCTTGTCGAGCAGGATATTGTCGGGCTTCACGTCGCGGTGGACTACGCTGCGGCTGTGGGCGTAGGCGAGAGCATCCGCGGCTTGCCGCGTGATGCGCGCGGAATCGCCAACCGACAAGCGGTGCCGGATCGCTAGCAGCTGGCGCACCGACGGTCCGTCGATGCACCGCATGATGATGTAGAGCAGGGCGGTCCCCTGCCGGCCGACTTTGTAGATCGGCACGATATTCGGGTGTTCGAGCTGGGCGACCGTGCGCGCCTCGCGCAGGAACCGCTCCGCAAGGGTGCGGGAAGGAGCGATCTCCAGGTCCAGGACCTTCACCGCGACATCCCGGTGGAGAGTGTCGTCGCGAGCCCGGAACACGGCCGCGAAGCCACCCTCCCCGAGCAACGGACCGACGGTAAATTCCTCCCCCTCGGCTCGCAGCGCCGCCTGTAGGCGCTCTTGAAGGGTGATGATGTCAGGGGCCATGTCGGACGCAAAACGTAGGAACGGCCAACGGCTCGCGCTAGGGCTGGCCGCCTTCGCCGTGGTGTGGCTGCTCGGCGTGTGGCCACCGCCGGTGTGGTGGCGCAGTCACTGGCCTCGCTGCACCGCGATGATGCGCCTGCGCCTGTCGGACGGTCGCACGCTCGGACCCTCAGACAGCACTCCCCGTGCAGCCGCGTCCCGCCCCGACTGTCCGAGCGGGCGACCGGCCCACCTCAGCAGCCTCTCCCCGCTGCTGCAGCGCATGGTGATCCTCGGCGAGGACTGGCGGTTTCGCATACACCACGGGATCGATCTCGCCGAGATCGCCGACGCGCTGGGGTTGAGCGGAGGGGGAGGGCTCCGGGCCGCGTGGCAGCGGCGTGACCGCATTCGCGGAGCCAGCACCATCACACAGCAGCTCGCCAAGAATCTCTACCTGTCGCCCTCGCGCAACCCGCTGCGCAAGCTGAAGGAGGCGGTCACTGCGCTGCGACTCGAACTGGCGCTCCCCAAGGACAGGATCCTAGAGCTATACCTCGGTCTCGCCGAATGGGGGCCCGGCATCTGGGGAGCCGACGCCGCAAGCCGGCAGTACTTCGGCGTGCCGGCCTCGCAGCTCACCGAGACACAGGCGGCCGAGCTTGCGGCCACGCTCCCGCATCCGCTGACCTCCAACCCGGCATTCGCCCCTGCGCGCATGCTGGCCCGGCGGGATCTGATCCTGGCTCGCTACCACGGCGTGCCGGTCTACATCCCGCCGGAGGAGGAGCCCGATTCCCTCTTCGCGATCCCTCCGATCACGCCTCCCATCATCCCGCGGCTCGCAGATACGGTCGCGGTGCCCGTACCCGACTCGCTGACAAAACCCCCGAGGCACCCGCTTCCCGCGGACAGTGCGCGGGACACGAGCAAGGCTAGACGCACAGACACACAGCGGTAAAAAGAAAACGGTGCCCAGGAGAGAGGTCCCGAACACCGTTACCAGTTTGCGATGGCGCGACTGTGCGTCTCGTAGTTGCTAGGCCTAGGACCCTCTCTTGTTCCCTCCCGGTTTCCTAGTCGACGAGACGCAGCGGCATCACCAGCGCCATATAACTCGCCGGGTCATCCCACCCCACAGGCTCCACCGTGGCCGCGCGCTCAGGGGCCTTGAGGGTGAGACGCACCTCGTCGGTCGGCATGTACTTGAGGATCTCGAGCAAGTAGGTCGCGTTGAACCCGATCTCCAGCGGCTCGCCCTCGTAGGTGACGGGCAGTTCATCCTGCGCCTCGCCCAGGTCAGGTGTCTGGACCGAAAACTTCACGGTGCCGCCGCTGAAGGCGAGCCGGATGCGGTGCGTCTGGTCGCTGGCGACGACGCTCATGCGGCGCAGCGCCCCCGCCATCGCGGATTTGTCGATGGTGGCGGCCTTGTCGTTCTCGCGCGGGATCACCTGCTCGTAGTTCGGGTAGGGGCCCTCGATGAGGCGCGAGAAGACCAACTTACCGCCGCAGCGGAACCCGAGGTGGTTGTCACTCTTGGCAACGTCGATCGCGGCGTCCGAGGCGAACAGCCGGCGGATCTGCTCCAGCGCCTTGGGCGGCACGATCAGGTCGGCGCTCGTGCCGCCGGTCGCCGGCACGTCCATCTTGGCGAGCCGGTGTCCATTGGTCGCCACCATCCGCATGCGGTCGGGGCGGAGCTCCCACAGCACGCCATTCAGGATCGGCCGACTCTCCTCCGTCGAAGCCGCGAAGGCGACATGCCCCACCAGCTTGTGCACCACCCCGGCCGTGGCTTGCCAGGCGCCGTCGAACTTCACGGCGGGAAAGGAGGGAAACTCCTCCCGCGGCAGGCCGAGCAGCTTGAACTTGGAGCGGCCGCACTCGATCGACACCCGCTGCTCCCCCAGTGCGGCAAAGCGGATCGGCGCCGAAGGCAACTCCCGGGTGATGTCGATCAGCTTCTTGGCGGGCAACGTGACGGCCCCGTCGGCGTCCACATCCGCGGCTACGGTCGTGCTAACGGCGATATCCAGGTCCGTGCCTGATAGCCGCAGCCCGTGCTTGGTCGCCTCGACGAGGACGTTGGAGAGGACGGGCAGTGTCGTCTTGGCGGGGACGGCCGCAGCGACTGCCGTGAGCCCCTCCTGCAGTTGCTCCCGCGTGATCGTGAACTTCATGCCGCTGATCTTGCCTCTCCTCGAGTGGGGAAGGTAGTACTGCTTCTATATCTACATATAAATACTAGTAGTAGTAGTAGAGACCGGGGAAATGTGTGGCGAACCGGCAAGCTCTGCCACCAGCACGACCTGTGTGGTCCGCGCAGTGTTAGTGCCCTGTGGGCAGTGTTGGAGACTTGGGGATGATCCGGCTGGCCCCCGCACTACCCCACATCCCCCACATTTCCCGTCCTGCGTGTTGGCTAAAGTGCGGACAACTCCTGCCGGGCCATCTCGATCCGCTCCTTGAAGGTCCGGTCCCGCACCATCTGCCGCTCGACCTTGTCGACACTGTGGATCACGGTGGAGTGGTCGCGGCCGCCGAACGCCTGGCCGATCTCCACCAGCTGCATGCCTAACATGTCCCGCGCGAGGTACATCGCGACCTGTCGTGGGATGGTCAGGGTCTTGGTGCGAGCCTTGGAGCGGAGCCCCTCGGGCGTGACCCCCCAGCGTCGGGCCACGACCTCCTGGACCCGATCGATGCTCGGGGTCGGCTGGCCGCTGTAACTGCCGGCGTCCTCTCCCTGGCGGATCTTGTCGGAGAGCGCCTCGCGGGCGAGCTCGATGGTCACCTCGCGGTTCTTGAGGGATGCGAAGAGCAGCAGCTTGATGATGCAGCCCTCGAGCTCCCGCACGCTGGAGCGGATATGCTCGGCGATGAAGCGGAGCACGTCGTCCGGAATCGTGAGCTCGAGGTGGTCCTGCTGGGCTTTCTTGCGTAGGATCGCGATGCGGTGCTCGAGGTCCGGCTGCCCGATGTCGGCCACCATCCCCCATTCGAACCGCGAGATGAGCCGGTCCTCGAGACCGGGGATCTCCTTGGGGGGCCGATCCGAGGTGAGCACCATCTGCTTGCGCGCCTCGAATAGCGCGTTGAAGGTGTGGAAGAACTCGTCCTGGGTCATTTCCTTGCCTTCCAGGAAATGCACATCGTCCACCAGGAGGAGATCGATGTCGTTGCGATAGCGGCGCCGGAATTCGGGCATGGTCCGCGCCTGAATGCTCTCGATGACCTCATTGATGAACTGTTCGGCGCCGACGTAGAGCAGCCGGGTCTCGGGGTTGCGGTCCAACACGGCGTGCGCGATCGCCTGCATCAGGTGGGTCTTGCCCAGCCCGGTGGCGCCGTAGATGAACAGCGGGTTGTACGTGCGCCCGGGGGCCTCGGCCACGGCGTGCGCGGCGGCGGCGGCCAGCTCGTTCGACTTGCCGACGACGAAGCTCTCGAAGGTGTAGCGTTCGTTGAGCGGCGTGTTCGCGGCCGCTCGCGCGGTCGCGACCGCACTCTCACGCGGCGCCACGAAGAAGTCCATCTGGGGACGCTGCTGGCGGTCTACCTGCACGCGGAACACCACCGCCGTCGGCCGACCGAAGACGCGCTCCGCGGCGCGCGCCAGAACCGTGGCGTGCTTCGATTCGTTCCACTCGACCGCGAACTGGTCCGGAGCGCCGAGGATCAACTGCCCCTCGTCCAGCGCGATCGGCTCGGCCGGCTCGAGCCAAGTCCGCACCGTCGCGTCGGGAAGTTCACGGCGCGCCTCTTCAAGCAGGCGCTTCCAGGCTTCTTTCGCTGACTGCTCCATCGACGATTGAAAAGAGGTGGGACGTCAAGCAAGGGCGGCCCGAAAGTACGGGGCCCTTGTGGAAAAGTCAACCTTGACCGGTCCGCGCTGGCCCGAGTAGTTTTCCCGCCCTCACGCGAGGACTGTATGGGCCCGACGTATCAGCCGCGCAATCGGCGGCGCATCAATAAGCATGGCTTCCGAGCGCGCATGAAAGACAAATGGGGCCGCGCAGTCCTGTCCCGCCGCCGGAAGAAGGGGCGCAAGCGCCTCACCGTCCGGCTGCCGTCCAAGCACCGGAGTCGGTAAACGCGCGAGCGGTACCCGCGACGCCTCCGCCTGGCGCGGGGCTCGGAGCTCACCGCCTGCTGGGAGAAGGGGCAACGCCTGCGCACCCCGCACCTCGACTTGGCCTGGCGCCTCAATCAGGCGGGCCATCCACGAACAGGAATCATCGTTCCACGCTTCCAGTCCACCGCAGTGGCCCGCAATCAATTGCGGCGCCGCGTGCGGGAGATCCTGCGACGCGACGTGCTCCCCCGCCTCCCGACCGTGGATCTGGTCGTGCGCGCGAAACGCTCGGCATATGCCGCCCCGTTTGCAGCCCTACGCGCCGAATTGACGGACGCCACCGCCCGGATCGCATGAACCCATCGCTCTGGCCGCGTCGTACGGTGATGGCGCTGATCCGCGGATACCAGCTCACACTGTCGCATCTGGTGTTCACGCAGTGTCGCTTCACACCGTCCTGCTCCCGCTACACGTACGAAGCGGTGGAGCGCTACGGCGCGTTGCAAGGCAGCTGGCTGGGAGTACGACGGATCCTCCGCTGCCATCCGTTTCACCCAGGCGGCTACGACCCGGTGCCGACGATACCAAGACGTCAAGACGTCCAGACTCCGAGACGCCCAGACCCCGATATGCCCGGACACCCAAAGGACTAATCGTGGATCGACGCGTCATTCTGGCAATCGTCTTGATGATTATTGTGGCAGTCGTGCCGGGCATCCTCTTCCCGCCGAAAAAGCCGCCGGCTAGACGGCCCAGCGCCACGGCCGACAGTGGAGTCGCGACCAGAGAGAGTGTGACGACGCCCACACGCACGCCGGTCGCAATCGCCCGAGCGCCCCAGCGCCCGGTCGCGACTGCCGAGACCGTCTGGGTCACCTCGTCGGTATATCGTCTGGGTTTCACGACCAGGGGCGCCCGGCTGGTGCGTGTGGAGCTCCTGGGCTACCGCTCCTTCGCACCGGGCGACTCGAGGGGGGGGGGGGGGGGGGGGGGGGGGGGGGGGGGGGGGGGGGGAGACACGGTCTCTATGGCCGACCTCGAGTTTGAGCCGAGCAGCCCGACTGTGCGGGTGATAGGCGCCGGCACGCCTCTGGTATTTACCGCTGAGCGGGGCGGCGCCCGGGTCACTCTGACGTACCGCTTTTCCCCCAGCGAGTACCGGTTCCAGGTCCAGGGACAGGTAAGCGGGCTCGGGTCCTCGGGCGCGGTCCTGCTGGTCGGGTTGGGGGACGGGTTGCGATGCGTGGAGGCGGACTCGGTCGACGACTACCGGCACTACTCGGTAGTGACGAAGGCATCGAAGACCGAGCGCAAGGACTTCAGCTCGATCGACGCCGGGGCGACATCGGTGCTCGAGGGACCATTTGAATGGGTCGGCATCAAGTCGAAGTATTTCTTCGCGGCCGCGCTCGCCCTGGAAGAGAACCAGCCGCAGTTCGCCGGCGCGCTGGCGGTGGGCGAGCCGCGCAGCGGCAAGTTCGCCACGCGCACCGCCGTCACGCTGACGCTCCCAGTCCCGCCGTCGGGGGGCTTCCGCTACGAAGTGTACGCAGGGCCGCTCGAATACCGCCGCCTCGCCGCACTGGGGCACGACCTGACCGACGCGAATCCGTACGGCTGGGTGTTCCGGCCGATCGTGAAGCCCGTGTCGGTGTTGGTGGTGAACATCCTGTTGTGGATGCACGAGCGGCTGCACATGCCGTACGGGTGGGTCCTGGTCTTGTTCGGCGTGCTCGTGCGGCTGTTACTCTGGCCATTGAATCAGAAGGCGATGGCCTCCCAGCTGCGGATGCAGGCGGTGCAGCCGCTGCTCAAGGAGACGCAGGACCGCTACAAGAACGAGCCGGAGAAGCTCCAGAAGGAGATGATGCGGATCTACAAGGAGCACAAGGTGAATCCACTCGGCGGGTGCCTGCCGATGCTCCTGCCGTGGCCGGTGCTGATCGCGCTGTTCTTTGTGTTTGCGAACACGATTGAGTTCCGCGGCGAGCCCTTCCTATGGCTGCCGGACCTGTCGCGCCAGGATCCCTACTACATCATCCCGATCGTGATGGGGCTGTCGATGTACGCGCTCTCCAAGGTGGGGCAGATGGGGATGCCGCCCAATCCCCAGACCAAGACGATGCTCTACGTGATGCCGGGGTTCATGACGTTCCTGTTCCTGCGCTTCGCTTCCGGGGTGAACCTCTACTACTTCGTCTCCAATCTGGTCAGCATTCCGCAGCAGTATCTGCTCGCCCGGCGGCGGCTACGGGAGCAGGGGAAGCTGTGACGGAGGTCTGGGGAGGGAGGGGGAGCGGGACTCGGGCCCTGTGCTGACTGATCCGATCGTCGCGCTGGCCACCCCCCCAGGTCGCTCGGCGGTAGCATTGATCCGCATCTCGGGCCGCGGAGTGTTCGCTCTGGCGGCCTCTTGTCTTTCCCCCTTCCACGTCGAGCCCGCGCGCACCGTGTTCCGGGCCCAGCTGCGGCATCCGGCGAGCGGCGAGGCGATCGACGACTCCCTCGCCTGCTGCTTCCCCGGGCCGCACTCCTACACTGGCGAGGACGTGGTCGAGATCTCGACGCACGGTGGGCTCGTCGTCCCCGGCGCGGCGGTGGCCGCGTTGGTCGCCGGCGGAGCCCGGCCGGCCGAGCCGGGCGAGTTCACACGTCGCGCCGTGCTCAACGGTAAGATGGACCTACTACAGGCCGAGGCGACCGCCGACCTGATCGATGCGGGGGCGCCGGCGCAGCGGCGTCGCGCGCTGCAGCAGCTCGAGCGCGGACTGTCGGCCCGCCTCGAGGCGTTGCGCGGAGAGATCCTCGACCTCGAGGCGCTGATTGCTTACGAGATCGACTTCCCAGAAGAGGATGAAGGTCCGGTCGCTCCCGACCGCGTGCGTCGTGCGTGGTCCGTGGCGCGTGAGCGGGTCGCGGGGCTCCTCGCCACGGCGCCCGAGGGGGAGCGGTTGCGCGAAGGCGCGCTGTGCGTGATCGCTGGGCGACCCAACGCCGGAAAGAGCTCGCTCTTCAACGCGTTGCTCGGCACCGAGCGCGCGATCGTGACAGAGATTCCCGGCACCACGCGCGATGCCATCGAGGCGCCAGCGGTGATCGCGGGCTTCCCCTTCCGCCTCGTGGACACCGCCGGGCTGCGCCACAGCCAAGACCGTGTGGAGCGGGGAGGGGAGGGGGAGAGGGGAGTGGGGAGTGGGGAGTGGACCGATCCGGCGAGTGATGCATTCCTCTCGCAGGTCCGCTCACCGGTGCTGCGCGTCCGGACGAAGGTCGACTTGGATCCAATCCGGCGTCCAAGCGTCCGCCCCTCCGACGTGTGCGTGTCGGCGGTCACCGGAGAGGGGCTCGACGAGCTGAAGCGTCGTCTGGCGGCGGAGGCATTCGGGCGGCTGCTGCAGCTGGGGGACGTGGAGCCGGTGGTGACGCGAGCCCGCCACCGCGCAGCGCTGGAGCGGGCGTTAGCCGAGCTCGACGGCTTCGAGGCGGCGCGCTCGGCCGGCGTGGACGCGGCCGCCACGGCCACGCACCTACGCGCCGCGGTCACTGCGCTCGACGACCTGATCGGGGTGGTGACGCCCGACGACGTGCTGGACCGTGTGTTCGCGAGCTTCTGCGTGGGGAAGTAGAAACGACTCCGTTATCCGTGTTCCGTCCTTCGCATTGATAACGGAGAGCGTCTCACGAGCCTGTACGCTTGAACTTACCGCTCGGTCGGAACGGTGCCCCGGCCTCGAACAGCGCCACCTGTTCGATCTGGCGTGCGAGTTCGATGTCCTTGGTGGTGATCCCGCCGGCGCTGTGCGTGTTGAGCGCCACCGTGACGCTCCCCCAGCTCACCTGCAGGTCCGGGTGGTGGTCGGCCGCTTCGGCGTAGAAGCCGATTGCATTCACCAGCATCAGGGTCGTGGGCCAGCCGTCGGTCTTGTAGGTGCGGCGGATGGCGCCGCCCTCGTGGCGCCAGCCCCGCAACCCCTTCAGTTGGTCGGCGATCTGGGCGTCGGTGTAGGGAATCTCCTTGGGGCTCACAGGGTCTCCCGGTAGGTGGCCGACTGTCCGAAGTTCTCCTCGACCTCCATCTCGATGAGCTGCAGGTGCTTCACACCGGCAGCCGTCAGCTCTTGGTGCAACCGCCCCGTCAAGTGCCGGGCGAGCATCTCGACTGTGGTATTGGGGATCGGGAGGAGGATGCAGTCGCGGTCCGGAAACAGGTAGCGCGGCTCACCACCGACGGCGACGGTCACGCGGGCGCCGTCGCGCTCCACGGCCACGATCGGGCTCTGCGTGGGTAACAGCACCTTGTGGTCGAGCTCGTCGGTGAGCCGCCGCATGATCTGCTTCACGACGGCGAAGTCCGCCACGTACCATGTGTCGGCCTCGAGCGCGCCCTGCAGTGTCACCCTGGCCCGGTAGTTGTGTCCGTGCAGGGTCTCGCAGCGGTGACCGGCGAACGTGATGAAGTGCGCGGCCGCGAACACGAGGTCTTCCTTGGTGATGGAGATGCGAAACTCACCGCGCGCGCTCATAGGCAGGAGAAGATAACACCGGGTCCCGCGGGCTACTGCGGCGGCTGGGGCTCCTGTCCCGTGGCCACCCGCCACACCTCGTCCGCCAGCCACTCCAGGCGCTGCTGGGCGTAGTCCAGCTCCGCGGGGTTCATGTCCCGCGCCCGACGCGCCAGGTCCCGGGCGTGCCCCAGGAACTCGTCCAGCACTTCGCGCAGCGGACGGTTACTGCGCCGCTCGGGCACTTCCTTCTTGCGAGGGCTCACGCGGTCTGGATCCCGAGGGCGCGCCCATCAGCCTGCTGGAATTCCGCGGCTGCCGCCCGTACGGTGGATGCGGGGCCGCGCTCGCTCAGGTACTCCTCGACCAGCCGCAGGCCGAGGTAATACCCCGAGCGCTCCGGGAGCACTTTGCCACCCACCAGCCGTGCGGCCGGGCTCATCCCGCCGGAGAGAAACCGCAGCCGCAGTCCCAGACCGCTGAGATCGAGGTCGGGCGCGGCCGCCCGCCGCAGGAACGCGTCGAGCTCGCGGATGCGGCGGTATTGGCGGCGCGTGTAGCCGAGGTACTCCCACGGCTCGAACCCCGGCGCCACCGCCCGGGCGGCGGCCACAGCGGCGCCCTCGTTGACGAGGAGCTCCCGCAGCGTCGCCCGGCTCCCGGTCTCCCAATAGTCGTAGTGTCCGCCCCCCTCGGCCACGAGCCGCTTGAGCGTCGCCCGGCTCGTCGGGGACGTGTAGCGCACCGCGTGGGCGACCTCGTGGGCAATCCACAGCGGCAAGAGGTGCGGGGCCAGCCCGAGCCCGTTGGTCTGCGGGTTGCTGCGGCCGGTGAAGTGCTCCAGGCACACGAACGCGATCCCCCGGCCGGCCACGACGAGCTCGCCGGCGTTTGCCGCCCCCACGCCCACCATGAGGTAGAGGTCGACGGGGCAATCGGTTTCGAGCAGGTCCAGGGCGCGGCGCAAGGCATCGTCGCTAATCTGCGCGACGTCCACGTCCTCGAGCAGTCGCCGCAGGTCGGCGCGGTCGGCCCGGAGCGCATCCACGATGATGCGCTCCGCGTGCGGCGAGTCGGGATCAAGCACGTAGTTGTGCCAGTAGCTCTTGAGGACGACTTGGTGGCGGTCGAGATACGCACGGTACGCCGCGACGGGGTCGGGCGCAGACACGCAGGCGAGGAACTCCGGGACGAGATCGACGAGCATGGAGCCGGTGGCCGGCCCCAATTTGGGAAGCCGCTAGGCGCGAGACAAGCCTCGCTCAGCGGATGGTGATCTCGAGGGCGACGGTCTGCGACTTGACATTTGCGGCGAGGTCGGTCACCACCAGCGTCAAGCGATAGCGTCCGGCCGGGACGCGCCCGGGCTCGATGACGATGCGCTCGGGCACGGCGCCGCGCGCCGGCGCTTCCCGCGTGAACTCGAACACGACGGGGGCCGAGCCGCCGAGCAGGCGCCGCGGCAGCGAGCGGACCGGCGCGAAGGTGTAGCGCACCTCATAGCGGGCGTGGCCCTCCGCGTCGGGCGAGAGCCCGTAAACCTCGGCATAGGTGGCGAGGGGACGACCGGCGGGATAGACGAGGTCGGCGGGCATGCCGTGCAACGTCGCCTCGCGGCCGAGACCCGAGTCGGCCGCGGCAAGCGCGAGACTGGAGATGCCGAGCACATCCCAGGAAAAAGCCGGAAGACGGACGGCCGCACGCAGCCGTCCCAGGGTCCCGGCCGAATCCACGTCGAGCCCCAGCCGGTAGACGCCGGGCGGTGCGGTGAGTTGCAACAAACCGCCCCCTCCCCCTCCCCCTCCCCCTCCCCCCCCCACTCCCGCCCCCACTGCCACGTGCCCGATCTCTTCGCCGCGCTCATCCCACAGCACCGCCGCCGCGCTCTCGTGAGCGGCACGCACGTACAGGTCGGTCCTGCCAGCTGCTTCGCTCTTGAAGAAGGCGGACCAGCCGCGGGCGACGAGCGGGGCGGGAACGCTCGTCCTGTCAGTCGTCAGCA
>WNFF01002999.1_pt1 | contig 13826 bp, 12 predicted proteins | sample 5400441 | NCBI WGS metagenome assembly WNFF01 (sample SAMN13153345, study PRJNA577476) | soil metagenome | isolation source: 120 cm saprolite under Douglas fir tree site 2 hole 3 replicate 1 | place: USA:California | collected 2015-04-18 | reverse complement strand
CGGATCGTCGTCGAGCTTTGCCAGACGGGGAAATACGACGAGGTGAAGCAACCGCTGTTCGATCGATGGCTGAAGCTCGGGCTGCTTTCGTTCGGCCGCCCAAACAACGAGGGGAACCGCTACGCGATCGGCGTTGGCCTGAAGAAACGGGATTCCGGCGAGGTGATGCAGGACTTTATCACCGACATCAAGCCCGCCGTTCGAGCGAGCGGCCTGACCTTTCCACCGCCGGACCAGCTGGGATTGGAGATGCCGCCGTCGCTGAACTGGAAGCTGTAGCGCTTAATTCGATCCAGCGGCGGGCGTCCATCGCACGATCGCATGCAATGGCACGAGCAACTCGGAATTCGCTCCGCCCAACACGAGGTCGAACGGTCCCACCGCCCGCAGCACCTGCTTCAAGGTCAGGCCGTTGCGCAGCACCAGCTCAATCGGGTGGCCCACGTGCTCGGCGAATGGCCGCGGATCGGTGAAGGCCCGGCGCTCAGGTTGCCGGATGATCGGCGTTGGATCTCGCGCCAACTGGGGATCGAGGTGAACGGACGAAAAGATTCTTTCCCAGACCTCCTGCCGCGCGAGAAGGATCACTTGCAGCTTTTCGAGGCGACCGCTTTGCTTGAATTCGAAAGCGACGCGTTCAACCGATTGGAGCACGTCCTGAAGCGTTTGTTCCGCAAGCACCACCGAAAGCTCAGCCCCCTGCTCGATCAGCACCAGGAGCAACGAGTTCACCGCGTCACCGGGAACGGCGCTTCGCGCCTGCTTCACCGCCACCTTCTTCTGCGATTTCACCTTCCGCACCAGAAACTCAGCCGGCGAAAGCCCGCTCTGCAGCACGCCGAATGCATCCTCGAATCCGAGCGTCGGATTCTGCTGCATCAGCTCATAGACCTGGTCAAACCTCTTCGCCTCCTCGGCGTGTAGCTTTCGCCAGATGCGGGCTTTCATCTTCCCTTCCAACTCGCCTTTGGCGATTCGAGCGGGGACGTGCTCGCGCTTGGCCAGCGCGTTGATCTGGTCCTCGGTGGGAGGGGGTCTCGAGGAGCGGGATCTCCGGGGAGGGTGAGAGCTCACGAGCGACGGCTTGACCGTCTGCGGGGTGGGACTCACGTGGTGGGGAGTGGGGTGAAGGGTGGGGACCACCGGCTGGAGGGTGGGAACGAGCGACTGGAGGGTGGGAACCACCGCTTGGGGCGTGGGAATGACCGGCTGTGGAGTGGGAGTGACCGGTTGGGGAGTGGGAACGACCGGTTGGGGCGGTTTCGCCGCCGAGGGCACCGAAGGTCGACGGATCACTTCAATTTGCGGACTGCGGCGGGGCTTCTTATCGCTCACGGGCTTCTTATCGCTCACGGTTGTCGTTCCAGATCAGGACTTGGTGGTGCCCATCTTTTCCGTCAGATCCACCTTCCAGCCTTCTTGTTCGCGGACCATCGTCACCTGATTGGTGCTCCCGCCGGCGACGGCGGCGAGGACACACCGATCTGCGTCTTCGCGGACGAGCTTCACCTCAGTCAAGGGCTCCGGTCGAGTTGTTCCGGAAAACGCCAGCGCGGCGGGGTCGTCCTTGATCGCTCCGCCGGAAGCCGAGGAGATCTCCTTCGACCTCGTGGCCAACCTCTTCTGCGTCTGTTGCGAGAGGGCCGCGTACGCGGTCTTGTAGTCCCCACGCTGCGCGGCCTTGCTGAAGGACGTATAGGCATCCACGGGACTGTTTCCACGCGGCTTCTCGCACGCCGCGAGTGGCATCAATACCAGGAGTGCCAAGGTTAATCGCACAGACGTTATCTACTGCAAATTGTCCCTCACTTCAGCGGAAGTTTCTTCAAGCCTCAAACCGGCCATCGCCCGCCTTCGAAGGTCGAGTCGCAAGCTTCGGGCGAGGACGTAAGCGAGCCCCCGCTGCATCAAAACCGCGAGGTGTAAGGGATTGTCGCTGTCGCGCATTCTTTATGAACCGGCGTTTTCAGGCAAAATGGGTTTGCCGATGATCCAGATGTTCCATGTCTCCAAGTCGTACGCGAGCGCGCCGCCCTGCCTGACCGACGTCACGCTGCAGATCGACAAGGGCGAGTTCGTCTTCATCACCGGACCTTCCGGGGCGGGAAAGTCGACCCTTTTGAAGTTGTTGTTCTGCGCCGAGCGCGCGACGAGCGGTCAAGTCCTGGTCGATGGCCGTAACCTCGGCCGCATTCGAAAGTCGGCCGTTCCTTTCCTGCGGCGCAACGTCGGGGTGGTGTTTCAGGACTTCAAGCTCCTCATCCACCGGACGGTCAGCGAAAACGTGGCCTTTCCGCTGCAAGTTCTCGGCGTCTCCCGGGTCGAGTGCGAGGAGCGGGTGCGCAAGATGTTGCGTAGGGTGGGTCTGGCCCACAAGGCGGAGAGCCTTCCGCCTCGGCTCTCCGGCGGTGAGCAACAGCGGGTGGTGATTGCCCGTGCGCTGGTAAACGAGCCGACCATTCTGCTCGCCGACGAGCCGACCGGAAATCTGGATCCGGAGCTCACCGTCGAGATTCTGGATTTGCTCTGTGACTTCAACGTTCGAGGTACCACCGTGGTCGTTGCCACCCACGACGCCAGCGTGCTCGCCCGATACCGGAAGCGGGTGATCCGCCTCCAGGGGGGGCAGGTGGTGTTCGACCGGAATGAGCTCAAAGGTCGCGCCCTGATGGCGGCCGGATGAGGGCGCTGGCGAACACGGCGTACTTCTGGCGGTGCGCCGTGCAGGGCGTCCGGCGCGCCCCACTGGTTCATCTGCTCGCGGTGTTCACCATCGGCATCGTTCTGCTCGCCGCCGGGCTGGCAAGAAGCGGCATTTCGCTGCTGGATTCATTGACCGAGTCGATCGGCGGCGAGGTCGAGCTGACGGTCTACTTGCGCGAGGGAGCCACCGAATCATCCGCGGCGGAGGTGGCGCGCCTGCTCGGTTCGAAAACCGGCGGCTCGGCGATGGTGGTGACCCCGGAGGCCGCGCTCGCCCGGCTTCGCGCCGAGCTGCGAGGGGTTGGAGATGCGCTGCGGGATCTACCATCGAACCCCCTGCCGTACTCGGTTCAGCTCCGCGTCGCACCGGCGCTTCGCAACCCGGAGGCGCTCCGCGCGCTCGCCGCCGAGGCACGGGCGATGCCGCTCATCCAGGACGCCGACTACGGAGAGGAGGCGGTCGCGCGACTGACCGCGATTTCGCGCGCGGTTCGCTACGCTGGCCTCGTCGCATTCACCGTGATTGGGCTGGCGACCGTTTTTATCGTCGCCGCCACCCTGCAGCTTGCGATCTACGCGCGCCGGGACGAGATCGAGATCCAGAAGCTGGTCGGAGCCACCAACCGCTTCGTCAAAGCGCCCTTCCTCGTCGAAGGAGGGATCCAGGGCGTTCTGGGAGCGGCTCTGGCCCTGGTCGCGCTGTGGGCATTTTCCCAGGCGGTAGGTCCCAAGCTCCAGCTTTTGTTCGCGTTTCTCCTTCGCCCGGGAACCCAGTTGTCGTTGGTGAGCCCTTCGGTTGCCTGGGAGCTCTTGCTCGGGGGCGGCGCGCTCGGATTGAGCGGCAGCTTCGTGGCCGTGGGGCGCTTTTTGAAGACATGATCCGGACTGCGAACGGCCTGGCCGGCGCGCTCTTGCTGCAGGCGCTCAGCGCGGCGGCGTCGATGGCGAACGATGGCTTGCACCAGGAGCGCGCCACCGTTCGAGAGCAGCTTTCCGCCGAGCGGGCCGCCCTCACCGCGGCGAGAGAGCAGAAGGTGCAGCTGCTCGAGGCGCTGGAATTCACCGAGCGCCTCGCGCGTGCTTCCGCGGCGCGAGCCCGCGCCCTCGACTCCGAGCTGCTCGGTCTGGGTGGGCAGGTGCAATTCGTTCGCCGAGAGCGCGAGGCGGCCCGGGTCGAGCTGGGGCAGTTGCTGCAGCGGATCCAGCCCCGCCTCTTCGTCCTCTACCGGATGACGCACGAGCATCCACTCAAGCCACTGCTTTCCGCGGGCGACTTCTCTTCTTTGATGTGGCGATGGCGGGCAATGACCGGCTTGCTCTCGCGAGACTTCGAATCACTCCGGGCGGCGAAACGCCTCGCCGATTTTGGCGAGCTCCTCGCCTCACAGCTCGGAGCGTTGGAGGCGGACCTCGGCCGGTGGCGCGACCTTTCCGCTGTTCGTGGCCGTGAGGCCGCCGCTCGCCGGCGCGAGCTTTCCGAGGTGGTGGCCGCCCTTCATGCAGACGCGGTCCAATCGAAGCGGATCATCGCCGAGTTGGAAGAAGAGGATCGGGCGCTGACGAATTTGATCAAGGCGCTGCAGCTGGCACGCTCCTCCGGATTTCCGGCGCTGAAAGGTCAGCTTCCCTTGCCCGCGGAGGGAGTCCTCGAAGTCGGCTTCGGCAAGGTGATCAATCCAAGGTTCAACACCATCACCGTCCAGAAGGGCTGGGACATTCGAGCGGAGGAGGGTTCGGCGGTCCGGGCAATCGCCGCCGGGCAGGTGGTGCATGCGGGATGGTTGCGCGGATACGGCAACGTCCTCATCATCGACCACGGCGGCGGATTTCACTCGCTGGTCGCCCACCTGGCTTCTTTTGCCCGCGCCGCGGGGGAGGCGCTCGAGGCGGGGGAAACGGTGGGCACGGTGGGTGACACCGGTTCGCTCAAGGGAGCGTATTTGTATTTCGAGATTCGACAGGATGGCGAGGCGGTCGACCCGGCGGCCTGGGTTGGGGACAGCGCCGCACTCGTCAGGGCGCGGCGGGGCAGGCGCTAGTTGGATCTTCTGGGCAGAGTTCAGCGCAGCTTGCGGCGCGCTCTCGTCAGGCGCGGGGCGAAATCGTTCACCGTCCAGGTGCTGGGTCGTCCCATCCACTACTACGAGGTGGCGGGAACCGGGAAGGGTCTTCCCGTGGTCCTGGTGCACGGCCTGGGCGGCTCGGCGAACGGCTTCTACAAGATTCTCTTCCCACTGGCGGCGCGGTTTTCCCGAGTCTTTGCCCTCGACCTTCCCGGGCATGGATTCTCTCCGCGCGCGGAGCCGGCCACCACGGTACGGCAGGACGTGGATCTGGTGGCGGCTTTTTGTGAGCAGGTGGTGGGAGCAAAGGTCTTCGCGATCGGCAATTCGCTCGGCGGTGCGCTCTGCTTGTTGCTTGCCGGCGAGCGGCCGGAGCTGATTGGATCCCTCGCACTGCTGGCCCCGGCGGGCGCGCGACTGGAAGAACAGCAGCGCCTGGAGATCGCCGCTGCGCTCCTCGTCCGCAATGGAACGCAGGCAAGGGCGCTGACCCGCCGGCTGTTTCACCGCGCGCCGCTGGTCACGCTGATCTTCGCCACCCTCTTTCCGAAGCTCTACGGCAGTCCGACCGTCCGCGAAATTCTCGCCGGTCCGGATGCCGAGGCGTTCCTTTCCCCAGAGCAGCTCGGTCGGGTCAGCGTTCCCACGCTTCTCTTGTGGGGCAAAAGTGAAAAGCTGCTTCCGTTCGATGCGGTGGAGTACTTCCGCGCCCACCTGCCCCGGCAGGCGGGGATTGAGATTGTGGAGGGCTTTGGGCACGTGCCCCAGATCGAGCGCCCCAAGGAGCTGGTTCGCCGGCTCAGTGTTTTTGCCGATCAAGCATTGATCTAAGATCCCCCTTACAATCGCCTTTGGGTCATTGCAAAGGACGAATCGTGCCAAGAACGGTGATTGGTTTTGTACGGGTGGGAGCTACCGCTCTGTGGGTGCTGTGGCTCGTCTCCGGTCGCTTGGCCTTCGCCGCCCGCGACGATGAGACCTACAAGCAATTGGAGCTGTTCGCGCGGGTTCTCTCCTACGTGCAGAACAACTACGTCGAGCCCGTCCAGGAGCAGCAGCTGATCCACGGCGCGATCAAGGGGATGCTCGACACGCTGGATCCGCACACCCTTTTCATGCCTCCCGAGGTGTTCAAGGAGATGAAGATCGACACCTCCGGAGAGTTCGGCGGCCTGGGAATCGAGGTGGTGAAGAAGGACGAGGTGATCACCGTGGTTTCCCCGCTCGATGACACCCCTGCCGCGCGGGCCGGAATCCGCCCCGGGGATCAGATCCTCGCGATCGACGATGAGGCAACGAAGGGGATGGACGTTGCCCGGGTGATTTCAAAGCTCCGGGGACCTGCGGGAAAGAAGATCGTCCTCAGCATCATGCGGGAAGGCTTCAACGCGCCGAGGGAAATCGTGGTCATCCGCGATCACATCCGCCTCGTCTCGATCGAAGGTCAGCTCTACGAAGGGATCGGCTACGTCCGGGTGAAGAATTTCCAGGAACGGACCGACGCCTATCTTCGCAAGGAGTTGGATCGGCTGCGCGCGCTCAATGGGGCAGAGCTGAAGGGCCTGGTGGTCGACCTGCGCAACAACCCAGGAGGTCTTCTCGACCAGGCGGTGGCGGTGAGCGATCGCTTTCTGCCCGGCAACCTCACCATCGTCACCACCCGCGGGCGCGATGGCCGCAACACCACGGAAGAGCGCAGCAAGGATCGGGATACCGAGAAAGCGTATCCGCTGGTGGTGCTGGTGAATGGCGGCAGCGCCTCGGCATCGGAGATTGTCGCGGGTGCGCTGCAGGACCATCGCCGCGCGGTGGTGATGGGCACCCAGACGTTCGGCAAGGGATCGGTGCAGACGGTGATCGAGCTCGAGGACGGTTCGGGGCTCAAGCTGACCATCGCCCGCTACTACACGCCGAAGGGGCGCTCGATTCAGGAGCGTGGAATCACCCCCGACTTCATCGTCGCGGAGTCCTCCGGGAAGGCGACGCCGTCCAAGGAGAGCCCCCGCGAGAGAGACCTTCGGCGCCATTTCAAATCCGACGAGGTGGCCAGCCGCGAACAGCCGGCGGCAAATGTTCCCGCCAACCTCAAGGACTGGACCGCTACGCAGCAACTGGACGATTACCAGCTCAAGGTGGCGCTCAACTATCTGCATTCGCTTCCCGCCTCGAACGCGCCCACCAGCCCGCACCAGGTTCGAGCGCAGTAGGCAAATCGGACCGAAGTGCTGCCTTGCGAACGGCGAAGGCTTCTCTTCGTCGATTCGATTGCAACGAGCGCGGAGGAACACCACCTTCTCGAAGTGAACTTCTGCGAACGAAGTGCGTTCAAAGCGCGGCTAATCGTTTGACAGCGCTGGCCTGGCTCCCTATTGTCCGACGACTCAAGCGTCGGAATGGGAAATCCCTTGTAAATTTAGGGGTCTGTCTAATTCGAGAACTAAAGGAAGGCCGAATCTGCGGATTCGGGCGGGGCTTCTCGGACGGCCGAGTGCGCCTTATCTCGGTCAAGAAAGAAGCGGCGCCACCACCGCGGAGGGGCTACCGCGAAAGATGACCACCGTCGAGATTCTCTTTCTGGGTGTCTACTTCAGCGTGCTTTGCGTGCTCGCGGTTTACGGCTCGCACCGCTACCGGATGGCTTTTTTGTACTACCGGCACAAGTTCAAGCTGCCGGTTCCCAAGGGTCAGCTCGGGCAACTTCCGCCGATCACCATTCAGCTCCCCATCTACAACGAACGGTACGTGGTGGAGCGGCTGGTGGATTCGGTGTGCCGGATCGAGTACCCGCGGGAGTTGCTCGAGATCCAGGTTCTGGACGACTCGACGGACGAGACGTCGGCGATCGCCCGCGCCTGCGTGGAGCGGAATCGGCAACGCGGTTTCGACGTCAGCTACTTGCGGCGCGAGAACCGGGAAGGCTTCAAAGCCGGTGCCCTCGAGCATGGGCTCAAGGTCGCCCGCGGCGAATTCGTCGCGGTATTCGACGCGGACTTTGTCCCCGCTCCTGACTTCCTGCAGCGCACGGTGCCTTTCTTCTCCGACCCGAGCGTGGGCATGGTCCAGGTTCGCTGGGGGCACCTGAACCGCGAGTTTTCGATCCTCACCCAGGCCCAATCGATTTTTCTCGATGGGCACTTCATCATCGAGCACACCGCCCGGAATCGATCGGGGTGCTTTTTCAATTTCAATGGCACTGCCGGGATCTGGCGCCGCGATACGATCGGCGACGCGGGAGGCTGGCAGCACGACACCCTCACGGAGGATCTGGATCTCTCCTACCGGGCACAGCTTCGAGGTTGGCAGTTCATCTTTCTGCCGGAAGTCATTTCCCCCGCGGAAGTCCCCGTGGATATGAACGCCTTCAAAAGCCAGCAGCACCGCTGGGCGAAGGGCTCGATCCAGACGGCGAAGAAGCTTTTACCCACCATCCTGCGCAGCAATCTTCCGTTCGCGGTGAAGCGAGAGGCTTTCTTCCACCTCACCAACAACATGGCCTACCTCTTGATGGTGTTGCTCTCGGTGTTGATGCCGATTTCGATGGTGGTGCGATTTCAGCACGGTCTCTACGAGACGCTCTTCCTCGATCTACCCTTTTGTATTTCGGCCACTGCTTCGGTCTGCTTTTTCTACATCGCCTGTCAGCGGGAGCAGGGGCTGAGCTGGTGGGATCGGATCAAATACCTACCGTTCGTGATGAGCATCGGGATCGGACTGGCGCTCAACAACGCGACCGCGGTGATCGAGGCGCTGCTCAATCAGCGTTCCGACTTCACCCGCACTCCGAAAATCGGCGCGGAAGGAAGGGTGGCAAAGAGGGAGGTCAGCGACAACTATCGCGGGCGCCGCAACTTCATGCCGGTGATCGAGCTGCTGTTTGGCGTCTACTTCACCGGCGCTCTCTGGTTCGCCATCGATGCGGGGATTTACGCTTCCGTTCCGTTCCTCGTCTTGTTCCAGGTCGGTTTCCTCTACGTCGGCACGATGAGCGCCTTCCAGGGCAATCGACTGGGCCGGCTGCTCTGGGCACGCATGCCTGCCGCGGCCAAACAGGCGCACCGGACGGCGTAGACCAAGCGCCCAGTTGGCTTGAGCCTACGGGACCCTACTGGGGATCGGGCGAGGCCGGGGGCGAGTCGTCTCCTGCATCGGCCGGATTCGCCGGAACCGGGGCGGCGGCGCGGATCAGGCGATGCTCGGCCATCGGTAAACGGCCGCCGGCTTGTGAGGACCGGCAGGACTCGTCGACGGCGGTGCTCGTGGCGGACTTCGAAGCGGACCCGCCGTCCTCGCAGCCGGTGAGCGCGGCCGGCGACGCCCGGCAGGATTCGTCGACGTTCCTGCTCATCGCGGACTTTATTAGTAGTCCGCCGTCCTCACAGCCGACCAGCTCGGTGGGAAAATCGACCAAGCAGATCCGGCCCGAGGTGACGAACACCATGGCTCGAGTTTCCCCGAGAAATCCCCGCGGCGTTCTGGAGAGCGAGATCGAGATCGGATTCGAGTCCTGCCGGCTCGCACCGGCGTCGCCATGGGCGCGTTCCACCGCGAGGAACAGGGTGCCTCCATCGTCAGTCCCGAGATAGTTGTAGCTTGGATTGAGGGCGTGGACGTAGGTACCGGAGAGATCGTCCAGACATCCGGGCGGTACGCGAATCGCAGGTGGTGGGCCTGCGCCGGGCGGGCTCGGAGCGGGAGGTGGCTTCCGGATACACCCGATCCAACCGCAAAGAGACAGCCCCAGCGAAAACCATCTCGAGCACGCATGACTCAAGCGCTTCCACTTGTAGGGCAGCGACTTGCCGGACGTCAATTAACCGTCTCGCTGTCGAAGAGCGCGGCGACGAACTCCCGCGGATCGAATGGCCGCAGGTCGGCGATCTTTTCACCCACACCCACCCAGGTGACCGGAATCTTGAGCTCGTCGCAGATCCCGATGATCACCCCGCCCTTGGCGGTGCCGTCCAGTTTGGTGAGCGCGATGTTCGTTACCCCAACCACCTCCTGAAACTGTTTCGCCTGCGCAATCGCGTTCTGGCCGGTGGTCGCGTCGAGCACCAGCAGAACCTCGTGCGGCGCTCCGGGGAGCGCTTTGTCCATCACCCGTTTGACCTTCTTGAGCTCCTCCATCAGGGAGACCTTGGTGTGCAGGCGGCCGGCGGTATCGGCGATCACCAGATCCGCATTCTCCCGCCGCGCCTTCTTGATCGCGTCGAAAATGATCGAGCTGGGGTCGGCGTTGTCCGCGCCTTTCACCAGCTGCGCCTTGGCGCGCTCGGCCCACACGTCGAGTTGCTCGGTCGCCGCGGCGCGAAAGGTATCTCCGGCGGCGATGATCACTCGCTTACCCCGGCGGGTTTGTTTCGCCGCCAGTTTGCCGATCGTCGTCGTTTTGCCAGAGCCATTCACCCCCACCACCATGATCACGTGCGGGGGCCCGCCTCCCTCGAGGGTGGGCGCAGCCGGGAAGGTGACGATCCTCTCCACCTCCGCGCGGATCACCGATTTGAGCTTGTCCGCGCTGGTCAGATCGTTTCCCTTCGCCTTGTCGCGCGCCAGGTGCACCAGATTGGACGCCGTCTTCACTCCGATGTCGGCGGTGAAGAGGATCTCCTCCAGCTCCGCGAGCACCGACTCGTCCACCCGCTTCGGCTGGCCGAAGAACGAATTGAGCTTGGACATGAAGCCTTCGCTTCGCGTCTTGCCCAGGCCTTGCGCCAGGGTCTGTCCCGCTTGCGCTTCGACCCGCCGCGTTTCTTCTTCCTTCGCGAGCCGCGCCCGCTCCTCCTCTTCCTCGCGCGCTTTCCGGACGGCTTCTTGCCGGAGGCGCTCCTCCTCCTCGCGCTCGAGCCGCTGGCGCTCTTTCGCCTCCCGCTCCGCCGCTTTGGTGGCGCGGTATTCTTCGCGCTTGGCCTGCTCCTCGCGCTCCTTGAGCGCGCTGGCTTCGGCTTCGAGGCGGGCTTTTGCCTGTGCGTCGGCCGCCGTTTTCGCCGCCTCCGCCAGCTGACGCCGGTCCCTGGCGAGCTCCTCGACCGTCTGGTGCGCCTGCTCCGCTTGACGGCGTCGTTCAAGCTCGGTGGCCGTGGGAGGAAGCTGGATTCGCGGCTCGATCTTCTCTGCGGGCAGCGCCGGAGTTTCGAGAGGGCGTTCGCGGGGTCGTCGCGCTCTGACCGCTCGCCGCCAGAGGATCAGCGCGATCAAGAGAAGCAGAATCGCGGCGCCCAGCGCGAGGCTTGGAACGAGGTGGCTTTGGGCCCAGGGGGAAAGCTCGTGCGAAGGGGCGAGCGGCTCGAGCTGCCCCCAAAGGCTGTCTGGAACCGCTGGAAAAATCATCGGCTTCGCATACAACAGACCGCCCGGTATGCCTACCGCGCGTTGAGCCTGGCTGAAGCGGCGGCGTGGGGTCTATAAATCATCCAATGCGTCTGGTTTTTCGTCTCGGTGTCGCCTTGGTCGCCGCGAACGCCTGCATTGTGGATGCCCCGAGCGGGGACAAGCCTCCTGAACGTGCGCAGGCGGCGGTCTCGCAGGTGCCACCTCTTTCTTCGACCCTCGGTGCGAACATCGATGGCAAAATCGAGCTGATCTCGGCGAGCATTCAGCCGGGCCGGATATTGCCCGGCGAACAGGGCAGGGTGACGCTCTCCTTCAAGGCGCTCGACGAAGTGGATAAGGAGTACGTGGTGTTCGTCCACGTCGAGGATGCCGACGGCCGCAGCTTGCGCCTCAACCTGGATCACCGCCCCGCGCGTCCGACCACGCAATGGCCCAAGGGCGAGACAGTGAAGGATGAGTTTTTGTTACAGATCCCCCCCGGGCTTTCGGTCCGGAAGGTCAATCTGTGGGCCGGGCTGTGGGAGCCGCTGGGCGACGTGCGTCTTCGGCTGCGCAATCCGGACGCGGTGAGAAACGACGGAAACAACCGCGTGCTGGTGGCGCAGCTTCCAACCGCCCCTTGAGGGAGCATCACATCTGTTCGAGCGTTCGAAAGCTTGGGCGGGCGCCGCGGCTCCCGTGCCGCTTTCGAGCCGGTACGGCTCAGTTGTCCTGGGCCCCTTGAGCGATCCATGCCTCGATGAGGGCGAATTCGTCGGGAGCAATCACTCCCAACCCATCGGTGCCGAACGGCATCGGGTTATCGCATCGTCTGTCGTCCGGCCGGGTCTTGAGCCAAAGCATGCTCGACTGAGGATCGAACGCCACCACCCGAACAGAGTCCGGAGCGGTCTTCATGCAGCTCGGCGTCGTGGGCTGATCCACCAGATTGGCGCGTGAGCTGCCCGCTGTGAGGGGAAGAAAGCTTTCGTCAGTGTGACATTCAACGCAGCGCGCATCGAAGATCGGCTGGATGTCGTTTGCGAAACTGACAGACCCATTCGGACCCGCGCGCGCGAGAAGGGGGACTGCCGCGATGCTCAGGAATGAAACGGCAAGAATGCGACCAATCGACATAAATCTCTCCTTAAGGTCCGTCCCCGAAGGGACGAACCGATCGGATGGTGACGAGGGCAAGTTCGTCTCTCGACTTGAATAGAGGGCATACGGGGCTAAGCGCCGGAAGGACACCGGCGATCCTCAAGCGTTGCATTCGCCAGACTCGAGTCACGGCGAGCCCAAGCCAAAGTGCACCTGCACGTAGAAGTCGCCGTCCAGATTGTAGAGGGGGGTAATGCTGAGGTCTCCGTCGACGTCGGACAGGGTGTCACCGAACTGAAGCGGCGCATCGGTGCGCGTGGTTGTGGTGAAGCCGATGTCCACGAGCCACTGGCTCCGGAAGGAAGAGCCGACGTACACGGTAACGCCGTTGAGCACCGCCGGGTATTGCGTCAGCAACGAATCGAAGCCGAGTGCTTCGCGCGCCTCGATGAACAGAAAGTCTCCGGTAGCTCGCTGGACCTGAAGGATCCGGGTTCCGTAGTCCGTCTCCGAGGATCGCAGCACGGCGGTGACATCGCCATCCGGGGCGCTGATGGAAAGGACGTCGGAGCTTTCGATCCATCCCAGGTATCGGCGGAAGGAGCCGTGGTACTCGGCCCCGCCGCTTCCAAGCGCGTCGAAGATGTCGCCGTACTCCATCGCGCTGCAGGAACCCCGGAGCGGATCATCGGAACACCGCTGCGAGTGGGAGTGCAGCAGTCCCAGGTTGTGACCGAGCTCGTGCACCGACGCTGCGCGACTGATGGTGTTGTTCAGCCAGACGTAGCGCCCCGGAACCTGCGCCAGTCCCGCCCAGCCGCAGCTCGCCACGCGCGGGAACGCAATCACGATGTGGTCGTAATCGTTCGGCTCGTATCCCGCCCCGCGGGCCGCCGCTTCGGCCTGGTTCCGAAAGGTGGTGGTCGCGCAACTCGTCGAGGGGCCATCCACGGTGAACCAGCCGACGACGTCGGAAACGATGGTCATCTGCCCGTACGACGTCTCGAGGTACCAGTCGCTGATGTTGTCATATCTCTGCCTGGCCAGGTCCATCGTCCAGGGCTCGGACGGAGAGTCGGCGAAATTGATGCTGATGATCAGCGCGTGGCGCGTGGTCAGGGCGGCGTTCGTCTCGGGCGCAGTGACCGCCGCGTCGATGGTGACGTCCTCCACCGCGGCGGCCAGCCAGTTTCCGAGCAGGAGTCCGCGAATGGTGAGGCGAGTTCCGCTCACGTATTGGTCCGGCAGCTCGATGGCGAGGCTCAGGTCCTCTGCCGAGGCAATCAAGTGACGCTCCAGGCCCGCTCTTCCATCCTCGGCGAGCACGCCCAGGAGCTCCAGCGTCCCCGTGCGAGTGGCCAGCTCCTCGATGTGTTTTCTTACTTCCTCCGGCATGCCGTTTCGCGCCGCAGGAGCGAATGCCTCTTGCAACGCCACCTCGGGCGAAGCCTGCATCAGCGCCAACATCGCGCGTTCTCGGCGTTCGGCGAGCGTGCGCAGCTGTGCTGGCTTCTGATTTGGCTCGGAAGCCGCGCGATTCAACTCTTGCGTTTCGGAATTTACCCGATACCGAAGAACCTGTATCTGACCAGCCAAAGGATCCGGAGGCCAATCGGCGGCTTGCGCAACCCCTGCGGCCAGCACAAT
>WNFF01003534.1_pt1 | contig 13838 bp, 15 predicted proteins | sample 5400441 | NCBI WGS metagenome assembly WNFF01 (sample SAMN13153345, study PRJNA577476) | soil metagenome | isolation source: 120 cm saprolite under Douglas fir tree site 2 hole 3 replicate 1 | place: USA:California | collected 2015-04-18 | reverse complement strand
GTCGTCATCGCCCGGCTCGACCGGGCGACCCAGTATTCCAGGGCGCCGGTGATCGATCGATAAGCTGCCGCGTACTGGATACTCCGCTGGAGCCTGTCATCGGGCTCGCCGAAGGCGAGACCCGGTGGCGGAGTATGACGGTCAACTATGGAGCGGCGCAGCACCCAAGCTCACGCCTTCTTCTTCACATCCTTGATGCTGGAAAAAGTGATGCCCTCGGCGCGCTCTTTGGTGTAGCCGAGATAAAATTCGTTCCTGGCGAGAAACACCGGATCGCCGTCGACGTCGTCGGCGACGCCGGAGCCGTTGGCGGCGATGAACGCGTCGAGTTTCTTGCGATCGTCGGACGAAATCCAGCGCGCCAGCTGGAACTCGCTGACCTCGAATTCCACCGGCAGCGCATATTCGGCATCGAGCCGGGCCTTGAGCACGTCAAGCTGCAGCGGGCCGACCACGCCGACCAGCGCGGGCGCGCCGTCGCGCGGGCGAAACACCTGGACCACGCCCTCCTCCGACATCTGCTGCAGGGCCTCTTTGAGCTTCTTCGCCTTCATCGCATCGGTGAGCCTGACACGACGGACGATTTCCGGCGCAAAGCTCGGCACGCCGACGAAAGTGAGGTCCTCGCCTTCGGTCAGGGTGTCGCCGATCCGTAAGGTTCCGTGGTTGGGAATGCCCACCACGTCGCCGGCAAAGGCCTCGTCCGCCAGCGCGCGATCCTGCGCGAAGAAGAATTGCGGACTGGAGAGCGACATGTTCTTGCCGGTGCGCACCAGCTTCGCCTTCATGCCGCGGCTCAGTTTGCCGGAGCACAGCCGCGCGAACGCGATGCGGTCGCGATGGTTCGGATCCATATTGGCCTGGATCTTGAACACGAAGGCGCTCATGCGCGGCTCCGCAGCCTCGACCTTGCGCAGGTTGGATTCCTGCGCGCGCGGCGGCGGCGCAAAACGCCCCAGGCCTTCGAGCAAATCGCCGACGCCGAAATTGCGCAGCGCGCTGCCGAAATACACCGGCGTCAGATGGCCCTCGCGAAACGCTTCGAGCTCGGCAAGCTCGGCGATGTCGATCTGTTGCGCCGCGCCAGTCTTGGCGCCGCCGCCCTCGAGCAGCCGCACGCCGCCATTGGCGACATCGTAGGTGCCGAGAAAATCGCGGCCGCGGCCGACCGGCCAGGTCATCGGCGTGGTGTCGAGCGCCAGCGTCTTTTCGATTTCATCCAGCAGATCGAAGGTGTCGCGGCTGTCGCGGTCCATCTTGTTGATGAAGGTGATGATCGGAATGTCCCGCAGGCGGCACACCTCGAACAGTTTTCGGGTCCGCGCCTCGATGCCCTTGGCGGCGTCGATCACCATCACGGCGGAATCGACCGCGGTCAGCGTGCGGTAGGTGTCTTCGGAAAAATCCTCGTGGCCCGGCGTGTCCAGCAGATTGAACACCAGGCCCTCGAACTCGAACGTCATCACCGAGGTCACGACCGAGATGCCGCGCTCGCGCTCGATCTTCATCCAGTCGGAGCGGGTGTTGCGCCGTTCGCCCTTGGCCTTGACCTGCCCTGCCAGATTGATCGCGCCGCCGAACAGCAGCAGCTTTTCGGTCAGCGTGGTCTTGCCGGCGTCGGGATGGGAGATGATCGCAAAGGTGCGCCGGCGCGCCACTTCAGCGGCGAGCGGCGAGCGAGACAGCGATTCGGTTGCAATGGCGAGGTCGGACATGAAGCTGAGCGTTTGGCAGGGAAACCGGGCCGGATCAAGCAGGATCGGCCCAACCGATATATGGATTATCAGGCTAAACTCCAGTCAGCGGCGGGATTTGACTATCGCAACAGCAACACCGCCCAGTACGCCAGCGCCGCGACGCCAGCCGAGGCGGGAATCGTGATCACCCAGGCATAGACGATCGAACTTGCCACGTTCCAGCGTACCGCCGAGGCCCGCCGCGCCGCGCCGACGCCGACAATGGCGCCGGTGATGGTGTGGGTCGTCGAAACGGGAACTCCGAGCCAGGTCGCCATGAACAGCGTCGCGGCCCCGCCGGTCTCCGCGCAAAATCCCTGCATTGGCGTCAGCTTGGTGATGCGCAACCCCATGGTGCGGACGATCCGCCAGCCGCCCATCAGGGTACCCAGCGCCATTGCCGCCTGGCACGACAGCACCACCCAGAACGGCACCGAAAATTCCGCGCCAAGATGTCCCTGCGAATACAAGAGCACCGCGATGATGCCCATGGTCTTTTGGGCGTCGTTGCCGCCATGGCCCAGCGAATACAACGATGCCGACACGAACTGCAGGATGCGGAAGGCGCGATCGACCGCGAACGGCGTCGAGCGTACCGACGCCCAGGACACGATTGCGACCAGTACCATCGCCAGCAAAAATCCCACCAGCGGTGACAGCACGATCGCCAGCAATGTCTTCGAAAGGCCGCTCCAGACCGCGGCCGAAATTCCGGCCTTGGCCATTCCGCCCCCGACCAGTCCCCCGATCAAGGCGTGGGAACTGCTGGATGGTATCCCCAGTCCCCATGTGATCAGGTTCCAGACGATCGCGCCCACCAACGCGGCGAAGATCACCTGCGCATCGATGACGCTGGGTTCGACGATGCCGGTGCCGATGGTGTGCGCGACGTTGAGCCCGAACACGAGAAAGGCGACGAAATTGAAGAACGCCGCCCACAGCACCGCGTAGTGCGGCCGCAGCACCCGGGTCGATACGATCGTCGCGATCGAGTTGGCGGCGTCGTGCAATCCGTTGAGGAAGTCGAACAGCAGCGCGACTGCGATTAATCCGACCAGAATCGGAAGACCAAGCGTGGCATCCACTGCGCGGCCCTGCCCTATACCTGTTCGATCACGATACTGTTGATCTCATTCGCGACGTCGTCGAACCGATCGGCGACTTTCTCGAGATGGTCGTAGATCTCCGCGCCGACGATGAAATCCATGGTGTTGGCGTTGCGATGCTTGAGGAAGAGCTCTTTCAGGCCGATATCGTGGAGATCGTCGACCCGGCCTTCCAGCTTGGTCAGTTCCTCGGTGATCGCGGTAAGCATCGAGACGTTGTCGCCGATCGATTTCATCAACGGCAGCGCGCGGCCGACGAGATTTGAGCACTCGACCAGCAGCGTTCCCATTTCGCGCATCGGCGGCTCGAAGGTGCGCACCTCGAACAGGATGACGGCCTTGGCGGTCTGCTGCATCTGGTCGATGGCATCATCCATCGAAGTGATCAGGTTCTTGATATCGCCCCGGTCGAACGGCGTGATAAACGTCCGGCGCACCGCGGTGAGCACCTCGCGGGTGATATTGTCGGCGTCATTTTCGAACTGGTTGACGCGCTGGCAGAATACCGGCGTTTCGTCGCCGCCGCGCAACATGCCCTGCAATGCCAGCGCTCCCTGCGCGACCGTCTGGGCATGCCGGGCGAACAGGTCGAAAAACCGTTCCTCCCTCGGCAGAAAGGCGCGAAACCAACGCAGCATCTGATATGTCCATGGTTACGGAAATGGCCGGCCAGGGCGGCCTGTTACACGACTGTCATAAACCATTTTCCCGGGAAAGGCCGCAGCCGGCCCTAACGGAAGCGGGTCATCCACCGCTTTGTAAGCTTGAGGAAATGTGCCGGATTTGGTTTCGTCTACAGCGACCGCCGGAAATAATGCGCGATCTCGCCGATTACGCCGCGGCGGAACGTCAGCACGCAAACCACAAAGATCACGCCCTGGATCACCGACACCCATTGCCCGAAGCCGGCGAGGTATTGCTGCATGGCGATGATCACGAACGCGCCGACCACCGGGCCGAACACGGTGCCGAGCCCGCCAACCAGCGTCATCAGCACGATTTCGCCGGACATCGTCCAGTGCACGTCGGTGAGCGAGGCGTTCTGCGCCACAAACACCTTCAGCGAACCGGCGAATCCCGCCAGCGTCCCGGACAGAATATAGGCGAGCAGCTTGTACTGGTCGGTCTTGTAGCCGAGCGAGATCGCGCGCGGCTCATTTTCGCGGATCGCCTTCAGCACCTCGCCGAACGGCGAGTTGATGGTGCGGAAAATCAGCAGAAAGCCGAACAGGAACCCGGCGAGGATGACGTAGTAAAGCACCGTCGAGTTCGCGAGATTGAAAATTCCAAACAGATGTCCCGCCGGAATGCCCTGGATGCCGTCTTCGCCATGGGTGAACGGCGCCTGCAGATAGATGAAATACAAAAGTTGCGACAGCGCGAGCGTAATCATCGCGAAATAGATGCCCTGGCGGCGAATAGCGACGACGCCGGTGATGACGCCAAGGCCGGCGGCGCCGGCGGTGCCGATCAGAATACCAAGCTCGGGCGTAACGCCCCAGACCTTCAGCGCATGCGCGGTGATGTAGCCCGCAGTGCCCAGGAACATCGCGTGACCGAACGACAGCAATCCGCCATAGCCGATCAGCAGGTTGAAGGCGCAAGCCAACAGCCCAAAGCACAGCGCCTGCATCACGAAGAACGGGTAGACGCCGGTCAGCGGTACGATCAATAACAGCGCACTCATGATGCCGAACGCGATCATCTCATCGCGGATGGTGCGTGGGCTCACCGGCAGCGTATCGTCGGTCGTGGCCGTCATGTCAGGTCGCCCGCCCCGTCAGTCCTGAAGGTTTCACCAGCAACACCAGCACCATCAGGACAAATACCACGGTGTTGGAGGCCTCGGGATAAAAGTATTTCGTCAGTCCCTCGATCACGCCGAGCGCAAAGCCGGTGATGATCGATCCCATGATCGAACCCATGCCGCCGATCACCACCACCGCGAACACGACGATGATCAGGTCGGCGCCCATCAGCGGCCGTACCTGATTGATCGGCGCGGACAACACCCCGGCCAGCGCGGCAAGGCCGACGCCGAGCCCGTATGTCAGCGTGATCATCCGCGGCACGTTGATGCCGAATGCCCGCACCAGCGTCGGATTTTCAGTGGCGGCACGAAGGTAGCCGCCGAGCCGCGTCCGCTCGATCAGGTACCAGGTCCCAAGGCAGACCACGAGCGAGAACACGACCACCCAGCCGCGATAGATCGGCAGGAACATGAAGCCGAGATTCACGCCGCCCCTTAGTTCATCCGGGATCGCATAGGGCAGACCGGACGAGCCGAAATAATTCTGAAAGACGCCCTGTATGATCAGCGCCAGACCGAATGTCAGCAGCAATCCGTAGAGGTGATCGAGGCCGGCAAGCCATTGCAGCATCGTCCGCTCGAGGATCATACCGAAAATACCAACGGCGATGGGGGCGATGATCAGCGCCGGCCAATATCCGATGCCCGCCACGCTCAGCAGAAAATAGGCGCAGAAAGCGCCCATCATGTAGACCGCGCCATGCGCGAAATTGATGATGTTGAGCATCCCGAAGATCACGGCGAGCCCGAGACTGAGCAACGCGTAGAACGAGCCGTTGATCAGTCCCACCAGAAGCTGTGCGTAGAGAGCTTGCATATCGATCGATCTTTCGCGCTTAATCCTGGATCAAGCCGGCGGGTAGCCATTGCTACTTCTTTACCAGCGGACAGGCACTTTCCGAAAGCGGCCTGAAAGCCTGATCTCCCGGGGTTGTTCCGATCAGCTTGTAATAGTCCCAAGGTCCCTTGGACTCAGACGGTGCCTTGACCTCGAACAGAAAGGCCGGGTGAATCTTGCGGCCGTCGACGCGGATCGAGCCCTTGCCGAACAGCGGATCGTCGGTCGGCATTTCCTTCATCTTCGCGACGATCTTTGCGCCATCGTGAGGATTGCCGTCCATCGCTTCGAGCGCCTTGAAATAGTGAACCAGACCCGAATAGACGCCGGCCTGCACCATGCTCGGCTGCGCCTTGTTCTTCGAGCGTTCGGAGAACCGTTTCGAAAACGCGCGGGTGCCGTCGTTCAGATCCCAATAGAAGGTTTCCGTGAAATTCAGGCCCTGTGCCACTTTCAAACCGAGCGCGTGAACATCGTTAATAAACAGCAGCAGGCCTGCGAGTTTCTGGCCGCCCGCGACGATGCCAAATTCCGCGGCCTGTTTAATCGTGTTGGTGGTGTCACCGCCGGCATTGGCCATGCCGATGACCTTGGCTTTGGATGCCTGCGCCTGCAGCAGGAACGAGGAGAAGTCCGACGAATTCAAGGGATGCTTGACGGCGCCGAGCACCTTGCCGCCTGACTTGACCACGACCGCGGCGGTGTCGCGCTCCAGCGCCGCACCGAAGGCGTAGTCCGCCGTCAGGAAGAACCAGGTGTCGCCGCCGGCCTTCACCAGTGCCTGACCGGTGCTGTTGGCAAGCATGTAGGTATCGTAGACCCAATGAATGGTGTTCGGCGAGCATTGGGCATTGGTGAGTTCCGACGACGCCGCGCCGGTATTGATCATGATGGCGTTCTTCTCTTTCACCAGATTATTGACCGCCAGCGCAACACCGGAGTTCAGCACGTCCATGAAGATGTCGACCTTCTCGACGTCGATCCATTGGCGCGCAATGTTGGTGGCGACGTCCGGCTTGTTCTGGTGGTCGGCGGAAATGATATTGATCTTCCAGCCCTTGGCCGCAAGCCCGGAATCCTCGACTGCCATCTGGGCCGCCAGGGTGGAGCCCGCGCCGCCGAGGTCGGAGTAAAGGCCTGAATTATCGGACAGTACGCCGATCTTGATGGTTTTGTCCTGCGCGAGGGCGCTGCTACCGGCGGCAAGCGCCAGCGCAGTGCCAAGTAACAGTGCTGAAATTTTGTTTTTCATATTGGTCTTCCCCTTTGGATCAATTGTTTTTCAGACGCCGAGATAGGTGTGAAGTTTATTCATGTTGGCCTGCAGCTCCGAGTTGGCAAAGCCGTCGATGATCTTGCCGTGCTCGACGATGTAGTAGCGGTCCGCGACGGTGGCTGCGAACCGGAAGTTCTGTTCGACCAGCAGGATCGTAAAACCTTCCTTCTTGAGCCGTGCGATGGTGTGGCCGATCTGCTGGATGATGACCGGCGCAAGGCCCTCGGTCGGCTCGTCCAGCATCAGAAACCGCGCGCCGGTCCGCAGGATTCGCGCGATCGCCAGCATCTGCTGCTCGCCGCCCGACAATTTGGTGCCCTGGCTGTTGAGCCGTTCCTTGAGGTTGGGAAACAGCTCGAAGATTTGATCCTGCGACAGGCCGCCGCTGCGCACCACCGGCGGTAGCAGCAGATTTTCGCGTACGTCGAGACTGGCGAAAATCCCGCGCTCCTCGGGGCAAAAGGCGACGCCCATGCGCGCAATCCGGTCCGATGACGCCCGGGCAGTCTCCTGATCATTGAACCGGATCGAGCCGGTGCGCTTGCCGATAATCCCCATCACCGATTTCAGCGTGGTGGTCTTGCCGGCGCCGTTGCGTCCGAGCAGCGTGACCACCTCGCCGGCGTTCACATTGAAATCGATGCCGTGAAGGATGTGGGACTCGCCGTACCAGGCTTCGAGATTTTGAACCGACAGCACCGGCGTAGCTGCGCCGGATGCTCGTGCGGGCTTTGGGGCCATTTTCAAATCAGGCATGACCTGCCCCCAGATAGGCTTCCTTGACGCGCGCATCCTTGGACAGGTCGGTATAATTACCTTCGGCCAGCACGTGACCGCGCGTCAGCACGGTGATGATGTCGGATAGGTTGGCAACGACGTTCAGATTGTGTTCGACCATCAGGATCGTGTATTTCGCGGAGATTCGCTTGATCAGCGCGGCGATCTTGTCGATGTCTTCATGTCCCATGCCGGCCATCGGTTCGTCGAGCAGCATCATTTCCGGATCGAGCGCCAGCGTCGTCGCAATCTCGAGCGCGCGTTTGCGCCCATAGGGCATCTCGACCGCCGGCGTCATTGCGAATTCGCTCAGGCCGACATCATCCAGCAATTCATGGGCGCGGCCGTTGAAGCGGTCGAGCACCGTCTTGGAGCGCCAGAAATCGAAGGACTGCCCGTGCTGGCGCTGCAGCGCGACCCTTACATTCTCGAGCGCGGTCAAATGCGGGAACACCGCCGAAATCTGGAACGAGCGCACCAGGCCGAGACGCGCCACATCGGCCGGCGCCATGGCCGTAATATCCTGTCCGTTATAGAGAATTTGGCCGGCGGAAGGCCTCAGGAACTTGGTCAACAGATTAAAGCACGTGGTTTTGCCGGCCCCGTTTGGACCAATCAACGCGTGAATACTGCCACGGCGGACCCTGAGATCGACATCGCGAACGGCAAAGAAGCCTGCGAATTCCTTGGTCAATCCGTGGGTTTCGAGAATGAACTCATCGGCCAATCAAATTTCCCCCATCAGCCATCGCCGCGAAGTCCCGTCGCGCGTGGCTAATTTTTCCTAACCGGCAGGTTCTCTTAAGACGTCTTGGAAAATCCCGTCCCGGACCGGCCGCCTCCGGACGCAAATATGCCGTCAACGGCCCGGTTTACGCAAGGCGGAAAGCTGGGCACAGGCGAGGATGAGCACGGGTGCCGATTCGCCATTAGTCGAATGCCCAAGCAAATTCTGCATGGGTTTGCCGGAGGCGTCCGGCGGTCCATTCAGGCCACCCGGAAAGCAGCCATTAACGGTATTCCGACGCAGTCCCGTGTTTTCATCAAAAATTCGCCCCTCGAGCCGATGGTTCTGCTTTGCATTGAAGACGGATTGCAGCCTTGGAATTCGAAAGCGCCAACCCGACGGTCGTCAAATCGATCAAGCAGCGGGACCTGTTGAACACCTGGTTGCGGCTTTATGCCCGCAAGCAGCGGATGCCGGGCGTCGAAGAATACCAGCCCGAGCGGCTCGCCGACGAACTCCCGGACCTCGTCTACTACACCGTAGATGCTGCAACGCTGCCTCCGCGCTTGACGATCCAGAGCAACGGCACGCGTATCTCGAACGCCTATGGCAACACCGGCAAGGGCCGATATCTCGACGAATATCTTCCGGCCAGCCTCGTGCCCGTCGTAATGCCGGTTTACTACGAATGCGTCGCCCGCGCGCTTCCCGTCTACACCATCTCCAATGTCGATGACATCTATGGACGGATCGTTGCCTATGAACGGCTGCTGCTGCCATTCTCGGAAGGTGCCGGTGTCACCCATGTGATCGCGTCGCTGAAAACCATCAGCGAAGACGGCGGCTTCGAAATCAGAAATCTGATGCGGGGAAACGACGCCTTGCCGACGGCGAAGCTTCGCACCGTGATCGATCGCGATCTTTTCCACCGCGCGCCCGGCCGTATTCCGTCCGGCGACGTGATCGAATTCAGTTAGTATCTGAATGCAATTCGAGAGCGCCAATCCCTCGGTGGTCAGATCGGTCAGACAGCGCGATCTGCTCAATGCGTGGCTGCGCGCGCTCGGCCAACGCCACGCCCTGCCCGCGCTCGGGGACTACCAGCCCGAGCGTATCGCGGACGAGCTGGCGGACATGATGGGATTTGACGTCGAAGGCAGCGGCGATGCCGCGCGGTTTCTGATCACCCAGGAGGGTTCGAGACTGGCCGCAACCTACGGCAACGAGCACATCGATCCCGACAAGAGGACCAACCGTTATCTCGACGATGCGATCGGGCCGTTACGATACGCCCGCGTGGTCCCCTCCTACCGCGCCTGCCTGGCGCGCAAGCGGCCCACCTATTCGATCTCGGTGGTGCAGGATGCGGACGGCAAGGACGTTTCCTATGAGCGGTTGCTGCTGCCGTTCGGAAGCACCGATGCCGTTCAGCAGATCGTTGGCTCCTACAAGGCCATCAGCATCGAGGGCGGTTTCAAGATCAACAACCTGATGGGTGTCCGCTCCAAAGCGACGCCCGTGAGCGTCCTCAACGCCGTCATCGACCTCGATTTCGTCCACGGCCCTGCGGAGCAGCGCGCACCGGACGATGTTATCGAGCTGAGCTAGACTTGCCGCGCCGGGACCCGCCCGATGGCGCGACTTCCCTGGCGTAGACTTCCGGCCTGAAGCCAACCAGCAATTTGCCGCCGAGATCGAGCACCGGCCGCTTGATCATCGAGGGCTGCGCCAGCATCAAGGCGAGTGCTTTACGCTCGTTGAGGCCTTCCTTGTCGGCGTCGGGCAATTTGCGAAATGTGGTGCCGGCGCGATTGAGCAGGGTTTCCCATCCGAGTTCGTCGCTCCATTGCTTGAGTTTTTCCTTGGCGATGCCTCCGGTTTTGTAGTCATGAAAACCGTAGGCCACGCCGTGGCCGTCAAGCCAGGCGCGGGCCTTCTTCATGGTGTCGCAATTCTTGATGCCGTAGATGGTAAGATTCATTTTCTGAACGCCTCGCTTCCACGCGGTTATCTCTAACCATCGTAATGGGATGAATTAGGTTCGATCAATAGCTGTCGACATCGACGACGGCTTGCGCAAAGGCCTGCGGGGCTTCCTGGGGCAGATTGTGCCCAATGCCGCCCTTGATGGTCCGGTGCGCATATTTGCCCGAGAATTTCTTGGCATAGGAACTCGCGTCCGGGTGCGGGGCACCATTGGCATCGCCTTCAAGGGTAATGGTGGGCACGGTGATAACCGGGCCTTCGGCAAGCCGCTTTTCCAGATCGTCATATTTCGCCTCGCCTTCAGCCAGACCGAGCCGCCAGCGGTAATTATGGATCGCGATGCTGACATGATCCGGGTTGTCGAAGGCTACCGCGCTACGATCGAACGTGGCATCGTCGAAGCGCCACTTCGGCGAAGCGAGCTGCCAGATGAGCTTTGCAAAGTCGTGCCCGTATTTGTCGTAGCCTGCGCGGCCGCGTTCGGTGGCGAAATAAAATTGGTACCACCATTGAAGCTCAGCCTTTGGCGGCAGCGGCATCTTGCCGGCTTGCTGGCTGCCGATCAGGTAACCGCTCACGGAGACGAGCGCCTTGCAGCGTTCCGGCCACAGCGCCGCGATGATGTCGGCCGTCCGCGCGCCCCAATCAAAACCGGCGAGGATTGCCTTCTCGATCTTGAGAGCATCCATAAGAGCGATGATATCGACAGCGAGCACCGACGGCTGGCCGTTCCGGAACGTTTCATTTGAACGAAAGCGCGTCGTGCCGTAGCCGCGCAGATACGGGACGATCACCCGATAACCCGCCGACGCCAATAAAGGTGTGACGTCGACAAAGCTGTGAATGTCGTAGGGCCAGCCGTGCAGAAGAATGACCGCAGGTCCATCGACGGGGCCGGTTTCGGCGTAGCCGACATTCAGGAGGCCGGCATCGATCTGCTTCAGCGGGCCGAACGATTTGTTCGCCCCCGGCTTGATCCTGGGCAAATCCGCCGGCTTTGCCTTGCCGGGTTGTGCGATCGCGGGACCGCTCAGGAAGAGCTGCGCGGCGGCAAGGGTCATGGCCGCGCTGCCAAGGAAGCGACGGCGCTGATGGTTGATTTGTTCGGGCCTCTTGATCCAATCCATGGGCGAACCTCCATTGCGCTTTGAGATGGCGCGGATTTATCCTTCAGACGTCAAAGATTTTTTGCTGGGCGTTTCGGGCATTTTGGTCCATTCCACAATGGTGCCGCTCGCTGACCTATTGTAGTGTACCGCCGGCTTCCTTGCATCCGGGGCAAACATGGAATTCACCGCGCTATTTCTGGCCGTGGCCATTGTGATGCTCGTCGCCTGGCTTGGCCCGCGATCCCTCGCCCTGACCCTGTTCGCCGTCGTCTTCATTGCTTGCGTCGCGACCTATCTGCACCATGCGTCTGACACGCTTAAGCTGTCGTTCTGAGGCATGGGCATGACGCGATCATTCGCCGTAACCCTCAACGCGCTCAGCCTGTACGCCGTGGCGCTGGTCCTGGCGGCGGCGTTTGCGGCACAACTGCTGCTGCATGAACTGCCCTGCCCGCTGTGCCTGCTTCAGCGCATCCAGTTCGCGGTGCTGGCTATCGGCCCCATTTTGAATGTCCGCTGGGGACCGCGCCCCAGTCACTACGCCCTGTCGCTGCTGGCGGCCGCCGCTGGCGCTGCTTTCTCGACGCGCCAGGTGTTGCTGCATATCATGCCCGGAGATGCCGGCTACGGCACGGCGCTGTTCGGCTATCACTATTACACGTTGGCATTGATCGGCTTCGTTGCGGCGATCGTCCTGCTCGCGGCCATTTTGCTGTTCGACCGTCAGTTCGAAGAGGAAGGCCCGAAGCAGCAGGCCGCGCCCGGCGCTTTCGCGACGACGGCGGTGTGGTTCGTGATCGCTTTGACGGCGCTGAATGTAGCTTCGACGCTGCTCGAATGCGGTTTTGGCGCCTGCGCCGACAATCCGGTTGTTTATGAATTGCTTAAACGCGGAATTTGAGGCAACGGGTCCGCGCCGCTCATGAATGATCGTCAAGCGCAAGCCAAACCCGGCCTGAGCGACGCGGAGCTTGCGGGCCATCCGACCGTTTTCGCGGCCGATGCTCTCAAGGATTTGGTCGTGGTCGTGTCGGGAGGTGCCGGCGGCATCGGGCGCGCGATCGTCTGGCTGTTTGCACGGTTAGGAGCGCATGTCGCCGTTGTCGGACGCGATCAGGGCAAGCTCGACACCCTTGTCGCGGATTTGGCCAGCCGCAGCCTGAAGGCATCCGCGCGTGTCGCCGACATCCGGGAGCCGGATCAGGTCCATGCTCTGTTTGATGCCGTCTGGGCCGCGCACGGCCGCGTCGACAGCCTCATCAACAGCGCCGGCGGACAGTTTCCGCAGGCCGCGATCGATTTTTCGGTCAAAGGCTGGAACGCGGTCATCGACACCAACCTCAACGGCACCTGGTACATGATGCAGGCCGCAGCGCAGCGCTGGCGCGACCACAGGCATCCCGGCTGCATCGTCAATATCGTGGTTGTCACCACGCACGGGCTCTACGGCATCGCCCATACGATTGCGGCGCGATCCGGCGTCATCGGCCTCACGCGCGCCGTCGCGGTCGAATGGGCGCCGCTGAATATCCGGGTAAATTGCGTGGCGCCCGGCGCGATCGAGACCGAAGGCTGGAAGGTCTATGCGCCGCAGGCGCGCGCGGCCTACCCGCGCTCGAATCCGATGATGCGCGCGGGTTCGCCGTGGGATATCGCGGAGGCCTGCGTCTACCTCACTGCACCCTCGGGAGGATTTGTCACCGGCGAAACGCTGACCGTGGACGGTGGCGGTCAGCTCTGGGGCGAGACCTGGACCACGGGGAAGCCGGAGTATTTTGGCGGTGGGGATCGGTGAGTCTGGTTGCCGAACCGATCCATCACATCCGCCTCTGCAACACTGTCACATATAGACGACTGCGGATTTCCATCCCTTGCCGCCGGTAGAGCGCGATAGCGCTGTCGTTTTTGGAAAATACATGGAGGAACGGAATCTCCCCGCGCGCCTTAATTTGGCTGGCAACGGCCCCGAGCAGGACTTGCGCGTATCCGCGACCGCGGTGATCCGGATGCACGCAGACCGCGGTTATCTCGGTGTAATCGGCGGGCTTCATTCGCTCTCCTGCCATCGCAACAAGCTGCCCATCGATCCGAATGCCAAGAAACGTCCCCAATTCATGGGTTCGCAGGGTAAAGGGACCGGGCTTGGTGAGTTCGGTCAACTCCATCATCGCCGGAACATCGGCGGCGCCGAGCGTGACGATGTCCACGCCTCGGATTGAGCTTTCGGCGGGCGTTCCAATCATCTGCTCTCCCGTCTCGGCGAGCAGAATTTTGAACTCGGCGGGCGGGGTCACGGGGTCGGGTGTAAACAGCACGGCCACCTCCGATCCGGACATCAGCGCGCCAAGCGCGGCGAAACTCTCCGGCGACATGTCCGTCATGTCCGCGAACGGCGCGATGGCCGGAGGATAGCGGCGCGCCAGAGCGCCACCTTCCGCCAAAGCCTGCTGCCGGGTCGTCAGCGCACTCCAGA
>WNFF01002983.1_pt1 | contig 13847 bp, 14 predicted proteins | sample 5400441 | NCBI WGS metagenome assembly WNFF01 (sample SAMN13153345, study PRJNA577476) | soil metagenome | isolation source: 120 cm saprolite under Douglas fir tree site 2 hole 3 replicate 1 | place: USA:California | collected 2015-04-18 | reverse complement strand
CCGGCCGAGCGGCCCTCTTCGATCACCTTCATGGCCGCGCGGCGGTCGGTGGGGTCATGGTCCTCGCCCAGCTTCTTGAGCAGGATGTGCGATCCGTCGTGGAGCTCTACGTCCCGCACGGTCCCCGGCTCGTAATCGACGTGGACCTCTTCGAAGAAGGGAATGAAAGACACGTCCGCGATCGACTCTTCGTGATCCTTGACCCAGCTGTAGCTCTTCGTCGAGCCGTCGTGGTCGTTGAAGGTGACGCAGGGCGAGACGATGTCGAGGACCGCGGTGCCGCGGTGGGCGATGGCCGCCTTGATGAGCGGCACCACCTGCTTGCCGTCGCCGCTGAAAGACCGCGCGACGAAGGTGCAGCCGAGAGTCAGCGCCACCGCGCAGGGGTCGATGGGCTGGAAGGTGTTGACGGCACCCTTCTTCTGCACCGAGCCGAGGTCCGCTGTGGCCGAGAACTGGCCCTTGGTGAGGCCATATGTGCCGTTGTCTTCGATGATGTAGGTGCAGTCGATGTTGCGGCGGATCATGTGCATGAACTGGCCAAGTCCGATCGAGGCGGTATCACCGTCGCCTGAAACGCCGAGCATGATCAGCTGTCGGTTGGCGAGCTGAGCGCCCGTGGTCAGGGCAGGCATGCGCCCGTGGACCCCGTTGAAGCCGTGAGCGGATTCGACGAAGTACGCCGGCGTCTTGGAAGAGCAGCCGATGCCAGACATCTTCGCGAGGCGGTGCGGTTCCACCCCCAGCTCGTGCAGAGCCTTGATCATGTGGTTGGTGATCGAGTTGTGGCCGCACCCGGCGCACAGCGTGGTGGCCGCGCCCTTATACGCGTCGCGTGTCAGGCCGACTCGGTTCAGGGTCGTGCTCATGCCGGCACGGCCTCCGATTCGAGAAGCGGTTCGGTGATGGCGTCGGCCGGGATGGGCTGGCCGTCGTAGTGGCGGATGGAACGGAGGCGATCCACAAGTGCGGGAGGCAGGGCGAGGCGGAGGAGGTCGTAGACCTGGCCGTCGCGGTTCTGCTCGATCACGTACACGCGCTCATGTCGCGAGACGAAGTCGACGACCTGCGCGGACAGCGGTAGGGCCCGGATGCGAAGGTAATCGACGGGCAACTTCGCCGCCGCGAGCGCCGACCGCGACTCAAGAATGGCAGCGTGGGTGGAGCCAAACGCGATGAGCCCGATCTTGGATCCGGTCGATTCGTCGATCACGGGCGCCGGCAGCGCGGTGCGCGCGGTCTCGAACTTGCGTGACAGCCGATCCATGTTGGCCGCGTATGCATCAGCGCTCTCGGTGTAGCGGGCATTCTCGTCGTGACCGGATCCGCGAGTGAAGTAGCCGGCCGCGGGGTGATCTGTGCCTGGGAGCGTGCGGTACGGCACGCCGTCTCCGTCGACGTCGCGATACCTCGCCCACTCGCCGGCCAGGCGCTCGAGGTCGGCTTTTGAGAGCACCTTCCCGCGGTCGAACGGTTTGTCCGGGTACTTGAACTCGGGCGTCATCCACAGGTTCATGCCGAGGTCGAGGTCCGAAAGGACGAACACTGGGGTCTGGAATCGGTCGGCGTAGTCGAACGCGTCGCGAGCGAACTCGTAGCACTCCTCGACCGTGCCCGGCAGCAGGACCAGATGCTTGGTGTCGCCGTGGGACAACGTGTAGGCAAACCCGACGTCGGCCTGCGAAGTGCGCGTGGGGAGTCCTGTCGACGGTCCGATCCGCTGGATGTCGAAGATGACCACCGGCACTTCGGCGTAATACCCGAGGCCGGCAAACTCCGCCATCAAGGAGATGCCGGGCCCGGAGGTCGAGGTCATCGCGCGCGCCCCTGCCCATCCAGCCCCAAGCGCCATCCCCACGGCAGCGAGCTCGTCTTCGGCCTGCACGACCGCGATTCGTTTCTCGCCCGTCTCCGGGTCGGTGCGGAATCGCTCGGCGTAGGCGATGAGGTTCTCGCACAGCGACGACGAGGGGGTGATCGGGTACCAGGCGGCCACGGTCACGCCGCCCATGAGGGCGCCCAGCGCCGCGGCCTGGTTGCCTTCGACGAGCACTTTGGAGTCCACGACCCCGCTCATCGCCTCCAGGCGATACGGGTCCTTCTTGGAGAAGTTGTCCTGCCAGTAGTCGAAGCCCACCTTGATCGCGTCGAGGTTGAGCGGCACCGCCTTGGGCTTGGACAGGAACTGCCGGGTGACCGCATGCTCGAGGGCGTCCCACGGGATACCGAGCAGCCCTGAAACGACGCCGACGTAAATCATGTTCGCCAGCTGCTTCCGCAAGGTGTCGTTCTGGATCTTCGCCTTGGCGAGCTTGGAGAACGGCACCGGGTAGTAGGTGAGGTCGGTGCGCGCGTCGGCGGTCGAGAAAACCTCCTCGTGCACCACGACGCCACCCGGCCGCACCGTCCGCAGGTCCTGGTGCCAGGTCGCAGGGTTGAAGGCGATCAGGACGTCGACCTGGTCCCGGCGCGCCATGTGGCCCTGAGGTGTGACGCGGAGCTGATACCACGTCGGCAGGCCCTCGATGTTGGACGGAAAGACGTTCTTGGGGGCGACCGGGATGCCCATGTGGAAGATCGCCCGGGTCAGGATCAGGTTCGCCGTTTGGCTCCCCGAGCCGTTGACGGTGGCGGCCTGGATGGTGAGGTCGTTGATGATCTGGTTGGTCACTTGGTCATGTGCAGCGGATTGTGAATTTTACGCGTACGTGCGAGCCGAACTAGGTGTTCGAGCCGCCGATTGGGTAGAGTCCACAACTTGTGAAGGTCGGCACCCCCAAGGAAACCGCGCCCGACGAACGCCGGGTGGCGATCGTCCCCGACTCCGCGACCAGGCTTGCCGCCGCTGCCCTCGAGGTCAACGTCGAGTCGGGCGCCGGGTCAGCGGCATACATCACGGACGAGGCCTACCAGCAGGCCGGAGCCAAGATCGTCAAGGGTGCCGCCACCCTGATGGGGGAGGCGGACGCGGTGCTCAAGGTCCAGGCCCCTTCGGCGGCCGAGGTCGAGCTCATCAAGAAAGGCGCAGTTCTGATCAGCTTCTTGCAGCCCGCCACCCAGGGGGACATCGTGCGGGCTCTCGCCAAGCGAGGAGTGACCGCCTTCAGCCTGGAGCTGGTGCCGCGTATCTCACGGGCTCAGTCGATGGACGCCTTGTCCTCCCAGGCGTCGGCGGCCGGTTACAAGGCGGTCCTGATGGCGGCCGGGCGCCTGGGCAAATTCTTCCCGATGATGATGACCGCGGCAGGCACGATTCCCCCAGCGCGGGTGCTGGTCATGGGCGCAGGGGTGGCCGGCCTGCAAGCGATCGCTACGGCGCGCCGGCTCGGCGCGGTGGTATCTGCTTACGACGTGCGCCCGGCCGTCAAGGAAGAGGTGCAGTCCCTCGGCGCGACGTTCATAGAGCTTGCCCTGGAGACTCAGGAGGGCGAGGGCGGCTACGCCAAGGAGCAGTCCGAGGAGTTCCTGCGCAAGCAGCGCGAGCTGATTGGTGAGCACGTCGCCAAGTCAGACGTCGTCATCACCACTGCCGCCGTGCCCGGCCGGCGGGCGCCGTTGCTGGTCACGGCTGAGATGGTGAAAGGCATGCGACCGGGGTCGGTGATCGTCGACCTCGCGGCCGAGACCGGCGGCAACGTGGAGCTGACCAAGGCGGGCGTGGACGTCGAGGTCGGAGGCGTGACCATCATCGGCACGCGGAACGTGCCGTCGACCATGCCCCTGCACGCGAGCCAGCTCTACGCGCGCAACGTCGCCAACCTGCTGCTGCACCTCGTCAAAGATGGGGCGATCGTGCTGGACTTCGACGATGAGATCACCAAGGGCAGCTGCGTGACCCACGACGGAGAGATCGTCAACGAGCGCGCCAAGCAGGTGGCTGCAGCGCCGACCAAATGAACAGCGAGCTGCTGAACGAGTTCACGTTTTTCGTGCTGGCGGTTTTTGTCGGCATCGAGGTCATCTCCAAGGTGCCGACGATGCTCCACACGCCTTTGATGTCGGGCACCAACGCGATCCACGGCATCATCCTGGTGGGCGCGCTGGTGATCGCGGCGGGAGCCAGCTCGCCGGTCACGATCGTCCTCGGATTGCTGGCCGTCGTCCTCGCCACGACCAATGTTGTCGGCGGCTTCGTCGTGACCGACCGGATGCTGGAGATGTTCAAGGGTCGCGAGACCACCAGGACTCAAGAACCGGTCAAACCCAAGTGACAGTCGTTTACGCGCTCGCTTATTTGCTGGCGGCGGTGCTGTTCATCCTCGGCCTCAGGCAACTGAGCTCGCCCAAGACCGCCCGCAACGGCAACTTCACCGCCGCGGCCGGCATGGTCATCGCGTTGGGCGTGACCGTGCCGCAGCTCCACTTCACGGCTGGGGGCGCGATCATCATCTTGATTGGAGTCGTCATCGGGACGGCGGTCGGGACGTTCGGCGCGCGCCAGGTCAAGATGACCCAGATCCCGCAAATGGTGGCGCTGTTCAACGGCGCCGGCGGTGGCGCCGCAGCGCTCGTGGCGGTGGCGGAGCTCGTCAAGTTCGGTCCCCACCCGTCGTTGACCGAGGCGCTGCCCAGCGTATTCAGCATCGTCATCGGCTCGGTTTCCTTCGCGGGCAGCCTGGTCGCTTTCGCGAAGCTCCAGGAGCTGATGACCGGGACGCCGATCACCTACCCGGGACAGCAGCTGGTCAACGGCCTCCTCGCCGCCGCGATCTTCGGCTTCGTGATCGCGGTCCTGGCGATCGCATCGATTCCCTTCTCGTTCCTGGCCCTGATGCTTCTAGCCCTGATACTCGGTGTCGCCTTCGTGCTGCCCATCGGCGGCGCCGACATGCCGGTCGTGATCTCGCTGCTCAACGCCTTCACCGGGCTGGCTGTCGCCGCCAGTGGCTTCACGCTCAACAACTTCGCGCTGATCGTCGCGGGGACCCTGGTCGGCGCCTCCGGCAGCCTGCTGACCAAGCTGATGAGCGACGCGATGGGCCGCTCGCTCGGAAACGTCCTGTTCGGTGCGTTCGGCAAGGCGCAAACGGCGGCCGGCGCGGTGGCGGGGAAGGAGGGTCGCACCGTGCGGACCGGTTCGGTCGAAGACCTCGCGACCCTGCTCGCATACTCGCGACGCGTGATCATTGTCCCCGGGTACGGGCTCGCCGTCGCGCAGGCACAGCACGCGGTCCGCGAGCTGGCTGACCTGCTCGAAAAGAGAGGCGTGGAGGTGAACTACGCGATTCATCCCGTCGCCGGCCGGATGCCCGGGCACATGAACGTCCTCCTCGCGGAGGCCAACGTGCCCTACGAGCAGCTCAAGGAGATGGACGAGATCAACGACGAGTTCAAGAACGCCGACGTCGTGCTCGTGGTGGGCGCCAACGACGTCGTCAATCCCGCCGCGCGCAACACGCCCGGCAGCCCGATCTACGGGATGCCCATCCTCAACGCCGATCAGGCCAAGAACATCGTGTTCATGAAGCGCTCGATGCGGCCGGGCTTTGCGGGCATCGACAACGAGCTTCTCTACGACCCCAAGACGATCATGTTGTTCGGCGACGCGAAGGACTCGCTGACCAAGCTGGTGAACGCGGTCAAAGCTGCCTAACTCCCGTAACTGATGCCAAGTGGGGCCTAAGGCCGGGTTTATCCCGGCCGTCCCCAGGCATGCACATACCAATCGCCTGTGGACAAAGTGCCACTCCAACCCAGCCGGCAGGCCTGCCTGCCGGCTGAAATGACACGAGCCCCCGACCGGTGATGGACGGAGGCTCGCGCCGCGAAGAGGGTGTGGTGCCTCGAATCCTAGGCATTGGGCGCCGGATCGGTTAGTGCGCAACCTACAAATCGGGTCCTGTTTCGTTGTGGCGCGAGGCAGGCCCCTACAATCCTCGGCGGTGGACGGCCGTGAGATCGTGTTGCTGGTCACGGTCGCCCTGCTTGTGCTGTATGTGATCGCAATCGGCGGCGCGACGGCGACCGCGATCCGCATCAACGAGGCCTGGCGCCGGCGCCCGGTGAAGGCGACCACCATCGGGCCGAGGGATGAAGGCGAAGTCGTCCTGCAGGCGCCCGCACTGCCCATGGCGGCGCGCCGGATCCGCCTGGTCGGTTGGGTCGCGTTTCCCATCGCGCTGGTGCTGGCGGTCTTCGCGAACCGCAGCTTTCCATGGATTGCGCCCGTCGCGGTCTTGGTCATGGTCGGATTGAACGCGTTTTATTTCACCGCGATGCAGGGATTGGGCGAGCCGCTCACGCTGACGAAGGACGGGTTCCGATGGGGAGTGCGAGGAAAGGAACGCTCCGTGCGCTGGATCCACGTGACCGACCTCGTCGGCGCGCGGCTGGGCGCCTTCAGCGGTATGAGAATGTCCGAGGCCGGCGAGTGGCAGGATCCGAAGCTGCGGCCCAATGTCATTTTCTTTCGGCTCAATCGCGCGCTCGTGCATGCACCCAAGTCGCTGCTTCAGCGCATTCGAGGCTTCTCGTATTACGACGGCGCCATCCGCAACGCGTTCGGCGTGCCCACCGAGCAGCTACTGCAGGCGATGCGCGAGTGGCAGCGTCTGGCGATCGATGCCGAATCGCCGCCCTTTCGGCGTCCCCGTCCGGGCGAGCAAGCCGGGCGCGGGAGGCCGGGCGCCGGCTAGGAGCGCGACTCCTTCAGCACTCGCTCGAGCGTTTTGGTGTCGAACGGGTAGGCCAGCCGTAGCACAAAGTGTTGAAGACCGGCGGCGAGCCACTCCTTGACGTCTCCCGGCGTCCTCACGTGCACGTTCGCCGTGCGCTCGATCTCCTTCGGGTCACGCCCGATGCGGTGGCACCACTCGTCGAGGATCCCCGATTTGCGCGCGTATTCGTCTGGGTCTCCGAGCGCGTTCCACATCTGCGCGTGCTCGGCAACCAGCCGAAGGGTCACCTTCTCGCCCCCGCCGCCGATGAGGATCGGCATCGGTCCCGCGGGCCCCGGCTTCAATTTCTTGATGCGCTCCTTAATTCGCGGCAGAGCGTCCTTCAGGGTGCGCAGCCTGTCTTTCGCCTCGCCGAACGTGAACCCGTATTCCTCATAGTCGCGCTCGAACCAGCCCGCGCCGAGGCCGAGCACGAACCGGCCGCCCGAGAGCTGGTCGATCGTGCCGGCCTGATACGCGATGAGATCGGGATTGCGATACCCGATCGCGCTGACCATAGGGCCGATCTGCGGGACCTTGGTGTCGATCGCCGCGGCCGCCAGCAGCGACCAGCACTCGAACTGGTTGCCGTTGGGGTCGCCGTAGAGTGGAAAGAAGTGATCCCAAAACCAGATGCTGTCCACTCCAAGCTCGTCGGCGCGGCGCCATGCGTCGCGCAGCTGCGCGATCGTGCACTGCTGCGGATGAATCGTGACCCCAACCTTGAAGCGCCTGGTTTCGGACATCGGTCAGGGATTATCCTCTCCCTCTCATGACAAATCGCTGGACGCCGGTCGAGGTCGACCCGACCGCTGCAGGCCCGGATTTCTGGGCGCGCTATCACGCGTATCGCCGGTTGCGGCATGCCGAGACGCGTCCCGACGACCCGATCAGGCCCGACCGCGTAATCGAGGACGGAATGAAGCGCAACGATCCGTTCGAGATCCACTATCGCCATGAGATTTCCGACGGGGGAAAGATGTTGAGCTGGTTCAGCGCCGAGGCGACCAGGCCCGGGGCGCCTGGCTACGACACCAACAAACATCTGCTGTGGACCGAGGGCTCGGTGCATCGCGACCACCGGCGCCGCGGCATCGGCCGGAGTTGGATTCCACTCGTCCTGGACATCATGAACCGGCATTCGTACACGACCGTCGGTATTCAATGCGAAGAGGAGTCCGGTCACGCATTCCTGAAATGGATCGGTGCGGAAGCCAAGCTCACGGGTGCGGAGAACCGCCTCAAGCTGGGGGACGTCGACTGGGCGATGATGCGCCGCTGGGTCGAAGAAGGGCGCACACGCTCGCCCGAAACCAAATTCGAGTCATACGACGGACGCCTGCCAGAATCGATGCTCGAGGACTACGCCCCGCAGATCTCGAGCATGTTGAACACGATGCCGTTCGAAGACCTCGACCATGGCGAGATCGTCGAGACGCCGGCAATGATCAAAGAGTGGTTCGCCCGCATGGACATGTCGGGCGAGGCGGGGCACTGGATGCTGACGCGTGAACCCGATGGGGTCATCTCCGGAATCACCGACATGTACTACGCTCCTTACAGCCCGACCATCGTTCATCAGGGCTTCACGGGTGTGCGGCCAGACGCGCGCGGGCGGGGTCTGGGCAAGTGGCTGAAGGCCGCGATGGCGATCCACCTGCACGAGCTCTATCCCAAGGCGGAGTGGTTCGTCACGGAGAACGCGGGCTCAAACGCGCCGATGCTGGGCATCAACATCAAGATGGGTTTCAAGCAGTACCGGGTCGGCACCGAATACCAGATCACACGCGACCGCCTGGCCGCGCGATTCCAGGAGCTCGCCCGAGCCCTGTAGCGGTTAAGCCTGGCGGCTGCGCTGGATGCTGCGGGCGAGCAGGACGAGACCGACCACGATGAGGAGCCCTGGCAGCGCGGCCTTGCCGAACCATCCGTAATCCATGTCGCTGATCCTGAAGATCGTGGCGAAGATCACGAAGCCGATCATGAATATGATCGCGGCCACGAACATGAGCACCCGGCCCTGCCGGAGCAGGTGTGAATCGCGGTTGCGTACGCCTTGCAGAAATAGACCCAGGCCGACCCCGCCCGGGGCGACCAGCGGCCACGCGAACGCCCAGGATGGCCAGTCGCCGGTGCTGCTCTGGTAAGCGAGGATCAGCCCGATCACGGTCAGGATCGCGCCCGGTATGAGTGCGCCGGTGCCAAGGCTTATGTAGCCGACGACAAGAAGCGTCAAGCCTGGGATGACCACGAACAGGGGCCAGCTCTGGCCGGCATCGAATCCCGTGAACTGGATCAACAAAGCGAAGAGACCCAAGACAACCAGCACGACGCCGAATGCAACGCTCGATCCAGCCCGCCTGGTAGTCGGCATCGGCGCCACGTATGGAGGGGGCCGCGGTTGGTACGTAGGAGGCGGAGGTGGGGTCACCGCGGTCTCGGTGGCGGCCTCATCAGCGACTGACGCCGCTGCCTCATCTTCGGTTGCAGCCGGGGCCTCTGCGCTCATCGCGGGCGATTCCTCGCTCGCGGGCTCCGATTCAGCCGCGGGCGCTGCCTCCGTTGAAGCCACGTCTGAGCTTTCGACCGGCTTGTCCTTACCGGGCGCCCAGATGTCCGGGCTGCCGGAAAGCATGTCCGAGCTGACGTGGACGGTGGGTGAGCCTTCGCTGCCCTCAGAAGGTGTGGCCGGGGGTGTTTCTTTCGACGTGGAGCGCTTGCGCTTGGTCATTGTTGAGATTCCTTATACAGCAAGCCGGGCCTGTCGCTGGTGGTCACGATTGCCGCCACGGAGCCGGCAAGAGGTGGGCCAGGATCCGGTAAACCTCTGGATTCAAAGCCAGCCCGACGTGGCTGCCTCTGACCTCGATCGCGTTTACATCCCGGCGCAGGCAAGCGCGCCAGTTCACGACGCCGTCGGACCGCGAGTAGATCGAGGTGGTGGGGACTCGGGGCGGCGCCGCGAGGTCGCGAAGGAACCGCATCTCCACCGAGGCCGGGTGGCCGTAGCGAAAGACGTTGTAAACATGAGCGGCCCGAACGCCCGCCATCGTCAGGGGATGGATGTCGAACGGATCGTTGAGCGGCGACCCAAGCGTGATGACCTGTTCCACGAGCTCGGGCTGGCGGTGCGAGAGCACCTTCGCGAGCACCCCCCCGCGGCTCTGGCCTACCAGCGACACGCGCGCGCCGGTGCGGTGGTGTAGGTGCTGCAGAGCGTCGAGGAGCGGTCGCAGCATGACCTCCGAGTACATGACGTTGAAGGTGACGCCTGCCATCTGCGGGCGGTATCCGATGCGCCGCAGCCACTGGAACGGGGTGTGCAGCGTCCAGTCGCCCGCGAGGAATCCGGGGATGAGGATGACCGGCCGCCCCAATCCAGGAGGGACCTCGACACCCCGGAAAACCGGATCGCGTATCAGCCTGAGATATTCGAGGTAGATCCGGCCTTCGAGCCACATCGGCGGGACGGGGTCCCAGGTTCCCATATGGCGGAGGTCGGGGAGGATCGAGGCTGCGACCTCCTCCCAACGCCCGCGTCGCTTGCTGTGATGTTGTGAGGCCGTCGCCAAGTTAAATTCTGAGCGTATCTCCGTTATGAAACTGCAGCGGGCTCGGGGGCGATTCTATAAGCAAGCCACTCCAGGAGAACGCCCAGAAACAGGTCAGGGGTCTCCATCATCGGCACGTGGCCGACGCCTTCCAGGACGCGGAGGGTCCAGTCAGGCCGCCGGCGCACCAGCTCCCGGGCGGCTGCCAACGGGATGACGCGGTCGAGCGAACCGTGGATCACCAGGGTCGGCGCCTTGACCCGCTTAACTCGGGTCCAGAACCGTGGGTCCGCCATCCTGAGAGCGATCGAGCGCGAGGCCTGGATGAAGGCGCGGCTGCCCTGCGGGCCGAGGTGGCCTCGCTCTCGCGTGAGGCGCACATGAGCCTCGACAACGTCGAGAGGCACCCGCGAAGGATCGGCACAGACAAGCTCGAGCGATCGCTGGACTAGAGTTTCCGCGCCCATGTCGCGCAGCCTGCGCTCGAATATCACCTCAGCCAGTCCGGGAATCGAAACTGCCGCGGCCACGCCAAGCATCGTTGGGTCTGGCCTCGGGGCGTGCGCGAGCGGGATCGGGATGGCGGGGTCGACGAGGATGCAGTCGGTCACCCTGTGCGAGTGGTCGGCGGCCTCGAGCACGGCGATGTGGCCTCCCATCGAGTTGCCCATCAGGACCACCGGTTCGTCGATGACCTTTTCGATGAACGCGTTCACGAGCTCCGCGTTGGCGCCGACTGTCGCCGAGCGATGGTAGAGGGGCGTCTGGCCAAAGCCCGCGAGGTCGATAGCGATGGCATGGTAGCGCTCGGCCAGCGCGGGACCGACCGCCATCCAGTTCAGGGCGTTGCCGCCCAGGCCGTGGACCATGAGCAATGGCTTGCCCTGGCCGCCGAAGTCGATGTAGTGGACCGGGCCGTCGAGGTCGGCGATCCTATGGCGCACTGCGTCAATCCTACGACGCGGGAGTCAAGATCGCGCCTGCCAATCGCATCAGGATCTCGGCGATGGCTGTTGACGAGCGCCGGCCATCCTGGTGGAGGCGATCGAAGACTGCGAACGAGGTAAGGGCGCCGATGACGTCCTCGGCCTCCTTCAGCGAGCAGCCGGGCCTGAGCTGGTCGGCGGAAGCCAGCCGCTCGGCGAGGGCCCGATCCTTGATCGCGGCAGGGTCGCCCGGGGATGTCATCGCCGGGAGGGCGCGGAACAGGGCGGGGTCGGAAGACCAGACCGCACAGGCCGCGTTGATGCGGTCGCGAAGCTCCTCGCGAGGATCCGTGGCTCCGTTCGGGGCGGGCGGCCGATTCCGCGCATGCGCCTCGCCTACGACCGCTCGCAGCAGCTCGGACCGGGAGCCGAACCGGTTGTAGATCGTGAGCCGGGACACACCCGCCCGGCGGGCCACCGCGCCGACGTTGAGAGCGGAGCCGCCACCGGCCGCCACCAGCTCGCGCGCGGCCGCCAGGACGGCGGCACGGGTGCGGTCGACTCCCGCCTGACGCTTGCCGAGGTCATGCCGGCCGTTCACGCCAGCACATTAACATACAGTATGTCAACCCAACATCCCTGACCCGATCGCCCGCTCCAGCGGGCCGACCGCCTACCATCCCGTGCCGATGAGGCTCCCGGATCCGCTGTCGCTGCGCGAGCTGAGCGCCCTGTTGCGGGATCCGGTCTTCCGTGGTCGCGGCGTGCCTCATGGCGACGGCCGCCCAGTGCTCCTGGTGCCGGGTTTCCTTTCGGGAGATTGGGCGCTGACCGTGCTGCGGAACTGGCTGGAGCGCATCGGCTATCACGCCTACATGTCCGGGATCTATTTCAACGTTCGAGCGTCCGAGCATATGGTCGCCGGGCTACGCCACCGTCTGGCCGAGATCCACGCGACCGATCCGGCGCGAGTCACGCTGGTCGGGCACAGCCGCGGCGGTCTTCTCGCCAAGGTGCTCGCGCAGCGCCGGCCGGACGCCATCGAGCAGGTGATCGCGCTGGGCTCGCCCCTCGCCGATCAGTCCGACATCACCCCGCTGACCCAGGCCGCGGTCGGTGTCGTCCGCACCGCCAACGAGATCGGCTTTGGTCTCAGGATGCGCCAGGAAGGGCGATTCGCATACGACTTGAGGCAGCCGCCGGCGGTGCCGACGACCTCCATCTATACGCGGGCCGACGACGTCGTGAACTTCCGCAGCTGCATCCGTGCCGACATTCCGTCAATCGCCGTTTGGGGCAGCCACAACGGGTTGGTCAGCAACCCCGAGGTCTACCGGCTCCTGGGCCGGCTGCTCTCACGACCACCCCGAAGTCCGCGCGAGGTCGACGCACCTCGGGGAGTTCGCCGCAATGGCCGCGATCGCCGCACTTGATCACGATCGCGATCGTTCTGGCGCTGGTCGCCGCCGCGATGCATGGCACGTGGAACGTGATCGTCAAGGTCAGCGGCGACCCGACGGACACGCTGGCTCGCGCAACGGCGGCAGCCGCGCTTTTGATGACACCGCCGGCATTCGTCGCCTGGCTGATCGCCGGCCGCCCAGGCCTGTCCGCCGAAGCCGCTGGGCTCGCGGTGCTGTCGGCGCTCCTCGAGCTCGCTTACGTATTTCTGCTGTCGGCTGCTTACCGTCGCGGTGAGGTGTCGGTCGTTTACCCGATCGCGCGCGGCTCGGCGCCTTTGCTGGCCGTGCTCATAGGTCTTGGCTTGCTGGGGGAGAGGCTCGCGGCGCCTCAACTGATCGGCGTGGGGCTGTTGCTCGCCGGCATCCTCGCGGTCACGCTCCCGCAAACCAGCGGGCGGGCCACCCTCCCCGCACTGGCGACCGGCGTTGCCATCGCGGCGTACACGGCGATCGACAGGGTCGGCGTCAGGCTCGCGGCGCCCTGGCTCTACGGGTGGCTGCTGGTGGTGATCCTGGCGACCGGGCTCGTCGTCGCGCGGTGGGTGGGCGGCCGTCTCGCGCGTCTCTCGCATCCATCGATCGACGCCGAGCGACTGCCAGTGCCGAAGCCGGTCACGTGGCGGCAGGCGATTGTCGTCGGCCTCTTCATGTGGGTCGGATACCTGCTCGTCCTCGTGGCTTTGAGCATCGCGCCGCTCTCGGTCGTGGCCCCAGTCCGGGAGACAGCGGTCGTCGCGGTGGCGGTTTGGGGTGTTTGGAGGCTGCGCGAAAGACAGGCCGCGGCGCTCAAGCTATCGGGCGCCGTGGCCACCCTGCTGGGGGTGGCGTTGCTGGCCCTCTGACGGGGTTCTGCGGCCGGCATCGGCCGCGGTTTGGGGCCGATGATGCCGTGGTAATGTAATTTCGTCGCCCGACGTCGAGCGATGTTCGCCGCGGTCGTCGATTCTTCTCGAAAGGACCCGAGCGTTCGCGTGATTTACTTTCGAGAAGAGGAGTTGGAGATGCCGACAGGCACAATCAAGAAGTTGGTATCCGACCGCGGGTTCGGGTTCATCGCCGCCGAAGACGGGAAGGAGTATTTCTTCCACCGTACAGGTCTCGACTCGAGCGTGAACTTCGACTCCCTGGCGGGGGGAGAGCGCGTCAGCTTTGAGATCGAGCCGAGCCAGAAAGGCCCGCGCGCGAATCGCATCAAGCTTGCGTAGCTGAGCTGACCTTTAAAGGCCGGTCGCCGAGGCGGCCGGCCTTTTT
>WNFF01002982.1_pt1 | contig 13851 bp, 7 predicted proteins | sample 5400441 | NCBI WGS metagenome assembly WNFF01 (sample SAMN13153345, study PRJNA577476) | soil metagenome | isolation source: 120 cm saprolite under Douglas fir tree site 2 hole 3 replicate 1 | place: USA:California | collected 2015-04-18 | reverse complement strand
TGGGGTTGAGCGACGCCGTCACGCCACTGGGCAGACCGGATGCCGATAAACTAACGCTGCCATTGAAGCCGTTCTGCGGAGTGACCGTGATGGTGCTCGTGCCGGTGGTTCCCTGCGCCATCGTCAAGCTGTTTGGCGATGCGGAAAGGGCGTAGCTCGCCGGAGCGTTCACGGTGAGAGAAACCGTGGTGGTGTTCGTCAAGTTGCCCGACGTGCCTGTGACCGTTACCGTGACCGTTCCGGTTGTTGCCGTGCTGCTGGCCGTCAAAGTGAGCGTGCTGGTGCCCGCCGTGCTGCTGGGGTTGAACGACGCCGTCACGCCGCTGGGCAGACCGGATGCCGATAAACTGACACTGCTATTGAAACCGTTTAGCGGAGTGACCGTGATGGTGCTCGCACCGCTCGTTCCCTGCACGACCGTCAAGCTGCTCGGCGAAGCAGAGAGAGTGTAATTGCCTGTGGGATTCACGGTTAGCGTGACAGCGGCCGTGCCGCTCAGACTGCCTGAAGTGCCCGCGATAGTTACCGTGTAGGTACCGACAGTGGTAGTGCCGGTAGCGGATAGAGTCAAAAGACTGCTGGTTGTTGCCGGATTCGTCCCGAAGCTGGCGCTGACACCACTCGGCAGGCCAGAGACAGTCAAATTCACATTGCCGCTGAATCCATTGAGAGGATGGATCGTGATTGTCGTTGAACCGGCCGCGCCTTGGACGAAAGTCAGGCTTGTGGGAGATACGGAGAGGGTGAAGCCAGGTTGTGTTGATGAGGAAGGCCAGTTGTTGACCAAGTTGGCGGCGTTGACAGTGCCGATGCCGGTGGCAAAGTCCCAGCCGATGTTGGTGCCGTAGGCGGGGGCGAAGGAGGTATTGGAAGTCGAAAGAACGCCTACGGAGCCATTGGCGAGGAAGCAGTTGGGGCCGACGCAGTCCACGTCCATGTCACCCGAGGTGACATCGTAGAAAATGCAGGTGCTGGCGACGGTATTGCCCTTATCGGAATTGCAGGAGCTGTTGCCCGCGGAACCATATTCTGCCGCGGCCAACTGGTAATAGAGGGGGGCGGGATTGCCTTGAGGCCCGCCGGCCTTCTGATTGATGAGCGCCTGGATGCCCGCCATGATGGGCGAAGCGAAAGACGTGCCGCCCGCGCCGGACCAGGCGCTTGGATTGGCGCCGCAAACAGCTCCGCCGTGCGCGGTATCTGACCAGCAAAATATATAAAAGTGGCTCCAGAGACCGTCAGCCGCGAAAAGTGAGACGTCTGGGGTGTCGCGCACGCCGTCGTTGGGATTGCCGAGAACGCTTTGCCAGGAAGGTTTCGGCCATCCTTGGCAAGTGCCGCTGACGACGCTGCTTGTAGACGGCGCCCCGGTTGCGCATTGGCTGGGGCCCCCGCCGCCGGCCGCGGTGGTCTGGAAAAGGGAGCCGTAGACCGAATCGTTGCAGAGACTCGTTGAGCCGTAGGTTGGGCTGTAGCCCAAGTTAGTGGAGAGGAGCGCGCCGGCGCAGGAATCATTCCAGGGGATTTCCGGAACGTAGGAAATGGCCGAACCAAAAGCAGAAGTATTGCTGGAATTCCAGTAGGTTGCATTGGTGCCGGAGTAAGTGTCGCTGAAATCCGTCCCGCCGACAGCAACGTTGTTGGGAGTGGAAGCGAAGGCGTTGACCGCGATGCCATGCGTGGCTTCGGTGACGCTATTGTCACAACCGGCCGCGCCGCTATCACCGGCAGCAACGAAAACAGAGACCCCCTCCGTGACGGCTTGCTGATAAGCGGAATTGTAAGCTGCATTGGCGGCCGCGCCGTTCACGGTTTCACACTGGCCGTAACTGATGCTCATGATGGAGGGCGGCGCAGTATTGGCGTTGATGAGATTTTGCATGGCGATCAGGCCGCCGAACGTAGTCGTGGTGTCTGCGCACGCGGCCATTTCAATGGCAGCGCTTGGGGCGGAGGCGCTGGCCCATTCGGCGTCGAGAATGGCTTCGGCGCTATTGGGAGCAAAAGTGCCGGGGGCACCGCAGTTATTGGGGCCCGGAGGAGACCTGGGGTGAACCTGAGTAAACGAGGCGGAAGTGTAGCCGGACAGACCAAATGTTGAACGGAAAGTGGTCCAGTCCGAAGCGCTGAAGACGTCGGTGTCTTCAATAAGCACGATGGTCTGGCCTTGGCCGGAAATGCCCGCGCTGAAGAGCGGATTTAAATTGTATATTTTGGCCAGGTCCGCAGGCACGACCGCATAGGCGGTGCCGCCAGACGGATCAGGGAATGTGAATTGCGGCCTGGGTTGATGCATCTTGTACATGGCATGGGGTCGAAAATCGTGCAGAGAGACGACGCCGGCAACGACGGGAGCGAGAGCAGCGGGGATTCGCGGATCGCTGATATTGCCCACGTGCCTCTCGCCCTTGACATCGAGATAATGAATTTCCGTCTGGAGGGCGTTGCGCACCTGGGCGGCGGTGCCCGAGAAATCGATGAGCATGCCGCTGGGATAGACCACGTTGACGTGAAAGCCATGGGATTGGAGCCAGGCGGCGATGGCATCGAGGTCAGGCTTTGCCAAGCCGAAGCGTTCGCCAAATTCCTGCGCGGTCAGCCAGTGATGGAAGTTTGGCGAACCTTTGGTGTGGAGTTCGTCGATGAATTGTTGGAGCGCTTGTTCCTGTTCAGGAGAGCGTTTCAGCTGGAGCAGCATGTGCTCCATTGCGAAATCGTTCGCCACCGCGCCGCGGTCGTTGGCGAGCCGTGCTTCGGGATGGGTATTGCCCTGGAGCGCCACACGATCCATTTCATTGATGCTTTGCGTGATTCGTGGGCGGGCATGCAGGCCTGATTCGACTTGCGCATTGACTGCCGGCCCGACGAGTAAAATGGCGAAGACAACGAGGGATAAGGACCCCAATTTGCGAACCATGGGTCCCCTTTCTTATGCGAGAATTTGCCCCAAACAGATTGCAGAGAGAGGCACCCCGGTCAAAAAGGAGCGGGATCGCGCATTAGTGCGGAGACAGGTCGATGGCCGGGTGTCCATACCTGAGAACTCCTGACGGGACATGTTCATCCCCGCTAGGAAACGTAGAGAAAGAACCTACTTGTGGGTAAACTTAATAGCGGAATTGCCGGTTAAAAGCAACGGCCAAAGGTACAGTATTCGGTCAGCCGCCCCTGGCGGTGCCGGTCCAACGCCTTGGTTATTTTTGGTTTCGAGCCGGAGTTCAAATAAAAGACTAGGATCCTGTACCGGGCGGCGGTACCCCCCATCCCCTACCAATTTGCATGAATATCAAAAGAAAGGACCTACGAAATTTGCATTTCGTAAGTGATTGATTTTAAAGGACGCGATTCTGGTTGTTTTGGGTTCGCAAAGGCGGAAATGGCGGCCTTGAAAAGGAAAAGCGGGAGCAAGCTCCCGCACTCCACGCGTAGTTTTCTACGGGATTAAGTGTACCACGAATTATAAACAAGTCAAGAGAAAAGTGGGTAGTGGGTCCGTTTGAATTTGTAACGCGGTAATGCGCAATTGACTGTTTGTGCCCAAGTGCTACTATGCGAGCATGCCGAAAAAGAAAAAACAGCATCAGGGCGAATCCAAAGGCATCGTAGTGCCGAGACAGAAGCACAAGGTCTTCGAAAAGCTCCAAGCACGCAAGGCCAAACGGCAAGACCGCGACGTGAATCAGATCGCAGCGCGTATTGTTCGGGAATCTACGCAATCATCATAACGCCGCTGACAAATGGGTCGCCAATGTCCTTCGGCTCTGTCTCTCTTATCTTTTGTGCCAAAATCCTCAAATATTCTGTGGCTACATAAAGCCTTCCTCGACGCTCACCCTTTGCAACCAATAACCCCGCATTAACTATTGCCCGTAAATCGCGGCTCGCCACTACACCACTAACCTCGGCAATGCGCCTATAGTGGGAACTGCGAATGCGATACCCCATTGCTGCATCAGATAGTGCAAAGATCGTTCGGTCTGACAGACGGTGTTTCCGTATTTCTCGTTCTAATTCCTCCCAGAGCTTTGAAATCATCCGGGCACGTCTCAGGGCAGTACCAGCTTGCCGATAATGTGCAGTTAGGTTTAACCGAATCCACGGTCTAGTATCGTTCTGCGGATTCCACTTTCCTTGCCCAACTTCTCCAAGCACTGCGTAGTAGTCTTGCGTGTTTCGGCCTAGATATTCTTCGATGGACGAAAATGTTGGGTCACAAACCCCTTTCCCGGAGATGACAAGCGTTTGTAAGCATCGGGCCATTCTTCCGTTTCCATCAGAAAATGGGTGAATCATTACTAAATTCAGGTGCGCCATCGCTCCTTTAATAAGCATGTGGTCTTCATCTCTTGGGCTATTGAGATAGGCGATCAGTTCGGGAATTAACTTGGGCACAAGTTCAACTGGCGGTCCTTCGTAAACGTTTATGCCTTTTGCTTCGTCCCGTACATAGATAGAGCCAGGTCGCCAATTTCCGGGATGTTTCGTAAGGTCATGCTGCAACATCATGTAATGCAGACTACGGAGGAAACCCTCATTAAACTCAAAATTTGGGTCTTTAGAGAGTTGCAACACGAATGTCATCGCGTTGCGGTACCCGGTGACAGCCAACCATGTATCGTGCTGAGCGCTAATTGGCTCCTCGCCTTCGGCAGCCGCTATCGCATCGTCCTTCGTAACGATGTAACCCTCAATACTGTTTGAACCCTGAATAGCGCGAGCAAAGGCGTTTCGGCGAAACACACCCTCCCACCTAGAAGGCGTGGAAAGTGAATACTTTAGCGCCTTGTGCATATGTGAGATGGCTTTAATCACGCCCTCTTCTTCGGCTCTCAAAATTGGACTTTTGAAAAGCATATGTTCCTTATCTAATTTCATCATGTCTCACGTATAAATAGTATTTGACTTTATGTCGGTTGTCAAGATACTATTTGACTTGTCGGAGAGATGCCATGAACCAGCTTACACAAGCCAAGAGAGTCCAAGTAATCTCAGCACTCGTCGAGGGCAATTCTATTCGCGCGCATCACTGCTGATTAGCTGATCTGAGTCAAGGAACCGCGGGACGGTAGCAGGTTTGAAGCGAGCTGCAACCGTCCCGCGAACTCTCTTGTTTGAGTAATACACCTCCCAGTTCGGCAACTTCCCTTCTAGACCGATCATGCCTGGCGGTAGTCGCGGCGCAGATGGTCGCTGGCTTGTAGGATGTTGGGGACCCGCATGTTGGCCGTCGAGCGGACAACGACTTCGCCTCTAATTTGGTTATACTTTCACAAGCGCGAGGTGGGTCGATGATTCGATTTAAGCTGCGCGCCTTCTGGAGCGCATTTTTCTTACTAATCCTTGCAACCTGCACAAGCGGGAAGGACCCTGCCCCGCAGGTATTGGTATGGCCGACCTCCGGCCAACCGGTCGTGCGATTCAGTTTGGGAAAATTCAAAGAGATCGGATCCTCGGGCAAACAGCACAATTATTCCATTGACGTGACGGCTGAAAATCTTTGGAAAAAAAGAATATCGAAAGCGGACTTTTCGCTCTATCTCTTCGATAAAGATAAAACGCGAATCGGCGAGGGGTGGATATCGATCAGCGACGTTGAGCCGGGACAGCTGATCAAATTCCAAATGAATGCCGAAGCATCCGGGACTCCGGTCTCGATGACATTGGCCCCGCGGTTGCTTCCTCCCGAACTGGAGACTTACTTGCCTCCACGGTCCATTTCGATCACGGTGAACTCCGTGCCCCAAGGAGCGGGGCTGAAAGTGGATGGCGTGGAGGCGGGAACGACGCCGAAAATCGTTCAGATTGCCCCGGGCAAACACATATTGGAGTTCACCAAAGAAGGCTTCAATACAGGGCACTTTCCGCTCGAGATCACTCCGCAAGACACTTCGGGAGGGAGTGTAAGTTATGAACTCGGAGCGTCAGCACACGACACTGTTGAACTGCGAGATGGATCCGTCCTCGTCGGCGATGTGGAATCAGTATCGGCGACGGAAGTAGCGGTGCGGGTTGGTGGGGCAATTCAGCGTCTAAATCGCAGCCAGGTGAAGCGTATTACTTTGGTCCCGCGCGAACCGGCACCACAGTAGTTCACGGCCACTTCAGCTTCGGATGACATACCACGAAGATTGCACGTTCTCACGCAGTCCGGCGACCATGCAGCGGATCAAAAAGAAGGCGGGCGCTCGGCGGCGACGGCGAAAGCGCGCTCGAGGGCGATGCCGACGCGACCGAGCGTGCCCTCTTCGAAGAGGCGGCCGATCAGGGTGACGCCGTGGGGAACGCGGCGCGGCGGAAAAAACTTTGGCAGGGGATTTTTCGGATCAGGAGCCCAGTCCGAACGCGCCTGAGAGACCTGGACAAAGCCGGCGCGGAGGGTGAGCGAAGGGTGGCCGGTATTGTTGCTGATGGTGAGCATTTCGTCGCGCAGAGAAGGAACGAGGAGCAAATCGACTTGTGAGAAGATGCGGGCCATTTCCTCGGCGACTTTGCGGCGGAAGCGGTCAGACTGGACGAAATCCACGGCGGAGAGAAAACGCGCCTGGCGGAAAAGGTTGGGCCAAGCGTCCGGCGTCTGCACCTTGAGCTGGTCGACGCCGTGGCTGAGGGTGAGTTCCTCGAAAGCTGCGGCGCCTTCGGCAAAGAGAATCAGGTTGAGCGAATTGTACGGCCAATTGGGAAGAGAGACTTCGACGGGAACGAGGCCGAGCTTTGGGAGAGTGGCTAAGGCGGCTCGATCCACATCGGTGGAAGGGGCTTGATTCATCCAGGTTGGGAAGTATCCGACGCGAAGTCCTTTGATGACGGCATTCGAATCAAAATCGAGCTGGCTGGGAACGCTCGAGAGATCGCCCGGATCGGGCCCGGAGATGGCTTGCAACACCAGCAAGGCGTCTTCGACGGTGCGCGTCATGGGACCAAGCTTATCGAGAGACCAGCAAAGAGTCATGGCGCCGGTTCGTGGGACGCGGCCGTAGGTGGGGCGGAGTCCGGTTATTCCACAACGCATGCTGGGGCTGACGATGCTGCCGCCCGTCTCGCTGCCAATAGAAAAGCCGACCAAACCCGCCGCAGTAGCGGCACCGGGGCCAGCGCTGGAACCGGAGGCGCCTTCCTCGAGGAGCCAGGGGTTCATAGTCTGTCCACCGAACCAAATGTCATTGAGCGCGAGAGCGCCGAGGCTGAGTTTTGCGAGCAGCACGGCGCCCGCGGCGTGGAGGCGCTTCACAACGGCGGAGTCCTCACTAGGGATACGGTTGCGGTAGGGCTCGGCGCCATAGGTGGTGGGGATGCCGGCGGTGTCGAGAAGATCCTTGCCGCCCCAGGGAATGCCGTGAAGCGGGCCGCGGTATTTGCCGGCGGCGATTTCTTCGTCAGCTTTCCTGGCTTGCGCAAGCGCAAGATCACGTGTGAGGGTGATGACGCAGCGGAGCTTGGGGTCGAATTGCTCGAGGCGGCGGAGATAGATTTGAGTGAGGCGCCCGGAGGTGAGTTTGCGCTGCTCGATCCAGCGGGAGAGCAGGGTTACCGGAGCAAAAGCGATGTCGGCATCGTTGGAGGGCAGCGGGCCTGGGTCGGTATTGGTGCGGATGAATTGATCGCGCTCGGGACCGGCGGGCAGGCCGGGGAGAACGGAATGATAGCGCGAGAAGGGCGCCAGCGAAGGTTCGAGCGCGACCTTATGAGGACCGGTGCGGCGCTCGTAGAGCGAGGCAAGGTTTACGCGCCAAGTGTCAGCGGCGCGGGTGCGGTCTGCGATTGATAATTTCACCTGCAAGAGCTTTTCTGCTTCCGCAAAGGTCGCGGGCGAGACTTCGGGGCCGACGGCAGGGCCAGTGCCGAAAGCGGACGGCGCGCCAGGCGGGAGCTGCGTGGGCTCCTGCGTGAGTTCGTCTGCGTGGACGTGCACACTGGTGCTTGAGGCGACGGCTGCGCCGAGGAGACCGAGCGAAGTCTGCGTAAGAAAATGCCTACGGGATTTGGACATGGATCCTCCGCGCAGCATTGTAGCCGAGTGTGGCGGCCAGAAAAAATCGACCCCTTATCGTGCCAGCCGGGAGCGGAGGCGAATCGTAAATTGTCGACGGGAAACCGCGCTTTGGCTTATGATGGCGCGCGCTGGGACGGCCGGAGCGTAATCCTCGCCGGGCAAAACGGAGATAGCTGCTGATGGAAGAGCAACTGAGCCTTGACTTTTTGCGCGTGGTGGAAAACGCGGCGATTGCAGCAGCGCGCACCATGGGATTTGGGGACCGGCACCATGCCGACGAAGTGGCCGTGGAAGCGATGCGCAAGACAATGGATTCGGTGGAGATCGATGGAACGATTGTGATTGGCGAAGGCGAGCGCGATGAGGCGCCCATGTTGTATATCGGCGAGAAGGTAGGGCTGGGGACGCACGCTCCGAAAGCATTGTTTCCCCAAGTGGACATCGCGGTGGATCCCCTGGAAGGGACGAACCTTTGTGCGACGGGAGCGGCGAACGCCATCGCGGTATTGGCGGCGAGCGAGCGCGGCGGATTGCTGCATGCGCCCGACTTGTACATGGAAAAACTGGTTGTGGGGCCATCGTGCAAGGGCGCGGTGGACCTGGATGCGCCGGTGGCGGACAACTTGAAGGCGATTGCCAAACGGCTGGACCGCGACGTCGAGGATCTGGTGGTGATCGTGCTGGACCGGCCGCGCCACGAGAAGATTATTGAAGAGATACGAGCGGCGGGCGCACGGATCCGATTGATTGGCGACGGCGACCTTTCGGCGGGAATTTCCGCCGCCGTGGTCGGCACGGGCGTGCACGCGGTGATGGGTACTGGTGGAGCGCCGGAAGGCGTGCTCACGGCGGCGGCGCTGCGCTGCTTGAACGGGCAAATTCTGGCGCGGCTGGTGGTCAGCAAGCCGGAGCACGCCGAACGCCTGGCAAAAATGGGTGTGAAGGATCTGAAGCGCATTTACGACACGGAAGATCTAGCGCCGGGGAAGAAAATGATTTTCGCGTGCACCGGGGTGACGGACGGAAACTTGCTGAAGGGCGTGCGGTTTTTTGGGGAAGGTGTGCGCACCAGCTCGATGATTCTGACGCTGGATGAACGGCAGGTGCGCTTCATCGACTCGGTGCACCTGGAAAAACGGCCGGATATTAAGGTGCGGTTCAACTGAAAATGAACTTCGATGCTGAACACGCTCAATGCTGCTGATTTGCAATCGCCAGGAAAATGCGATCATCCACAGCAACTGAGCGAGTGAAGAGCGTGGCTGTGTTTGCGCCCGGGATGGCGACGTGTCCCGCATTGCCGCTCAAAACGGGGCCGACGAGTTTCGCAGCCGATGCCGATCCATCACCCGGTTGAAGCGAAATCCGGGTCGTCTTCGGAGTGCAGTTCGTGGCGCCGAGGCACGTGTCGCGGATGAATACCTGCCGGTAGCCGCTGTTGCTGCCGCTCGCCGCGGGGGTGTTCGACTGAACGGACGCGGGCTTAGAGGAATGGCTGGGAGTAATCGCCAGAAATGCGACGAAGCGCCCCGAGGAGCTGACAGAAGGCAAAATGCTTTCCGTTCCGACTAGCGCTCCGTTCGGATCGACAGAGATAAGATGTATGGATGGCTTGCAAGAATCTCCGGCTCCCGCGCAAGTGTCGAGCAAATAGACCTGCCGGCCCGGTGGCGCATTTTCCACGAGATTCGTCGCGGCTGAGCTGAAAGCGACATAGCGGCCATCGGAGCTCATGGAAGGCGTGTGACTTTCGTCGTTTGCCGGAGTGCCGTCGGCTGCGGCGGAGAGAAGAGTGGTACGCGGTTGGCAGCCAGCGGGTGCGCCTTCGCAAGTATCCCGCAGAAAGATCTGTGCGAGGTCATTCTGCAAAGCCGTGTAAGCAACGTAGCGCCCGTCGAGACTTAGCGCTGGGACCTCTTCGGCAACCATTTCCGCTGCCGTGGCGGCGCCCTTTGCTGCGGCTAACGGTGTGCATGAGGATTGTCCGCTGCCGCAAATCGTGAAAGTTGCAGAAGCACTCGAGCCGCCGCCACCCCCTCCGTTACAGGCCGTCACGCAACCCGGCGGAGCTGGAGACGGCGGATTAAAAACGGTGACGTTTACAGCGACACTCGAGGTGCTGGAGTTTGCGAGCAGGCCCGAGGGGACCGTAGCCGTAATCTGGTTCGGAGTCGTGGTACCCACAATCGTCAACTGGCGCTGTTGCGCTCCACTCCACTTTACTTGCGAACCGCCCGAAGGGTCGCTGGCGGGAAGGAAGCTTGAACCATTGAGGGTCAAGGTGAAATCTGGACTGGCTACCGCTTTAGTTTGGGGAGCGATGCTCGTGAGCACCGGCTGCGGATTCGGGGGAGGATTAATGATGAAGGCGATGGGATTGGAGAGGCCGTTGTTTCCCGCGCCAGAGGCGGGATTCAGAGTAATGATGGTGGCGACACCTGGTTTGGCGATTAGCGCTGCGGGGACAACAGCGGTTTCATTCAAAATATTTCCGGCGCTGTCGAGAGTGGGAGTTGTCTTGAGGGAGCTTCCATTCCATTGCACCACCGTTTTTGTCACGAAGCCCTGGCCATTTACCGTCAGGGTAAAATCGCAGGGCGTGGTTGGCGTTGGCACGCAAACGCTGGTCTGGGCAGGAGAGAGAAAGGAAATCACTGCACCCGTGTTGTTCTGAAAAGTATTGCCGTAGTCGTTGCAGCCGGCCACCAGGAAAATCGCCATCAGTGCGACAGCTAGTGCTGTCCAAAACCGCTTCATTGAGACTCCTTCATCTTTTCTGACGGCCCCAGCTGTGCCGAAGCCAAATTGCCCGCGCGAGCGGCGAGAGCCGATGGCGCCAGCATACTTTGGGGGTGAGATGCCAAATTTGTGCTGCGCGTTGACCGCGACAAGCTGGGATTCGGGGAATGCCACCCAGCCCTTACTCCACCCCTGCGTGAGACCGCACTTTGCCACGAATCGGAGGACTCGGGCAACCCTACATGATTATCACCTGCGAGGGGATGAGGTCAATGCGGATTCCGAGCGAACTGGGGCGCGGACAACCCTCTCATTGCACTGCCAGTGCAGCAATGGATACGCGCACCAGGTTTTGGAGATGGGCTCGGCACTCCGTATTCTGGAGGGGCAATTCGCCAGCGGCGCGATAACGGGCCAAAGCCTGTTGCTTCCGGCCAAGTTTGGCATAGAGATCGCCCAGTGCCAGTTGAAATAACGGGTTCGCCGGGTACTTTTCAACGAGTGGACCGAGGACGGTAAGGGCCTTTTCATATTGCTGATCGTAGCGATGCAGATTCAGCGCGAGATAAAAACGCGCGACGCTGGGACTAAGAACGCCTTGCGCGATGGCGTGCTCGAGCTGGCGCACTCCTTCTTGTTTCGACCCTCCTGGGATGCCCATGAAAAAACGCAGGATACGAGCGACGGCACTGAGGGTGTCCACATAATAGTTGTAAAGACCCAAACCAAAATCCGCGTCAGCGAGATCGGGGTCCAGAGTTTTTGCGCGCAGGAGATGTTCGCGCGCGCGCACGCCGGAGCGAGCGGCATTGCGATTCTCACCGCGTAGCGCGTACAGACGCGACAAAGAGGCTTCAGCCATGCCGGCATAAAATTGCATTTCCGCGGACTCGCTCTGCTTGACGCGGGCTTCTGCGAGCGACAAAGCCTTTGTAGACAGCTCCATATAATAACGATCGGAACCGAGTTTGGGGCGGCGCCGGGCGTCGCTCATTCCAAATTTGAACTCCGCGGAAGTACACCAGGTCCGCCACCAAATTGCTTCCGCTTCCAGCAAAAATCCAAGCGGGTGATCGGGCTTTTCGTTTTGCATGTGCTGCGCTGCTTCTATTGCTCCATCAAGGTCGAAGGAATAAATCCTGTCGAGGATAGCCGGAGTCTCGGGCGGCAAAGTGAATTCGGATACGCGCGCGGAGACGGCGAAGGGCGCCAATAGAAGGAGGCAAGCCAGTCCGGCGCCGCGAGCTATCTGAAATGTATTCATCTTCCCTAACCGAAAAAGATATTTTGCAGGTTCAGGCACTACGCCGGACGAGTTTAAGCTGTTCTAGAAGAGTACGAAATGATTTTTGCAGCAAGAATCTTGGTTAGGAGGCGCGCGGGGCATTTGTTATTCTCGGCGGACCGATGACGATGGTGAATAAGACAGAGAACACCGGTCTGGAGCGCGGGCTGGGCCTGAAAGAGGCTGTCGCGCTGAACATGATCGAGATCGTGGGCATCGGCCCGTTTGTAGTCAGTTCCCTGGTGATTCGGGACATGGGTGGGCCGCAGGCTTTGATCGCATGGCTACTGGGGGCGCTCCTGGCGACGCTGGATGCATTTGTGTGGTCCGAGCTGGGCGCGGCGATGCCCAAAGCTGGCGGCACTTATGTCTTTCTGCGAGAGGCGTACGGCCCGGAGCGGTGGGGCAGGTTGATGTCATTTTTGTTCGTGTGGCAAACGCTGGTGCAAGCGCCGCTTTCGGTGGCATCGGCATCGATCGGTTTCGCAAAGTATGCGGGATATCTGTACCCCTTCACGCCGCTGCAAGGGAAAGCGATCTCCGGGGGACTTGTCGTTTTGATTGTAATTCTGCTGTACAGGCGAATCACGACAATCGGAAAGATTTCTGTATTGCTCTGGATCGGTGTCGTGGGAACGATGGTGTGGCTGATTTGGGGAGGGGCCACGCATTTCAACGCCAAGATCGCGTTTGATTTCCCGCCGGGGGCATTCGATCTGTCATGGGTGTGGTTCGCTGGGCTGGGGTCCGCGATGGTGAAAACGATTTACAGCTACTGGGGCTACTACAACATTTGCCATCTCGGCAGCGAAATCAAGGATCCGGAAAAAAATATTCCACGCGGGATTTTTCTTTCGGTGCTGGGGATCGCCGTCCTGTATCTGGCGATGCAAACGAGCATCCTCGGCGTGGTGCCGTGGCGCGAGGCGCAGAATTCGGATTTTATCGCCAGCTTGTTTGTTGAAAAATTGTATGGGCACGCGGCGGCGCGCTTCGTGACCGCGATGATCTTATGGATTGCTGTCGCTTCCGCCTTCTCCGTCTTACTTGGCGCTTCACGTGTGCCCTATTCCGCGGCGCAGGACGGAAATTTCTTTCCGGCGTTCGGCAAGGTTCACCCGACGAAACATTTTCCATACGTTTCATTGCTGGTGCTGGCTGGCCTAGCATTTCTGTTCAGCGTCTCCTTGAAACTGAAACAAGCGATCGCAGGAATCCTCGCCATGAGGCTCCTGGTGCAGTTTATCGGCCAGGCGGTGGGAGTGATGCTGCTGCGTCGGCGAAGAGGCACGCAGGGTTTGCCGTTCAAGATGTGGCTGTATCCACTCCCGGCTGTGTTAACGATGATCGGGTGGGCTTGGCTGTTCTGGCAGACCGGGGCGACCCGGAAATGGGGCCTCGCGGAGATCGCGTTGGGGACATTGGCGTTTCTAATTCGCGCACGGGAAATGAGACAATGGCCCTTTGTCAGTTCACAGTCGAAAGTTCACGGTTGAAGGTGAGAAGACCGATCCATTTTGTTGTGGAGGTTACTTGAAGCGATTGTTCCTCTGGATAGCGGCCGCATTCTTGATTGGCGGTGGATTGAGCGCGTTGTGGCAGACGTCCGCGCTCGCGCAATTTCCTCCAGCGCCCGGGACAGGTCCGGGCCTGCCTGAAACGATCGAGGCCATAGAAAGCGCCCGGATTACGACGAGGATCCTTTTCGTGACCGCGCATCCGGACGACGAGAGCGCCGCAACGCTCACTTACCTTGCACGCGGGTTGCATGCCGATGTCGCGCTGCTCACTTTGACGCGCGGGGAGGGCGGGCAGAATGACCTAGGCCCCGAACAAG
>WNFF01011848.1_pt1 | contig 13853 bp, 14 predicted proteins | sample 5400441 | NCBI WGS metagenome assembly WNFF01 (sample SAMN13153345, study PRJNA577476) | soil metagenome | isolation source: 120 cm saprolite under Douglas fir tree site 2 hole 3 replicate 1 | place: USA:California | collected 2015-04-18 | reverse complement strand
GTGCAATCCGGCGGCATGAGCGATATGGAGCGAATCCTCGACCGCATCGCGTCGGGAATGGCCACCGAGGCCGCGCTGCGAGAAGTGCTGCACAGCGATTACAACGACCTGATGCAATCCACGGAGGGCTACCTGCAGAAGACTTACGGGCGCTGAGCTATTCTTCGCGCGGGGATTTACTCAGGCTGCTTTCAACATCATTGTTTGTTGTGCGCGGTCTCACGGCGTTAAGCAGTGGAGAGCAGAGCGGCTAAAAGCGCGGCGCGGGCGGGCATGGCGTCGATGAGGACGTGCTCGCGAGGGGAATGGGCGCCGCCGCCCACGGCGCCGAGGCCATCGAGAGTGGGTATGCCGAGCGCGGCGGTGAAATTTCCGTCCGAGCCGCCGCCGACGGTGCATTCGCCCAGGGAAAGATTCATTTGCTTCGCGAGCGATTGGGCGCGAACGAAGAGAGCCGCGCTCATTTTGCGTTCGAGCGGAGGGCGGTTGAAGCCACCGGCAATCTCAAGGCGGGCGCCCCGATGAAATGGGCGCAAAGCTTGCAGGCGGCGTTCCAAGTTGCGCATGTCCGAAACGCGAAGCGCGCGCAGATCGAGAACCGCTCGCGCGCGTTCCGGAATCACATTCGTGCGCGTGCCGCCCTCGACGACGCCAGCGTTGATCGTGACGCCGCGGCGAAAGTCATTCCATTCTTCGATGCGCGCGAGTTGCCGCGCCAGTTCGTGGATGGCGTTGATCCCTTCCTGTGGGGCAAGGCCCGCGTGCGAGGCGCGGCCATGCACGATCAACTTGGCTTCGCCGACTCCTTTGCGGGCCGTTTTCAGCAGCCCGCGTGGGCTGAAGGAAGGTTCGAGGACGAAGACGGCATCGCTGCGCCTTGCCTCCGTTTCCAATAATTTGCGGGAAGCCTCGCTGCCGATCTCCTCGTCGGAAGTCCAGAGGAAGACGAGACGTTTGCCAAGCGGCGTTTCCGTTTGCTGAAGCGCCTTCAGCGCGAAAAGCGCCTGAACGATTCCGGCCTTCATGTCGAAAGTGCCCGGACCGTAAGCCTTTCCTGCTTTTGTGCAAAAAGGCATTTTGGCGAGCGTTCCGGTCGAGTAGACCGTATCGTAGTGGCCTAAGACGAGCAGTTGACCCGAAGAGCGAGATTTGCCCGGCGCATGAGTGATACGGAGAATGTCACCGCGATGCTTCTGCGCGATGCGTTCCACACGTGCGCCGTGCTTGCTCCATTCTTCGGCGATGACGCCACAGCAACGGTCGGCGGCGGTTTTTTCCAGGCTGGGCGATTCCGCGGTCACGAACCGGCGCAGCGTTGCAAGCATTTGCGGGAGGCGCGGTTTTAGCATACCCAATAACTTTTTTGGAAGAGGGGAATCTGGCATGGCGCAGAGATGCTATCAATGAGCCGCGAGCAGAGCAATCGAGCAAATCTATCGCGGCGAACGAAAGCCCCGCGGTGTAAAAACCATGGCCACCGATCAAGAGCGCGTATCGCACAGGGGGAAGGTTCGCATATAATCAGAAGTTTGCCGGGGAAGGGCCAGACGCCGCTGGAGGGGAGCGCGGCGGGACGGAGAGCGCGAATGTTACTGGACGTGGTCGCAATACAGAAGATTCTGCCGCACCGCTATCCCTTTTTGATGGTGGACGGCATCCTCGAAATGGAACGGCTCAAGCGCATCGTGGGCGTGAAGAACGTCACCATCAACGAGTCGCACTTTCAGGGACATTTTCCGGGCGCGCCGGTCATGCCGGGGGTGCTGATTATCGAGTCGATGGCGCAAACCGGCGGACTCCTGTTGCTCACGGAAGTTCCCGACCGTGAAAAAAAACTGCTCTATTTTGTGGCGGTGGATGGCGCGCGATTCCGAAGGCCGGTGGTGCCCGGCGATCAGTTGAAAGTCGAGATGAATGTGCTTTCGTGGCGCGGCGACTTCTGCAAACTCCAAGGAAAAGCGACCGTAGACGGCATACTGGCGGCGGAAGCGACGCTAATGTGCAAGATGGTGGACCGCGACCTGGTGACCAAGGCTCAAGCGCTCGCGAAATGATGAAGCGCAAAATTCATCCGCAGGCTATCGTGGCGGCGAGCGCCAAGCTGGGCGCCGGCGTGCAGATTGGCCCGTACGCAGTGGTTGGTGAAAACGTGGAATTGGGCGACGGCTGCGTGCTGCACGCGCACGCGATGGTAACGGGGCCTTCGAAGTTCGGAAAGAACAACGTGTTTTATTCGTTCAGCGCGATTGGCGGCGACCCGCAGGATTACACCTTTCGCGGCGAGCGCACCGAACTGTTGGCGGGCGACGGCAACATTTTTCGCGAATATGTCACCGTGAGCCGCGGCACAAAAAAAGGCGACGCTAAGACGACATTGGGTGATGCCAATTTTCTTCTGGCGTATTCGCACATCGGGCACGATTGTTCGATCGGCAGCCACACCCTGTTTGTGAACGGCGCGACCCTCGCGGGGCACGTCACGGTGGAAGATTTCGCGACGGTTGGCGCGTTTTCACCGGTGCATCAGTTTTGCCGCATCGGCCGCTATGCCTACATTGGGGCCTCGACCGTGATCACCCAGGATGTGCCGCCGTTTTCGAAAATTGTCACGGAGCGTGAAACGAGAAGTTTTGGCATCAACTCGATTGGCCTGGAGCGCAACGGATTTTCTCCCGAGCGCTTGCAAAAATTGAAGCGTGCGTACCGTTTGCTCTTGCGCGCGAAGTTGAATACCTCGCAGGCGCTGGCCGAGATGCGGAAATCGCTGGGCGATTCCGCCGACGTCCAGGAATTGATCAGATTCATCGAGAGCGCCGAACGCGGCATCGTGAAGTAACTCCAGATCGTACATTTCATGCCGGACGCCAACACCAATACGACAGGCTGGGGACTCATCGCCGGAAACGGGCGCTTTCCCTTTCTGGTGCTGGAGGGTGCGCGCAGCCAAGGCATCGACATGGCGGTGATCGCGCTGAAGGAAGAGGCCTCCGCGGAGCTGGAGAAAATTACAAAACGCTTGCACTGGGTGAGCCTCGGCGAGTTGAGCAAGACCATCGACTTGATGCACCAGGAAGGCGTAAAGCAGGCGGTCATGGCCGGGCAGGTGAAGCACGACAAGATTTTCAGCGCCATCCGGCCGGACTGGAAACTGGCCAAGCTGCTGTTTTCTCTGCCGCAGAAGAATACCGATGCGCTGATCGGCGCAGTCGCTCGCGTTCTCGAGGACGAAGGTATCCGGCTGGTGGATTCGACGCTGTTCCTGAAGCCGTTGGTGCCTGATCCCGGCGTACTCACGCGGCGCGCCCCGAACGAACGCGAAGCGGAAGACCTGGCTTATGGGCTTGGCGTGGCCAGGCAAATCGCCGGCATGGACATCGGACAAACCGTGATTATCGCGGATCGTGCTTGCGTCGCGGTGGAAGCGATGGAAGGCACCGATGAGACCATAGCGCGCGCCGCTCGAATCACCGGAGGTAAGCCGCTGGTTGTCGTAAAAGTCAGCAAGCCGGGCCAGGATATGCGCTTTGATGTACCCGTCGTCGGTTTGCCCACCATCGAACAGATGAGGGGTGCGGGCGCGACCGCTCTTGCGGTGGACGCCGGGCGGACGCTTCTTTTTGACCGCGCAAAACTGATCGAATTGGCGGACGCTGCGGGAATCGCGATTCAGGCTTTCCCTCCGCTCGGCGCGCCGGAACCAAATGATGCCTCGAAGGGAATAAACAAAGAATGAGCACGGCGGCGGGAGAGTCGAAGAGGATTCGTGTCGCCGTCGTGGGCACAGGAGAATTCGGGCGCAACCACGCGCGAGTGTACAGGGAACTCGAAGGCGCGGAGCTTGTTGGAGTCTTCGACGAAAATCCGGAGCGGGCCGCGGCCGTTGCGGCAGAATTTCAGACGCAAGTTTTGAAGAGTCTGGAGGAATTGCGCGGGCGCGCGGATGCCGCGAGTGTCGCCGTCCCGACGGTGGCGCACTGTCGCCGTCCCGACGGTGGCGCACGCGGAGGTAGGTTGCAGGCTTCTGGAAATGGGACTCGACGCCCTCGTCGAGAAGCCCATGGCCGTGAATCTCGCGGAGGCCGATGCGCTGCTTCATGCGGCGAAGAGAAACGGGCGGATTCTCCAGGTGGGCCACGTCGAACGCTTCAATCCCGCCGTGGTTGCCGTTGAGCCAATCCTGAACCGGCCTCTGTTTTTCGAAGTGCATCGGTTGGGTGTTTTTACGCCGCGCAGCCTCGACGTGGATGTGATCTACGATTTGATGATTCACGACCTGGATATTTTGCTGGCGCTGGTCAACGAACCAGTGGTGGAAGTCAAGGCCGTGGGGATTCCGGTCCTAACCGAGAAAGTAGACATCGCGCATGCGCGCCTGGAATTTGCGGGAGGGGCGGTAGCCAATATCACCGCCAGCCGGGTGTCCACCGAACGCGTGCGCAAGATGCGCTTTTTCCAGCAGCACGAATACATTTCCCTGGACTATGCGCGGCGCGACGCCCTGCGCATCGGCGTGAAGAAGCCCGGCCCGCAGCCGGAGTTTGGTTTTGAGAAGCTGCATGCGCCCGCCGTCGAGCCATTACACGCGGAACTCCAGGCCTTCGTCGACGCCGGGCGCTCGCGCAAGGAGCCACGTACCAACGGCGCAGCGGGGCGCGCGGCGCTCGAATTGGCTGGCCGCGTCATGGCAAGCATCCAAGAGCACGCCGCGCGCGTCCAAATAGGCACATTCGCCACACAAGACAAAACAAGATGATTCCACGGATTCTGGTTCCGATCGATGCTCGTCCCTCTGCGGCGGTGGATGCGCCCACCCAACGTCGCCGTCCCACCACCATGGACGAGCGCACGCTGATGCCTGCCATGCTGCCCATCGTGCCGTTGGACGGGCACTCGACGATCCCCACGAATCTGCCGCTCGAGTCCATTGCCACGCGCGTGGTCGTGCCCCGCGATGTCAATCGCGAAGCCTACAGCGTCACGGAAGACCATTCCACGCCGGTCCAACCGACGGACATGGATGAGCGCATTGCCGTGCCGCGGGGCGCCGCACCGCTGGAAATCAGCGCGCATCCGCTGCATGTTCCGGAAGACCTGGTCGACCCGGACATTTTCAGTACCGGGGAAGTCCAGCTGATCGTCCCGGAGCAAACAGAGGACAAGACCAAGTGGCAACTCATCACGCGTATTTCTTCTATCGCGTCTCACGGCCTCCTGTTCCTCGCCTTGCTGTTCCAATCGAAGTTTTTTCCGCCGCACGAGCCGACCCCGGCCGAACTGGAGCTTGCGCAAAGGCAAATGACCGTGCTGCTTCCGCCCGGTACGCTGGAAGCGTTGAAGCCCTCGACTCGTCCGGTTCAGCCTGCGCCGAAAGTGCATGTCGATCCGCGCGTCTTGCGGAAAGTCGCGCCTACCTACGAACCGGCGCCGGCACCCGCGCCGCAGCCGGAACGTCCGGTCAGGGAGTTGCCAAGCGCGCCTGTGCCCAAGGCGAATGCCGTTCCGCCCGATCTCCAAGCCAGCGCGCCGGCGCCGAAAACGGATGCGCCCAAGCCTTCGCTAAGACTCGAAACGCCGGATACTCCGCGGCCGCAGCATGGGCTGATCTTGCCGAAGAATACGACCAGCCGGTCGCTCCAGGATACGATCCGTGACGCAGCGAAGAGCCCGTCGGCAGGTGGTCGTTCCGGGGCCGTGATTGGTCCAATGCCGCGTTCGAGCGGGTCTCGTGGTGGAGGCGGATCGCAAGGCTCGGGGGGCACCTTCGGCAATGGCTATGAGATTCTTACCCCCACCGAGGGGGTCGACTTCAGCGACTATATGGCCCGAGTCATCGCGGCCGTGCGGAACAATTGGTACGCCGTGATGCCGGAGTCCGCGCAGTTGGGCGACCGTGGCCGCGTGGCCTTGCAATTCCGCATCATGAAGAATGGCAGTGTGCCAGACGGAGAGCCTGTGCGGCTGATCGGTTCAGGGAAGGAACCGCTCGACCGCGCGGCGGTTTCCGCCATTCGTTCCTCGAATCCCTTCGAACCGCTCCCGCCAGCCTTCACCGGCCCCTATATCGAGCTGCGCTTCTATTTCCTGTACAATTTGCCGATCGAAGCCGCTTACCAGTGAAACTCCCGCGCCAGCAGGTTCTGGGCAGTCTTCTCCTCGCACTTTTCGTGCTGATCTTCCTTTTTGTTCGCGCGCGTCATCTTCTCTTTCGATGAGTGAAAACAAAACGCCCCTGCCTCTCCTCGCCATCGTTGGGCCGACGGCATCCGGAAAGTCGGCGCTCGGTGTGAGCCTCGCGGAGCAGTTTGGCGGAGAAGTCGTGGCCTGCGATTCCACGCAGCTTTATCGTGGCTTCGATATTGGCACGGCCAAGCCCGGCCTCTCCGAACGCCGTGGCGTGCCCCATCATCTGATTGACGTTCTTGGACCACAGGATGATGCCACCGCCGGAGGCTACCGCCAGCTCGCCTTGCGAATTCTGGAAGACCTACGCAAACGCAAACGCCTGCCGGTGTTCACCGTCGGCACGGGATTGTATTTGCGCGCGCTGCTCGAAGGCCTAGCGGACATTCCGCAGCGCTCCGAACAATTGCGGGAGCGCCTCCGCGCCAGCGTGGAAGAGCATCCGCCCGGGCATTTGCATCGTGTCCTGAAGCGCCTCGACCCGGAAGCAGCCCAGAAAATCGCACCGACGGACGAGCAGAAACTGATCCGCGCCGTCGAAGTTTGCCTTCTCGCGCGCAAGCCGATTTCCGAAGTGCATCGCGCGGGCCGCGTCCCGCTAGAAGGATGGCGCGTGCTAAAAATCGGATTGCTGCCGCCTCGCGAGAAACTCAACGAGCGCATCCACGCCAGAGCAGACGCCATGCTTGTGCAGGGATGGATCCGCGAAGTGCAAGCGCTCCTTGAGAGCGGTCTCAGCGAGAACTCCAAACCATTTGATTTTATTGGCTACCGGGAATTGCGCGCGGTCCTCCGGGGCGAGATTACTTTGGAAGAAGCGCGGGCCGCGATTCAGCAGGCCACCCGCCGTTACGCCAAGCGGCAGCTCACCTGGTTTCGTAAAGAACCGGACGTGCGCTGGTTTTCCGGGTTTGGCGATGACGCCGCTGTGCAAGCGGGCGTTCTCGAATGGCTTCAAACAGAAGGCCTGAAGCAACAGAAGCTCTTCAGCTAAGCGGAATTCTGGAGTCCCAGCGACGACAGTCTTACTCTCTTTATTCGCCGAGCTATTTTGGCGTAACTTCTGTTTTGGCCTTGTCCTGGATGGAAAGCAACTCCACCTCAAAAATGAGGGTCGCACCGGGGCCGATGACCGGGCCAGAACCGCGGTCGCCATAGCCAAGATCCGATGGAATAAAGAGCTGCCACTTCGATCCCACGGGCATGAGCTGCAGAGCTTCCGTCCAGCCTTTGATGACTCCATTTACTTGGATGGACAACGGTTGGCCGCGCTTGTACGAGCTGTCAAATTCCGTGCCGTCTGTCAGTGTGCCTTTATAATTGCAAGTTACCGTATCAGTCGCGGCGGGCTTTGGCCCCGTACCCTCGGTCAGGACCTTGTATTGAAGGCCGCTGGGCAGCAGCACGACGCCGTCCTTGACCTTGTTCGCGGCCAGAAACTCGTCGCCTTCCTTCTTATTGTTTTCCGCGACCGCTTTCATTTTTTCCTGCTCGACCTTCATCTTTTCCTGCTGCCTGGCGCGCATCTCCGTCTGCAGTTGCGTGAGGACGGCCTTTGCTTCGTCATCCGTCAATAGCGTCTTGCCGCCTGCGAGCGCGTCCTTCAATCCCCTCAAGAGGATCGCTTGGTCTACGTCAACGGACCCCTGACGCAGATTCGCCCCCAGTCCCTTACCCACATTCATTCCCACTGCGTAGCTGGTCTTGTCCTTCTGCGTTTTGAGCGTAAGCGGAGTTCTCGGCTTGGTCGCTGTGCCCGTCTTCGCTGTGGGAGCCTTCTGGGCGCCGGCAGCGGGCGCAGCCTTCGCCGCCGGGGATGGTTGTGCATTCGGCGCCGGTGTCTGCTGCGCCAGGACATTTCCAGGCAGCATCATCCCGGCCACCAAGAAATTTAAAATGGTGATGGTCAGTTTTCGCATGAAAGCATTTTCCCACGGGTCCGCAGGCTTCGCAAACCACGCTGGCCCGCGCAAGCCCCGCGGAATTGCAGACGTGTCGCTGTGCTAGGGAGAGAGGCGTATAGTCTTATTCAGGGGTGAGCCCCGCCCGAAATGCGCAAGTTCCGCACGATGACTCCCGGCCGATCTCAGTGACGAAAGCCCAACATCAAGTCTCGACAGCAGAGCGCGCCTTGCTCGTAGGCGTTGGATGGAAACGCGCTCCTCGCTTTCCCGGCATGCCCGCGGGCGAGCAGGGCCGCGAATCGCTCGTGGAGCTGGTGGAGTTGGCGCGCAGCGCGGGAGCGGAGATCGCTGGAACCGTTTTCCAAATGCGTGATACTGCGGATCCGGCAACGCTGGTGGGCCGCGGCAAACTGGATGAGATTCGCGCCGAAGCCACTGCGCACCATGCGCCGCTGATCATCTTCGATAGCAATCTTTCCCCCATGCAGCAGCGCAACATTGAAGAGGCCACGGAACGCCGGGTGATTGATCGCACGCAGTTGATACTCGATATTTTCGCGCGCCATGCGCGAAGCCGCGAAGGCCAGTTGCAAGTCGAGTTGGCGCAGTTGAACTACATACTGCCCCGTCTGACCGGCAAAGGAACTTCGATGTCGCGCCTTGGCGGCAAGAGCGGCGGCGGTGGCGCGGGTGGAGCGGGCGGCGGAACGGGACGCATCGGCGTGCGCGGTCCGGGTGAAAAGAAACTGGAAACCGACCGCCGCCGGATTCGCGATCGCGTTGGCAAGATCCAGTCCAGCATTGATGACATCCGCAAACAGCGGGCGCTGCGGCGTGAGGCGCGCAATGCCGTTCCCCTCGGGACCATCGCGCTTGTCGGCTACACCAACGCGGGCAAGTCCACCCTGTTCAATGCGCTCAGCCGTGCCGAAGTGCTGGTTTCGTCCAGGATGTTCGCGACGCTTGATCCCACCGTCCGGGCGCTGCGCCTTCCCTCCAACCGCCGGGTTCTCGTTTCCGATACCGTGGGCTTTATCCGCGATCTGCCCAAGGGATTGCTGACCGCGTTTCGCGCGACCCTCGAAGAAGTGCAGGAAGCCGCTTTGATCTTGCACGTGAGCGACGTTTCCAATCCGCACCATGATGAACTCGATGAGGAAGTCGACAAGATTTTGCGCGAACTTGGGGTCGACGGCCGCCCCAGGCTGCGCGTACTGAATAAGTTGGACCGGCTCGCTCCTGAAGATCGCCAGGCCATTACCAACGGCGCAGAGAGAAGCACTGGTGCCGGCGGGGCCCCCGTGTTGGTGTCCGCCCTGACGGGCGAGGGGATCGAGGAATTGTTGCGGCGCGTGGACGCCGCGATGCCCACCGATCCAGTCGTAACGCTTTCGATCCGCTTGCCGCTGGCGGAAGGCCGCACCCTGGCTATGATTCATGCGCTGGGACGCGTCCTCCACTCGGAAATTGACGATTCGCACATGCGGTTGGATGCGGAGGTGCCCGCTTCCATCGCCAAGCGCTTGCGGCTCAAAGACTATGCCGTCGAGGGAACCTTTCCGCGCGTGCTTTCGTAACATAAAATAGAGGCCGGTGATTCTGCGGTCACCCATCGCACGGACCGCTTTGCCGACGCCACACACGAGGTTGCCATGGCTGCTTTCTTCTTGTGGATCATATTGTTCATTCTTTGCTGGCCGCTGGCGCTGCTGGCTCTCATCCTCTATCCAATTGTCTGGCTGCTGACTCTGCCTTTCCGCTTGGTAGGAATCGCCGTTCACGGAGTTCTCAGTCTCGTCAGCGCCATTTTCATGCTCCCCGTCCGGCTCCTTCGTGGCCCGCGGGCCATCTGAGGGGCAGAGCTCGCCAACCCATCTGCTTACTGTAGAGTAAAACACAGTAAAACCTCTGTTTTTACTGACTTGCGGCCTCTTGGGGGGCCTGTTTTGGCTCAGGTCCCGGACCCTAGCCTCTGTGGAAAACGCTGTGGAAACTGTAGGCGCTCCCGTAGAACGATCGGCGCGCCTGGCTTGACCTGCTGGAAAATCAAGAAAATATATCCCCGTAAGACAATGAAAATACGTAGGTTATGTGGGACCTCGCGGCCCTCGCGCTCCCCCTTCCCCTGGTTCTGTCGCACCGCTCCGCTTTTCACATTTGCACAGATTTGCAGCAGCCGCATTACGAAAGAGTACAGCTTTATTTGCTTGTACTCCTGGCCTTGTGCTAATCCCGGAGTAACTCCCCAAGCTCAAAAAAGCTGACGGAGTGCGGCTTCTCGCGGTGATTCCGGAACCACTCCTGACGTGTTGACGCCTTCTTACACCAAGTCTATAGTGAATCTGCCGTGGCGGAAGCCTCGGAGCGGCACGCCCGCCGTCATGCGCCCATGAATCTTCCTAACTCACTGACGCTATTGCGGATCTTTTTCGTTCCCGTCCTCATTGTGATCCTTCTTACGCGCAGTCCCAATTTCGAGTTCTGGGGATTTTCCATGCACTTCGAGGTCTGGGGAGTCTTGATCCTGCTCCTCGCGGCGGCCACAGATTGGGCGGACGGCTACCTCGCTCGTCGGCGCCTGCAGGTCACAACCTTGGGCATTCTTCTCGACCCCATTGCCGACAAGCTCTTGATCTCCGCAGCTTTCATTTCTTTGGTGAGCATGAATCTCGTTGAAGCGTGGATGGTGGTGATTATCATCGGCAGGGAATTCACCGTACTCGGCCTGCGCAATATCGCTTCCGCAGAGGGATTCACGATCGAAGCCTCCACCCTGGGAAAGACGAAGATGGTGTTGCAAGTGTGCGCTGTCGCGGTACTAATCGTCGGGGGGCGGTACCTGTGGCTCAAGCCCCTCGCGCGCATCTTGCTTTGGCTTGTGGTCATCAGCGCGCTCATCTCCGCCGCTCAGTATTTCCGCCGCTTCTGGAGCCACGTTGACGACAGCATCAAGAAACGCCGCCGACTCCGCATGCTCGAAGCCCGCAAAAAGTCCGAGGATGCCGTCCCTCTCTGAAGCCGACCGCCGCGCCGCTCTGCAACTAGCCCGAACGGCCTCGCGAGGGAGTCTTCACGGAGCCCCGCGGTGTGTTCGTCACCCTTCACCTGGGCAAGCGTCTGCAGGGTTGCATCGGTGTCATTGAAGCGAACGAGCCGTTGGGGGAGGCCGTTGTTCGCTGTGCCGCCAGCGCGGCGTTGGAGGATCCACGGTTCGCCCCCATGAAGCCGCACCAGTTGGACGAACTTAACGTCGAAATCTCCTTGCTTTCCTCCCTGCAACCGATCGCCCCAGAATCAATCGAAATCGGTCAACATGGGTTGCTCATCCGGCTCCACGCCCAGCGCGGGCTGCTTCTTCCACAGGTGGCCATCGAACACCGGCTGACTCGCGAGCAGTTCCTCGAAGAGACCTGCCGAAAGGCAGGTCTGCCCCCCGAAGCCTGGCGCGATCCCGAGGCTCGCTTGTTTGGATTTACCTGTGAGGTGTTCTCCGAAGGTTTACATCGCCAGGGGAGCTGAAGGCTTCCGCAAAGCCGCAAGGGTCGAGGCACAAAAGGCCGCGCCAAAACAAAAGGCCCGCGCAGGGAATCCGCGGCGGGCCTGAACCATTCAGCGGCGTGCTGGACCGACTTCTACTCGATTTCCACGTAGTCGCCCGCGTACGTCTCGCTGGAACTGAAGGTGATCACCATTGTCGATGAATTGCGGGTCACGCTGATGACGATCCCCTCGCCAAGCACCTCGCGCGGCAGGTCATTCCATTCGTAGCGTGTGGGGGAGCTCCCGAAGCCGTACAACATGTATTGAAAACCCTTCTCTTGTGGCACCGTCTCTGCCCTCGAACCTTGATACCGGAAGATTCGGAAGTAGTCACCGACCTTAACGCCCTGGTTGCTCCCCAGGTTTACGTAAACCGCGCTGAGTTTGCCGTAAACCTGTCCGTAATCCTTTCCGGCCACCACCTCGGCTACCGGTTTGCCGCTCACAGGCGCGAAGTGATCGAATGCCGCAGGATCTTTGTACGGCGGCACTGCACGATCTTGATAAGGCACCATGATATCCCCTCGTTGCATATACCCGCACGAGAAGATGACTTGAGCGACAGAGACTTTGGGCTGCACGTTGACCACCCGCACCTGCCCGGCGTCCGTATAGATCGTGCCCATGGCTTTCAGCAGCTTTACCTGCCACTTGAACCAAGGCACATCCGTCGGATCCTTGTCCGGCCGCACCACCGTGAAGCGGTCGCCCACGCGAACACCTTTGTCCTGCCCGCGATTGATGTGCACGTAGTCGCCGCGCGCAAAGGTGATCTTGTAGTTGGATTGTTCTCCAGAGACCAGCCGGATCTCGTCCGGTACTTTCTGGTCGCTAACGAATCCTGAGCAATTGACCGTGCTGTAGTCGATTTGCGGAATTGGTGGAGCCGCTGGGACCACGTTTTGTGCCGAGCTTACAGCCGCTCCCAGGAACACCGATAGTGATAAAACCGCGATTCTTGCGCGCATTCCATAACTCCTTCGAAAACACGCCCTACGGGTCGTGCATGGACTATTCTTCAGTCAAATTATCAGGGCCTACCCCACCCGTCAACCAAATGGCCGAGGTTGCTTTACACTTTTGATACGGCATACTAGTCCCCTGTATTTTCAATGGATTGGCGGCATAAGGCAGGTTATGAGTCTCTTTGGCACCGGATCACGGCGGATTTGCGCGGTCGTGGCGGCCTCCACAGCCGCCGAAATGTCCAAACTGGTAAGCTCCGCCCTGCGGCAAACCAGCACCGTCGAACTGCGCCTCGACTGGCTAAGCAGTGACGCCGAGCGTGCCCGCTTCCTTGGCTGGCTGCGCAAGCGCCAACCACGCAACGCCACATTTCTCGCCACTTGCCGCCGCCGCGAAGGCGGTGGCAAGTTTGCCGGGGGCGTGGATCGTGAACTCTACTGGCTTACTCAGGCCCGCGAAGTCGGCTGCCAATGGTGCGATCTCGAAGTCGAAACCTTGCGCAAACTTCCCGGCCAGTCCGTTCGCGAATTTCCCGTGCCCCCGCGTGTCTTGCTTTCCGTCCACGACTTCGAGCGCACCCCCGATTTGCCTCGCCGCATGAACCCGCCCGCCCACGGCGCCGTCGATGCCGTCAAAATCGCTGCCGAAGCGCGAACCATCCACGACAGCGTGCGTCTTTTGCGCCTGGCGCGAAACTCCAGGAATTTCGTCGCCGTCCCCATGGGAGAAGCCGGCCTCCCCGCGCGCATTCTAGCTTTGCGCGAGGGAAGTGCGCTGGCCTACGCTCCTGTCGCCGCCGCCACCGCGCCCGGCCAGGTTTCCCTGCACGACATGAAGCATCTTTACCGCGCCCACGCTCTCACGCGCCGCACGCGGGTTTACGGTGTCATTGGCGAACCTGTTGGACATTCACTCTCACCGTTATTGCACAATACGGGTTTTGTCGCGCGTCATGTGGACGCCGTTTATCTCCCATTCCTTGTGCATGATCTTCGCGATTTTCTGGCTGCCGTTCCCGAATTTGGAGTCTGCGGATTCAGCGTCACTCATCCACACAAGCGGGCAATTCTCAAGTATCTGAAGGAGTGCGAGCCTCTCGCGGCCGAAATTGGGGCCGTCAACACGGTGGTCGTTCGCCGCGATGGCTCTCTTTTTGGCTGCAACACTGATTACCTCGGCGTGCTCCTTGCGCTCAAGAAAAGGCTCCGCATCAAAGGCAGCCGCATCTTGATCTTCGGGGCGGGTGGTGCGGCGCGGGCAGCC
>WNFF01006974.1_pt1 | contig 13856 bp, 16 predicted proteins | sample 5400441 | NCBI WGS metagenome assembly WNFF01 (sample SAMN13153345, study PRJNA577476) | soil metagenome | isolation source: 120 cm saprolite under Douglas fir tree site 2 hole 3 replicate 1 | place: USA:California | collected 2015-04-18 | reverse complement strand
TGCTCGAGGTCGTGGGCTTCGCCGAGCGGCGCGGCTCCGCCGCTGACGCCCGCGCGGTCTACGCGGACGTCGAATTGGCCCGCGCGCCCGCGCCCCCGGCGCCGCCGCCCGGCCTGCGGGAGGCTGGGACAGGGCGGCCGACCAAGCGCGACCGGCGCGCCATCGACCGGTTTCGCGACGAGGACGACCCGTAAAACGGGTTGCAAACGCCGCCGCCCTGCCTACGTTCGGGCCGCGCGGCCGACGTGGGCCCCGAGGACGCCCCGGGCCGAGGTCACCGAGGCCGGCTGACGCGGCGGCGGGGTCATCGGGGCGGGTGCGCCGATTTGCTGCCGACCCTTGCTTGGCCGGGGACCATGCGCTACTGACCGCGCATTCGGGAAATTCGGAATGACGTACGTCGTCGTCGAAAGTTGCATTAAGTGCAAGTACATGGATTGCGTCGAAGTCTGCCCCGTGGACTGTTTCTACGAGGGCGAGAACATGCTCGTGATCCATCCCGACGAGTGCATCGATTGCGGGGTCTGCGAGCCGGAATGCCCGGTCGAGGCGATCAAGCCCGACACCGAGCCGGGGCTCGAGGAGTTCCTGAAGCTCAACGCGGATTTCGCGAAAATCTGGCCCAACATCACGACCAAGAAGGAACCGCCGGAAGACGCCAAGGAATGGGACACCGTGCCGGGGAAGCTGAAGCACCTCTCGTCCAAGGGCGGAACGGGGGACTGACCCTCTCCGTTAACCAGACGTGAAAAAATTGTAATCCCGCAAGCGCCGGAATCGGCCGTTTGGGGCGCCGTAAGGCTTTGATTTCTGCGAAAATTGTGCTATATAGTCGAAAAATGAGCAAAACCACCGCACCCGAGCCGCTCCCCCATGGGGGAGCATTATTTTTCGGGTTGTTTCCGAGGAACCGTCAACTAGGGACGTGAGATCCACGCAAAAAGCCGTGGCTGGAAAAACGCGCCATCGGTCGAAGAAGACCGCCGCCTCGACCCGGCGACCGAAGAAGACCACTACCGGAGATCGCCGGAGGGCATCGCACGCTCCACGGGCGGCGACGCGCCGTGGGGCCCCCGTGGCCAAGACACCCGTCCGCCGCAAGCCGGACGAAGGAGCGACCCCTGGAATGACCAGCAAGAAGACGACCCAACGTCAAGGCTTCAAGACCAGCGAGTTCATCGTCTATCCGTCCCACGGCGTCGGCCAGATCGTCGGCATCGAGGATCAGGAGGTCGCGGGCGCCAAGCTCGAGCTCTTCGTCATCAACTTCGTCAAGGACAAGATGACGCTGCGGGTCCCGACCGCCAAGGTCGCTTCGGTCGGCATGCGCAAGCTCGCGGAGCCGCCGCTGATCAGGCGGGCGCTCGAGACCCTGAAGGGTCGTGCCCGCGTCAAGCGCACCATGTGGTCGCGCCGGGCGCAGGAATACGAGGCCAAGATCAATTCCGGCGACATCGTCGCGATCGCCGAGGTGGTGCGCGACCTCTACCGCTCGGATACCCAGCCCGAGCAGTCCTACTCCGAGCGCCAGCTCTACGAGGCCGCGCTCGATCGCCTGTCGCGCGAAATCTCCGCGGTGCAGCGCATCACCGAGACCGAGGCGATCAAGGAGATCGAGGCCGCCCTCGCCAAGGGCCCGCGCCGCGGTCCCAAGCCCGAAGGCGAGGCCGAGGACGAGGTGGTGGAGGAGGCGGCGGCCTGATCCGCCCCTGCTTCAACCGAGCAGCAAGATTCCAAAGCCCGGCGCCCGCGCCGGGCTTTTTCGGGTGCGCCGCAAGCGCCCGCTCGCATGGGCTAAACCCCTCCCGGGAAAGGAAATAAGGTCGAGGAAATGTCCCGGCTCAGCCATAATTAAGCTCGTTTTTTTAAGGACGATCGCGCGGTATTCGGGGAAACTGGCGTGCGGGGGGATATGCGGGGGCTGCCTAGGGATTCGATCCAACATTGGTCCATGTACGGCCGCCGGCGGCGCGGAGCGCTGCTGTTCGGCGTTGCCCTGCTGGGCGGCGCCGGGGTGGGCGGTCTGGCGGCCGGCTATACCGCGCGTTTTCCCTCGGAGGGATCATCGACGGCGCCCGTGACGGTCGCCGAGATGGCGCCGGCCGACGTGGTGAGCATGCGCTTCCCGGCCGATTGGACCGAAGCGGCTGCCGAGGCCGCCCCGCGGCTGCTGGCATTCGCCTCGGCCGACGACAGCGTCGCGCTGTTCAGCCCGAAGCCGATCTATCCGGTGACGCAGGCCAACACCGATTCGCCGGCCGCCGCCGAGGCTGCGCCGGCCGCGGCCGCCAAGCCGACCTTGGCCTCCGCCGCCACCAAGCCCGTGCCCAAGCCCGTGCGCCGCTCCAATACGGTGCTCAGCGAATCGCAGATCACCGGCATCAAGAAGCGGCTCAACCTTACGCCGGACCAGGAGCGCTACTGGCCGGCGGTCGCGGCCGAGCTGCGCAAATTGGAATACAAGAAGGACAAGTCTGACCCTGGCAGCCGCATGGCCGCGGTCGACACCAGCAAGGTCAACGTCGAAGGCCTGAAGTCCGCCGGCTACCCGCTGGTCATGAGCTTCGACGACGACCAGCGGCGCGAGTTGAAATCGCTTGCTCATCTCCTGGGGCTGGAAAGCGTGATGTCGGGCATCTGATCCGGCACCGCAGCCACACCTTGAAAGCCCGGCGGACGCGCCGGGCTTTTTGTTTGAGCTGCCGCGGCGGCGTGCAATTCCCCTTCCGGCGCGCCTGCTCTACACTTCGTCGGCGACAAGAAAGCAACAGGCGATGCAACAACGAGGGAGGCCGCCATGGATATGAGCGTCAAGGTCGGCGCAGCCGGCAACGACCGCGAGCTCGACCGGGCCGACGTCAGGAAGGTCGCGCGCGGCGCCAACTCGAGCGATCTCGACCTTTGGCTGGAGAAGGTCGAGGCGCTGGGCGAGCTCAAGCGCATCACCGCCGAGGTCGATCCCGATCTCGAGGCCGCGACCATCACCTATCTCGTCGGCAGCCAGAAGTCGCCCGCGCTCCTGTTCGAGAACATCAAGGGCCATCCCGGCCACAAGGCGCTCTACAACATGATCGGCTGCAATCTCTCGCGCTTCTGCCTGATGATCGGCGAGCGGCCGGTCGAGCATCCGCTCGAGGCGGTGCAGATCCTGCAGCGCAAGCTCGGGCGCAAGATGCCGCCGAAGGAAGTGCCCCCCGAGCAGGCGATCTGCAATCAGAACATCGTCGAGGGCGACAAGATCGACATCCGCATTTTCCCGGCGCAGCGGATGTGGCCGCTCGACGGCGGCCTCTATCTCGGCACCGGCGACGCCGTCGTCACCAAGGACCCCGAGACCGGCCGCATCAACGTCGGCACCTATCGCATGATGATCAAGGGCCCGCGCGAGGTCGGCGTCTATACCTCGCCGGGCAAGGACGCCACCATCGATCGCGAGAAGTGGTGGAAGCTCGGCAAGCCGATGCCGATCGCCGCCGCCTACGGCATCGATCCCCTGCTGTTCCTGGTCGCCGCCACCAGCCTGCCGAAGACCGAGTGCGAGTACGACTACTACTCCGGCATCAACGGCGCGCCGATCGAGGTCTTCGTCAGCGACCTGACCGGGCTGCCGTTGCCGGCGCGGGCCGAGATCGTGCTCGAAGGCTTCCTCTATCCCGACGAGACCTTCGCCGAAGGCCCGTTCGGCGAGTTCACGGGATATTACGGGCGGCCGAGCGGCGCCACGCCCTACATGCGGGTCGAGCGGGTGCGCTACCGCGACAACCCGACCTTGACCTGCGCGCTGATGGCGGACGGGGCGGCGAACGAGGCCGGGCTGTTCTGGGCGGCGTTGCGCTCCGCCGGCATCTGGGCCGACCTGCACAAGCTCGGCGTGCCCGGCATCAAGGGCGTGTGGTCGATCCCGGAAGCGGCCGGCTGGGGCATCACCGTGGTCTCGATCCGGCAGATGTATGCCGGCCACGCCCCGCAGGTCATGGCGCTGGCCGCGCAGTGCACCGCCGGGGCCTATTTCGGCAAATACGTGATCGTGGTCGACGACGACGTCGATCCGACCAACGTCCATCAGGTACTGTGGGCGATGGCGACCCGCTCGCGGCCGGCGCAGTCGATCGACATCCTGCGCGAGACCTGGAGCACCTATCTCGACCCGAGCCTCAACCCGCCGGAGATCAGGCCGTGGGGATCGAAGTGCCTGATCAATGCCTGCATGGACTATCGCTTCATCAAGACCTTCTCCAGGCGCACCAAGCTGTCCAGAGAGGCCTACGACAACGTGGTGGCGCGCTGGCAGGAGCTCGGGCTGAGCGGCACGCCGCCGGCGATCTCGGTGTTCGAGGACGAGACGCTTCCGGCGAGCGTGACGTGAGGGTCACCTGTTTGGTCCGCTTGCCGGCGGGCGAGGCGCCGTCGACGGCGACTACGGCTGCTTCGGCTTGATGCCGAGCGTCTGCGCGATGGTGGCGACCTTGGCGCGCTGGCCGTCGATCGCGGCGGCGAGCTCGGCCGGCCCGCCGGGATTGACCACCTGCGCGGTGGCGGAAAGCCGCGCGGAGACGGCGGGATCCTTGACGACGGCGACGATGTCGTCGCCGATCTGCTCGATCAGCTCCTTCGGCAGGGTCTTGATTCCGAACAGGCCGACGAGGCCTTCCACTTCCAGCGCCGGAAAGCCGGCTTCGATCGCGGTCGGGACGTCGGGCAGGATCGGCGCGCGCTGGCGGCCGTTCACCGCCAGCGTCTTGATGCGGCCGGCCTGCGCCTGCGGCTGCAGGATCGCGTAGGACGCCATGTAGATTTGCAGGCGCCCCTCGCCGACGTCGGTCGCCGCCTGCACGATGTCGCGATAGGGGACCTTCTGCAGGCTCAGGCCGGCGGTCTTCACGAAATAATCGAAGGTGAACTCGGTGATGCCCGGCACCACCGCCGCGTTGAGCTTGCCGGGCTCGGCTTTGGCGCGGGCGACGAATTCGGAAAGCGAGCCGATCCCCATCGAGGCCGGCACGCCCACCGCGAGGATAGTGTTCGACACGCGCGCGATCGGGACGAGGTCGGCGGGCGTATAGGGCAGCTTGTCGTATTGGTACGGATGGACCGTGAAATTGCCGCTGGGCCCGAACAGGAAGGTATGATCGTCGTTGGCGCCGAGGAAGGCCTGGATCGCGACCAGGCCGTCGCCGCCGGGACGGTTCTCGATCACCACCGCCTTGCCGCCCCAGCGCGCCGGCAGCCGCTCTGCGACCAGCCGGGCGCCGATGTCGGCGCCGGCACCCGGGCCGAACGGCACGATGAATTTCACCGGCCGCTGCGGCCAGGATTGCGCCTGCGCCCGCATGGCAAGGAAAGCGGGAGCGCCGAGGAGCGCGAGGGCACGCCGTCTCGAAATTTTCATCGGTGATGCTTCCATGAATTGGGTCGGCCCCCGGGTCGGTCGCGGCGCTCGGCCGCCTCACTCCGCGACCAGCTTCACCTGATCGCCGGCGGTCAACTGATCATGGGGTGCGAGCCCGTTGAGCACGCGGAAGCGCTCGACCTGCCGGTCGGCGCTCGCCATCCGGCTCGCGAGCTTCTCGACCGTGTCGCCCGGCGCGACCGTGACGATCCTGATGCGCAGCGGTTTTGCCGCCTCGCTTTCCGCCAGCGTCATGCGCCGGAAGGTCGCCACCGCCTCGCGAAAGCTCTTGTCGACCTCCGCGCTCATGCGCTTGGCCGCGAAGATGAAGCGGTAGACGTCGCTGCCGAAGCGCACCGCATAGAGCCGGAACACCCACTGGTCGCCCTTGGCGGTCGCGGTCGCCGCCGGCAGGCCGTTGATGACGAACTCCTCGACGGTCTTGGGGTCGATGTTCTCGATCCAGCCGGAATTGAGATAATCGGCCAGCGTCTGCTCCGCCGGCACCCGCACCACGTCGAGCCGCAGCGCCTGGCCGCCGCCCTCCCTGACGCCGAGCACGGCCTGCGCGGTGTTGTCGAGCGTGTAGCCGTCCGGCGCCACGAAGGTGAAGCCGAGCTTGGGATGCAGGAAGCGGCGGCCGCGCACGAAGCCTTCGCTCGGATCCTCGCCGTAGGTGAGGCCGTCGACGCCGGCGAGGTAGCCGGCCTTCTCGCGCTCGCCGGCGCCGGGCGCGCTGAACTGGCGGGCATTGGCCTGGGCGTTCTTGATGCGCTCGGGCGTCGCGGGGTGCGAGGACAGAAAATCCGGCGCCCGCGGGTCGATGCGGGTCTGGCCCGGCGGCGCCTTGAGCTCGGAGTTGCGCCCCATCGAGGTGAGGAAGCGCACCGCCCCGTAGGGATCGTAGCCGGCGCGCGCGGCCATGCCGACGCCGATGCCGTCCGCCTCCAGCTCCTGCGCGCGCGAGAAGCTCGCGAGCTTGATCTTGGACTTGGCGAGCGCCAGCGCGCTCGTTTCGGGGTCGCTGCCGAGGTCGGTGAACACGCGACTGACGAGCGCGACCTGGCGCGCCTCCTCCTCGCGCATGGTGGCGTGGCTCGCGATCACGTGCGACATCTCGTGCGACACCACCGAGGCGAGCTCGGAGGTGTCGTTGGCGAGCGCGATCAGGCCGCGCGTCACGTAGAGCTGGCCGCTCGGCAGCGCGAACGCGTTGACCGCCGCCGAGTTGAGGATGGTGACGCGGTAGTGCACGTCCGGCCGCTCCGACGCCGCCACCAGCTTGGCGACCATCTGGTTGAGCAGGCCCTCGAGCTTGGGATCGTCGTAGGCGCCGTTATAGGCGGCGAGGATGCGCTGGTGCTCGCGCTGCGTCGGCCCCGGCGCGGGCGGCTGCTGGATGATCCGCGGCGCCCCCGGCATCCCGCCCGGCGGCGCGCCCGCCGTCAACAGCGACGAGCTGCAGCCGCCGAGCATCAGCGCGAGCACGACGACGAGCGCGGCCCGATCGGCCGCCGAGGCCGCGGGCGATCGACGTCTCCGGGCCGAGCCAACGATGGTGCGAATCCCGTTCAATGGCGTTCCGCGATCTCGATCTGCTCCGGCCGCGTCGCCTCGATCCGCGGCCCGTTGCGCTCCTCGATGAAGCCGCGCACCCGGACGCGGCGGTGCTCGAGCGTTCTCGGCGGAAGCCCGGCGGCGATGAAATTGCGCTCGTTTCGTTTCGCGATGGTCACCGTCAACCCCTGCGACCATCGCCGCCCGAAATTCACGTAGATGGTGCCGCCGCTCTCGCGGACGGACCATACTTCGCCTTCCACCACCGCGAATCGCCCGCGCTCGGCGACGAGCTCCGGCAGGGTCTCGGCCCCGACCACGGCATAATACGGTTCGGCCCAAAGGCCAAGCTTGGCCTCTCTTGCCGCCCGCTCGCGGCGAAGAAGCTCCTCGGCGCAGGGGCGCTCCCCGACCTCGGCCGACACGCGCGCGAATCCCTGCGCCAGCATCTCGTGCGCGACCGATTGCCGGCGGCCGTCGCGGACGATCGTGACCTGCGCGAGCATGCGGCCGTAGCGGTCGCTGCCGGCGCCGCTGCGGCCGAGCTCGATCGCGGCGCCTTCGACGAGCGCGGCGAGCGCCGCGCGGGCGGCGAGGCCGGCTTGCGCCCGCGGCCCGGTCTCGCCGGCGCCGGGCGGCAGCGGCACCTCGATGCCGGCGAGGCGGATCTCGCGCCCGTCATCGAGGGTGAAGCTGCGCCCGTCGGTGACGACGCGGACCGTCCCCCCGCCCGCCGCCTCGGAACGGCAAACGGTCGGCGACGGCCTCTCGACCGGATTTTGCGCGCGCGCCGGCGCCCACGCCGCGGCGCTGGCGCCGAGCGCGCAGGAAAGCCAACAGAGCCTCGCCAGAGCCACGCCGCACCCCTTGCCCCGGGAGCAACGAAACGGTCGGAATAGGGCGGCACTGCGGCGGCGAGGCCGGGCTTGCGGAGAAGAAAAATTTGCTCCCGTGGAGGCGGCCGATGTCGCCCGCTCGCCTTACGATCTGCGCGGACGCGAGCCGGCCCGCCGTCGCAAAGCCTTGACGACGCTGCGCCGAAACCTCAAACAGGCGATCCGCAAGAAACTGGCACGGTCCCGTAGCTCAGCCGGATAGAGCAGCGGTTTCCTAAACCGAAGGTCGGAGGTTCGAGTCCTCTCGGGACCGCCAATCCCAACTTCCGCATGTCGGATGTCCGCCCTCTGTGTCATCGACCGGCGGCAAGGTTTGCCCGAACGCCGTTCCCGGATCCTGGTGGTACATCGAGGCGCGGGCGCGGGCCCCCCTTGTGCCATGGCTGGGGATCGCCGCGGCCGGTACGCTGGAACCAATGGGCGGATGAGTCGGTTGAGTCTCGAAGCCGACTCAGACGGGGAAGCGGGCCATGACCGCCAGTGGGCTATTGCCTGAGGACCGCAAGGCTTGGCTCTTGGCCATCGGGCAGCGCCTGAAGGCCGAGTACGACGCGAGCGCGCAGCCCGTCCCGCCGCGTCTCGCCGCGCTCGTCAAGAAACTCGAAGCGCCGGCGGTTGCGAGCGTCCCGGAGAGTGCGCCCCCCGCGGAGCCTCGCGTGGGCCGCGTCGAGGATGAGCCTTCCGGCCCGCAAAGCGGCGGCTCGACCGCCGCGAGCCCGACAGCGGCGGGGACGTTCCGCTGCGGGGCGGCAGCCGCGTGATGTTTTCGGAGCGCTGACCGCGCCACCATCGCTTTCCGACATTCCACCGCAGCACTGTCCGTCCGGCCGTAGACCCGCGCTACGACCATTTCAGCGGCAATCGTTTTCGCCATGGCACGAAATTCTTGCGCTGGCGGCCCGACAAGTCGCCGCGGCAATGCACCATGGAGCAGCTGCGGCAGGAGACGGCGGACCTGACCGGGCTGCTGCAGTGATCGCGCTGCAGCAAGGCGCCGGTCGCCGGCGGGGACGGCCGAGGCGGGCGGAACTATCGGTTCGATATCGCATTAAGTCTGCGGGAATTAAAAGCGATTTGAGACAGGCCCATGTTGTCGACGATCCTGATCATCATTCTGATCCTGCTGTTCTTCACCACCTCGCTCCGTCTCGCAACCTTGGAACCCAAACCTGCTATCTAATCTACCGAACCGCCGTATACGGACCCGTACGTACGGTGGTGTGGGAGGGGCGGAGCCGCGAGGCTCTCCCCTATCCCGATTCCGGCGTCTCGCATTTGATTCGACGTCTGTGGTTACTGGATGCCCGCTTTCGCGGGCATGACGGAGCGGAATTTGCTGCCGCAGCCGCGTTGACGTCCGACGTGCCCTCGCTCGACGTCGGCTCGCCACGAGCGCGCCCGCGCGCGATCTCCGCGCAGGCCCGGTCGCAGCGTCGCGCAGATCCCGATCAGATTCGGCCGGCAAGCCTGCGGTTTGTTCCAATACGGCGGGATTTGACCCGACCCCCCGGGGCAACGACGCGCCGGCACACGTCGGGCCGCGCGCTAATCACGCTCGCGCTTGCGATTGGTGAACCGCGCGTTGCCGAGGCCGGTGCCGATCGTCAGGATGCCCCAGCGCTCGACGTCCTGCATCGCCGGCAGCTCGCTCAGGCCCTGCACCACCGCATCGTTGTGCATCAGCACCACGGTCTGATGCTTGCCCATCGCGGGGATCGCTTCGACGAGACGCGCCGGCAGGTTGAAGCTTTTGCTCTCCCAGTCGCCGGGGAGGTTCTGCGCCCCGCGCGCGATCGAGCCGTCCTCCTCGATGCGGCCCGGGCAGCCGATGCCGATGAAGGGCGCCAGCCGAAGCCGGTCTTTGCGCGCACGGGCGACGAGCTTGCGCAGCATCTTGGCGAGCTCCTCGACGGCCTCTTCGCGGGTCGGCTCCTCGTCGGCGTTACGGTTTGCTCTACCATGCGCGCGGTCGGCTTGCCGGCAGCCGATCCGAGGCGAAATTCCGCGTCAGCATGTCGGCCGGATCGCGGTAGACGGCGACGCAGCCATTCGCTTCGAGCTCCGCCTTCGAGAAGCCGCCGGAGAGGAGCCCGATGGCCGGCATCCCGGCGCCGCGCGCGGCCTGCGCGTCATAGGGGCTGTCTCCCACCATGACCGCATCGCCGGCCGGGATCGGGCCGGCGCGGACGAGCGCGATCTCGATGACGCTCGGGTCGGGCTTGTCGTGGTCGACGTCGGCGCCGCATGCGGCGGCGTCGATGAGGTCGCCGATGTCGGCGAGCTTCTGGTAGTGCGCGAGCTCGTCCGGCGAGCAGCTGGTGGCGAGCGCGATCAGTCGCCGCTCCTCTTTCAGCCGCTCGAACAGCCGGCGAACCCCGGGAAACGCCTTGACGGCCGGCAGACAGTCCTTGCGATAGCGCCGCCCCTGCGCCTCGATGAGTTGCGCGACGAGCACGGCGCTCGCCGCGTCGCGCAGGAGCGCGTTCAGCATGTCCTTCGGGTCGCGGCCGGAATGCGGCTGCAGCTCGGCGATCGCGAGCTCGAAGCCGAACGATCGCAGCGTCTGCTGCCAGCAGCGCAAGGTCAGCGCGGTGCTGTCGACCAGGGTTCCTTCGACGTCGAAGATCGTCAGTAATCGGTCGGGGAGGGCCATTCTGCCGTCGCTGCGATCGCTCCGAAACGTCTGTTGCGCGGGAATCACCGAGACCGCTCTGTGCGCCTGCCGGCTCAGTTTGGCCCGACCAGATGGAGCAACGTCGCGCATCGCGGCTGGTTCCCCGCGGGCGCGAGACGTCCGTGCCGGTCCGAAACGCGATTCTCCCCGTGGTCCGGCCGGGCCGCAGCCCGATCGCGGGGAACTCGCGCTCCTCGGCCGCGTTGGGGGTATCGCGGGGAGCCCGCATTCAACCGGCGCGCCGAGGACGGCGCGCAAACCGCGAGCAAAAAAGATGTCGGAAGTCGTATCGGAGCTGGCCCGGCTCGATGATGACGTCGAGCCGGCGCTGCGGCAACGCTATCCGGCCCTGGACGCGGACAGCGAGCGGCGAGTGCGGGAGCTGCTCGACATGCTCCCCGCCGCCATCTACACGACCGACGCCGCCGGACGGATCACCTACTACAACGAGGCGGCGGTCGCGCTGTGGGGCTGTCGGCCCAGGCTCGACAGCGATCAGTGGTGCGGCTCGTGGCGCCTGCGCCGGCCGGACGATACCTGGTTGCCGCACGACCAATGCCCGATGGCGGTGGCGTTGAAGGAAAGGCGGCCGATCAGGGGCCAGGAGGCCGTGGCCGAGCGACCCGACGGCACCCGCGTGCCGTTCATGGCGTTTCCGACGCCGCTGCGCGACGCCTCCGGCGAGGTCGTCGGCGCCGTGAACATGCTGGTCGACATCAGCGAGCGCAAGCGCGCCGAACGCGTCGCGCGGCGGCTCGCCTCGATCGTCGAGTCGTCGGACGACGCGGTCGTGAGCAAGGACCTCAACGGCATCATCGCCACCTGGAACCGCGGCGCCGAGCGGCTGTTCGGCTACATGGCGGAAGAGGTCATCGGCGAGCCGATCACGATCCTGATCCCGCCGGAGCGCCGGGACGAGGAATCCGGCATTCTCGAGCGCATCCGCCGCGGCGAGCATGTCGATCACTACGAGACCGTGCGCCGGCGCAAGGACGGAAGCCTGGTCACCGTCTCGCTGACGGTATCCCCGGTGACCGATGAAACCGGAAGGATCGTCGGCGCCTCGAAGATCGCGCGCGACATCACCGAGCAGAAGCGCCGGGAGGAGCACGTCGACCTGCTCGCCCGCGAGGTCGACCATCGGTCCAAGAACCTGTTGGCGCTGGTGCAGGCGACCGTGCGTCTCACGCAGGGCGAGACGGCGCGCGAGCTCAAGGCGGCGATCGAGGGACGGCTGCAGGCGCTCGCCAACGCGCACGCGCTGCTCGCGCAAACGCGCTGGATCGGCGCCGACCTGCGCAGCCTGGCCGTGGAAGAGCTTTCGCCCTATTGCCAGGATGGCGAGGCGCGGGTGCTGATCGACGGGCCGAATCTGATGCTGGAGCCGGAGCCGGCGCAGTCGATCGCGATCGCGTTGCACGAGCTCGCGACCAACGCCGTCAAGTATGGCGCGCTGTCGGTGCCGGCAGGCCGCGTCCGGATCGAGTGGTCGCGCGGCGGTGCCGGAACGCTGCTCATACGCTGGACGGAGACCGATGGGCCTCCGGTCAAGCCGCCGACGCGGCAAGGCTTCGGGACCCGCGTGATGGAGCGCCTAGTTCGCGGCCCGCTCGACGGCGAGGTACGCTTCGATTGGCGGGAGCGGGGGCTCGCGTGCGAGATCGGCGTCCGGGCGTGACCGGCGAACCCCGGTCGATCATGCCCGCCCCGCCCACAGGCGCTAAGTCAGTCTAAGGTCGTCATTGCCGGGCTTGACCCGGCAATCCATTTAATCTTCGTAAGAATTTTCTCGCGAAGAAGATGGATGCGCGGGTCAAGCCCGCGCATGACCCGGTGGAGAGCCTCCCAAAGTCAGCGCCCATGGGGCGTGACCCGGGCATCCCATCCATTTCGCAGGAAGAGATTGCCCGCCGGCCGCCGAGATCGTCGGCGGTCGGCGCGGCGCGGATCTCGGTCGGTTACCGGTTGCCGGGCTTCGGCGCGTTGGTGCCGGTCGTCGAGCTTTCCTCGGGCACCCACGTCATCGCGTTGCGATCATACTTGAAGCCCTTGGCGCTCTTGAGCGCGTCCTTGCTCGTGTTCATCACCAAGTACCATTTGTTGTTGTCCTTGGTCTTGGCCTGGACGGCACTGAAGGGGACGGCGACGTCCTTCTCGCCGGCGCCAAGGAAGCCGCCGACGCCGATGATCAATGCGGTGGCCTTGCCTTCCTGGTCGAGCAATACGTCCATGATCTCGCCGATCTTGCTGTCGCTCGGATCGTAGACGTTCTGCTTGTACCAGTGGGTCACCGTCGCGCTGTCGGCGGGGATGCTGGTCATGGTCTGGGCGGCCGCTCCGCCCTGCCGCGGCGGGCTCTGGGGTGCCTGCGCGATTGCCGTCGTCGTCGCGAGCGCGAGCAGGATCGCCGCGTAAACTGATTTCCTCATGGGGTCCTCTCTGGGGTTGAACGAAAGTCATTCCAGTCCGAAGAACGTGGGACCGTCGCGGTAGTTCCCTTGCCGCGGACCGGAAGAAGAAAGAAGACGGCAATCGAATCGATGCGCCCCTTGGGAGCAGTGCGATGAACAAGGAGATCGATCGGATCGTCGAGGCGTTCCTGCCGGAAATGGATCGGATCTCGAAGACCGACCAGAGCGACGAGCAAAAGGAGCGGCAAGCCAAGGCCTGGCTGCGCGCCGCGCTAGAGAAGTTCGCCAATGATGTCAGGCAATCCGAGCGGCGCGTGGCCCCGGCGCGGAACCGCCTCGCTGATCGCTTCGTCGGATTTTTGTTCGATATCAAACCAACGCGGCTTTGCAGGCGCGCCGCCGGAGCTCTCCGCAGATGATCTCGCGCACCGTGTGCGACGTATTGTTCTTCGAGGCCTTCCTGCTGGTCGCCAACGGGCAGCTCGGGCTATGGCCCATGCTCACGGAGTTCACGATTCCCGTGCTCGAACGGCACTGGTATATGATGTCTCGTCGCCGGCGCCGCCGCCGGCAGTCGCCGCACTCGATCCGTCTCCGCGAAAGGGGCCACGAATGAACACCATCATTGGCGTGCTCATCACCTTCCTGGTCGTCATCCTGGTGCTTTACCTCGTCAACATGCAGCCGATCGACGGGCGCGCCAGGCAGATCGTTCGCGTGATCGTGATCGTCATCGGCATCGTCTCGCTGCTCAAATACCTCGCGGTCTTCTAAAGCCGAGCGATCGAGCCGCATTGCGACGGCGCGCGCCCAACGCGGGCGCGGTGCCGCCGCGCGCCGCACGCCTCGGAAGGTGGTCGTAGCGAACGGCACAGTCATCGAACCCGTCACCCTGAGGTGCGCGCCTAAGGCGCGCCTCGAAGAGCCTG
>WNFF01002978.1_pt1 | contig 13859 bp, 16 predicted proteins | sample 5400441 | NCBI WGS metagenome assembly WNFF01 (sample SAMN13153345, study PRJNA577476) | soil metagenome | isolation source: 120 cm saprolite under Douglas fir tree site 2 hole 3 replicate 1 | place: USA:California | collected 2015-04-18 | reverse complement strand
CGTCATCCCGGTCGGATGGTTGCTCGATCGGGTAGAAGCCAGAATCGTGATGATCGTAGGGGCAGTTGCCGCGGGAGCCGCCTTTCTGATCGCCAGCCGTTCTAACTCACTCGCTCCGATGATTGCCGCCTATTCGCTGCTCGGCGTCGGTATTTCGGCGGGTACATTAGCCCCGGCCGCGTTCGTAATCGCCAACTGGTTCCAGGCCCATCGGGGACTCGCGATGGGAATAGCGATGTCCGGCACCACGGCGGGTGGAATGGTGATGACCCTGGTGGCTAATCACGTCATTCAGGGGCCTGGATGGCGCGCCGCATATCTCGTGCTCGGCGTGCCGATGATCGTGGTGGTGGTCCCGCTGACAGTTTTGACGGTGCGCAGCCGCCCGCCGGGAGCGGTGAAGATGACCGTCGCTCAGGGAGCCTCCCTTTTAGAAGGTTTCGAAGCCGTTGAGGCATTGCACACGCGCTCCTTCTGGATGCTGGTAATCGCGAATTTTTGCTTCGGCTTCGTGGCCGTCGGCACAGTGGTCCACTTGATCGCCTATCTCGAAGGGCTTGGCTACAAGGCCGGCAGCGCTGCGCTCTCGATGAGCTTACTTTTCGGTATGGGCGGGCTGGGCAAAGTGGTCATAGGCCATGCGGCGGATCGAATCGGCGCGCGACTGGCGCTGGCGCTCGACTTTGCCGCAAACGCGCTTGCGTTTCTAATGGTATTCGGCGCCGCGAATGTTTTCCTGCTGGTACTTTTCATTTTAGTGTCCGGAGTTGGCTTTGCCGCGCCGGTGGCGTTGTTGCCCATGCTGCTGGCCGAATCGTTGGGGCTTCGGCGCTACGGCATCCTGAATGCGCTAGCCGCTTTGGCGGGGACGTTCGGAGCCACGGCAGGGCCGCTGGTAGCCGGGCGAATCTTCGACCTGACGGGCAGTTACATCAACACCTTCGAGCTCTTCGTCCTTTTGAACGCGATCGGGGCGGCGGCCGCGCTGGCCTGTCAGCCTTACGAGACGCACGCACAAATCATCGTGGCGCCGGAGCCCGCCTCGGCCCAGCTTGGCCAGAGTGTTCACGGACCCAATTCGACTTAGTCTCCGGCAAGCTCGCGGAATTCGCGCGTGTGCGCAGATTTCTGCTATTACGATTCATCGCAATGTATTCGGGCGTGAGCTGATCGACCTCCATAACTCTGCGTTCTGCCACCATCCCCGCACGCACTCAAGGTCAAAACTTGGTCTTGCAACTCGGTCTGCCGCGAATCTGGGTTATTTCGCACAACTCTCGCGAGAACTCTTCAACTGCCAGACTGACTGGCGGAGAGGGTTGAATTCGTGAAACTCTAGCCATCGGCAAGCAGAGGTCCGAAGCGATTAAGGCCGCGGCGGCGAAGCGCTCGCTTCGGTTCCCCACTGAGTGAGAAAACCGCGACGTTCGGCCTGAGTGCGATCGTTCTTCGAGGAAGTCTTCGGGAGCAATTAACTTCCATCCGATTGGCAAGACTTCCCCAAAGAAACTCGCCAAACTCCTTATAAAGCTCGGCACCAATTGTTGTAAAGTACGGCAACAATCGCCTACGACAGGAACCCCAAGGAGAGGAAAAGATGCCATACTCTTTGTACGTTTGCCTGCAAGACGAGAATAAGATCGCGGCCTTCACTATGGATACCGACACCGGCCGGCTCACGCCGCAGGCTGAGGTGCTGGCCCCGGGGGGACCGTCGGGGCTGGCGATCAGCCCGGACCGGCACGTGCTCTACGTCGGGCATCGCGTCCTGCCAGCGATCTCAAGCTTTCGGATCGACCACGCCACCGGAGGGCTCACGCTACAGGGGACGGTCTCACCGGAACACGCGCCCACGTTTCTGGCCACTGATCGAACGGGCAGGTATTTGCTGTCGGCCTACTATCAAGGCGGGTACGCGGCGGTCCATCCGCTTGCAGAGGATGGCGCGGTGGGCGCTCCAGCTCTCAACCGGCTGGCCACGGCCACGGGCGCTCATGCCATACAGACCGACCCCTCCAACCGCTTTGCCTTCGTGCCGCACATCGCCCGTCTCAACGATAACGTCTTGGAACCTCCGAAGGAGACCTATGGCCCCAATATGATTTTGCAGTTCAAGTTCGACGCACATACCGGCCATCTGACCCCCAATTCGCCCTTCCGGGTCGAGGCAGCAGACCGCCTTGGTCCCCGCCACTATTGCTTTCATCCCACCCAAGATCTCGTCTATTTTTCGAACGAGCAGGGCTGCAGTGTCACGAGCTATCGTCTGGATCCCGCGGCGGGCACCCTCTCCGCTGTGCAAACGATCACGACCTTGCCCGACAGGTACACCGCACGCAACACCTGCTCCCAGATACATCTCGCATCTTCGGGGCAATTCCTGTATGTGGCCAACCGAGGCCACAACAGCATCGCGGGGTTCGCCGTTGACGCCACCGGGCGGTTGACAGCCATTGGGCACGCCTCGACTGAACCGGTCCCCAGCACCTTCTGTCTAGACCCTGAGGGCCATTTCGTTTTCGCCGCCGGCACTGAGTCGGGCCGTCTGGCTTCGTATCGGATCAATGGCGAAACAGGCGCGCTGACGCCCTTGGCGACGTACGCCGTGGGCCGGCGGCCGATGGGAGTTCTGGCAACACGTCTTGGTGAGTAGTGGGTCATCTGGCACGAGGTTCGGGCTTTGTCAAATATGGAGGAGAGATCCTTGGGTGTGCTCCATGGCGCCGCCGACAGTGCGGCAGCGCCTGGTTACCCCGCGCGGTTCGACAAAACGCGAAGCAGGGATCGGAGAGGCAACCAAAACGACGATGGATAGGAGAGTGAAACGGCCGCTCAGTCCCCGAAGCATGGGGAGCGAGCAGGAAAGATATGGCTGAGGTACAGGTTCCAAGCACAAACACTGAAGGAGGATCCGATGATGGCAGACTATCGTATCATCTCGGCAGACTTACATTTCGTGGAGCCTCCGAACATGTGGGCGGAGCGGATTGATAAAAAGTTTAGGGCCCGCGCGCCGCATATGGTCAAAGGGCTGCATGGCAGAGAGGGCGAGTTCTTTGTCTGCGAGAACATCTCTCCGATTCCGGTAGCGGCTGCTTTCGGTGCAGGGGTGCCTTCAGAGCAGTTACCGGAACATAACAAGAAGGGGTTTGAGGCGGCACCGGCCAGTGTGTGGGACCCGGCCGCGCGGCTTAAAGATCAGGATCTGGACGGTGTGCAGGCCGAGGTCATCTACACCACCCTGGGCATGCCCCTATATGGGCTAGATGATGCCGAACTAAGGGCTGCATGTTTTCGGGCCTATAATGACTGGGCGGTGGAGTATTGCAGCTATGATCCTAAACGGCTCCTGCCCCTGGGGCTGATCACCCTAGAGGATATTGCGGCGGGCGTAGAGGAACTCGGGCGCATTGCCAAAAAGGGCATGAGAGGGGCCATGATCTGGGCAGAGCCTCCTGAGGATCGGCCGTATAGTCTTCCCGACTATGATCCGTTCTGGGCAGCGGCCCAGGAATTGAACCTGCCTCTGTCCCTGCATATTCTCACCAGCCGCAGGGGTATGGGGTCAGACTTCTTTAAGGGGAACCTGGCCCGTCAGGTTGCTGTCCTGCATCACGAAATCGAGCGCTCGCTCGCAGTGTTTGTCTTGGACGGGGTGCTGGAGCGTTTCCCGCAGTTGAAGATTGTCTCTGCTGAGAATGATGTGGCGTGGGTGCCCTACTTCATGTGGCGAATGGATTTCGCCCAAGACCGGTTCGGGCAGAGCGGAGCGAGTCCAGTGAAGTTGAGTCTGAAGCCGAGCGAGTACGTGAAGCGGCAAGTGTATGCGACCTTCATCAACGAACCGATCTTTGTCCATACGGTTAGCCTGTATGGGGCGGACAACGGTATGTGGTCGTCGGACTACCCGCACACAGCCGCAGTCTGGCCGCGCTCCCAGCAGTTCATTAAAGAGACCTTCGGTGGACTCTCGGAGGAAAACCGGCGCAAGATTGTGCATGACACAGCGGCGCGCCTGTATGGGATCGACTAGCTCAATCGAAGCAAAGAAGCAGCGCCGGCGGCGGACAAATGATTGGTCCGGCTAAGATTTGCGTCACGTGCCTGCTAAAGCGTTGTTTGAGCCGATGCTATGCGACATGGCGGAGCAATCGCCCGAGGGTCCCGAGTGGCGCTACGAAACTAAAGTTCGACGGTGATCGTGCGATCGGCTTTAGGAGCGAGGGTTGGGCGCGGCTCTGGTCGCGTAACGGAAAGGACTTCGTTCGACAGTTCCCCGAAGTCGCCAAAGGCCATCGCGCCCCTACCTGAAGATACGGCTATCGATGGAGAGAGCTCGACGCCGGCGGCAAACCGTCATTCGCCTTGCTTCAGGGTTCCGGTGCCGGCGCGGCGCCAAGCCGGCAAATTTGTCGCGTTTGGACGGACATTTGCGCACGGATCCCAGCGACTTATGACCATGTTCAACGGCCACTTTCCAAGCGGCCTGCATTACGCTCACGTCGCGGAATGGTGGCCGCTGGATCGCCGCGACTTTTTTCCTCGCGGTTGGAATCCGTTTCTGTGGAGCATGACATATAGTGAGCGTCTCGAAACCCCGAGCATGTCTGCGGCGCGAGTGCGGTTGTCGCCGGTCGCTTCCAGCGTCCTTCGAATGAGTTCGTGCTGCACCGACTCCAGTGTCGAGCCGACGCGGACAACAAACCGATCTTCGCTGTGCTTGACCTCGTAAATCTCCTCCGGAAGATCCTGGAGCATTATCCGGCCGTGCTCTCGCGTTACCACGGCGCGCTCGATCGCATTCCGAAAGCTCCCGCACATTGCTCGGCCAACTGTACGCCCTCAGCGCTGCCAGAGATTCGGCGTCGAGGCCGTCAACTTCCTTGCCGTGCTCTCGGTTGAGTTCCTCAACGAAGTAGGCGACGAGCAAATCCAGGTCTTCAACTCGCTCGCGCAACGGAGGAATCCCGATCCTGAAAACATTAAGGCGATAGTACAAGTCCTCGCGCAGTTTCCCTCCTTCGAGAGCCTGGTGAAGCGGGCGATTAGTCGCGGCGATCACGCGAACATTAACCGGAATGCTTTCTTCGCCGCCAATCCTTCTGATCTTGTGCTCTTCGAGAATGCGAAGGAGCTTCGGCTGAAGCTCGGGCTTCATCTCGGTTATTTCGTCGAGGAAGACAGTGCCGCCATTGGCCTGCTCGAAGATGCCTAGGCGCCGAGTGGATGCACTCGTGAATGCACCGCGTTCGTGCCCGAACAGCTCACTCTCGATTAGATCGCCAGGAATTGCGGCGCAGTTTACCGCAAGAAATCGCCCGCTCCGCTTTGACCGAGCATGAATCTCATTCGCAGCGACATCCTTACCAACGCCGGTCTCGCCGATAATCAGCACGGTGGAGCTTGATCGCGCAGCCTTGTCGATCAGCTCCAACACGCGGAGGATCGCTTGCGATCCGCCAATAAACATTGGACGCAAGCATCAGAGTCTCTCCGCTACCGCATCCGCCCCCACCCGAATCGAGAACCTCTAACGCCCTCCCTTCATTTCAATCATGCGCCAAACTGCAGACGACACTAAGGTCGGCGTCGGTAAAAGTGAACCGGTAGTCGAAGGTGGTGAACCAGTAGTGCCGGCCCCTTTTTTAACCGTACGGCGTTTATACACATCGTACGGTTGTGATGCCCAAAGATGCACATCGCGTGAATTTGTCCACCTCGAAATGTTGAATTAGGTGTAGAGCGTCCCAGTGGGGTCCGCCTAGACTTTTACGCGAAATCGGCACGAATGATTTATAGGAAGATTAGGAATCTTATGCCGAAAGGCTAAGATTGCCGTAAGAACGGAAAAGCGCATCGGCGGAAAGTCATCGAGGAACGCTCTGCACACCAAGCCGTGCCATGATAGAGCGGCATTCATCTAATTCGCCAAGGTTTGATGGGGCGGCGTTTGCGAACCTTCGGCGACGATGAAATTTCCGTCAGCAGCACTGCCAATCCAATCGCCTCGACGCGATCTCCGAGATCGTATCGAGCCGATCCGGGATGGACGACATAAAGATGCGAGAGTTTGAGATCCTCCAGCGCGATACGCATCGATCGCGTCATCCGGGGAGCATCGGCGTATTTGACCTCAACTCCGATACGCCTGCCGTTCACAGTTAAAAGCAGATCGAGCTCCGCGCCCGATTGCGTGCCCCAGTAGTAAGCGTCGCGTGTTCCGAGCTCGCTCAGAATCTGTTCGATCACGAATCCTTCCCACGAAGCCCCAAGTTTGGGATGCGATTCAAGCGCATCGGAGGATTCCGCGCCCAGCAGAGAATGAAGTATGCCCGAGTCGCGAATGTAGAGCTTTGGCGACTTGATTTCACGCTTGCCTACGTTCTCGAACCACGGCTGCAGCTCGCGAACAACGAGCGCGCCCACCAAAACATCTGCGTGCCGCCGGATGGTTGTATGCGCTTCGCCGAGCGAGCGCCCAATCTCCGAGGCGTTCCACACTTGGCCATGGTAGTGAGCTAGCATCGTCCACAGCCGGCGAAGGGCGCGCGCCGAAATATCGATCCCGAATGTGCGCAAGTCGCGCTCCAAGAACGTCCGGATGAAGTCGCGACGCCAGGCGCCGCTTTCCAAGTCATTGCGCGCCAGAAAGGAGCGCGGGAATCCACCACGGAGCCAAAGCCCGACGCATCGCGTGCGCGCCGACTTCGCGCAATCCGAAACCGCCCATGTCGACGAGGGCAACTGTCCCTGCGAGGGATTCAGAGCTCACTCGAACGAGTTCAGGAGAAGCGCTCCCGAGCAGGAGGAATCGGGCCGGTCGCGGAGATCTATCGGCCAAAACTCGAAGCACCGGAAACAGTGCAGGCGCTCGCTGCACTTCATCGATAATGACCAATTTTTGGGTGCGCTCCAGGGCTGTCATTGGCTCAGAGAGACGCGCTTCGTCAGTAGGATTTTCAAGATCAAAGTATTGAGCTTGGCCGGATTCGATGATGTGATTGGCGAGCGTCGTCTTGCCGCATTGCCGAGGTCCCAGCAGGGTCACTATCGGCGCCCGCCGCAACGCGTCACGAAGTCGCACTTCTAGCTCCGGCCGCGCGACCCATTTGGGCATTCTTGCATTTTGAGTATGCGACGCTCAAAATGCAAGCTTGAGTGCTGGTCGTCCGATTTCCTTGTGAATTTGATTTCATTCAAGGGATAGGGGACGGCCGCTCTCGGCGCACACGACAAATCGGTAAAGACCTCTATGCCTCCCAGCGATAAGACGCGCAAGATTTTATAGGCTCTTCCGGCAATCGATGAGCAAATGCGCTGACGCGACCTGGTGATCGATGCAACCTCCGAAGATGCTCAAGCAATCGTCGGCGAAGAATGCCACATTATTTCGGGAAAGAAGGAAAGGGCCGCGTTACGGACAAAAACTATATCCCGGAAAGGATCGCTCAGGTTGAAAACCTAATCCTCCTGTGCGAGATGCACCACAAGATGGTCGAGGATCAGTCGAAAACCTCAACCGCCGAGATTCTGCGAAAACTGAAAGCTAATCACGAAGCTTGGGTTCGCGCCTCGCTTGCCGAAGAGAGGGCATGCCTCCACTCAGGCTCCGGCGAGTGAAGGAAAAATACCTTCACATCTTCTGCGTCTCACTAGCGTCCGCGATGTTTTGAAGATCGTGGACCGCGCCCATGGATTCCAGGTTCGATCATCTCGAACCCAACTCTCCGGAGGAGGCTCAACTCCGCGCGGGGTTGCTTCAAGAAGCACAAGACTGGGGCGATCTATTGGGTGATCTTGAGGCCGGTGATCGCGTGCAAGCAGCGTTCCGGACCAGGGAGTTAGTCGCCGAGTTGGAAAAGGCCGGATTCTGGGTCTTCGGCGGGCGTAGATTCGTCGTCTAGCAGGGTGTTGAGAAACGTCTGAATATCATCTTTGTATAGTTCGTCTGAGTGGGTAATCGCGGTGGAGGAGGAAGCGGCGGATGCGCGGTGAGGAGCGGCGGCAGCGGGCGATGTTGGTGGTGTTCGATCCGCTCAGACGCATCAAGGAACTGGTTGACGCGGTGCTGGCAGGAACTTTCACCGCTGTTCGATCAGATGTACAGCGCGATAGGACGGCCGTCGATTCCGCCGGAGCGGCTGCTGAAAGCCTCGCTGTTGATGGCGTTGTAGACGGTGCGCAGCGAGCGGCTGTTTTGCGAGCAGCTCGACTACAACTTTTTGTTCCGCTGGTTTCTGGATCTGGAGGTGCACGAGGCGAGCTTCGACCATTCGACCTTTTCGCGCAACCGCGCGCGGCTGCTGGAGCACGCGGTCGCCGGTGAGTTCTTCCGCGCCGTGGTCGCGCAAGCGCGCACCCGCAAACCGCTCTCCGACGAGCACTTCACGGTGGACGGCACGCTGGTCGAGGCGTGGGCTTCGCTCAAGAGCTTCAAGCGCAAGGACGTGGGACCGAGTGAGCCACCGGACGATCCGGGTAATCCGACGGTGAACTTCCGCGGTGAGCGCCGTTCCAACGCCACCCATCAGTCGACCACTGATCCCGAGGCCCAGTTGGCCAAGAAGGGCGCGGGTAAGGAGGCCAAGCTGTGTTACTCGGCCCATGCGTTGACGGAGAACCGCAACACCATCCTGATTGATTTTCAGGTCGAGTCGGCCGATGGCTATGCTGTATAACTTAAGACTTCCTCTGACGGTCGATGGTTGAGGTCCGCGGTGTCCGTTTGAGTTGATTGTTCGATTATATGCAGCGGACATAGTGATCATCGCGATTGAGTAATACTCAGAGTTCCGCCCCCCACCGCAACGGCGGGAGAAAGTATTTTCTCTTTGGCCAGGGCAATCGAGTCAACGAAGGTCTGCATCGGGGTCTTGCCATAGCACCAGCGACCTTGGGATTCGTCAGGAATTTCGTGTATGAGCCGTTAGTGACCAACCTTCTGGCGGTGCGAGTCGAGCATATCACCCCGTCGGTCGTAGACTTCGGAAGTCCCGTCCCCGATCCGATATTCATTACCTGGGTATTCGTCCAATAATCCGTCCGCCGCAGCGCCTTCGCTGTGAGCCGCTCCTCTAACGCTCCGTAAACTTCGCACGCGGCCCGTCCCCCCCACCTCTCCGCTCACTCGGCTCCGCTCCGACGCACGCTCTCATTGGTGGCGTTCGCTGCGCTAGCACGACGCGCCAGCCCTGACAGGCCGCTTCGCTTGTATATTCTCGACCGTCCTGTTTCCGTGAAGCAGGAAGTCCGGAGAAGTCGCCGCCCGCTTCGTTGAGGCTATGTCCTCGCGCCAGAGATTGGCGCCTCCGGCCGTTGTTCTTGAGCTCGAACGGTATCCCGAGGCGCAACCGCGTCCTCGCATGCACAAGCACGAGTGTGGGCAACGGCTCCGGGGTCTCCGGTAAACAAAGAGGAGGTTAACTGCGGATGAGGTTCATAGGGATTGACATCGGTGCAGAGCGCCATTCTGTTGCAACTGTAGACGATGGCGGGAAAGTCGTCAGCAAGTCTATGTCCTTTGAGGAGGGAGCCGCCGGGTACCGGCGGCTCGGCGAACTGCTCGACTCGTCCGCCGACTGTCTGATCGCGATGGAGGCGACGGGTCACTATTGGAAAAATCTATTCGCGTCGCTTGCCACGGAAGGCTTTAAAATCGTTCTGCTCAATCCGCTTCGCACTCGACGCTTCGCCGAAGAAGAACTGCAGCGGACAAAGACTGACAAAGTCGATGCGGTGAGCATCGCTCGTTTTGCAGCCCAGAAGCGACCGGCGGCAACGGCTCTCCGCGGACCGGCAATCGAAGAGTTGAAGCAATTGGTGCGCTTGCGAGAACAGAGTGTGCAGCATCTGGGCGATCGAGTGCGTCATCTGCACCAGGCCCTCGACCTGACCTTCCCGGAATTCACTCGCCATGTGCGCGGTCTCGACACCGAACTCGCTATAGCCATTCTCTTGCGCTATCCCACTGCCCAAGCGTTGCGAACCATCTCGGTTCGAAAGTTGGCGGGACTCTGTTATGACGGCCGGCGCCGCATCGGCGGCGACTTGGCTCGCGCCCTGATTGAGGCAGCTAAAATTTCTGTGGGTCACTATTCCAGCGAGCCGTATCAGCTCCAAGTCCGTTACGCCTGCGAAGATATAGTCTCGCTCCGTACAAGAGTCCGCGGAGTCGAGAGAGAGATCGAGCTAAGACTCAACACGTACGAGGTTGGAAAGCTGCTCACAACAATTCCGGGCGTGAGCACACTAACCGCCGCCCGAATAATTGCCGAGACGGGCGACCCGGCTCAGTTCCGGAGCGCTGCGGCGTTTGCAAGTTATATCGGCGCTGTTCCGCGGCTTCAGCAGTCCGGGAAGAAGCGATATTCCGGCAAACCCGCCATTCCACTGGGTAACGCCCGCCTCAGACGCGCCCTTTGGATGCCCGTCTTGGTCGGCATCCGCCTCAATCCTTGGCTGCGTACCTCTTACTTACGCCTCCGCAGCGCGGGCAAACGTCCCAAGGTCGCCATCATTGCCGCTATGCACAAACTGCTCCTTGCGATCTACAGTGTCGCCAAACATCGAACGCCATTTGTTCCGCAACTTCCTGCTACGTAGCCGTACGCGAGGTTGAGCCGATTAAGGTAAGAAAGTCCGCGCCGAACGCGTTCGCGAGCCGTAGATCAAAACTTCTTTTGGCGGCCGAGCGCTTCGTCGAAGCGCTGTACTAGGAAGAGGCGTACCGTCGAGTGTTAGAGGGGTGTTTGAACCTTAAGAAACATCGGACTTTCGAAGCGTTTACTTAGCCGCCGCCTCTAACAAGGCTTCAACCTTCTCATCCAGATTCTTCGCGACGTTCGAAGCTATCAGGCTTCTGTAGGGAGCGAGAAATTCTGCGGCATTTGATAACTCCTTGTGTAAGCAAATGATCTGTCGATAAAAGTTGCGCGTTCACAGCACCCAACGCGACCGTCAGGCTGCAGACTTGCGAAGTAGAGTCTCGATTTTTGATTCGAGTTCGCGAGCGACAGCAAGCGCGTCCGCATTTCCGTAAGGTTCCAGAAAACTCGCCATCCTGTCGTACGACAGATGCACGCCGTCGGCGCGCTCATCTATCAGGACCGTGACCGGAGCGTACGAACCTGCGTCGGGGACGTGCTTGACCATCTCCTTCATAATGAGTGGATTGCCAATCACCAGGCGCACGATTTTCGGCGTGTCGTGCCCGCTTCCCTGCGCAGGATCGCGCCATGATCGAGTTCCATGAACAGCATCAGCCCGATGCTGCTCAGCGCTGCGCTGACAGCACGTTCCAATTCGGCGAAGCTGGGCGCACTTCGAATCGCTTTCGCGAACTCGGCCATGTCTGGTTGTCCGACGCTCGCCTTGATTGCCGCCACGACCGCGTCGAACGCCTTCGACGAGATTACGCTGAAGCGCTCGATCTTTATGTTTGTGACCGCCATATTTTTGCCTCGCGTCACTTCGCCGGGATCCTTGGTTTGACCTCGTATTGGGCTAGATCAATGGATTGTCCCTTGCCTGTCTCACGTGCCGATATCACCGCAGCGAGCGTCGCCCATAGCGCGTACAGCGCCGTGCCTCACATTTCGTGCGAACCTACGGCATAAAGCCTATACCGCACCGATTCTGGTTTCGCGGGCCAGCCAAGCCGCAACCATGCTCGCCGTCTCTCGCCAGTTCGGCTCCAAAAGAACGTTGTGACCACGGCCGCGCAGATAGCGGTAATCAGCCCCGTAGAACGTTGCCAGGGATCGTCCGATTGCGGGCGGCGTAAGATGATCCAATTCACTCGACACGACCAAAATAGGACCCGAAACTTTAACGCGGTCGATGGGCACCGTCCATCGTGTTGCTTCGTACACGGCCTTCGGTGACTCCGGACATAGCTTCTCGAAATACGACCTGGCTTCGTCTTCTTCCAGGCCTTGGAACCATAAGTCGCGTGCGATCTCGAATGGTGGGGCCACCCAGGCTGATTCGGGTCGATCGGTAGATCGATGACGTCGCCACCCACCTCCGTTGGCACGACCGGTGTTAGGAGTACCAGGGCGGAGACAGGATGGCATTCGGCATATTTCTGAGCCGCAAGGGCGCCCATGCTGTGCGCGACGATGACTGGCGATTCCTCGAACTGGCCGGCAACGTAAGCGATCTCCTCGGTAACGTCGGCGATTCCGCGTTGTAGAAGGCCGACCTCAGGATGAGGCGCAGATCCATTATGCCCAAACCAGTTCAGCGCGTGACAGTCCCATCCTGCCTGTGCGAAGTAGGGCAGAAAGTGCACCCAGGACCAACTCCCATGGCACCCGCCGTGCACGAAAACGATAGGCTGGGGGCCTTGCACGGGCGTGAGTGGCATGAAGCGCTCAACGCGCACGCCATGAACCCGGTACTCCGTTTCATTCACGCAAACCTCGCTTATTGATGTCAATATTCCAAAGCGCACTACAGGCGCGATACGTTTTCTGACGGGGGCCCATAAATATCCACCTTGTGTAGTCCCACTGAGATATTTATCTAGACCTTTTCATAAAGGCGGCGACTGATGTTCCAGTAAATCCTTCTAGGACTCCTCTACCAAGTAATTCCGCTTTTCCGCCATCGACTCGACGAGTCAGGCGGAAAGTCCAATGCGAGGAAGACCCGGGCGAGGAACAGCGCTGTCCGGCAAGGTTTTTTGAGGCAAGGGATGGGCTCGGAAAGTCCGTGCTGAGCCGTAATCGGCCCGAGAGTACACCAAACGTCCGGCACTGACGAAACGCAAATCCACCATACTAAGGGCTGCCTTCAGCCCTGCACGGCGGATGCAAAGTTTGCCAGCTCCTTCGCGATATTCGAACCCGCCGGCTGGTATGCAATCTCGGTCGCGCCCGCAGATTTGAGCATGTTAATGCGCTCGCGCCAGCCAGCGCGCGTCAGAGCAAATCCGTTCTCAACGAGCATCTCGCCGGTGACGAATGGCCGGTCGCGATCGTTGATCGCGACAAGATGCTTGTCATGAAGCGCGAGATGGCGTATGCGCGCAGGCACCGCATCGTACGCCGCGGCCCATTCCTTGCCGCGCGGGACCACATCGAGTCTCCGTTGCTCCAGCGCGGCGTGAAACATCACCGCAGCGGCGTGGCCGGCAGCGCCCAGCGCGCGCGCCGATGCGGGATCCTCACCTTCAGCAAGTACGGTTCCTAAGGTCAGCACGATACTCCAACTGAAGCCGCCAAGCGGCATGACGGCGCCGAAGACTCCGTCACCAAGCTCACGCGCCACAGCAAGTCCCTTGGGTCCAGCGGCCGCTATCACAAAGGGCACCTCGATCGGTCGCAATGCCCCGTAGCCTTCGGGATGGAGCATCCGCATCGCGCCTCCTTCCCAATTCACTTCCTCGCCGCGCAGCAACGCACGCAGGACCTGCACGTATTGCCCCACTTCTGACCATTTCATCGGGCGCCGACCCATCGTCAACCGGCCGGTGAAACCGGAGCCGATCCCCACCGCTACGCGGCCAGGTCCCGCGATCGAAACTAATGTCGCGATCGCCGCCGCATTCACCATCGGATGGCGCAAGCTCGGAACGAGCACACCGGGTCCGAGACCGATACGTTGCGTGCGATCCGCCGCGCGACACAATTGCACCCAAACGTCCGGATAAAGCGCCGGCGAATCGTAGAACCACGCTCGCTTATAACCAAGGTCCTCAGCGATTCGCGCGTGCTCGTGGCTTTCCATGGAAGTCGCGAACGCGCATGAAAGGTCGAGCGCCATAGTAATTACCTCCCGTTTGTAACTGCATTTCGGCCAAATCTTCACCGCGATTTTCTTTCCTGCTCGAGCGGATCGTTCAGGTTTTTGATGCG
>WNFF01011065.1_pt1 | contig 13866 bp, 10 predicted proteins | sample 5400441 | NCBI WGS metagenome assembly WNFF01 (sample SAMN13153345, study PRJNA577476) | soil metagenome | isolation source: 120 cm saprolite under Douglas fir tree site 2 hole 3 replicate 1 | place: USA:California | collected 2015-04-18 | reverse complement strand
GGCTTTTTGATCAACGGCACCAAGATCTGGACCTCGTCGGCGCACATCGCCGACTACATGATCGCGATTTTCCGCACCTCGCCGTCGACCAAGGAGAACCGCCGCCACGGCCTGACGCAGTTCCTGGTCGACATGAAAACGCCGGGCATCAAGGTCAATCCGATCGGCCAGATCACCGGGCAATTCGAATTCAACGAGGTGGTGTTCACCGACGCCTTCATGCCCGACGACCATGTGCTGGGCGAAATCGACGGTGCCTGGAAACAGGCGACCTCTGAACTCGCCTATGAGCGCAGCGGGCCGGAGCGCTTTCTGGAAACCTATTATGTGCTGACCGAACTGGTGCGTGCCGTCGGGTCGAAGCCGGATACCCGCAGCGCCGAGGGCATCGGCCGGCTGGTGGCGCAGCTTCACACCATGCGCCGGATGTCGGTCTCGGTCGCGGGCATGCTGCAGGCCGGCAAGGAGCCGGTGGTCGAAGCTTCCATCGTCAAGGATATCGGCACGGTCTGGGAGCAGCAATTGCCGCACCGGGTGCGCGACCTCGCCGCCTTCGTCGATGCCGATGCGACCAACCACGAGACACTGGAAAACCAACTGTCGTTCGCCATCAAGACCGCGCCCAAGCTCACCATTCAGGGCGGCACCACCGAGGTGCTGCGCGGCATCATCGCGCGCGGGTTAGGACTGCGCTAGCCTTCATTGATCGGAGACCAAGACATGAGCAAGTTCACAGACATCGGCGTCGAAAAGGTCGGGCACGTCGGCACCATCGAAATCCAGCGGCCGCCGCTGAACTTCTTCGATATCTCCCTGATCAACCAGATCGCCGACGCGCTGGAGGAATTCGACAAGGATATCGAAATCCGCTGCTCGGTTCTCATGGCGCAGGGCAAGGCGTTCTGCGCCGGCGCCAATTTCAACGATCCGGCGCGGCAGGAGCAGGAGGCGCGCGCGGCCAAGGGTGATCCGGCCGACAGTCTCGGCCCGATCAACAGTCTTTATCTGCACGCGGTACGGATCTTCCGTAACAAGAAGCCGATCGTCGCGGCGGTCCACGGCGCCGCCATCGGCGGCGGGTTGGGCCTTGCGGTATCAGCCGATTTTCGCGTCACCTGCCCCGAGGCCCGCTTCGCCGCCAACTTTACCAAGCTCGGCTTTCATCCCGGTTTTGGATTGACGACGACACTTCCCGAACTGGTCGGGAAGAACAATGCCGAGCTGATCTTCTACACCAGCCGACGCGTCACCGGCGAGGAAGCCACCAAGATGGGGCTCGCCAATGTCTGCGTGCCGCAGGATCAGGTGCGCGCCGAGGCGATGAAGCTGGCGCAGGAGATCGCCGAGTGCTCGCCGCTCGGCCTGCTCTCGACCCGTGCCACCATGCGCGCCGGCCTCGCCGACCGCGTGCTGGCCGCGACCAATCACGAACTTGCCGAACAGTCGCGCCTGCGCGCGACCGAGGATTTCAAGGAAGGCGTCAAGGCCACCGCCGAGCGCCGCGTCGCGAATTTTAGGGGGCGGTGAGCCGACGGCGTCATTCCGGGGCAGCCGCAGGGCTGAACCCGGAATCCAGAAGTTATTGACGCGAGATTCCGGGTTCGCGCTGACGCGCGCCCCGGAATGACGACGTTGTTCCGCCGAACGCCGGGACGACTTGCTGAAAGGCCTGCTACCCCTTCTTCCGCACCACGAGCGCATCGACGATGGTGGCGCCCTGGCCTTGCGGATGCACCAGCACCGGATTGATCTCGATCTCGGAAATCTCGGTAACGAATTGCGCCGCGAGCATCGATATCTGCGCGATCAGTTGCGACAATGCCGGGACATCGGTTTTCGCCGTACCCCTGAAGCCATTGAGCAAGGGGGCTGCCTTGAGCTCGGCCAGCATGGCGGCGGCCTCAGCCGCGCTCACCGGCGCCGGACGATAGATCACGTCCTTGAATAATTCCGTGGTGATGCCACCGAGGCCGACCATGATCATCGGACCGAACGTTGCATCCAGCAGGGTGCCGACGATGATCTCGACGCCCTTTTTCGCCATCGGACCGACCAGCACGCCCTGAATCGCAGCCTCGGGCCGGTGCCGGCCCGCGCTTTCCAGCAGCGCCTGGTAGGCCGCGAACGCTTCGCCCTTGCTCGCAATATTGACGCGCACGCCGCCGACTTCGCTCTTGTGCGGGATGTCGCGCGACTGGATTTTCATCACCAGCGGAAAGCCGGCGCGGGCTATCGCAGCGTCCAGTTCGCCCCTGTTGGACACCAACACTTCGTCCGGCAACGCAATGCCGGCGTCGCGCAGCAGCGATTTGCTGTCGAATTCGGAAAGCGTTGCGGACTTCAGATGCGCGGAGAGATCGGGCGGCGGTGACGCCGCAACCGCGGCCGGCGGCGCCAGCCTGAATTTGGCACGCTGAACCATCTGCCACATGGCGACGCCGACATGCGTCAATCCCGACAGCACGACGGCGCCCGACGCCGCGAATTCCGTGCGCGCGAAATTAGATGGCAGCGTATAGGAGTAAAACACGATCGGCTTGTTCTGCGCTGAAAGGACGGGCCTCAGTTCCGCCTGCTTGAACGGCATCCGCGTGTCGCTCGACAGCGACAGCACCACCAAAATGGCGTCGACTTCGTCCGATACGTCGAGCAGATCGATGCTCCTCTGCAGACCGCCAGAGTGCACGCCCTGCGCCGTCACGTCGATTGGATTCCCCGCCGCGCCATAGGACGGCAGCAGCTTGCGGATTTCCGTCTGGATCTGCTCGGAAAGCTCCGGCACCTGCAGCCCCTGCATCGCAACCGTATCCGCGCCCCAGATGCCGGCGCCGCCGGACACCGTGAGAACGGCGACGCGATCGCCCTTCGGCATCGGGTTGGTGGTCAGGACGGCTGCGATGGTGACGGCCTCATCGAGATCGTTGGAAACGATAAAACCGTATTTGGCGAACACCGCGTCATAGGCCGCGGACCAGCCGGCCATGCTGGCGGTATGCGACGCCGCCGCACGCTCGCCGGCGCCGGAGCGGCCGACTTTTGTGACGATGACCGGTTTTCCGATCTCGGCCGCGCGCTTGGCCGCGGCGAGGAATTTGTCGACGTCCCGGATGCCCTCGATGAACAGCAGGATCACGTCGGTGGAAGCATCCTGCACCATAAATTCGAAAAATTCGCCGGCGCCGAGGTCGGATTCGTTGCCGGCGCTGATGACGTAACTGAGCGCGATGCCCAGCGCCTTGGCGCGGTGATAGATTGCAAAGCCGATGCCGCCGCTCTGCGCGACGATGCCGATCCGCCTGATGGTCGCGACCAGCGGTGGCGCGCCCGGCTTGACATCGACGGTCGGGCTGAAGGTGGCAGCGACGCGCTGGACCTGGCTGTAAAATCCTTCGGCATTGGGACCGGAAATCCGCATCCCGGTGTTTTTGGCCAGTGCAACAATAGCGTCCTGCATCGCGGCGCTATCGCCGCCCTCCTCGGCGAATCCCGACGAGATGATCACCGCGTTCTTGACGCCGGCAGCAGCGCATTGCTCGAGCGCGCCGAGCACCGCGCGGGCCGGAATGATGACGATGGCAAGGTCGATCGGCTGTCCGACATCGGCGATCGCAGGGTAGCATTTCAGCCCGTCGATATCGCCGTAATTGGGATTGATCGGGAAAATCTTTCCCGGGAATTCGTTCTTGCGCAGCATCGACAATAGCCGGCCCGGGATTTTCTCCAGGTCGCGCGAGGCGCCGATCAGGGCGATGCTGTCGGGCGCGAACAATGAATCGAGCGGATGCGGCATTGAGGCGTGATCCTTTTTATTGTTGTTTAGCGCTCTTGAGACCGTCATGGCGAGCCATGTAGCCCGGATGCAGCGAAGCGCAATCCGGGATCAGCCCATCCGTTGGCGAGACAGTCCCCGGATTTCGTGGAGCCTGTCATCGGGCGGCGCTTCGCGCCGACCCGTTGGCTCCATCCGGGCTACGCTTGTAGTCACGCCGCCAGATGGAACGTCACGCCGCCGAGCAGGAACGAATCGCCCGACACCGGACGTCCCCTCGTCCTGGCGGCATCGCGCACGGCGGCGATATCGCCGACCCGGAATGTCAGGCCGCTCATGATATCGCTCGCGCCTTTCACAAAACGGAAGCTGGCATTGGGCAGCTTCAGCTCGGGCTCGCCTGACTTGCCCGTGCTCACGGGAATTCCGATGATCTTGCCCCAGTGCCCGGCAAGAACCTGCGGCTCCGGGCTTTCCATCTCCACCCCGGTCAGCGCCTGCGTCACATCTTTGCGGATCGACTTCTGCCAGTCCGGCCCGGCCGGCGGATAGGGGCCGAGGATATCGTCGCTGCCGTCGGTATGATTGAATTCGATGAACGCCGCGCGGCAATCGCGCGGATGCAGTTGCACGCCATGATAGGGCGCGTGATCGATGACATTGGCGACACGCACGCCCATCGCCTTGGCGTGCTCTCCGCGCGCATCGGGATCGTCGCAGCAGAAGATCGCCATATAGCCGCCGTGGCCGCCGGTCTTCTCGATAAAGCGGCCCGCCGCGGTGCCGGGCTGAAACGGCGCCACCACTTCCAGGAGGATGGTATCGACCGGCAGCAGCGCGTTCTCCAGACCATATTTGGCGACGTTGCCATCGCGATAGCAGATATCGAGACCCATGATGCCGGCGATATCGCCGATGACAGGTTCGAGATGCGGCGCCACCAGGCAGACCTGCCGCAGCCTCATATAGCCGGCGCCGGTCATTTCAATGACCCCGGTCATTTCAATGACCCCGGAAGACAGGTTTGCGTTTTTCGACGAACGCCTTGGCGGCTTCCTTGTGGTCGGCGGTCTCGCCCGAGCGTGAATGATGGATCGCCTCGGCGTCGAAACAGGCTTCCAGCGACAGATGCTCGGCGTTGTTGATGTTGCGTTTGATGTAACCGAGCGTCACCGACGGCCCCTGCGCCAGCGACATCGCGAGTTCATGCGCCGCCGCCTCGACCTCGGCGTCGGGAACGACGCGGGTCACCATGCCGAGCGCGTAGGCTTCCTGCGCGTTAAGCACCGGCGAGGTCAGATACAGCTCACGCGCCTTGGCGCTGCCGAGCAGATGGGTCAGGAAATAGGTGCCACCATAGTCGCCGGACAAACCGACCTTGGCGAATGCGGTGGTGATCTTGGCGGAAGCGGAGGCGATGCGGAGATCGCAGGCCAGCGCGATCGAAAGTCCGGCGCCGGCGGCCGCGCCGTCGACCTGCGCCACCACGGGCTTTGGCATGTCGTGGAGAATGCGGGAGACTTCCATGCCGCGCCGCAGATTGGCCATCTTGGCTTCGAATGGCAGCGGCGCCCGCCCCTCCGCCATCGACTTCACATCGCCGCCGACACAGAAGGTGCCGCCCGCGCCTTTAAGCAGGACGGCGCGGACCTCGTGGTCCTCGGCCGCGCGCCGCGCCGCCTCGACCAAACCCCGCGTCATGTCCGGATTGAGCGCGTTGCGCCGATCCGGGCGGTTCATGGTGATGGTGAGCAGGCCGGAGTCGAGTTTCTGCAGGACGATGTCGTTCATGAGGTGTTGCCTTTGTTGTTCGTTGCAGTTGTTTCACCGTCATTCCGGGGCGATGCGAAGCATCGAACCCGGAATCTCGAGATTCCGGGTTCGCGCTTTGCGCGCCCCGGAATGACTGCGTGACTTCGTCACTTCGTCACTTCTTCACCAGCGGGCAGCGTGACAATTCGAGCGACTGGAACGCCTCATTGCCGGGGATCGTCGCCAGCAGCTTGTAGTCGTCCCAGCGGCCCTTGGATTCCGACGGCTTCTTGACCTCGAACAGATACATGTCGTGCACCATGCGGCCGTCTTCGCGGATCCGGCCGTTCCTGGCGAACATGTCGTTGATCGGGGTTTCCTTCATGATCTTCATCACGGCTGCAGCATCGGTGGTCCCCGCCGCCCTCACGGCCTTCAGATAATGCGTCACCGACGAATAGGTGCCGGCTTGCACCGCCGATGGCACCCGCTTCATGCGCGCCATGAAGCGTTTGGAAAAGGCGCGGGTGTCGTCGTTGAGGTCCCAATAATACGCTTCGGCCAGCAACAGTCCCTGCGCGGTCTCAAGCCCGACGCTGTCGATATCGGTGATGAAGGCAAGCAGCGGCGACAGCTTCTGGCCGCTCTTCATCAAGCCAAACTCCGCCGCCTGCTTGATGGCGTTGATGGTGTCGCCGCCGGCGTTCGCAAGCCCGATCACCTTGGCCTTCGAGCTTTGCGCCTGCAGCAGGTATGACGAGAAATCCGAGGTGTTGAGCGGATGCCGCACGCCGCCCAGAATCTTGCCGCCGGATTTCAGCACCACATTGGTGGTGTCCTTTTCCAGGTCCTGTCCGAAGGCGTAATCGGCGGTGAGGAAGAACCAGCTGTCGAGGCCTTGCTTGACGGCCGCAAGGCCCGTGACATTGGCCTGCGCGAATGTATCGAACACGTAATGCACGGTGTATGGACCGCAGGCCTCGTTGGAGAGGCGGATCGACCCGGGACCGTTGAACATATTGATCTTGCCGCGCGCCTTCGAGATCTCGAGCGCGGCCAGCGCGGTAGCCGATGCCGCCACGTCGAACAGCATCTCGACGCCCTGATTGTCGAACATGTCGCGGGCGATGTTGGCGGCAAGGTCGGCCTTGTTGAGATGATCGGCCGTGACGATCTCGATCTTGCGGCCCAGCACTTCGCCGCCGAAATCCTCCGCTGCCATCTTCGCGGCTGTCTCGCTGCCCGGTCCGGTAATGTCGGCGTAGAGACCGGACATATCGAGGATGCCGCCGAGTTTGAGTGGAGGCTTGCTTTGCGCCACAGCCGCAGTGGCGGCAAGCGCCAGCACCGATGCGAAAACACCGGAAAATACGCGGTACATTGAAGCCTCCCTGCGAACGTGCCGCATTCCTTGCGACCTCAATTTCAGTTGCGGCAATCATGCCGCAAGCCATCGACAGCGGCAAGCAGCACGCCATCAGCGGCAATGTTGGTTTTTCCGCAAAGCGGAATGATTGGTGTCCTTTGCGCATTCACGCGCTGCTCACGCCAGAAGTCCCTTTCCCGGAACATGGTTGAGCTCCAACCTTATTCCGTCGGGATCCTCGAACAGCAGCGAGTAATATCCGGGCGCCCATTGATCCTCGCGCGGTGCGCGAATGATCTTCACGTCAAGCGAGCGCAGGAAGTCGTGCAACTCAGCGACGGCGCGTTGATCCCGACCGCGGTGCGCCCGCCGACGCAGTAATAACTTGTCTCGGTATCGATGACGGGCTTCAGCCCGAGAAACGGCAGCAGCTTGCGATAGAACTCACGGGAGCGTTCGAAATTCGACGCGGTCAGAAAAATATGCGCGATGCCGTTGACTTCCATCTCTCCCCCCTTCGTCACCAGGATAATTTCGGATAAAGACCTTTCTCGGAAATCGTCAACATACAGCAATCGGGCCGGCATCGAGCAGCGTGATGGAACCGGTGACCAGAACGGGCCCGCGGCGCGGCGGATTTATCGCGGTAGCGCTGCCGTGGTGGGGCCTGATGCTGGTTGCCGTCGCGGCCGGTCCGGCGGTTGCGGCCGGATGCGCCTTCGAACCGCAGGGTGAGGGCCGGGTCGCCGCCGTGATCGATTCACGCAGCTTTCGCCTGCAGGATGGTCGCGAGGTCCGCCTCGCCGGCATCGAGCCGGTCGTGGCCGAAAAGGCTAGCCGCACATCGGCGCTGGCGGCAATTGTGGCGGGCCGCGAGGTAACACTGCGCGGGGAAGACGACACGCCCGACCGGTATGGCCGCCAGCCGGCTTTTGTGTTTCTGGATGATTCGGAAACCTCGGTGCAGGGTCTGCTGCTGGCGCAGGGCGAGGCGCTGGTTTCGACCACCGTAACCGACAAAAACTGTGCTATGGTCCTATTTGCCGCCGAGACCGCGGCGCGAGATGCAAAACGAGGCACTTGGGCTGATCCCGCCGCCATAAAAAACGCGGAAAGTCCGGGCGATATCTTGGCCGGGATTGGGCGATTTGCGGTGGTCGAGGGCAAGGTTTTGTCGGTCCGACAGGCTGGGGCAAGGACTTATCTAAACTTCGGACGGAGCTGGACACGGGGCTTTGCTGTGACTATTTCAAGGCGCGTGACAGCGGGCCTCGAGGCTGCCGGTATCTTCGTTAAGTCTCTCGAGAATCGACGGATTCGTGTTCGCGGCTGGGTCGAGGCGCGCGGCGGGCCGCGAATCGAAGTGCTCCAGGCGGGGCAGATTGAGTTGCTTGGCGAAAATTAGCTCTCTGGACGGGTACGAGTAGCTGAAGTGGCAGAGTGTGCGGAACGGCACGAGACGTGGATGATTCGTCGCCTTTTGGCTGCGCCGATTTTGCTATGCGTCGCCCTTGCGCTGGCTGCCTGCGGCGATGCCGCCCGGTTTCAGACCCCTATTCCGACGGCAAACCCGCTCAGATCGGCCCGGACGGTCGCGCAAACCCCGGCCGCCGAGCGCGAGCACGAACGGATTTTGTCCTCCTATGGCGGTTCCTATGACGATCTTAAGCTGGAAGCCCTGATCGGCAAGACGGTGGATCGGCTGGTTGCGGCCTCGGATCGCCCCGACCAGGCCTACAAGGTGACCATCCTCAATTCGGGCGCGGTGAACGCGTTCGCGCTTCCGACCGGGCAGCTTTACGTGACGCGCGGCCTGATCGCGCTGGCCAGCGATACCTCGGAATTGTCCTCGGTGCTGAGCCACGAGATGGCGCATGTGCTGGCAAAACACGCCTCGATCCGCGAGGACCAGGCGCGTCAGGCCGCCGTCGTCACCCGCGTCGTCACCGACATGGGTAACGATCCCGACCTCACGGCACTTGCGCTAGCGAAAACCAAGCTGACGATGGCGAGCTTTTCGCGCGCCCAGGAATTCGAGGCGGACGGTATCGGCGTCGGTATTTCGGCGCGCGCCCATTTCGATCCCTTTGGCGCGGCGCGTTTCCTGACGTCGATGGAGCGTAACGCCGAGCTGAAAGTGGGAAAGACCTCGCTCGATCCGCGCGCGCAGGATTTTCTCTCCTCGCATCCGGCAACGCCGGAGCGCGTACAGAACGCGCAGGCGCGGGCCAGGCAGTTCACCTCGCCCGAGGGCGGCGAGCGCGACCGCGAAACCTATCTCGCCGCCATCGACAACATCGTCTACGGGGAGGATCCGAGCGAGGGATTCGTTCGGGGCCGGCGCTTCCTGCATCCCAAGCTCGGCTTCACCTTCGCCGCACCCGATACGTTCACGCTGGACAATACCGCGCAGGCCGTGATCGGTGTGCGTGAAGGCGGCACCCAGGCCATGCGCTTCGATGTCGTGAGAGTACCGGCGGAACAGTCGCTCAGCGACTACCTCAATTCGGGCTGGATGGAAAACGTCGAAAAAGCCTCGACCGAGGATCTGACGATCAATGGCTTCCCGGCGGCATCGGCCACCGCGCAAGGCGATCAATGGCAATTCAGGGTCTACGCGCTGCGCTTCGGCAGCGACGTCTACCGCTTCATTTTCGCCGCCAAGCAGAAGACCACCGAGAGCGACCGCAACGCGCGCGAAACCGTGAATTCCTTCCGCCGCTTGACGCTGGAGGAAATTCAGGCGGCGCGGCCGCTTCGAATAAAAGTCATTACCGCGCAACCCGGCGACACCGTTGAATCGCTGGCGCACCGCATGGCCGCGGTCGACCGCCCGACGGAGCGTTTCCGCATCCTCAACGGGCTCGACGCCCACGCCCAGGTCAAGGTGCGGGACCTTGTGAAGATCGTGGTGGACTGACGCGAAGCGTTATTCCGGGGCGACCCGCAGCGTCGAACCCGGAATCGCGAAATTCCCCGATGTGCAATCGCACATCTGAGGTTCGCGCTTTCAGCGCGCCCCGGAATGACAGCCCAAACAAAAAAGCCCGGTCTAAAGACCGGGCTTTTGAATTCTGGATCTGCGAAGCTGCTTACGCCGCTTCGTCCGCGACTGCGGTATCGTCGCCATCGGCATCCGCATCGGCTTCACCGTCGGCTTCGACTTCGGTCTCCGCCTTGGCGCCGCGGCGCGGGCTCTTGGCGAGCTGGCCTTCGATTTCCTTCACCGCCTCGGTTTCCGTCCCGTGTTGCACGACGGCGATTTCCCGCGACAGGCGATCGAGCGCCGCTTCATAGAGCTGACGTTCGCTGTAGGACTGCTCGGGCTGCGATTCCGAGCGATAAAGATCGCGCACCACTTCGGCGATCGCGACGATGTCTCCCGAATTGATCTTGGCCTCATATTCCTGCGCCCGGCGCGACCACATCGTGCGCTTGACGCGCGCGCGGCCCTTCAGGGTTTCCAGCGCGCGTTTGACCAATGCCGGCTCCGACAGCTTGCGCATGCCGACATTGGCAACCTTCGCGGTCGGCACCCGCAGCGTCATCTTGTCCTTCATGAAATTAATCACGAACAGTTCAAGCTTGGCGCCGGCGATCTCCTGCTCTTCGATCGCCAGAATCTGGCCAACGCCGTGCGCGGGATACACCACGAATTCGTTGGTCTTGAAGCCCTGGCGCTGGGTCAAAACCTTCTTCGGCTCTTCGACACGCGGTGCGACCGCCGCGGGCTTGTTGGCGACCACGGGCTTGACCGCAACCTTTGCGACGGTCTTCGGAGCAGTCTTGGCGGGAGCGACCTTCGAAGCAGTGGACTTCGAACCCGTCGCTTTCGCGGCAGTTTTTGCAGTCTTGTTTGGCATTGCGCTTCTTTTGTTTTTTGAGGATTTGGCAGCCGAGGCCTTGGATGGCTTCCGGGTATCCTTAACGGAAGACCGGACGCGGCTCTTGGTTGCACCGCGGCTGGCCGCGGCAGCACCTTTGGGACTCTTGGAAGCACTCTTTTTACGCGTTTTCTGTGACACAGCCTGCGCGCGGAACTGCCACGCCCCTGTTCGATGTTTTCACGGGAACCCATAGGGACCACGAACGGTGGCATTGCCGGGTTCGGCTCGCTTACAGCCCAATATAGCACATTTTCCGTGAAAATCAATGATTTATGGCCCATTCGAGGCGCTGCGAGGCCGCTTTCGGCCGTATCCCCCGGATTAGGGTTAAGGTCTGCAACCGGTGAGGACCGAAAACGGTGTCACATTTCCGGCCAGAACCTGAGCGTTAAATCAGTCACCGGTACCTGGAGCCGGAGAAAAATATTTCTCGAATTTACCTTCCATCCCCTCATAATCCTTGGCGTCGGCCGGGGATTCCTTCTTCTGGGTGATGTTCGGCCAGCTCTTGGCATATTCGGTATTCACCTCGAGCCATTTTTCCAATCCGGGCTCGGTGTCGGGCTTGATGGCATCGGCGGGACATTCAGGCTCGCACACACCGCAGTCGATGCATTCGTCCGGATGGATGACCAGCATGTTGTCGCCTTCGTAGAAACAGTCCACGGGGCAGACCTCGACGCAATCGGTATATTTGCATTTGATGCAGGCTTCAGTGACGACGTAAGTCATCCAAGGCTCCGGAACGGGTCAATTTGTGTCGTTTGCGTAGCGCAGGAACTCCGCAGCCGCAAGTCAAGCACGTCGCACCCGAGAGCCGTTTTCAAGCGGTTCTACGGCGGCTCGTTTTGCTAACACGCAGATAGTTATTCCCGCCGGTCCTGCAAATCGTCGTACAGCACGCGCGCCGCAGACGCATCGCCCCGCCGCTCTGCAAATCCGACGACCTTGAGGATGCGGACCGTACGATCAAGCCCGATAGTCAGCACGTCGCCGGCCTTCACGGCATGGCCGGGCGCCTTCTCGCGCACGCCATTGATGCGGACATGGCCGGCCTCGATCAGCGCGGCAGCGCTGGTGCGGGCCTTCACCACCCGCGCGTGCCACAACCACTTATCGAGACGCTGGCGCTCCAAGCGACACCAATTCGAGAACAGACCGGATGCGCGATCCCCTTGTCTTGAGCAGCATCACTCAACAACGAAATCGCTCATCCGGGAAGACGGGGACTACTTTGCGCGATCGCGGTCATTCGGCTCCGGATCGTGCGCTAACGCTGATCCTTACGGTTGGCGGTGAGCTGCTCCTTGAGCGCCGCCAGTTTGGCAAACGGCGAATTGGGATCGACCGGGCGCTCGCGTTCGCGCGGCGGCGCGGTGGTCGCGAACTGCCGATGCGACGGCCCGCCCTCGCGCTTGTCGCGTCCGCCTTTGTCGCGGGCGCCGTGGTCGCGCCCACCGCCGGATTTGCCCTTGTACTTGTCCGTTTCCCTGCCCTTGCCCGCAAAGCGCTCGCGGGAGGGGCGGCCCTTGTCGTCACGTGGCTCGCGAACCGGCGCACCTTCCGCCGGAGCCGCCGCTGCGGCTTCGACCGGCGCATCGCCACGGGGCTTGCGGAAATCGTTGCCGCGGTCGCGCCGTCCGCGGCCGTGACGCTCGCGCTTGGCACCGTCAGTGGCCTCGGCCGCAGCGGCACCCGGCTGAACGCCTTCCTGCGGACGGTCCTGATGGCGATGACGGCTGCGGTCATGGCGCGGCCGGCGCTCTTCCGATCGGCCACCGGGCCGCCAGACATCCACCATCTCCGGAACCGCAACGGCATCAGGCGCTGTTGCGACAGCGGTATCCGCATCCGCCGCTGCAACGTCGCCCACTGCGACGCTCTCTGCCGTTGTTTCAGCGGCGGCCTCAACTTGCGGCGCTTCTGTCGCCGGAGCTTCGGACACTGGAGCTTCGGTTGAAGCTGCGGTATCCGGCAGAACTTCGATCACATTGCCTTCGATCACATTGCCTTCGACTGCCGCGGCCGCGTTCTCACTCGAAACCGACGAGAACGCGACATTGGGAAGTAACGTCGCGGACGATGCCGCCTTCTCTTCAGCGGCGGGCGGTGCGTCATTGGGGATGTCTGCAACGGCGATGCCTGCGATGTCGCCTGTCTCGGTAGCGGTCACCGGCTCCGGCGCAGCTGCGTCGGCAGGTGCGCCTTCCGGCGACGACGCCTCTGGAGACGAAATCTCCGGAGCGGCGACATCAGGCGGCGCGGTTTCCACAATTGCTTCGATCGCAGCCGGCTTCGGAGGCGGCGCCGGGCGGCGCTCCATGCGATAGCCGAGCGCACGCAGGATCGAGGCGAAATCTTCGCCGGCTGAACCGGTGAGCGAGGTCATCGCCTGTGTGACCACGAAGCCGCGGCCGTCGAACGCGCCCGGAGGCTTTCCGCCCGGCGCCGTTTCGCGCCACGACAGCGCGGGGCGGATCAGATCGGCGAGACGCTCCAGAATATCGACCCGCACGGCGCGCTCGCCGCATTGCCGATAGCCCAGCACGCGATAGGCATCGCGATCGAGCAGCTTGTCGACCGGGAATGACGTGCGGCCGCTGCCCGCGAGGTGCTGCGCGCCCGACAGCGCCGACAGGTCGACATCGTCCTGCTTCTGCGCCCACAACAGCGACGCCAGCGCGCGCGCCGCCGGCTTCAGGAGCGCCGGAAGGTAGATATGATAGGCCCCGAACCGCACGCCGTATTTGCGCAACGAGGCCCGCGACGGCTGGTCGAGATCCTTCATCTCGGCCGCGATCTTCGAACGTTCCAGCACGCCCAGCGCCTCGATCAGTTGAAATGCGATCCCGCGCGCTATCCCCGTGATGTCCTCGGCCTTGGCGAGGTCGAACAGCGGCCCCAGCAGCTTTTCGATATGCGTCTTGAGCCACAGATCGAGCCGGGTCTGTACCGCTTCGCGCGGCGCGCCCGTCAGCCGATCGTCGGAAATAATGCGGATGCGCGGATGCAGCGCGTCGTCGGCGGCAACCAGTCTTGCGACGGCGTCGCCGGTCCAGCGGATGGTGGCGTCCGATGTCAGCACGAACTGA
>WNFF01006526.1_pt1 | contig 13869 bp, 14 predicted proteins | sample 5400441 | NCBI WGS metagenome assembly WNFF01 (sample SAMN13153345, study PRJNA577476) | soil metagenome | isolation source: 120 cm saprolite under Douglas fir tree site 2 hole 3 replicate 1 | place: USA:California | collected 2015-04-18 | reverse complement strand
CGTTCCGGCGAGAATCAAAAACTCGCCGACGAACCCGTTGAGCATCGGCAGGCCCGCCGACGCGAAGCACATGAACAAGTAAAGGGCCGCGAGGACCGGCATCGGCGTCACGAGGCCGCCAAATTCATTGATCAAGTGCGTATGGCGGCGGTCGTACAGCATGCCGACACCCAGGAACAACGCGCCGGTCGAGATGCCGTGGCTCAGCATCTGGAAGACAGCCCCTTGAATCGAGACGGCGTGAAACGCAAAGATTCCGAGGACGACAAATCCAAGGTGGCTGACCGAGGAGTACGCGACCAGGCGTTTCAGGTCCACCTGTACCATCGCGACGAGCGCGCCGTAAACAATTCCGATGATGGCCAGGACGGCAATCTCCGGAGCAAAGCGGCGCGACGCCTCCGGGAACAGCGGCAGGGAAAAACGCAGCATGCCGTAGGTGCCCATCTTCAGCAGAACCCCCGCGAGCATGACCGAGCCCGCCGTAGGAGCCTCCGTGTGCGCGTCCGGCAGCCACGTGTGCAGAGGGAATAGCGGCACCTTGATAGCGAACGCCAGGAAGAATGCGCCGAACAGGAGCAGTTCCGTTCGAAGGGGAATCGTCAGCGTGCCGTTCGAAAGCATCATCTGGATCTGCGTCACATCGAAGGTTGGGTACCCGGCAGCCGCCGTGATTCGATAGAGCCACAAGATCGCCACGAGCATCAGAATCGACCCGAACATCGTGTACAGCACGAATTTCATCGCGGCGTAGATGCGGTGTTCGTGGCCCCAGATGCCTATCAGGAAATACATCGGGATCAGCATCACTTCCCAGAACAAGAAGAACAAAAACAGGTCGAGCGAAACGAAGACGCCGATGACGCCTGTTTCGAGCACGAGCAAAGAGATGAAGAAGCCCTTCACACGCTGGTCGATCGACTTCCAGGACGCCAGAATCGACAACGGCGTCAGCAACGTGGTCAGCAGGATCAGGAACAAGCTGAGGCCATCGATGCCCAGGTGGTAATGAATTGGCGGCCGCGGAATCCACGCGTGAAACTCCTCGAACTGGTAGCCCGCTACGGCGGAGTCGAAGCCGCGCAATAGAAGCAGGGAAATTGCAAACTCGGCGATGGCGGTGACCAGCGCCAGGCGGCGAATCCACACGTGATCGTCGCTGCGCAACAGCAACAGCGCGAATGTGCCTGCGACGGGCAGGAAGGTAAGGACCGTCAGGATAAAAGTTTGCTGCACTTCAGCTCACCATCCACAGCAGCAGGGAGGTGAAGACCACCACGCCCATCAAAATCCAGGCTGCATAACTGCGTACGTTCCCCGTGCTCGCGTAGCGCAGCCGGTCGCCAGTCTCCCGGGAGACGCGAGCGACGCCATTCACGGTGCCGTCGATCACACCCTCATCCACAACGTGCCACAGAACCTTGTCTGAAATCCAAACGAGAGGCCGAACAATCGCGGCGGCGTACAATTCGTCGATGAAATATTTTCCGCTGAGCAGTTTGTAGAACGCGGACAGCGACGCGGCTAGTTTCTTCGGCGTTTCCGGACTGCGAATATAGAACCACCACGCCAGCAGGAAGCCGAGAAGCCCGGCGGTCACCGGCGCGCCAAGCAACGCCCGCAGTATACCTGCTGCGTCGCCGCTCAAAAAGGCTACTGTAGTGGTCGTATCCGTGTACTCCGCGGGGGTAGCCAGCACGGGCGCGAGAAAATGCTGGAATAGGTTCACTCCGCCGACGAGTTGCGGAGCGGCCATCCATCCGCCGCAAACGGAGAGAAATGCCAGAACGATCAGGGGTATCGTCATGCTCTTCGGAGATTCGTGTACGTGCACTTGGTGCTCGTCATACCGCTCGGTGCCGAAGAACGTGAGGAACAGCAGGCGGAACATATAAAACGAGGTAATCCCCGCGGTCAGGACTCCGAAGCCCCAAAGCACCGGACTCACGCGTTGCGCTTCGTTCAGGATTTCGTCCTTGCTGAAGAATCCGGAAAAGCCCGGCGCGCCCGCAATCGCGAGCGTGGCCATGAACATCGTCCAAAATGTGACCGGAATTTTCTTTCGCAGGGCGCCCATCTTGCGCATGTCCTGCTCGCCGCCCATGGCGTGGATCACGCTGCCCGCGGCGAGGAAAAGCAATCCTTTGAAGAATGCATGCGTCATCAGGTGAAACACGCCGGCGCTGAAAGCTCCCACGCCGCAGGCCAGGAACATGTAGCCGAGCTGCGAGACCGTCGAGTACGCCAAAACTTTTTTTATGTCGGTCTGCGCCAGGCCAATGGTCGCGGCAAACAGCGCGGTCGCGCAGCCCACGACTGCGACTGCTTGCATCGCCGCAGGTGCGTTCAGGAAAATTACGTGAGAGCGCGCCACGATGTACACGCCTGCGGTGACCATCGTCGCGGCGTGAATTAGCGCGCTAACCGGCGTGGGGCCTTCCATCGCGTCCGGGAGCCACACGTACAAAGGAAGCTGCGCCGATTTTCCCGCCGCACCGACGAACAGGAGCAGGGCAATCGCTGTGAGCACTCCCGGCTGTCCTATGGGCTCCGCTGGCATTGATGCCGCGCGCAGCAGCACCGTCGCGAAATCAAGTGAGCCAAAAGTCCGCAAGATCAAGAGAACGCCGAGAATGAAACCGAAGTCGCCGATACGGTTTACCCAGAAGGCTTTGTTGCCGGCGTTGGTGGCGGATTGCTTCAAAAAGAAAAAGCCAATGAGCAGGTAGCTGCACAGGCCCACGCCTTCCCATCCGACGAACATCAGCAGGTAATTGGCCGCGAGCACCAGCAATACCATGAAAAACATGAAGAGATTCAGATAGGAAAAAAACCGCCGGTAGCCTGGATCGTCGTGCATGTAGCCGGTCGAGTAGATGTGAATCAGCCAGCCGACGCCGGTCACGACCAGCAGCATGACGACAGTGAGCTGGTCCACCTGCAGCGCGAAGTCCGCGCGAAATCCCCCGGCGGAAATCCATGTGAAGTAAGATTTCGTCCAGGGAATCTGATCTGCCGGGAGAGCCGTAAATTCGCGCACCAATTCCAGCGTTGCGAGGAACGCAAGTGTCGTAGAGGAAAGCGCGACCCCTGTGACGGCGTTTTTTTTCCAGCCGCGGCCGAAGATGCCGTTGGCGGCGGCGCCCAGGAGCGGCAACAGCGGAAGAATCCAGAGATAAGTAAGCACAAGCATCAGTGTTTGAGCGAATCCACGCGTTCGACGTTGAGCGTTCCCCGGTTGCGCGCGATCACGATAATGATCGCCAAACCGACAGCAGCTTCCGCGGCGGCGACAACGATGACGAAGAAAACGAAAACTTGTCCCTGCAATTGTCCGAGCGCCCGGCTGAAGGCGACAAACGCGAGGTTGACGGCGTTGAGCATCAGCTCGATGGACATGAAGATGGTGATGATGTTGCGCTTGAAAATGAACGCCACCACACCCAGTCCGAACAAGACAGCGCTCAGCACCAGATAGTATGAAGTTGGAACCACAACTCCCCCAGAAACTTCCTGACCAAGGACATCAGAGCCTGTTGCGTCCACGAACAAAAAAGCCCCGCCTCTGAAGAGGCGGGCTACAACAACCCATCAGCGATTGCGCGAATGCCGTAGCCCGGGTCTTCAGACCCAGGGTCTTTTCACTATCGTCGGCGAATCTCTTTCCTGAAAATGCAGGGGCCACGTTACGAAATCTCCGGATAAACTTCAAACCAGGCGATGCAAAAGGTTTTAATCGGAATCTTCGCGGCGCGCCAGAACCAGCGCGCCCAGCAACGCAATCAAAATTAAAAACGACGTCAGCTCAAACGGAAACACGTATTCACGAAAGAGCAGCGTCGAGAGGTCCCGCGTCGAAACCGCCGATGGCGAAGCCTGCGCCATGTGGGACGTCGCGCGGGCTATCCAATAGGCGACCTCGAGCAGAAAAACCATGCCAAGAGGTACGCCCACGAACCGCGCCATCCGGCTCAGATTCGTGCGCTCTTCTTCACCTGCATTCAGCAGCATGATCACAAAGACGAAGAGCACCATGATCGCGCCGCCGTAAACGATGATCTGGACGGCAGCGATGAATTCGGCTCCTTGCAGAAGGTAAAGCCCGGCGAGCGCAACCATCACGACGATCAGGGACAGCGCGCTGTGAATCGGGTGCCGTTGCAGGATCAGGCTGACTGCTCCCGCCACCGCCATAGCCGCCAGAATCAGGAAAACCGCGATCTGCGGCGTCATGGTTTCGTTCCTTCCAGACTTGATCTCATCGCTCTGTCAAGCTCATCGTTGTGTCCATACGATCGCCAGGCTCGTGATCACCACGTTCAAGGCTCATCAATTGGTCGTAGCGGAAGCGGGGAAGCGTGCCGCGCACCCAAACATAAACGAAAAGAAAAATCGCGATCTTCAGCAGGAACCAGAACGGTCCCTGAACGAATTCAGGCACACCCGGCCGGGCGAAGAGCCCCCCGAGGGCGCAAAGGACAAGGCCAAGCGCGGGGAGCACGATCTTTCCGAGAATAGTGAGATAACGGAGGCCGTGAATAATCAAGGCGAGACCGGCAAGCGCGAACGCAGCAGCCGGAATATAGTGCGTCCAGGTCCACGCCGCCGTCTGCGGGAAAGGCGAGAGCCACCCGCCGAAGAAAAGGATTGTCGCCAGGCACGACACGGTGATCATGCTGGAGTATTCCGCCATGAAAAACATGGCGAACTTGAAACTCGCGTATTCGGTGTGAAAACCCCCAACCAGTTCCTGTTCCGCTTCAGCCAGATCGAAGGGCGCACGATTGGTCTCTGCCACTGCCGCAATGAAAAACAGGAAGAACCCCAGTACCTGCGGTATTAGATTCCAACGCGGTAGAAATCCCCAATGGAATCCTTGTTGCGACAGGACGATCTCGCTGAGGTTGAACGTGCCGGCCATCAGGACGACGCCCACAACGGACATCGTCAGCGCGAGTTCGTAGCTCACCATTTGCGCCGAGCTGCGCAGTCCGCCGAGCAGGGAGTACTTGCTGTTGGAGGACCAGCCGGCGAGCGCCACGCCGTACACGCCCATCGACGTAATTGCGAAGAGGATGAGCAGGCCGATATTCAAATTCGTGATGGCCAGCGGCGTTGATTGGCCGAATACGGTGAATTCTTTTGGCCCAAATGGGATCACCGCAATCGACGTGATCGCCAAAGAAAGCGCGAGAAACGGCGCGAGAAAATAGGCGAGTTTATCCGCGCCCATGGGCGTTGGGTCTTCCTTGAAGAGGAATTTGAGTCCGTCAGCCAACGGCTGCAGCAGCCCGTGCGGACCCACGCGGTAGGGTCCCCAGCGCGCCTGAATGTGCGCCACGACTTTGCGCTCGAACCACGTCAGGTACGCCAATGCCGTCAGCAGCACGAACAGCAGCACCACGATCTTCGGCAGCGCCACGACGAGGATGGGGTGCTGGGCAGCGAACTCGTTCACGCGCGCGCCTCCACTTCCACCTCTGCCGCTGCTTCAGGAAGGGAGAGAATTGTGGTGCAGTAGCGCCCGAGGCTGCCACTGGTGAACAAGGTATCGTGGGCGGAGAAAATCGTGCCCGCCGGGACGTCAAACCTCGCGTTGCCGTTGGCTGCTGAGACAGGAGACGTAGGCTCGGCTTCACCAAGCAGCAGCGTAGCCAGGGAGATGCCGTATCCGGCCACCACTTGCCGAATTTCGTCGAAGGCAGCTTCGGGAGTGCGCAGGCGGATGGCTTGCCCGAGCCCTTGTTGCGAAAGCTGGTGTGAAAGGATGCGAAGAATGTCGAAGTCCGAACGCGTGCCCATGACGTCGCCGCCTTTGCGGACGAGTTGAACTTCGCCGGCGGTGTTTGTCATCGTGCCGTTCTTCTCGTACGCGGCCGCGGCCGGCAGCACGATGTCCGCGAGCTTCGCGGTTTCGGTGAGGAATAAATCCTGCACGACCAGCAGATCGAGCTTGCCGAGCCGGTCCTTCACGTCTACGCCAAAGGTCTTCACGGGGTTCGCGCCAACGACGTAGAGCGCGCGCAATTTCCCCTTGGCTGTGGCTGCCAGCATTCCTCGCGCGTCCAAGCCGGGCTTATCCGAAAGCTTCGCACCCCAGATCTTGGCGAACTTTTCGCGCGCCTTCGCGTCAGCGACCGAAGCATAGCCGGGAAGCAGGTGCGGCATCAAACCTAAATCGGAAGCCCCGCGCGAGTTGGCGTAATCGCCGAGCGCCATATAACGCGTCGCACCGGGCAAGGAAGCGCCGAATTTCACGAGGTCGCGTATGGCCTCTCCGGTCAGCTCCGCTCCGAAAACAATGACGACGTTGTTTTCCTTTTCAAGCGCGGCCTTCAGCGCGGAAAGCCTTTCGAAAACGGCGGCGTCGAGTTGCGCGCCGCCGCCCGCGAGCCAGCGCACGGCTGTGCTTTCATCACCCTGCTGCACCTCAACGAATTCCTTTGCTTTGCGGCGCAGCTTGACCGATTTCGCATTGATGGCGTACAAGCGCGAGCCACGATGCCGGATCGCCGAACGAATTTGCCAGGCCACCAGCGGGTTTTGCTCGGTTGGATCGTCACCGATGAGCAGGACCGCGTCCGCTTCATAAAGCTGTGTCATCGTGGCGCTGGAAGCGCCGGCTTTTTCACCCAGCGCGGCAATCAAGCCAAGGTAATCGGCGGTGCGGTGGTGGTCGATATTATTTGTGCCGATCGACGCCCGCGCGACGCGTCCCAGCAGGTAATTTTCTTCGTTGGTCGTGCGGTTCGAGCCGATAAATCCGATCGAGTCCGCGCCTGACGCCTTGTGAATTTCAGCGAGTCTCCGCGAAATTTCCGCAATCGCGTCTTCCCAGCTCGACGGCTCCAGCTTGCCCTCGCGGCGCACGAGCGGCAGCTTCAGGCGCTCCGGGTGACGCGTGAAATCGAAACCGAAGCGGCCTTTCACGCACAAGAAATCCTTGTTATAGCCTGAGAGGTCGCGGTTGTTGGCGCGCAGAATTTCGTTGTTGCGCACGCTCAGCGTCGTTTTGCATCCGTTCGAACAGTGCGTGCATACGGTGGAGACATATTTCATCTCCCAGGGGCGCGTCTTGTAGCGATAGGTGCCGCTGGTAAGAGCGCCGACCGGGCAGATATCGATGCACATGCCGCACTCTTCGCAGTCGAGATGGTCCTCCCCGTTCGGGATGATCACCGATTGCGAGCCGCGCTGCCCGACGCCGAGCGCCTTGACGTCCATTCCTTCGTCACAAACGCGAACGCACCGGAAACACAGGATGCAGCGGGGCGCGTCGTAGTAGACCGCCTCAGACCATTTCTGTTCGGGCTGGTGGCGTTTTTCTTCGGCGAACCGGCTCTGGTCGGCGCCGTAGGTGAAAACCATGTCCTGCAGTTCGCACTCGCCGCCCTTGTCGCAAACCGGGCAATCGAGAGGGTGGTTGGCGAGCAGGAATTCGAGCATCGCCTTGCGCGCCTGACGAACCTGCTCGGTGCCGGTGCGCACCACCATGCCCGGCATCGCCGCCAGCGTGCATGCCGTCTGCATCTTGGGAGCTTTTTCGACTTCGACCAGGCACATGCGGCAGGCCGCCTGCAGCGACAGCCCGGGGTAGTAGCAGAACGACGGTACTTCGATGCCCATGCGGCGCGCCGCCTCGATCACGAGCGTTCCCGGTGGCACCGTCACGTCCCGGTCGTCAATCTTCAGCGTGATGTCTTTCGAATCTGCCATTTTGCACCGGGACCTCAGCGCGCCATTGACATCATTTCGGCCGGCTTAAAGGGGCACTTGCCGGAAAGATGCTGTTCGAATTCATGCGCCCATTTTTTAACGATACTGATGGTGGGCAGGGCGGCGGCGTCTCCCAGCGGGCAAAAAGTTTTGCCGAGCATATTCTTCGCCAGCTCGCCCACCATGGGAATGTCTTCGGCCCGTGCGCCGCCCGAGTGGAAGCGGTCGAGCATCCTGCGCAGCCAGCCCGTGCCCTCACGGCAGGGGATACACCAGCCGCAAGATTCGTGCGCGTAGAAGTGCATGATGCGCCGCGCCAGATCGACCATGCAGGTGTCCTCGTCGATCACGATAAGGCCGCCGGACCCGAGCATGGAACCCGCCTTGGCGACCGAGTCGTAGTCCATCGCCACGTCAATTTCGTCCGCGGCGAGCAAAGGACAGGAACTGCCGCCGGGAATCACAGCCTTCAGCTTCCTGCCGTTGAGCATCCCGCCGGCGACGTCTTCGATCATCTGACGCAGCGGAAATCCCATCGGCAATTCGTAGATGCCGGGCTTGTTTACGTGACCCGAAATGCAGAACAGGCGCGTGCCGCCGTTCCTGGGCGATCCCAGGCCCGCGTACCATTCCCCGCCGCGGCGCAAAATCTCCGGAGCCGAGCAAAGCGTCTCGACGTTGTTGATCACCGTCGGCGATCCGTAGAGGCCGACGACGGCCGGGAACGGCGGGCGGATGCGCGGATAGCCGCGCTTGCCTTCGAGCGATTCCATCAGCGCCGATTCTTCTCCGCATTCATAGGCGCCCGCGCCGGTGTGCGTGATCATATCGAAATCAAATCCGCTGCCGAGAATATTCTTTCCCAGATAACCTGCCTTGTAGGCTTCCGCAATCGCTTCGTCCATGATGTCCAGGACGTAGCGATATTCTCCGCGGACGTAAATATATCCCTGGTGCGAGCCCACGGCGCGGCCCGCGATCACGATGCCTTCGATCAATTGATGCGGCATCATTTCCATCAACGGCCGGTCCTTGCAGGTGCCCGGCTCGCTTTCATCCGCGTTGCAGAGGATGTACTTTGGCTTGGCCGATTCTTTCGGCACGAAGCTCCACTTCATTCCCGTCGGGAAGCCCGCGCCACCGCGCCCGCGCAGGTTCGACTTCTTCACTTCGTCGATCACCTGGTCCGGAGTAAGTTCCTTGAGGGCGCGCTCCATGCCCTTGTAGCCGTCGTGCGCGACGTACACCTCGAGCTTGTGTGAATCCTTCATTCCAAACAGCCTGCTGATGACGGGGACTTCAGCCGGATGGCGTTTTTTCACGGATCCGGAAATTGGCGTCGAGGGCTCCGGCTTTCGCCCGATTTCGAGCGACTCGAAAATCTGCGTGGTACGTTCGATGTTGAGGTTTTCGTAAAAATCGTAGTTCACCTGCATTGCGGGCGCGCCCGTGCAGGCTCCCAGGCATTCGACTTCCTCGAGCGAGAAAACGCCATCGGCGGTGGTTTGCTTGTGCCCAACTTCGAGTTTCCTCTGGACAAACTCGTACAGCTTATTGCCGCCGCGCAACATGCAGGACACGTTCGTGCAGACCTGTACGTGATATTTCCCGGCGCGCTGGCGGCGCAACATCGAGTAATAGGCCATCGTCTCGGTGACCTGCAGCGCATTCAGTTCGAGGCGGCGCGCAATCTCGGCGATCATGTCGTCACTGACGTGGCCGAACTGGTCCTGGGCGTAGAGCAGCATGGGAATCAGCGCCGAACGCCGGACCGGATAGCGGTTTTCGAGCGACTGAAACTTCGTTTCCAGTTGCGGCGGCAGATTCATCAGCGGTCGATCTCTCCCAGCACGATATCGAGCGTGCCGATGCATGCAATGACGTCGGCAATCAGCCGGCCTTCGATCATCTTCTTCAAGGCCTGGAGATTCACGAACGACGGCGCGCGTATTCTCATGCGGTAGGGCTTCGGGGAGCCGTCGCTCGCGAGGAAGCATCCCAGCTCGCCACGCGGCGATTCAATGCGCTGGTAAACTTCGCCCGGCGGCGGCGCGAACCCCTCGGTGTAAATCTTGAAATGATAAATCAGCGCTTCCATTTCGATTTTCATCTTTTCGCGCTGCGGGGCGACGATGCCGGGCGCGTCCGCCTTGATGGGGCCCTCGGGAGGAATCTTTTTCATGGCCTGGCGCACGATCTTCAGGCTCTCGCGCATTTCCGCAACGCGGCACAAGTAGCGCGCGTAGCAATCGCCCTCGGTGCGCACCGGCACCTGAAAATCGAATTCGTCATAACTGGAATACGGAAAATATTTGCGGACGTCGTAATCGACGCCCGAGCCGCGCAGAGACGGCCCGGAAACGCCCAGCGCGATCGCATCGGACGCGGTCAGCAAACCCACGCCTTGCGTGCGCGCCAGCCAGATGCGGTTCTTCGTCAGCAGGTCTTCGTATTCATCAAATCGGGAAGGAAACGTTCGCAGGACCTTCTCCACGCGGTTCATCCAACCCGGAGGCGGCTCCAGCGCCAGCCCGCCAATGCGGAAGTAGCTTGTCATCATGCGCTGGCCGCTCACCATCTCGAAGATGTTGAGGAGTTCCTCGCGTTCGCGGAAGCAATAGAGGAAGACGGACATCGCGCCAAGATCGATCGCGTGCGTTCCCAGCCACACCAGATGCGAGCCGATGCGTGTTAATTCGGTCAGCAGCACGCGGATGTATTGCGCACGCTTGGGAACTTCCAAGCCGAGGAGCTTTTCGACCGCCAGACAGTAGACCAGGTTATTCGACAGGGGGGCTAGATAGTCCATCCGGTCGGTAATCGTAATCGTTTGCGAATAGGTGAGCGCCTCGGCGGTCTTCTCAATTCCAGTATGCAGATAGCCGATGTCGACGTCGGTCTTGACCACTGTTTCGCCATCGAGCTCCAGCAAAACGCGCAGCACGCCGTGCGTGGACGGATGCTGCGGCCCCATGTTGAGGACCATCGTTTTTGCTGGACCCGTAGCGGTTTGAACTGTAGTCATAGCGGGGATTCGCTCGTCCTAAATTCAGCGTGGGCCCTCCACTGGATAATCCTTGCGAAGGGGGTAGCCTTCCCAATCGTCGGGCAATAGCATGCGCCGCAGATCGGGGTGCCCTTCAAAGCGCATGCCAAACAAATCGAATATCTCGCGCTCGTGCCAGTCCGCCGTCGGCCAAACCGGCACGACACTCTCAATCACGGGAGACTCTCCCGGCAAGCGCACGCGCAAACGCAGGGAATCGCGCCGGGAAATCGAGAGGAGATGGTAATTTAACTCAAAGCGCGGCTCGATGGGAAATCGATCGACGCCCGTGACGTCGGAAAGATACGTGAATGCGAGATCGGGCTCGCCGGCGAGAAATTCGGCAAGGGGCCGCAGATGCTCACGAGGCACGATCAAGGTTAACTCCCCGCGGAATGAAATCAATTGGGAAATCGCCTCGGGGCGCCAGGCGCGGATTCTTGCCACGGTTGGATTTTTTTCTAGGTCGGGTGTCTCCGTCACGAAGCGCGGTCCCGGCGTACGGCTGGGCGGTTCCAGTCCAACGCCCCTTTCTTCCAGAGATAGAAGTATCCCACTAGCAAGATCCCGATGTAGAGGATCATCTCCACGAACCCGAACCAACGCAGCTCGCGAAAGATATAGGCCCACGGATAGAGGAAGATGGCTTCCACGTCGAACAAAATAAAGACCATCGCGACCAAGTAGAACTTTACGGAAAACGGTTCGCGCGCGTCCCCTGTTGGTGTGATGCCGCACTCATACGCCTGAGATTTTACCTTGGAGGGCCGTCTCCAGCCCACCACCGACGAAAGCAGAAGCAGAACACCCGAAAGCGCCATCGCTAGGATGAGGTGTAAAAGAAGCGGCGCGTAGCTTTGGAGATCGTTTCCGGTCATCGTCGCACAGGCTATAATAGCGGTGAAGAGCCAAGGGGTCAATTGCGTCGGAAATATATGTCAACAGTTTCCGTCATCCGGCGGGGCCGCCGAGACGAGGGAAGGCGACCTATCGCATGAACTTCGGGTTCAATTCGAACGTGCGGGTTGGCAATGCCGTGTATCACGTCCAGACCGAGGATCGCGGTCCCGCGCATCCGTTCCTGGACACCGTTGTGTACGTGGCCGGCCGCGTGGTCCACAAACGCAGTTGCAGCTATGAGGATTTGACCAGTAGAGTGCCAGAGGGCGAAGTCCTGGCGCTGCAACTCCATGAACGGCTCGCCCGCCAGCACCGCGAAGTGATGGCGCAGCTTGAATCCGGGACGCTCCAGCTCAACGTGCCCGGGGGCGCCCGCGCCAAAGCGGTTGCGCCGGCTTCGAATGAGGGGGTCGAAATTCATCTCCTGAATCGGAAATCCTGGCTGGCATCGGGCAACGCGACGCTCGAAGTTGAAATGAAACACAAGGGGTCCGCCGCGGCGATTGGCGGCGCGGATGTCGAGGCCTTTCTGGAGGCTGGCAAGGATCGTTCCGCTTCTATCCGTACTCGCGCTGACTCGAAGGGCCGTGCAATGCTAAGTTTTCCGCTACCTTCCGCGGTGACCGATGGAACTGCACTCGTAATTCGCGCCACGGATGGAGATCTCTATGCCGAGCTGCGTTTCCGGCTCAAGTCGAGGCGGAAACACAAAACTCCAATGCCGGCCGCAAAATGACTGCGTCTGTCAAGATTGTCGTGAATGGAGAAACGCGCGAAGTCCCAACGGGGCTCGGCGTAACCGGCCTGCTCTTGCATCTCGGCCTGCCCGCGGACCGAGTGGCCATCGAGCGCAATCTCGAAATTCTTCCCCGCTCTCAGTGGGTTTCCACTGCGGTGCAGCCGGGCGACCGGTACGAGATTGTTCATCTGGTCGGTGGGGGGTAGTTAGTGTGTATCCCAGTTTCTGGATCGTACCGATCGTCTGCGATTCCATATGTACTCCCCTTCAGTTCCCATGAGGAGTCCTGTCAGATTGCTATTGTGCTAGGATCACGGGTCACGCCAGTCCTAAGGAGGAACAGGTGAAGTCCTACGTTTTTCGCGTTGTCTTGGAGCCGGATCAAGATGTCTGGCGGGCCTTCATTCCTGAACTCGAGGCGAAAGGCGCCGCAACCTGGGGGAACACCAAAGAAGAGGCATTGCGAAACATCCATGAAGTGGCGCAGATGGTGATCGAGTCACTCTTGGAAGACGGTGAGCCGCTCCCCCCTCGGATAACCGAAATTGATCAACCAGTCGTGGCCGTCACCGTATGACGGTGGACTATTCAAGGCCGCACTCTGTCTCGGCTCGTCAGCTGGCCTTCGCTCTCCAAGGCGATGGTTTTCAGTTGCAAAGGCAAAAAGGCAGTCACCGGCATTACAGCAGCTTCTCGGGAAGTTGGATGCGCTAATAATCGACCGGCTGGTGCTGATAGGTACCGTTCGTCCAGAAGTACACGTCAGCTTCATATCCCTCTTGTCCTGAGCTTACGAACAAGATGCACTCACTCGATTGCACGCCGAATTTTCTCCTAGAAACTTCATTGAAAAATTTACGGACCTGAACAGTATGGATGAAATAGTACGATGCCCCACTGCTGTCCGATAGGTCGACAAGCCTCATGTCGTAAGCCGGTTGGCCTGCTTGAGGAGCGAAGACTAGAAACTTGTATCCGGAGTCGGCGTGAAGTTTTGGCACAAGTAGAACTGCGTAGGACTGCTGCTTGCCTCTCTCGAATTGCCCGACGGCCATGCCTGGACACGCCGTCGGCTTTTCGGATTCCCATCTTTCACGGGCGAGTGCGGTGAGGTCTGCGGGTGCTTGAAGCCTCCAAGAACCGAACTCCGCTTTGAGGCGACTCTGTATTTCCCGCGGCAATGATTCACCCTTGCACAGAGCAACTCCATTGTCGGTCCTTGCCGTCGGTGGGGATGCCTGCTTACCGAACGCAAAATCACACGTAAGACCCAACGTCAACGAACAAATCACATATAACACGTTCCTTCGGATTTGACCCTGCGTGATCATAGGTCGGATGGCAAGCCCATTGACAATTTCGGTCGAGGTGAGCTCACGGTTTGATGATATCACTCAGGTGAAGCACCTTAGATTAACCGTTCCAGGTATTCGAGTTGCCTTCCGAAAAGAGCAATATGGCTACAGAT
>WNFF01006882.1_pt1 | contig 13871 bp, 12 predicted proteins | sample 5400441 | NCBI WGS metagenome assembly WNFF01 (sample SAMN13153345, study PRJNA577476) | soil metagenome | isolation source: 120 cm saprolite under Douglas fir tree site 2 hole 3 replicate 1 | place: USA:California | collected 2015-04-18 | reverse complement strand
ACTCTCCGCCAGGAGGATCGGCCTCGCCGTCCTCGGACCCGCTCCAAGAGCCTGTCTTGACCCGCTAGGAATCCCTACGCTCGGTGAACGATGCGACCCTGGCGGACCACCATCAACACCGCGCCCGCGGCGGTGATGTCGCAGAGCGGGTCGCCGTCAACCACGATCAGGTCGGCGCTCTTGCCTGGGGACACTGTGCCCACCTCGTCATCGAGCCCGATCGCCTTCGCCGCCAGGCGGGTCGCCGAGTCGATCGCCGCGGTCGGCGACATCCCGGCCCGGACAAGAAGCTCGAGACCCAGGGCATAGTCCCCCATCGTGGGGATTGCATCCGTGCCCATGACAATCTTGGCTCCGAGGGCATGCAGCCGCCTGATGAACGAGAGCTTGGATTCCAGCTTTCCTTCGAGACCAGCGAGCTCGGCCGCCGCCGATGGTTCGAGCTTGGGCATGGCACGCAGCTCTTCCATGCGCCGGTAGCCGGTCTGGATGGTCGGACTCAAGTAAACGCCGGCGGCCGTGACCTCTTCCGCGATCCGGTCGTCCATCTGACGCGAGCCATCGGTCTGGATGAAGTTGAGATGCTCCAGCTGATCGACACCCGCCCGCAGGGCAGACTCGACGCTGCTTGCCGAGAGGCAGTGAGCCGCGACAAGGAGCCTGCTCGAGTGAGCCGTTCGCACCGCCGCGGTGAGCTCTTCCGCGCTGAAGCTTGATTCGGTCTGATCGGTTCCAACGGTGCCGCCCCCGCTCGCCATGATCTTCAGAAAATCGATGCCGGCGTTGATGAGCTCCTTGACGCGCGCTTCGACCCCATCAACGCCTTCGGCCTCGCCTCCACAGAACCAGAAATGGCCGCGAGGCTTGGTCAGCGGAGGCCCGCTGACCAGAAGACGCGGTCCGGGGAAAGACTCTGCATTTGCGATCTCTCTCAGTTCGATGGCGGTGTTGCCGCGAGCCCCGCAATCTCGCGCGGTGGTGACGCCCGCTTTGAGATGCGTCGCGAGGTTGGCCACGCCGCGGGTCACCATCAGCCCGTCCGAGTCCTCCGCCATCACAGCCTCGTAGGTGCGGCTGCCTGTTCCCAATGTGAAGTGCGCATGAACGTCGACCAGGCCGGGTAGGATCGTGCCCCGGCGGATTTCGAGGAGATCTTCGCCGGGCGCCGGCGGAGTCGAAGCCGGCCGCGAAACCGAGACGATCCGTCCCTTGTCGATCACGATGTCCGCGGGCGAGCCCGCGAACGCTCCGGTACCGTCGATGAGCGCCGCGGCGCGCATGCGAATGCGCGAGGTCACTTCTCGGGATCCGTGGGACGCCGGATGACGTGGCCGCCCTTCATGACGAAGTCGATGTGCTCGAGCACCCCCACCGTCCGCAGCGGATCGCCCGACACCGCCACAAGGTCGGCCGGGGCGCCGGCAGCTATCACGCCCGCCGAATCCCCGAGTTCCATGAGATCGGCGGCAACCGTCGTAGCCGACCTGACGCAGTCGAGGGGCGTCATGCCCAACTCCGCCAGGTAGGCGAATTCGCGTGCCTGGTTGATCTCGGTCCAGGGGAAACCTCCCGCGTCGGTGCCGAACACGATTCGAACGCCAGCCGCAAGACAGTTCTCGACCGAGCGAACCTGTACGGCCGGCGCGTCGTGCCAGATCCGGCCGCGCTCCTTGGCGCGCTCCGCCGCCACAAACCGGGCTGGCGTGACCGTCGGGCAGAGCACGATCCCCTGTGCGGCCATCCGCGCCGCCGCCTCGGGCCGGATCGAGTAACCGTGCTCGATGGATTCGACGCCGGCCTCGATCGCGGCCTTCACGCCGCTGTCGGAGGTCGCATGGGCGGCGACGCGGTGGCCACGTTGGTGCGCTTCCGAGACGATCGCGTTCAGCTCCTCTTGAGTCCAGTTCGAGGCAGAGTCGATGTAACCGTCGGGCGTGAGGTGGCGGCCGGCGCCCGAGTTCGTGTAGACCTTGATCCAGTCCACCCCATAGGACAGCTGTTCGCGAACGGCTCGGCGGCAGTCGTCGGCGCCGTCGCAGATACCGACCCCATTTGGAAAGCGCCAGTCGGGTCGGAAGCCGATGATCGGGTAAGTACCGGTTGCGGTCAGAGCGGGTCCGGCGACCTTCAGCCGCGGCCCAGCGATGATCCCTTCATCAACCGCCAGTTTCAGTCCGACGTCGTCGAACCCTGCTCCCTCAGTGCCGAGATCCCTCAGCCACATGAAGCCGTGATTCAGCGCGATGCCGAGCGACCGGACAGCGCGCGCGACCCGATGCGACGGGAACTCAACCAGGATCTGCTCCCGAAAGTCGGAATGCCGTGTGTTTCCCTGAAGAAAGATGTGCGTGTGGGCATCTATCAATCCCGGCAAGAGCACACGGTCGCCGAGCTCGATGACCGGCACGCCTTCCGGCGCCCGACCGATCGACTCGACCATCCCCTCTTTGACAAGGACGTCTGCGCCGTCGACGTAACGGCCCGTCTTGACGTCAAGGATGCGTGCGGACCGGACGGCCAGCATGCCCGGCGGACTCACCAAGACGCTAGCGGACCGGCGCCAGTCGAGTTACACGGTTGGTCGGAGCCACCTCAGCCAGGAAGAGGTTGCCTTTGTGATCGCCCCAGATGCCGTGGGCTCCGATCGGAACCGGCTTGCAACGACCTACGAGGGAGCCATTTTTGTCAAGCCGGCTGACCCGTGGAACCTGGTCGGTGACGTGAATCCAGCCCGCGGCGTCCACATAAATGTCCATCGGGTGGTAGTGATCCAGCCATTGCTCGATAAAGCCGCCCTCGGGGTCGAAAACCTGGATGCGATCGTTTTCGCGGTCGGCGACCAGCACGCGGCCATCGTCGAGCGCCCACACACCATGCGGAGTCGTGAACTGGCCGGGTCCCGATCCTGGGCTTCCCCACGAGCTCAGCCAGGTGCCATCGGGTGAGAAGCGGTGGACCGACGAGTTGCCGTAGCCGTCGGCCACGTAGATCGTGCCGTCCGGCGCCAACGCAACGTCAGCGGGGTGGTTGAACGGAGCTTGCAAGCGTGGCCGGTCTGCCGCACCTACTGCGAAGAGAAGTTCACCGTGAGGCGTGAGGCAGAGCAGTCGATGACCGTCGCGGTCCACCAGGAAGATCCGGTCGTCGCGGCTGATGAAGATCCCGTGCGCGTCCAGGACAAGTCCGCTTCCCCAAGACCGCAGGTAATGGCCTTCGGGATCAAGCACGATGACCGGCGGATCTGAACGTTGGAATACATAGACATTCCCTAAAGAGTCGGCTGCCACCTGGCTGACTCCACGGATGGGCTGTTCACCCGTGAGGTCGGCCCAACCTGTCTCGACTCGATAGCGCTCCTGACCCAGGATCACTATGGGAGTGAGGTCAGCTTCCACGTGAATCGACCGATCGTAGTCGCGCCTCCCCTCATTGTCAACGCAGATTTCACCTCGTGAAAAGCACGAGGCACCATGAGCGTGCGGGAGATCAAAATCGTGATCTATCCTCCGGGTGTAGATCTAAACTTGCCGGGCCCTGCGGGAGTTGGAAGCAGTAACAAGGAGCATGCAGATGCGGATGGAAGAGATCAGGAACTACTTGAAGGCAATGGGCTTGCCCGGCAGGGACGACTACTCGTTGCCCACCTCCGACGCACGATTCCCGGATGGGGCGCATTTCAGGATGGAAGAGCTTCCAACCACTGTTGACCAGTACCAGCGGATGTTCGCGATGTGCGACGAGTACGGCTTCGTGGTGAACCGAATCTCGGATGTTCGCGGCGTGATGTTCGACAGCGACGATGAAATTCTCGGGAAGCTCGAGCTGGCGCGCCGGCACGGGTGCGAAGTCATCATGGGCCCAGGACCCGGTGAGTGGCCCTATGACATCAGCCAGCAGGCAGAGATCCACCAGATCGTCGAAGGCAAGCTTCGGGGCATGGACAACGTCGCGTCCACGGTGGAAAGCATGTTGCGTGCATCGGAGCTGGGCTGTCGCGGTTTCTTGATGTACGACGAGGGGGTTCTCCTTGTCGCCCTCAAGATGCGCCGCGACGGGCACCTACCCTCTGAAACGAAGTTCAAGATTTCGTCCAATATTTCGGTTGCCAATGCGGCGGCAGTCAAGTTCTGGTTCGACCTGCTTGACCCTCAAGACGAGATCAATCCCGTCCGGGACCTCACGCTGCCGATGATGGCGGCGATGAGACAGGTGACGGACCACGCAATCGACCTCCACATATTTCACCGAGCCGCGGTGTCAAGGATCATGGAAGCTCCGGAGATCGTCCGTGTCGCAGCGCCTGTCTATCTGAAGAACTCGAAGTCGGGGCCAAACGTGGGAGTCGAGGAAAGGACGCTCCAGTGCTTCAGAGTGATCGAGCACATGCGAAGACTGTGCCCCGAATACCGGCAATCGGCCAAGGGAGCCGAGGGCCTGGCGATTCCGGCTGACCCTAGAGTGCCCGCGACGAGGTCGTAACCGGTAAGGGCCGCAGCTTCAGGAAAGGATGGCCGTAACGTCGATTTCCATCAGGACGTCGTCGTTGGTTCCCACTCTGGCAACCTGCGTGATCGTCGCGACGGGGAACTTGCCGTCGGGAAAATGCCGCCGGCGGACTTCCATCTCGTGCTTGACGTGCTGCAGGTCGGCGAAAAAGATGACCACCTTGACGATATCGCTGACCGACGCGCCCGCCGACTCGAGGCAGAGCTTGATGTTCCTCCAGCACTGCTCCGCCTGCGCGCTTGGATCGCCGGCGCCGATCAGGTTGCGGTGCTCGTCGAAGGGAACCTGCCCCGCGACGTAAACCATCTTGCCGGCCCGGATTACGGGGGTATAAGGCTGCAGAGGTTTGGGGACGCCGGCGGGGTGAATGTACTGCTTCGCCTCGGTCTGATCCTTGCTCACGTGACGTTTCTCCTATCAGCAGTGTTCCGGTGCTCGTCCTAGCAAAACTCTCTTCACATCGTCGGCCGCCCACGTGATTTCCCTTTCGCTTGCCTCCTTCGTGTGTGCCGCGGTGTGGGGCGTGGCAAGCACGTTGTCCAGATGCAGGAGCGGGTTGGTGGGGAGAACCGGTTCTTCCTCGTAGACATCCAGGCCGGCTCCCCCGATCCGATGCTCCTGCAGCGCTCGGACCAAGGCAGACTCATCGACCAGCGGTCCGCGGGCCGTGTTGATCAGGATCGCGGTCGGCTTCATCATGGCGAGTTGAGCCTCGCCGATCATGTGGTGGTTGTCCGCGGTAACCATGGCGTGCAGGCTGACCACGTCCGACGATCGCAACAGATGATCGAGGTCGACGAGCTCGACGTAGAGGCCGGCGGCCTTGGCCTTGTCCGCCCAGGGGTCGTACGAAAGAACGCGAACGTTGAAACCGCGGAGCCTCGCGGCCACCCGGCTACCGACGTTTCCGAAACCGACCAGACCCACCGTCTTCCCGTTCAACTCGGTTCCAACGGTCACTCGATTGCGCCACTCGCCGCCGCGCACCTGGCTTGAAACTTCGCACAACCTCCTCTGAATGGCGAGGATGAGGAGGATCACGTGCTCGGCCACGCTGTCCGGGTTCGCCAGAGGTGTCGACAGGACCTTGATGCCTCGTTCGGCAGCCGCCTCCATGTCCACCTTTTCAGGGCGTGCGCCGAACTTGCTTATGACCTTTAGCCGCGGAGCGCCTTCGATGAGCGCGCGCGTGATCCGATCTCGCGAGGTGATCATCACCGCGTCGCAATCCTTGAGCGCATCGGCCAGCTCCGCCTCTGAGTAGCGCCGGTCTCGGTGCCCCAATCGGACCTCTCCGATGCTTCTCAGAATGTCGAGGGCAGGGTGGTCGGTTGGCTCGGTGATCAGGATCACAAAACGGGGCGAGGTCTTACCGGGCTCGGGCATCGGCTAAATCTCCCAACAACACTCCAGGTCCTGGACCCCAAGCGGATCCAGCCTCGGAGACAGTGGTTGACCGGTCAAGCGGTCGACCCTCAATCGTAAGACGTCTCGCGCGCGCGCGTCTATTAATCAATGGGTGTGGGGTCCGCGTGGCAGGGCGCAATGGGCAACGCTCATCGGTTGAGTCCCCGGGCGGCCACGGGCCAGAGCGCTTCGACTCGCTCACCGCGAACTCCGACGATCCAGTCGTACATGTTGACGGTCGGGTCGCAGTGACCAGGAATCAATTTGACTTTCTCACCCAGCGCGTAAGGAAACCGCCCGCCACTCACCCTGACGGCCACGTGCTCGTCACTGCCTTTCATTGATTCCACGTCGTCGACTCCAAGCAATCCAGGAGGACCGGAATCGAAGCTGGACGATTTGATCCCCGCATCGAGGACACCCCCCGCCTCCGACGGGCGACTCATGACCGTGCTGTAGATGAAAAGGCTCTGCTCGAAGTCACGATAGGGGCGCCCGTCTTCACCCAGATTCCTTGAATAGTCCATGTCCATGAATATGTATGAGCCGGCCTGGAGCTCCGTATACACACCGCCGGACCCTTCGAGGCTGTACGTCCCGGTCCCCGACCCCGTTATGGAACGGCAATCGAGACCATCGCGCTCGAGCAGGTCGCGCGTGTGGCCGGCCAGCTGTGATGCGTACGCGACCGCGGCCTGTCGTTTCGCGTATTCCCGAGTGTGTTGAGCTCTTCCTGCATAGGCCTGCAGGCCCGCAAAGTGGAGCCTGGGATAGCTGGCGACCTTCCTGGCAAGCTCGAGTGCGGGCGCGCCGGCCGGGACGCCGCAGCGAACGTCGTCTTCGACCACATTGATCTCAACGAGCACGTCTATGTCGGCGTCGTACGCTTCTGCGGCGGCGCTGATGTCGGCAACGTTGTGCGGGTCATCGACGCAAATGGCGACTCGCACCTGACGCGCCAGCGCCGCCAGTCGAGACAGCTTGGGTGCTCCCCAGACCTGATTGGAGACCAGAATGTCGGTGATCCCGCCGTAAGCCATCGCCTCCGCCTCACCTACCTTTTGACAGCACACGCCAACCGCGCCGGCGCCGATCTGTCGGAGCGCGATGGCGGGGGATTTGTGGGACTTTGCGTGGGGTCTCAAACGAACGCCGTACGACGCCACCGCGGTCGCCATCCGCCGAATGTTCTCGTCGAATGCGTCGAGATCGACCAGCAACGCCGGCGTGTCGACCGATTCCAGGGGCATGCCGATGGTTGCGGGGGGGCTGTCCAAACTCTCTGACTCCTATGAGAAATGCCGCAGCTTGATGGAGCGCACCTTCATGCCGTCCGGTAGATGCGCGGAACAGATTCGCGAACCTCGAGCGCCAGCCTCATGTCTCGATCCATGCGCTGATGGGCCATGACCTCTCGTGGCTGAATCTCAGCTGCCCCCTGGCAGCCCATGATCACGACCTCGTCCCCCACGCCCGCGTCTGGGACGGCCGACAGGTCGAGTCGGGTGTGCTCGACATGCGGTGTGCCCAGGATCCCGACGCGACGACCGTGGACAAGGACCTGGCCGCAGTTCAAGGCGGCCATGCCGTGAGCCTGGCCGAACGGAACGACCCCGATCCGGGTCACACTCGCGGCCTCAAAGGGAAGCCGGCCGGCAAACTCTGCCCTGCGAAACTCTTTGACCTGCGTCAGGTGGGTCCCCAGTTTGCCAAACGCCGGTCGCAATTCGAGTTGGACTTGCTCCCGTCCAGGTGCGGTCAGCCCATACAGGGCATGGCCGGGATCGATCGCGTTGAGCATCATGTCGCGGGTCATGCGAATCACTGCGCTGCTCGCCGCCATCTGGATGGGGAGGTTGATGCCATCCGCGCGCAGGGCGCGGAGCACATTCACAAATCGCTGGAACTGCCAGTCGATGTACTCGGAGGACTCGAGTTCAGGTGGCACGTGGAGGTGGGTGTAAACGCCCTCGATCTCGATCCTGGGCAGCTTGCGAATCCCTTTGACCAGGTCGACCGCCGCCTCGGAAGCGACTCCATTGCGCTCGAGGCCCACGTCCACCTTGACAAAAGCCTTCAGGGGTCGAGACGCGAGAGACGAATATGCGGCGGAGCCGGTCCAGTCGACCAGCGTCGGCATCAACCCGTATTCGTCGCACGCCCTGATGACATGGTTTGTAGCGAGGCTGCCCGAGTACAGCAGCATCGGTTGACGGATCCCCCGCCGGCGCAGCTCGACTGCGTCCGCGACCTCGACCAGGGCCAGAGCGTCGGCGCCCGAGGCGAGTACGACATCAGCCACCTCGCCGACGCCAAATCCATATGCGTTGGCTTTGACCGCGGCGTAAATTCGCGTCTCGTTTCCAGCCAGGCGGCGAACCTGCGCGGTGTTATGGGCGATCGCGCCCAGGTCCACCTCAAAGTAGTTGGCGGAGGTCGCGTCATTCTCGATCGGCATCAGCGGCTCCCTGGCCCTAAGAATGCCCAAGCCTGCGGGAGCTGGTCTTCGCGACATCGACGCTTTCGCTTTCCAGGTCGATGACCACCCCGTACTTGGCGGCTGCCCGCTCAAGGGACACCTTCCCGTCCAGAACGTCCTCCAGGACCAGGGCCGGGTCGCGCTGCATCGGATCCCCGTAGCCGCCGCCACCTGCCAGGTTGTGACGCAAGAGATCGCCTTGCTTGATCGGCATCGTCAGCTTCGTGGGCAGCTGTTCTTGCTGGGATCCTGGGTTGAGGATGTTGTTCGAGGGGCTGCCGGGCTCACCGCCGTCCAGCCCGTAGGGCGGAAACTTTCTGCGATCAGACCGCACCTGCATGATCGCTTCCTCACCCATGAATCGCAGCTCACGAACGACTGAAAGAGAACCGCGCCATTTGCCGGCTCCCTCCGTGTCGGGCAGAAAGCCATAGCGCTCGACCCTCGCCGGTTGGTGCAGCTCGACCTCTTCGACTGGAACGTTGGAAAGATTGGCGGCGACAGGACTCACGCCGTCGACTCCATCGCGGTCAGGCCGAGCACCCCACCCGCTGGTTTGAAAGTCGATGAAGACGAATGAGCTGCCGTTGGGGTTGGTGCCTCCGATGGCGATCATCGTCGCGCCCCCGTCTCCGGCGGCCATCACCCGTCCAGGGAGCGCTTTGGCCAGGGCGCCGAGGGTGGCGTCGACGATGCGAAAGCCGGTCAGGCCCCGGGCGGCACGCGGGGCAGGCCGGTTCGGATTGACGATCGTGCCCTTTGGGGCGGTGATCGCAATCGAAGTCGGCTTCGATGCTGTCCTCGAGCACCCGGATCTTCACGCAGATCTTGATCGGTCCAGACCCGAAACCATCGTCGTCGATGTGGTCCTCGAACGAGTACTCACCCCGGGGAATCGTGGCTATCTCGGCTCGCACGCGAGCCTCCGTGTAATCGAGGATTTCGTCCATCAGCGCCTGCAGCTCGCCCGGCTCGTAACGGTCGGCAATCTGGAGCAGGCCAACCTCGCCGACGTGACAGGCGGCGATTTGAGCCTGGATGTCGCCATAGACCAGGTCCGGCAGCCGCACGTTCCGCAACCAGAGAGCGAGCAGCGTTTCGTTGACCTTGCCCCGGTCAAGGAACTTGAGCACCGGAATCTGGAGGCCCTCCTGGAAGATCTCGGTGGAGTCGACCGCGTTACCGCCGGCGGCTCGACCGCCGATGTCCTGGTGGTGCGCCACCACGGCCGAATACCCGATCAGCTCCGGGCCCCTGAAGACGGGCTTGATCATGAAAGCGTCGGGCAGATGCATTCCGCCCTCGTCGGGGTCGTTCAGCACGAAGACATCGCCCGGGTGCGTATCGGAGCCGTATTTGGCCAGCACCGCATCCATCGCCACTGGTATCGCTCCCAGGTGCAGCGGTATCCCGCATCCCTGGGCGATCACGCGCCCCCTGGCATCGCAGATCGCCGTCGAGAAATCCATCGAGTCGCGCACGGTTTGCGAGTGCGCGGTTCGGATCACAGTGATGGCCAGCTCATCTGCCAGTGAGATGAGGGCGTTCTTCGCGACCTCGAAGGCGATTGGATCCTTGATGCGGGGCGCTGTCTCGGTCGCTTTCATCTCTCCCCTAGGACTTGGTCAAGCTCGATGTGGATGTGACCAAAACTGTCACGCCGCGCTCGTGCCCGCGGCGGAACCACGGTGGTGGCGTCCATGTCCTCGATGATGAGCGGACCAGGCACGAACTCGGTCGACAGGTGGGACCGGGTGATCACCGGCGTGGGCATCGAACCAAATTCAGGACCAAAGTACGCCTCGCGATGCTCGACCTTCTTCTGATTCTGGTTGCCGGCGTCGGGAGGCAGCGGAGCCAGGCGGAAGACGTCGAATCGATCTCGCTCGGGGGTTCGCACCATCGCGCGTACTCGCAGGTTGGCCAGCTCCACCCTTTGCCCGATCCCGCGATGCCCGTAGGTGCGCTCGTGCTCGAGATCGAATCGCTCCCGTAGCGAGTCGAGGTCACTGGCCGCCAGCTCTCCGCCGGGCGCGCTCACGTTGAGCTCGGAAGACTGGCCGACGTAATGGAGGTCGGCCGACCGGTCGAGCGCGATGTTTGTTCTCTCGTAACCAAGCTTCCCGAGGTCCGCCAGCAGGCGCCGCTCCATCCCGGAGAAGCTCGCGTTGATGTCCACGGCGTCGAGCTGATCCTTCTTGGTGTACGTCCTGGCGTCGTGATGCTGGATGTCAGCAACCAGGAGCCCGATCGAGCTGAAGAGGCCGGAGCTGATCGGAACCACCACGTGCTGCATACCCAGCTCCCGGGCCATCTCGACCGCATACGCGGGTCCGGCTCCCCCGAAAGCAACCAGCGCGAAGTCGCGCGGGTCGCGGCCACGCTCGCTGCTGACCGCTTTGACGGCCTTGCTCATGTTGACCACGCCGATCTGGCACACGCCGTACGCAGCCTCCATAAGGTCCAGCCCGAGCTGAGCGGCGAAATGGTCGCGCAGCGCGGTTATGGCCCGGCCGCGATCGATGCGCTGCACGCCGCCGGCAAGTTCCTTTGGGCTCAGATATCCAAGCACCACCTGGGCATCGGTCAGAGTCGGCAGCTCCCCGCCTGCCCCGTAACAGGCGGGTCCTGGAACGGCGCCCGCGCTCTGGGGGCCAACCCGCGGGGCTCCCCCCGAGTCGATCCAGCAGATGCTGCCGCCGCCGGCGCCGACTTCGGCAATGTCAAGCGAGGGCACCCGCACGGTGTAGCCACTACCTCCAGTCAGGCCCCGGCGCGTGTTCATGCTACCCCCGACCTCGTACTCGGAGGCGGAGAAGGGTTCACCGTGCTCGATCAGAGAACCCTTGGCCGTCGTGCCACCCATGTCGAACGCGATCAGGTTGGGGACGCCGAGCTGCTGAGAGAGGAACCGCGTCGCGGTCACGCCGGCCGCGGGCCCAGACTCGATGAGGCGGACTGGATTGGCCCGCGCGCCGGCGGAATCGACCACCCCTCCGCTCGACTGCATGATCTGCAGCGTCCCGGAGACATGCGCGGCCGCGAACTGTTTCTCCAGGTCATCGAGATAGGTGGCGACCAGCGGTTGCACGTACGCATTCACAACGGTTGTGCTGGTCCGCTCGAATTCCCGGATCTCTGGTGAGATGTCCGCCGAGGCGGACACATAGACCTGAGGGCAGCGCGATCGGAGGTCGTCAGCCACACCCTTCTCGAGCTCGGGGTTGAGATACGAGTTGATGAAGCAAATCGCAACTGATTCGATCTGGTGCTTTCGCAGCTCGTCGACCAGGGCGTCCAGGGCCGCCGCGTCAAGGGGGCGTTCCAGCTCGCCGTGGGAGTCAATCCTGAAGTCCAGCTCGAATCGGAAGCGACGCGGCACCAGGGGCTTTGGCTTTCGCCAGCTGATGTCGTAGAGGACCGGGTATCGCATCCGACCCAGCTCGAGCACATCGCGAAAGCCGCGCGTAGTGAGCAACGCGGTCTTGGCGCCTCGGCCTTCGAGAATCGCATTCGCCGCGACGGTCGTGCCATGGATCACGTCTTGAATCGCTGACGGCGAGATCTGGGCCCCGGCGACGATGCTCTCGAGCCCCCGGATGACGCCATCTCCAAAGTCGGGTGGCGTCGAGACAACCTTCGCGACATGAACCGAGCCGTCAGCTCCGACGAGCACCAGGTCGGTGAAAGTGCCGCCGATATCGATGCCAAGTCGGTATGAAGTCGCGCCGGATGGTCGCTCTCGGGTCACATCATCCTCGCCGTATCCCCAGCGCCACGATATACGGTCATGGCCGCTCTAATATGGCACAAGCCAGCACCTGACGTATCCTATACTGCAAAACATGGCCCCGGCTCCGGCGCTGCTAGCCTCGGACAGGAAGCCGCTCAGCCAGACCGAGCAGGCGTACGAAGCCATCAAGCGCCAGATCATCGAGCTTCATCTGCCCCCGGGAAGTCAGTTCTCCGAGGGCCGGCTGGCGACCGTAGCCGGCACCAGCAAGACCCCGGTCCGAGAGGCCCTGGTTCGGCTCCAGCGGGATGGACTCGTCGAGGCCATGCCGCGGTCTGGATACCGGGTCGCACCCGTGACGCTCAGAGATACCCGCGATCTATGCGAGTTCCGAAGCCTTCTCGAGTGCGAATGCGCCGAACGGGCCGCCATACGTGGCATTCCCGACTCAGACCTCAAACGGATGCGGGAGCTGCTCCGCGCGCTCCACATGAGCCACGACGTACCTGCCAACCTCACGAAGTTCCTCAGCCTGAACTTCGAGTTCGACATGACGATTGCGCAGGCGAGCGGAAACGATCGACTGGTGGCCGCGCTTGCCAGACTCTTCGACGAGATCGAGCGCGTGCTGAGACTTGCGATGCAGATCATGCCCTGGTCACCGATCGCCGCGGCAGAGAGACAGCAAATCTATGACGCTCTGGCGGCGCGAGATGGAGTGACGGCCCGCGAAGCCATGCGACAGCGGACCCAGACCTCCCAGCTGGACATCCTCAGTGCATTGATGGCGAGCTCATCGATCGACGCGGCCAGCATCGGTCTCCCCGCTGCCGCCATCTGATTGGGCGATGGCTGAGCTCAAAGTAGCGCTCGCCGCCGATATGGAGTGGCTCGGGTCAGCCGTCTCGGCTGCCGGTGGAACCGTTGTCGATCTGGACCAGGCACAGGCCCTCGTCTGGGGTCGCGAGCCGTCCGCAAAGCTTGCCGAGCTGCTGGCCGAGCATCCTGGCATCCGTTGGGTGCAGCTGATCGAGGCCGGGGTGGAGGCGCACGCGAAACTGCTCGGAGACGGCCGCCTCTGGACGTCTGGAAAAGGTCAATCGGCGCCGGCGGTGGCCGAGCACGCCCTGTTGCTTCTGCTCGCAGGGTTTCGGAATCTGAAGGTGAAAGCCCGGGCTTCGAGCTGGGGTCCGGTGGACGGTCGCACGCTGTATGGAAAGAACGTGACCATTGTCGGTGGGGGAGGCATCGCCCAGGAGCTCGTCCGCCTCTTCAGTCCGTTCCGCGTGCACGTCTCGGTGGTCCGAAAGCAGCCTGTCGAGATGGCGGGGGTTGACCAGGTCATGCCGTTCTCAGAGCTGAGAAGAGCCGTTGAGGGTGCTGAGGCCGTGGTGGTGGCTGGAGCCCTGACCCCCGAGACGAGGGGCGCCATCGATGCGGGTGCGCTCAAGGCAATTGGGCCCCAGGGTTGGCTCGTCAACGTCGCGAGGGGCGCCTGGGTTGTGACGGACGACCTCACCACGGCGCTCCGTAATCATTGGATCGCGGGCGCGAGCATCGATGTGACCGATCCGGAGCCGCTGCCAGACGGCCACCCGTTATGGGCCTTCGACAACTGCCTCATCACGCCGCACAGCGCGAACCCAGCCTCCACCGCGGAGCCGGCGATCCGAGCGCGCGTGGAAACGAACGTGCGCAGCTTCCGCGAAGGGAAGGCTATGACAGGCCTCGTGAACGCAGACCTCG